>Ga0210408_10004971_pt1 | contig 11778 bp, 26 predicted proteins | sample IncBWH4MmetaG_FD_155471 | JGI IMG/M metagenome (GOLD analysis project Ga0210408, IMG submission 155471) | Forest soil microbial communities from Barre Woods Harvard Forest LTER site, Petersham, Massachusetts, United States - Inc-BW-H-4-M | ecosystem: Environmental > Terrestrial > Soil >... | reverse complement strand
TATGGCATATTCTTGGTGGTCTGAAATTGTGTTCGGATTTCTGTTTGGTGTGGGATTTGGAATAGCCACATGGGTTTTACAAAAAATATTGAAATGATCGCTGCTCTTCTTGTAGTTTCAACAATTACCTATCCTTATCCTTGGGCTCCAGGGGCTGTTGATCCTAATTGCACAAAAGAAGATGTCTGCCAGGGTGGTTACACTGAGACGGTAAGACCTTCTGTTTCCTTTACGAATAAAATCAAAAAAGCGGAAATATTATCCCATCAAGAAATTGATTGTTCTAAAGGCTGCGAGTTAGATCATGTGGTAAGTTTGGAACTTTGCGGTGCTCCAGGCGATGTCATGAATTTAGCCATTGAACCTTATTTTCCAAAACCAGGAGCGCGAGAAAAAGATCAAGCAGAAGACTTTTTGCACCGTCAAGTTTGTAAAGGAAATATGACACTTGAAGAAGCACAAGAACTCATTCGAACAGATTGGCTAGAGATTTATAACGGATTACATAAAAAGTGAACATCTTTCAGAAAATAGCTGTTTTACTAAGGTTGAAAAATGTTATACAAACTGAACTTAAGGAGGGCGAAATGCCAACAGCATCAGGAAAACCAGGATGGCAAACAACGGAATTTTATATAAATCTAATTCCTCAAATTGTATCTGTTTGGGGAGCCGTACAAGGATTTATTCCTCCAAAATATGCCGCGATAATTTCTGTGGCAGGAGCTGCTATCTATACCATCGCGAGAACTATTGCAAAAGCCATCTCAGATATCAAAATGGCAAAATGATAGATTTTGTTCATGGAAGAGAAAAAACAAACCAAACCACATACGGGCACCATAAGCGTCTCATGGGCAGAATGTCCTAACGTCGATTGTGATAGTCGAGCATGGGCGGTGTGGGATGTTATTTTTGATGGTGATCGGTTTCAATGCGGAACTTGTAGTACACCTTTAGGGCGGCCAATTTTTGTCTGTCCGATCAAAATTAAAAATTAGCCCAAGGGGGCTTATATCGAAAAAAGGAACAGTGTGGATAAGATAGGCATGCGAGAATGGATCGCCTCACTTGAAGAAGCGTCGGATATTAAACTTAAAAAATGGAAAAAAGAACCTAAATTTGAGAACGGTGAAGCCGTTCACCTGCATTGGCAATGGGAACAGACGCGAATTAATATTAATGTTTTTTGGGAGGATAGAAAAGAAACGGTAAAGTTAACATACACCAGCCCACGTGTGAATCACGATTTCTTATGGCATGGATTAAATAACAAAACTTTCAATAAGATCATGGACCGCATCGGGAACCTATCTCAGATTACGATGCATCCTCCGATTGATCCCACTGATGGACAATGAGGAAAACGCTTTATGGAGAGGCTTTGAAGCTCGAATTGAACGCTTGGAGGATATGGTTCGTGAATTGGATGAGGCATTACGCGGAAGCCGCCACAAAAGAGTCATCGGACTTCTACCAGAATACGACCGAATGGATTCCGAAGTCCGGAAACTCAACGCTATTATTTTCATGGATTCGACAGGGAAACATGGTCTAGCGCATGACGTTGATGTTTTGATGGGTCGTCAAGCTGGGGTGGACCGAAGGAGTGAGTTTAGGTGGAAATACTGGATACCAACCCTTCTAGCAGTATTAGCCATGATCGTGACCGTGTTGACCAATTTGGGAAAGATCAAGGAAAACTTCCCGAAGTACCATCCAGCACCATTAGAAAAAGCGATAGACCAAGCGAAACATCCGAAAGGAAAAACACTTTACCGCGTCCGGCGCGTCCAGGAAAAAGTTCTTTCAGACGATACCAAGGAATCACTGCCAAAGTAAAAATTGGTTATCCTTGTCGGAATTGCGAGCATACTCATATTGACCATTCGTACTACAAGCCGCAATTGTGTTTGATTGGGGAATGTAACTGCATTGGTTTGAAATTGGATTCGTCTCTACTGAAACCACCAAATGATAAACCCGACAGACAGGCCTCCTGAAATAAACCCGATACAGAACCAGATATAAGAGGGTTCAGTCATTTCCCCGCCGATTTGCGCCAGGCTTTTAATGTTTGGCATGTTGCTGATTTTGAACCGCTCTCTGCAAAAGCGCAAACATTCTCCGCCGCCTCCAGACGGTTAAGGAGAGCTAAAATAGAAAAATCATGTGGCTCTGAATATCCATTCGCAATTGCTTTCTCAACTGATTCTTTCAACCTCTTCACATCGTTGTCGGTGAAAGTCATTTAAGCCTTATAACAAGAAGCATTGTAATTCCGCAAACCAGCAGAAATATTGCATGAAGGCAGGTCGTATCACTCATCATCCCCTCGCTTTTTCGTAGGCCAGCATCGCGTCTTTGACTTTCTGATAATTGGTGCCATTATCCCAGGAATCTCTCAGAACCTTCGCCAACTCGTCCGCCGCTTGGAGTTGGGATTCGAGAGACTGAATTCGACAATGATCCAAATGTGCTCCATCGATATGACCACAAGCAGGACAAACTGATCTAGTCTCTGGTAGTTCGCTCATCACTCCCCCTTGAGCCGCCGGATTCGGTCGGCAAGTTGGTTGGCTGTTTGAAAAGTTCCAGTTTTGTATACCTCTTCGACAATCTTCGCCGCCTCTTCCAGCCCTTCGTTAAAATATTTTGTGTGTTTAGCTTTGAGCTTCGTAAATTCATAAGCCCCTCGCGCATCAAAGCCTTCTTCAAACCCTGCCTGCCGCTCCGCTTCGATGGCGGCGGCGATAAAATATACGGGATCTTCCCAATCAAGTGAGGTTTTGGGTTTTAGAAGTTTCTCATAAATCTCCCTCGCCTTCGCGGTAGTGTCCGCCATCACAAACCCAGGCTGGCAGATCGTGCAATGTCCTGGGTTTTTGTTGTGATCGTTATGCTCGCACGTCGCCTGGGGGTCGGTCATTTCCGTGGACCTTTAGTTTGTGGATGATATCCCTGGCAATCTTTTTTTCCACATATGCAAACCCATAGAATCCGTTTTTTCTTTTTCATTGCGGGGCTATTATTCATGCCACCACCGACAGAACCAGATCCAGATCGGCAACATCAGAACGGCTAATATGTTAAGAATCAGCTGTTTCTTTGACATAAGGATTCTCCTGTGTATAGATAACCCCATCTTTTAGAACAAACTCTACTTCTCGGAGGCGATACATTTTCCGTTTTCCTTTTGCTCCGCGCAGGCACCAGGACCAAATGAAGAAACGATTTCCGGCTTTGAGCCATGTGGGAAGATACGGATTGGGTCCGTACATTTTTCCCTTCTGGACATCCACATACCCATCAAGGATTTTCTGGACATGGTTTTGCACATCTTCGCCGCACGCTTGCACACCTGTAACACCGACAAGGTCGGATCGGATGCCAACAAGATCAATGAAGTTAAAAAGATCTTCTCTTCTCTTGGTATAGGGATTGTACGGCTTCTCGACGATCCAGGTGTCATAGCCCTGGCGTTTGAGTTCTTCGCGGCTTTTTTTAAGCGAGAACGTGGCACTCAATTGCTCCTGCTCCCGCTCCTGCTCCAGCTCCTGCTCCCGCTCCTGCTCCCGCTCCTGCTCCCGCTCCTGCTCCCGCTCCTGCTCCAGCTCCAGCTCCAGCTCCAGCTCCAGCTCCTGCTCCAGCTCCTGCTCCTGCTCCCGCTCCTGCTCCAGCTCCTGCTCCAGAGAGTATTTATGTTGGCTTGGATTGGGCTCATTTGGTTTCTTTGGGAACCTTATTTTCCCAAGGAAAAACATCTACGATGGCAGTTTTGTTAATCATCATGGGTCCGACATACTCCACTTCACTGAATGATCCTTTCGATAGACAATCACTAAACCGCCCAGAATCAGCCACCCAAGACGCATCTTTGAAGATGAGGAAATCTCCGATGATTTCTTTCAGAATTCCAACTTGGTGATAAGTTACCGTTCGGATCAGATAAGCTTTCCCAATTTCAAAGGGATCGTTTTTCGATTTCTCGACAATACACCCTTCGTCCTCCAACATCATTTCCACAAGTTTTTCGACTATTTTATTTTTCATAATTTTCCTTAGAATGGTATTTCGGATTCTTTATCGGATTTTTTAAATCCATCCATTTCCTGACGAATCACTTCCGGTTTTTTCTTATCGGGATGGCGTGAAACAGTGGCTACAAATTGCCGCCCTACAAGAAGCTGGGGGTCCCATTTAAATTTCTTAGGAGATATTTCCTCACACCCCAAAAGTCGTAAGAGATTTCCCATCATGCTCGGAAGGAAAACTTGTTCTCCCCATTCTTGCTCACCAGCACCATCAAAAGACAATTCCCAAACATAAAGAGTTGTCGGTCCTTTTTCTATCTTTCTAATATTTTCTACGCGGAAATCCCGTTCGCCATCGGGCAAAGAACTATCGAATTGTCCACGGGTATCAATAATTTCGTTCATTTCGATTCTCCCTTTAATACCTTAATATCGAATCCTTTTGCTTTTAGAGCGATATCGCATACCTCGACGAATTCTGTTGGTATATCCCATGAGTCCTCAGCTTGTTTTCTTAATTCGAGAATTTCTTCGATAGTCATTTCGTATCTCCCTTCAATTTCTTCGTGAGAAATTCCAAGAACTTCGTCGCGTTCTCTTTGCTCAGGTCATCAAGCTCTACCGCCTGAGCCTTTGCCAGCCATTTGTCTAAATCCTCTTGTGGGATTTTGAGGAGGTCGACAATTCTTTGGATTTCTGTAAGTTGTTCTGGCGTGGCAAGGATGATCGGTGCAACCTCTTCATCAATGACTGATGCTCCGTACAATTTTTGGAACGTTGGAAAGTCAAGGTTGATATCAGTAAATGCGGGGAATGCGTCAATTCGGCTCTTAGCAATGGTGGCGAACCGTTTGGTTCCGACCATTTTTGTTTGCAGCCACAAGTCCAGTTCATAATGCAGTTTTTTATACCCGTCATATGTTGATCCCGCATAGATTAACTCTCTTTCCCGTCGTTCCCATTTGTCTTTTTGGTGACAGATTAGAATCACGTTCATCGGCAATCGTTCGAGCCAGGTTAGAAGCTTGCGCGTTGGTTTATCTGCTTCTCTTTTATCTTTCCCGAAGTCTGACCCAATGCGGTCTTCCGCAGCAGCGGCTTCAAGGTTATAAAGTTTAGAGAAACTATCAATGACGAGAGTTCGATAAGGGTGCTTAGTGGTAGCAAGTTCTCGGATCTGGCCAAGGACTTCTTGAAAATCCTGACTGCCCTGTTCAGGACCGAAATACACGCCTTCCGCTTCTTTCAGTCGTTTGACATATTGCTCCCTTGTCGCGCCTGATTCTGTGTCAATAAAATACGGCGCAGGCCAGTTGAGACTGAAATATGTTTTCCCAGTCCCAGGTTCTCCTGATAGCATGATATGAGGCTTACGGGCTTTGACAACTTCCGGCTTGATTCCTTTGAGGGCCATTGTTTTTTCTCCATGGTTTTAGTTTTCGAAGATTTCGCTTCTTAGTTTAAAATTGGTGCGTATATTTCTTTGCGTTTTTTTGGATTCCCAGCATGGAGAACAAGGAGTTTGCCTGAAATCGAATTGGCATAATTAACGATAGCTTCTTCGGGGGTATCGCCATTCCCAAATTCTCCACTAAGAATACAACCATCTTTACTCTCAACGTTTTTGAAGTGAGCATAGAATCGTGAAAGTTTTGGATTGTCTCTTTCTACAATCTCCATGACAAAACCATTTTGCTCAGCGAATTTATTGATGCTCATTCGCTTTTTGTATTGATAGACAATTTTCAATGTGATCAGTCCTTTCTCAAGCTATTGATTGAATCAAGAGCATGGTTTGCTATTTGATAAATACTAGACATGCTCAGTGCCATTTTATTGCCCTGTGTGGAAATTTCCAGATGCCGCTGAATGGCAAAAAGCGCATTAATGGCTATTTTGTAGTCCCGCGTCAAACAGCCGCAGTCATCAAAATGTGTGGTATGTTTTTTCATTTATTTAACGGTGCTAGTCCCGAAGACTCTTGCGGCTCATGCCACGATGCAAGCGTGTTATCGGCGTTCCCTTGATCTAGAATTTCATGAAACGTTTTAATCTGGCAGGAGTAACGCGTCACGCAAGGAGTCTCGACTTTACGATGTAGCACCAAATTCAGTCCTTTAGTCATAGTTATTCGCCCGATCTTCCTGTTCATCGATTTCTTTTTCCATCTGTAACCACATCTGTTCCGCCTCGCGCTGTTTGGATTCCTGCCAGAAACGAATGTCCGTTTCGATCACGTCATCTATTTGGCGTTCAAGACTTTTGGGACAGGCCATTGGATTTCTCCTTTATCAATCGCAGATTGGCACTCCGCGCAGATTTCCTTTGTCCATAATTGGTCGCCGTGGGTGACACCGAATTCAACGCCGCAGATCGGACAACTATAAATCATATGGCTCTCCCCGATTGTTTCAGTCGGACATTGAATAGATGACTGAACGAAGCCGTTAACAAATTGGCATAAAGACATTTCCGTGTAGCTGCCAGGTCTTCGCTATAGACTTTTTGTCCCCATGCTCTCGTAAAACGAATGCGCGTTCCCCAATAACGAATTTCTTGGATACTAGTCCACATGAGTTTTTCCATGGAATCCAACAGGAACTTTGTCAATCGCATGATGTAATATTTTTAAAGCAGCTGCCCGATTCGATAGTTTCAATTCATGATGGGCCCCTTTGCAGGCATAATAGAGTTTTGTGGCATGGCGATGATCCACCTTCGGGTATTTGAACCTCTCAACAATTCGTTGTTCGCGAATAATGTCCCGAACGTGTTTGAGGCATAGATCAATGCCGTTTAATGTCCAATTCACTTCTGGCGTTAATCGTCCTATATGTTTCCATTCTTTTTTTTCTTTGCACAATCTGCGCAATACTTCGCTAGGATTCATAAGGGCATTCCAAACATGGGACGACCTTGTAGAGGAACAGACTCTTCTAGTGCTGCCGCAGAATGCGTTTCTTCTAAAAGGATGCCTTGCTCAGCAAGTTTTGCTTTATGCAAAGTGGCCCGCATCGCCAGAGCGCGTTCTTTTCGATCATGACAAAACCAGCATCCGACAAACCATGCGTTTTTTTTATATTTTTCTAGGATTGGAAATCCGCAGTCTATGCAACGCGCTGGAAATAAGCGATATCCCAATTGATCACAGACAGTCATGGCTAGTTCTAATTTAATGTCCACAGCGAACCTTTTCCCATGGATTGGAATCTTGAAATTCAGGCATGTCAATGCCTCGGTTATATGAAATCACGCGCATCCACTTTTCCGCTAGCGGCGATTCCCAAAATCGTAAGAGCCTTCGGCTGCGGTCAAGCCAGGTATTAATGCCAGGAGCGAGAATCTCTTTTTTGAATCCGCACGCGAACGCTAAGAGAGCCACCTCATTCGGCGCATATCCCCGAAGATGGTTATCGTTCTTTTGCAACCATTGCGTGAATTCGAGTTCCATTAAATAACCTTTCGAAATCGTTCTTTGGTTTCCCACATCGCCACGACGCTTCGGTCAAATCCGCAGGCGATCGCGACATCCGAAATCTCGCTAGGACTATAAGTCGTCAACCGCTCTTTGTTCTTTTCCAGCCAGTCAAGGAATTCGGTCATTTATTTATCTGCCGCTTTGGCGATGGTCCTGCAAGTGATGGTCGAAGCTTCCAGGATTCGGTCGTGATAGATGTGATCTTTGTCCATTGTTCTAACAAGATCGACTAATAAGTCATCAACTTCATTAAGCGCTTTAATTAGCTCCTCATGACAATTCACGGCTTTGACAATGAAGGCGGCGTTGGCTCTAGCTTCGCGCATATCTCCGCCCGTTACTTTTGCCACAGTAAAGAATGGATTCTCATTAGTAATTATTTCCACATAATCAATTTCATCCCGATTTACTTTCCACGGCGTCGGCGTATGCTGAGAAATTTCGGGTTCATTCAAAACTTTCTCGGGTTCTTTATAACGATTCCAAGTTTTCATCATTATCTCCTTCCTTGCAATTAGGCGACCGCTTCAGGCCAGATGTCAAAGAACCAATTCTTTCGATCTTGATACCTACGAATATTTCCTATTTGGTACCACTGTTTAGGATGAACAGCCCCATATTTCTCTAGGGCTTTTTCAAATGAATTTGCATAAAGTATAACGTCCGCAATTGGCGAATGATTTAAGACATCTCGTTTCTGAATTCTAAAACTTTTCATGGTCTTAACCTCCGTTGGGTTTGGCTTGTTCATATCAATAGTCTAACATGACTTGTTAAACTTGTCAAGTGTTATTTTATGGGGTACGGAATATCTTTGATCCCAAGTTCTTCTTTAATGAGGTTGCGAATGGCTTCGCTGACGGGTGTAGAACCGGCCCAGCTCTTGATTCTAGCGGCTAATTCTTCGCCTTTTGCCCCAGAACCCAAAGAAAGAGTTATAGTGAAGTTACTAGACATTATTATGTCCTCCTAATATAAACATAGCATGACTTGACAAGTTTGTCAATACCTGATATGCTTGTCTCAGATGGCCCTGCGTGACCGAATGGGAGAAGGGTGAAGTCACCGTATGGTGCGCTAAGTCCCTCCAGGGCCTTTCCCATTTCAAAAGGAGAAACGATGAACCTCAAAGAACGTCGAGCATGGTTTGTTTATGAAGCCGCTCGTATAGAAAATACAGTCGCCAAACGTCCTATCAATCCAGAAGTATGGGAAAAACGTGATTTTAAATTCAGACAAAACATGATCCGTGCTGTCGATGACCAATGTGGACTCAAACGACTGACTTCACCAAGTGCCTTGCATAAAAAATGGGTTAAAGCCTATGAAAAGATGGGATGGAAATATGGACGCAAACGGGATGTAAAATTGAAAACCCACCCTGATATGGTTCCTTTTGAAAACCTGGGACGCAAAGAACAAGAAAAAGATTGGGTCTTTTTTATGCTCTGTGAAATTGCTCGGAAGATTAAATGACCCCCTCCCTCGCGAAGAGGAAGCGGTGAACTTGACAAACATTTACTGAAGTAGTTTGATACCCAAGATGCCTCGGAATAATTCAATCCCCATTTCTCACACGGCGTAGGTTCTCACCTTTTCCGAGGCGCACCTATGTCCGTGTGGGTATTATTTTGAAGTAGGAGGGTCGTGACTTTCACAGAAGAATTTGTGGCGTATGCCAGAGAATCAACAGACTCGCCGGAAGACTTATTGTGGTGGGGTGGTATCTTGGCAATCTCAAGCGTTTTAGGCCGCAAAGTGTCTTTTAAGCATGGTCGCCGCTCGCAATTCCCAAACTTATGGCTGTTGCTTGTAGGGCCTTCTTCGATTCACAAATCAACAGCTCTTGATTTGATGCTTGATCTGGCCCAGGAAATTAATTCTGAAATTGAATATCCACAAGATTGGTCAACGCAATCCCTATTTCTCGATATTCAGCATATGCCGCATGGGATGTTTGTATACGACGAAGCCAAACAATTTTTTGATATCTGTTCCCAAACCTATAACGTCGGCTCTATGTCGATGATTACTTCATTGTTCGAGCGCGGGACGTGTTCTGTCACTCGCGTCAAAAAAGAAAAGGGACAACCGCGAACAAGTCAACGTGAAGTGTTAAGTAACGCCTATCTTTGCTTCGGAGGAGCATCAACGGCAGAATGGCTTTTATCGGGAATTCAAGACAAAAAGTCTGCCGTCTTGTCAGGCTTTCTGCCCCGTTTTCTTTTTGCCTACCACGCCAAACAGATCGACAATTTCAAACCCTGGTTTCTCCCACCCGACGAAATGAAACGGCAAGTTCTCCTTGATAAGCTACGCTTTTTTTGTTCCTTATCCGGCGAAATCGCTTACGACCCTGACGCCGCGAAACTCTACGAAGAATGGTATGCAGGCCAACGCCTCAAATCACAACTGGCTGAAAAAAGTGAGCCGATGGTCACGCCATTCTTGAATAAGATTCGGGATGTCTATTCTCATAAGCTCGCCATGATCGCGTCCGTCGATATCGGAGATTTCCCAGCCATCACCGTTCGGGCATGGAACCACGCCGAGAAAATGTTGGATATGGCGGAAACATCTATCCGTAAATTAATAGGTTCACTGGTCGAAACAGAATGGGACAAAATGCGCCGGAAAGCTGTGGAGTTTCTTTCAGATCGCTTGGATTGCTCCCGCGAAGAATTCGGCGATGCGACAAAGATCAGAGGCAAAGCGGCGGATAATGTGTTGACGGGATTGATGAACGACGGCAAAATTGTCATGAAAAAAGTCGAGAAGTCCACAAAACCGTTAACCGTCATTCAGTGGGTGGGCAATGGATCATCATAAGTGCTGGCGATGCCGGTATAGCTATCCGATTCCGTTGGTCGGCATGATGTTATGCGAAAGATGCTGGTTGCGTTTGGAACGAGATTGTATCAAACAATGGGCAAAGGAGAATCTCGATGAGAACGGACAAATAATTGGATGAACTTTATGATCGGGCTTCAGTCGTTCCTGGCTGGCTGTCGTATTTGTTAGATGCCAAAGCAATCAATGATGATGAAGCATCCTATCTCATTTGGCGTGATGAATGTGACGCGCCTGTTAAGAAGAAGTTGCGAATCTGGGAAGCGCAGATCGAATCGCATGGCGGAATTGAATTAGAGAACGCCGAAACGCCGGAAGAACAACTGATGGCTGTGACAAATCGTATTCATTCCATTGATAAGAAATGTGTTGGAATGGGCTATCCAATTGCGGAAGCGTTACGTGAAATCGGACGGTATCGACAACTCGTTTCGTTACGTGCTCAATTGCGGATGCAATTAGAACCGCCGAAAATGATGGCGAAAGAACTAATTGAAAAAGCACGGGCTTACAGGCTTGATGATCTCTTGAAAGGTAAACTCAAAAAAAAGTTTATGTTGTGTCCTGTTCATGGAGAAGATCATGGCTCGTTTTATGTGACGGCTTATGGGTTTTGTTTTGGGTGTCTGCGGTCCTGGAACTCCATTGGCTGGCTCATGGATTTTGAGAAAATGATGTTCAAACAAGCAGTGGAATATCTTGCCAGTTTATAGGTCTTTTGGGGAAGAGATAGTTGACTGGTGGGTATCTGGCGGGTATAAACTATCTTTTTGTGTTTTAGAAAGGTATCTAGATAGTTTATGTCCATTTAGCGGGTATCTTTTGTGACGACAATAACTAGATACTTTAATAACTTACTTACTTACTTACTTACTTACTTAAATAAAGAACGTAGAGCACTTGCGGCATGAAACATAGAAACGCAGTAAACTATCTGGGTATCTTTTCTAGCCGCCAGACCGAGAGGGTGAAATGACAGACCAAGAAATGAACGAAGCCGTAGCGCGGAAGTTGGGCGGCGAACGGCGAACACTTCCCGATGTAGAGCTTGAAGACGGAACAATAATTCGTCATTATCCTGATTACTGCCATTCCATCGCGGCGGCGTGGGAGATTACGACGTTTTTTGAACAGCACCAAATCCGGTTTAATTTGGGGTTCTTGCCAATCATGCCGCCTGCCCAACGATGGGAAATTATCTGGGCCGGACCCCAAGCCTTACCAACAGACAAGGTCATGACTTTATATACCAGTTCTGCGCCCAAGGCGATTTGTCTGGCGTTTCTGATGTTGTCATGATCAACGGCGTGCAAGCAGGTGCATTTTGGGGCGAATGTTTGGCGGCACAGCTGGGTTTCAAACGGGCTGTAGAATCGCGCTAGGCGAACGCTAAGATAGCTAGGATGCGCTGAAAGG
>Ga0210408_10004970_pt1 | contig 11778 bp, 14 predicted proteins | sample IncBWH4MmetaG_FD_155471 | JGI IMG/M metagenome (GOLD analysis project Ga0210408, IMG submission 155471) | Forest soil microbial communities from Barre Woods Harvard Forest LTER site, Petersham, Massachusetts, United States - Inc-BW-H-4-M | ecosystem: Environmental > Terrestrial > Soil >... | reverse complement strand
AGGGCAGACGCAGCCGATGAGCCCTTCTGAAAGAGGCTCTTGGCGATCGCTATTGCCGCATAGGAGCAGGAGGAGGAGGCAGCGCCGAGACCTGAGGCGATCGCGACCGGCCGGGCTCCTGAGCCACCAAGCACCCGCTCGATGCGCTCGCGTGGGACCCACGCCTGGACGATCGCAGAGATGGCGAAGCCGAGGACCAAGGCCCACCAGACTGCCCAGGCCATGAGGAAGGCGTCCTTGAAGCCGTTGGCGACGATGGTTAGCACGGGACATCTCTCCTTTGTGGGAGGGAATCGCACGCCCACTCGTTCTCCGGGCAGAGAGCACAGCCGATCACAGAGGAAGCATCGCCGGTCGTTTGCAGCACAGCGCCCACAATAGGAAGGCCCCGCCAGGCGGAGCCTTCCGTTAGAAGGTCGATAAGCCGGATGATCTGGCGACCAAGCAATAGGGAGGCCCCTTTCGGGGCCTCCCCTTAGCAGGTCGATAAGCCGGAGACTCGACACACTAGGAAGTACCGAACTAGCGGGGCCTGCCCGAAAGCGGAGACCCCGATGTTCAATGCCCTGTCTGACTTCCTGATCTACTGTCGCGTGGAGCGCCGCCTCGCGGATTTGACGTGCAAGGCCTATGAGCGCGACGTGCGCGCCTGCCTAGACTTCCTGCGCAGCCAAGGCACCGCGGCGCTGGCAGAGATCCACACCCCGGACCTGCGGGGCTTCCTCGCCCAAGAGGCCACACATCGCCCGGCGCCATCCAGTCAGGCGCGAACGGTCGCGGCGCTGCGCTGCTTCTTTCGCTTCTGCGTCGAGAGCGACTACCTGCAGCGCGACCCTGCCCAAGTCCTGCGCACACCGAAGAAGCGCGAGGCGCTGCCCGACGTGCTCGACCGTGGAGAGCTTGCCCGCCTGCTGGACGTGCCGGGCCAGGAGGGCGTTTGGAAGCGCCTGCACGCCGGCAAGGTGCAGCGCGACCGTCTGCTGTTGGCGCTGTTCTCCTATAGCGGGCTGCGCCGCTCGGAGCTGCTTGGCCTCGATGTCGATGACGTCGACCTCGACCGGCGCTTGATCCGTGTGCGCAATGCGAAGGGCGGCCATCAGCGCGTCGTGCCGATTCACGCCGGCCTCGTGCCTCTGTTCGCCGCGTATGAGGCTGTGCGCTCACAGACAAACGACCCGGCGCCGTTCCTGGGAGTCCACGGCCGACGCCTCACGCCGAGCAACATGGCACTGACATTTCGCCGCTACGCCACGGCGGCGGGCGTGAACAAGCGCAAGCGCATCACGCCGCACACGCTGCGCCACGTGTTCGCCACCGAGCTACTTGGCGCGGGCGCGAACCTGCGCCAGATTCAGGAGCTACTCGGGCACAAGCACCTGGACTCCACGCAGCGCTATACGCGCGTACACGCCCATCAGCTACGCGGCGCCGTCAAGCGCCTGCCATGGGCGAGCATAACGGGCGCGTAGCGCCGGTCGGAGAATCGGTTCTCGCACGAGATCGCGGGAGCGACGAGGGTCGAACCCGCGACCTCAAGCTTGGGAAGCTTGCCGCCATATCTAGGATATGGCCTGCAAATCAACCACATTTTGCTCCGGAGTAGAAGCTCGGTACCGCACAGGTACCGCAAACACCAGTCGTTCGACTGGCGGGATCGTTGTATACGATCGACCTCGCCTTGGTGGTCACGTCGCGAGACGTATTGCTGCAGAGCCAACAGGAAGGGCGACACGCGATTCGTTGGCCGGTCGGCCGGTCTGGAGGTCTGTTATGGGAGGCAAGCCACACAAAGGCGCCTCTTACGTCATGCAGACCACCGCGAACTCATCCGAACCTACTGCGAAGACCGGCGGCCGGAGGCGTTCGGAGGCCGTCTCGAGGGGGGTCGATACTCGTCGAGGCGAACTCCTGACCACGACCCAAGCAGCGGCTGCCCTCGGAGTACACGAGCGAACAGTACGGCGTTATTTGTCCTCGGGTGTAACGGCATTTGTGACCCTGACACCGACGCGCGTCACATGAGCTCCAACCAGGCGCAAAAGTGGGGACCGAGATACATGAAGCCAGCCGTCGACGCAGTGGCCAACGCCTACACAGAATTTGCGAAAGTGACCGGAGCTACTCCGTATAGCCTGCGCCGTGGCGGTATCTCTGCCCGCCTCCGAGGCGAAAACGCTCAGTCCGTCGCAGCACAATGCGGAACGAGCCTCGAAATGCTCTCACAACACTACAGCTACGAGATCGACAACTTCGGACACGTCGGCGCTCAGCTGCTCGATCGTCAGTGGCGGAAGGCGCGGGCAACCGTAATTGCCAAGTTCACAGACGCTCATGCAGAGAGCAAACAGCCTAGACGCGCAAATCATAATCCGCGTGTCGGGGGTTCGAGTCCCTCCTCCGGCATCCCTAATGTCCTGCAAACACGACGTTTTTAGCGTAGCAGAGACTACGGACAAAACCGCAAAGTTTCCAAAAGTTTCCACAACGGTCGGCTGTTGTGGAGGCGCTAGCGCAGAATGGCTCGCGGAGCAAGACGTGGGTCCTGCCGCGACGTGCGGATGACCGCCGAGCCGATGCCGCACTTTCCGTTGCGGAGCCGACGGCCCCTGATGCACCAAACCGCATGTCATCAAAGCGACCCTCGATCCGGTCGTCGGATAGGTCGGCTGCAAGCCGACCTGGGTGCTAAACAGCGGAGTGTGGTGGGGATGTCAAGAGAGCCCCGTCAGGGGTGGCCCCGGAGGGGCCAGGCCGTAGGCCCGACCTTGACATCCACGCCACACGGAGCTACAGCCACGCTCGCACTACCACCAACGCTTGCGCGTAGCTCCACGACGGCCCCGCACCATCGCGATTCCTTTTGCGTGCAGAGAGCACGCTACTGGTCTGTGAGCCAGTTTTCGAGCATGGTCTGCGTGAAGCGGATATGGCGCCCCACACGCAGGCACGGCAGACGCCCCGTGCGTACCGCGTCGTAGACCCAACTGGGCTTCACGGCGAGCAGTTCCGCCGCTTGCTCAGGCCGCAACAGCGGCCCATCCAGACGCCTGGGTCCTGAGGGCCGATCTTCGATGAGGGGACTCGAAGGTGTGCCCCGCATGGGTGGCGTGACGATCTCGGTATCCCTATATGTCTGCATAACGCGACCTCGTTGCCGCTAGAAACCCATACACGTGCTTAATCCGTCAAACCAAGATCAACGGGACAGAAGAACACCTCCGCGGACGATCGCGCCGTTGCTCGCGGCTTAGCGTCCCCTATCGCCATCACGTCCGCGACGCTCTCATGTCACTCGAACAAACACACGCCTGCCACACGGGACGGAAAGCCCCCGCGCGTCGGGTCGTCGGGCCACGGGTCCGCCAGGGGGTCCCCGTGGCCCGACCGACCCGATCCGTCCCCAGAAAGAGCAAACACATCACTAACACCAGCGACAACAAACACCAGCCGCCAGCAACCACACATCACACCATTTCAACTATCACTCCCCACCCGGTCCAACACCCCAAACACACACCACACCATCCACATGCCATGCCAGCCACCCCACCACCCACCTCACTCAGGTGCTTGACCACCCGCACTCGAAGTTGGGGGCGGGTGGTCAAGCACCGCCCCACCCAACCTCGCTTTCCGGGTGGCTGGCCTAAAACCGCACAGTCAAGCCACATACACAGCCTAGGACCGGGCCACAAGCTGTCCCCAACCTGTCGCACCCCGCGGCACATTCACGACACGCACGCGACACCCCGCCACGCAGTTACCCCCACCTCCCACGTGCAGTTACCCCAATACGACCGACGAGCAGATGACATACATGCGATGACCAATGTCATTCGCGCCAGCATGACTGGTGCGCTCAGAGGCGCTCGACGTCAGCGGATACTATTTGGTGCCTTGCCGAATACCGGATCGCCGACCGGTCGCCCGTCATCGCCATAGGTCATAAGAGCGACGTCCTCGGCCGCCTCAGGCTCTACGTCGACGAGGCGCTGCAAGGCAGCCCGAGCGGCAGACTCACGCTCGTAGGAATCGATCATGTTTCCGGTGCTCGTAAGTAGAACGTAGTGCATCGCTAATCGCCTACGCGCAGGATATCGATTATGCAGTCGAGCAACTGCAGCGGACGCCCCCATACCGTGACGTGTCCGGGTTGGGCGGTGTGTGCCCAGCAGAAGCCATTGCCGGGCTCCAGCCGAATCTCGGCGAGATAGCGGCCGAGACGAGGCCAGCGTTCAGCCGTGGCAGCAGCCATCTCGCGCTCCAAGTACATCGAGAGACCAAAGTGGATCAGCGCAAGCTGGACCTCCAGTCCTCGCGGACGAGCGTCACGCTCATAATTTGAGCGGAACGCGTCGAGCATCAGATGGTCGCTGCGATGGATGCCCTTCACGATCCGGTAGGCGGTGATCGGGCGACGCGTCGTATCGACGATCAACTGGCCTGAGCGAGCTTCACCGCCGGTGCTCATCGCTCGCCTGGGGGCGCGGTCACGTCAAGCGCTCGCGTAAGGCGCTCGGCAAGGTCCGGCTGGGGTGCGTAGGCCAAATACTGTTCGGTCGTAGTCAGGCGCTCGTGACGCATGAGGGCCTGGATCGTCCTGACATCGACTCCACCTCTTGCGAGTCCGGTGCCGAAGGAATGGCGCAGGTTGTACATGCGGATCAGCTTCAATCCCGCCTCCCGTCTAGCTTGCTTGAAGGCCGCCCGGATGGGCTCCTCGGAAATGGGTCTGTCTGGTCGGTCGCTCGCGAAAACGAAATCGGTGTCAGCCGTTGAGTGCTCTCGCTGCTTGAGTTGCGCGAGAGTGCGCGCGAGGCGTGGGGTCATTGGGATGGCCGCAGAGTTGGAGGTCTTGGTGCCATCTGGAGCGTTACGCACCCAGTTGTCGTAAGGACGGATCAGGCCAGCTTGGAAATCGACTGCGCCCCATCGAAGCCCTAGGGCCTCGCCTGGCAGGCGGAAGCCAGCGTGCGCGCCGCAGAGCCAGAATGCTTCCTCAACCGTGCTCGGTGCATGGCCGAGCAGTCGATCGACCTCATTAGGGTCGTAAAAGTCATCTCGCCGCAGGATGCGCTGCCTGGCCTGTCTGTTGCTCGCGCGTTTGACCGCCGCTAGCGGATTGCTTTCAAGCCAGCCTTCGCGAACCGCATGATCGAGGATGGCGGCAAGCAAGTCGCGGTACTTGTTGCGTGTCTGTGCCGCAGCGGGAATACGGAGCATCCACAGCTTCCGCGTACGCTGAGCGACGATCCAGCCTTCAGCCTCGAGAGCCTTCGCCGTGGCACGCGAGACGCGCTTTGGGCGTTCGGAGCCGAGGGCAATGACTCTGTAGCAGCCGCGACGGCGGTGCTTCCAGCTTCCGCCGATTTTGGCCGCCAAGCGCACGGCCTCTCTCATTGTCGAGACCTCAAACGCCTGGCTACCTGGCGGTTGCGCCGTCCAACGCACGGACTCCACCTCTACGACATCCAGACCATCGGCAAGCGCCTCGCGCGCCGCTTGCTCTCCAAGAAGGCGATTTGCCTTGAATTTTGCGAAGTACGGGCCGAGGCGACCGTCGGCGAGCTCGCGCACCGTTGTATCGACTCCCAGATCGCGATACAGACGCTCGAACAAGTCCTCGTAGTCTGCGACCGTCGAGCGCTTGAGGAGTCTCTCTACTCGTCGCTCCGCGAGCCAGCTATCGGCTGCCTGCTGCAATGAGATCGACGACGAGATTTCCTTGACCTCCCGAGCGCCTGCTTCGCTCGCCTCGAGGACTTCCACCAGGCGGTCCTCAGCGTCCCGCGGGGTCAGGTGCTCAGGGGTTGGCCTCGGCCCATCGCCGGCACGCCAGATAATCGCTCCACGCGACGTTCGCCGGCCGGTGTCCCGGACATGAGCCGGGCCAAGACGAACTCCGTGCTTGGCGCCCGAATCGTCGCGCCAGTAAGCGTAGTAGACACGCGCCCGGCTTGCTTTCAGTCGCCTGACCTGCAGATACCCTTTGAGCCTTCTCGGCCTGCTCACGCTGATCGACCTCCACGAACTTAAACGACAGGACAAGTCGTGGCGGGACAGTCGAAAGTTTCCAGAAAGTTTCCCCAGGCGTCTGGGGATACCCAAAACGGGGCTATTTAGCTGGAGCTAACCCGCATGGATAAAGGGGATTCGACTTCGACCGTTTGGCATCATAATCCGCGTGTCGGGGGTTCGAGTCCCTCCTCCGGCATAGCGAAAAGCCCTGCAAACACAGCGATTGGACGATTGGAAGCTTAGCAGGGGGTGCGGATGGGGCCAACGATTTTCTCTACCGATTTCTCTAGAAGGCCGCTCCGGGGGCGCGGAGGGGGTCCGGAGCGGGGGTCCGGGCCCATTTGGAGGCCGATGTACGCCGCAAAGCGGGCGCGCAACGAGGGGCTGCACAAATCCGTTGGCCGCTCCGGGCCGTTGGGGGTCTGTAGGAGTATGCAAGCACCACCAACAGCAAACTCGCCCGCGACGCTCGCCGAGGGTCCATTGCTTCGCCCAGAGGAGGCAGCACGCCTCCTGTCGGTCAAGACGAGCTGGGTCTATGAGGCCGTACGCGCAGGACGCGTTCCCTGCCTTCGCGTCGGACGACACATCCGCTTCACCCGCCACATGCTTGAAGACTGGCTCGATGAGCAAGCAAGGCTCTAGTTTCGTTTGGCCAGCCTAACCAGCTACCGCAAAGAGGAGTCGAACCTCCCTTGATCGTTCAGCGCCACTGTGCGCCGTGATGATCGCGACGTAGTGGCCAGAGCGGAGAAGGTGCCCACTGACCCGGCCACGGAACGTCATCTTGTCGTTTCCGGCGGGTGCGCCTTCGTACCTCAGCGTCCCAACCCGCGTGCAATGGTTTGTCCGCTTCGTACAGCTTTTAGCACCCACATTTGTTATCTCGATTTGGACGGCCGCACTCTCTGAGAGAGTGAAGTGGAAGGTCGAACCGTAGGGGAGGGTTTTCCGGCGTAGCCTTGCTCTCGTGATGTGAGTATCTGTCACGCGGAAGCGTTTGTTAGTGATGCGTACTTTGGAGAGCGTAAGGCGCAGTCGCTTGCACCTACATCTAGGTCTCGTTAGTGTGTTGGTAACTACGACCGTACCCGAAGCGCTCGTCGCATTACCGAGCACGTCCGCGGTCGTGACCGTGACGCGATAGGAGCCCGGCGCCGTAAACGCATGAGTGACGGAGGTTCCTACGCTCGGCTGGGACCCGTCACCGAATGACCAAGTAGTCTGGCCGAGCGCCGTCGTCACAGCCAACGGCGAGACCGCGAACGTTAGCGGTCGTGCCGTCTGACCAGCGGCGGGAATGCTCGCCCCTTCCAGGGTGGGGGAGGACCCGTCGTAGTTGGCTACTTCGATCGCCGCGCTTGCTCTTGCACCGCGTTCCCACGCTGCCATCCCGTTGCCTTTTTCGTCCATTGAGACCAACGGCATGACCAAGACTCCTTCCGTCTCGGCAACCCGAACCGACGCCTGCCAGGACGCGCCGATAGCGGGAAGGATTGCAGCTTGCACGCCCTCGCCCGTAAGAGAGCGAATGCCATCCCATGTCGCGACCGCGCTTCCCTTCGCGTCGATCGCGAGGCTCGGATAAAGCGGCGGGTACCCGTGACTGTATGCGATGGGTTCGGAGAGGCTCGTTGGCGCTCCCCACGCACCTTCCGCCAGCTTGACGGCTGCCTGCACCGTGTTGGTTTCGTTACCGATCGATTCCCAGGCTGCGACGGCGTCGCCCTGAGCATCGACCGCGACATGCGGGTGTTCAGCTTCATTCGTCGAGATAGCTACAGCCGCCTGCCAGGTTGAGGATGAGGCCGACAGCGTCGCTGAGTACAGGCCACCAGGTCCTGGCCATACCGCAATGGCGTCCCCTCGCGCGTCCATCGCAACCTCAGGCTGCCTGCCAGTTTCGCCAAGGACCACAGGCGGACCCCAAGTCGTGCTGTTCGGCGGCTTTACGGCCGCTTCGATGAATTTGTGGAAGACCGAGCCGCTTTCGGCCTGGTCTTCCCACACTGCAACGGCCTCTCCTTGAGTGCCTACTGCCACTTGCGGCGCCAGCGAAGAACGTTTGTTGTATGGACCGTCGCCGAATTCGGATACCCACACGGCCGGTTCCCATTCACCCGTCTCCGCCGATCTCGCGGCCGCTTGGATTGCATCGTTGGGGGCGCTTCCTGGTCCGCCTCCAGGGTATGGAGAGTCCCATACAGCGACAGCATCACCTCGCGCGTTGACCGCGATCTGCGGCCGCAACCAGCTGCCCCCTTCCGGGGAGATCGCGACTGGCGCCTGCCATATCCCGCTCGACGCCTGCCTCGCCGCAGCTTCGACATTTCCATCCGTGCCGTGCTGCCAGACCGCGACCGCGTCCCCCAGAGCGTCGATACCAACCTCGGGGTTCTCCGCTATCTCGCCAGGAGTAGATACCGTCGCAGGCGCCGACCAGTTGGCAGTTTCCGCGGGGCGGAAAGCGCTTTCGATACCCACGCCTTCGCGCCACCACACGGACACAGCATCGCCTTTTGGGTTACCCACGAGCACCGTATTCCCTACGACTCCGGCCCCGCTTGACGCCAACGAGCTTGGAGCGAGCCACGTCGCGGAAGCACCCGCCGATGCGCATCTCAAGACTCCCAGAGTCCCGGAAACAGCCGCGCATCCGACCAAGACCATCATCACGTGCCGTCTCATGGAGTACTCCAGTCTCGTTGGGTTTCGATCAAGGTCCTATTTCCGGCGTGTACCCACACTCGCGGACTTAGTTCTTGTCAGACACCGGCGTACGGTCGTTCGTACTCCTGTGGCATGCGTCTGTTTAGTGGATCCGCCACGCGCGGCGAGAAGGCTCGCTACCAGGATTCCGACAACACCGACAAACGGCTGGCGCGTTTTCATCAGGGTCCCCTCAAGAGCTTTTCGTTGCACGATTACGTACTCAGTCTGACGCTAATTTTTGGCTAGGTTCGGGTAGTGCTATCTCCAACACATATGGCATTTCGCCAGAGCCCTTCTTCAAGCGCGCTGTCATCCACGGGTCTGCGGCGGCTTCCATAGCTGGGCGGAAATGCTCTGAGGCATCGACATCGAGTTGCCCGACACGCTGCCTGCCGACGTATACGTTCAGGTGCGAGTCGGTAGAAGGAGACCCACCATCCCACGCGAACCACACCTCAACAAATCGCGAGTCCCGGATCTCCAACGCACCGATCTGCATCACACTGTCAAGCCGTGACCGCGCAGTCGCGTCGAGTTCGACCGCGACGCTGCGGCCTCCAATGCTCCAGATCGGATAGGCAGCTCGATCGGGAGGCTTCAGCAAAAGGGATTCGGCCTCAGGCTCAGCGTCCACATCGTTCGAGGGGCGCTCGCTTACTACCTCCCGCTGTTTACGCGATGAGCTTCCCAACTCCCACAACGCCCGTGCGGCGCGAAGCGCAAGGCGAGCTCTGCCGAACCGCTTTTGTTTGGCGACGAGAAAGTCAAGCGTGACGTCGAACGAACCCGTATCCATGCTCGCTTCCCGGTGGTCGAGCTCGCGGGCAAGCAACGTTCGCAGCTCGGCGCGCGTCTTACCCTTGCTGATCGCACGTACCGTATTGACAGCTTCCTGGCGCGCCCGGGCCTCCGGGCGCTGCTCGGCGAACAGCTGCCGGAAACTCTGTGGCGGCTGGGGCTGGGCGGGACAGGCCGGCCACCGCGGAGAGGACGTAGGCAACGAGAACCCGCTACCCATGTCAAGCAAGCGTGTGAGCTGGCGCACAAACCGGCGGTACTCGCGTGGCGATCGAGCATTCTCTGATCCCAAATGACCGTACTCCGCGAGCGCACGACGAGCCTCCTCAGAGCGCCCCGCGCTGGCAAGCAGTGCGGGTATCAGTTGTCCCTCGGCGTCTTCCGTGTCAACCGATTCTGACGCGCCTGATTGTGGGTGGAGAGCGCTCATAGCGTAGATGGCTGCCCTAGAAGCCTCGAAGGGAACAACGCGGTGCCGGCGGAGCAGATCGACAACGACATCGACATCTGCTAGTTGGTCCAACGCGAGTGCCTGCTCGGACACAAAACGGCTGAGTTCCTCCGCGCTCTTCGAGACCTCGCTAGCACTCGCAACCCGGACAGCAACGGTGGGGTCCTTCAGCGCGACCGGAGCCATCTCCGTGCCAGCGAGCGCTGCCAGAAGCTCTTGCGCGGGCTGGTACTCGACACCGACATGTCCGACCACGTCGAGCGTAGGCGAATCGTCCTCGCGCAACCAAGTGAAGATGACCATGCCCGCAAACCCCTCCCTCAGCGGCCGCACGAACACGAAGAGAACACCTCCAGCGAACGGCGCTGCCGGCTCACAAGACTCTCTCCAGCGCGCCGTCCACTCCGCCGCCACCAAATGCGCGTCCAACTCGCGGCGCAATTGGTCTATGGTCTTGGCCAATAGCAAGAATCAACCAAAAACGCTTCGCGGACTTCCGCCAGCACCGAGCGCGTGTGAGAGTCTAGACGCCCCGCTAGCCACAATTGCGAGTTCAGAGACAAACAGCTCGGCTTCCAGATGCTTGAGCCGTAGAGCAATCGCTCTATCTTTCGAAGACTCATACGGTCCCAACAATTCCAGTATAACCTTACCCGTTCTCGTGGCCGGCGGCACTCGCATCTCGCGCTTTTCAGCTCTCGTTCTGTTGTCAATAGCATCGGAGCGTTCCAAGAATCCCGTGGTGCTTGCCGAAAGTCTATGATAGCCACTTGTTACCCACGCCCTCATATCGACGCAGGGGTCTGGTGGTACAAGATTACCTTCAGCCGCTTCTGCGCTCAACCACGCGCGCACGAGTCGCGTAAGCTTGTCGTTGCTCCAGTGAATCCGGCCAACAATATGTGCGTATGTCTTGCTTGGGCCGATCGGAGAGCGCGGCAGTGCCAGCGCCAGAATAACCAAACGCTCCTGTGCAAGCGTTTCAGACTGTTCATCGTGTGGCGCACCGGTCATAACGCCTGGACACTCTCTCGCCAGACTGGCTACCAACCCGTCGACCGTCTTCATGCCCTCAGCAAGTCCCGCAGCGCGTTCCTGCTCAAGCGTATAGCGACTCCGGAGGTATACTTCAGTCGCGGCCCGGTCAGTCGACCCTGAACCCTGGGATCCGTGGATGCCAGAGCCTAGTGTCAACCCCAGAGCCGCCGCCACGACCGCCATGCTCGCACCCCCCCACCTCATCGGCAGCCTTGACTTTCCTGCACTCGCAGTCTCCTAGCTTGCGTTACTCGTGCCCTCACAATCCGAGATCCCTCCGTAAGATAGGACGCAGTTTTACGACCGCCTGGTCCTTGGTCGGGCCTCCCCACCACAATTGGACTGTATCCTGCGTCACGCGGACATGGGGCTTTGCGCCTCGTGCTGGCCATGGCTCACCGAGTAGGTCAGTAAGGAACTCCTGTATCTCTTCCCCCTGACTCATAAAGATCATGTCCAGCTTATCACTGATGTCGCCAGGCATCCCCAGTAGTAGAACTGACATAGACGCCATGCTGCTGCCACGATATTGACCGATACCCTGGATATTGACTATCCCGCTGCAAGCCTCGACCTCAAACTCTCCTGCCGGCAAAATCTCCCTGATACGCTCAGCCAACGAGTTGGTCAGCGCTTCGGCAGCGTGCGGGTAGCTCGACATCACAGACGTAAGAGCCAACGCAGTGTTCCGGAATGTCTTGCCGCTAAGACCCTTTGGCATCCTTAGCCCTCCCAGATTTCATTACGTCTACATTCAAACC
>Ga0210408_10004968_pt1 | contig 11785 bp, 12 predicted proteins | sample IncBWH4MmetaG_FD_155471 | JGI IMG/M metagenome (GOLD analysis project Ga0210408, IMG submission 155471) | Forest soil microbial communities from Barre Woods Harvard Forest LTER site, Petersham, Massachusetts, United States - Inc-BW-H-4-M | ecosystem: Environmental > Terrestrial > Soil >... | reverse complement strand
CGAGCGCCCGCAGGAGGACTTGCCGCAGCCCGACTCGCCGACCAGCGAAAGCGTCTCGCCCACGTTGATCGAGAAGCTCGCGTCCTCGACCGCGTGGACGTTGGCTACGGTCCGGCGCCACAGGGAACGAGGGGATACACCGGGCTCATTCGGGCAAGCCCGCTTTCCGAAGGCCCTCAATCGTAAGCTTGGCGTTAGATTGCCCGCCCCGAGCGATCCACGCAGATATCGCAAAGGCGGGATCAGTCTCAAGCAGGCGAGCAGCCGCCTCACGCGCCTCGGCGTCACGTCCGAGATGGGCGAAAGCGGACGCGAGGCAGCGGTAAGCCGGCGGGTAGGAGGGGTTCTGTCGCTGGGCTTTCTTGCCTGCGACGATGGCCTCATCAAAGCGACCAAGTTCAATAAAGGCATGCCCCATCCCACCAAGCGGCAAATATAGCTGAGGGTTTACCGGGCTCATGCGAATGGCGCGTTCAAAGCTCCTGACCGCTTCCTCCGGCAGCCCCGCAGCTCCACAGACCCAGCCTCTGGAGCCCCATGCCCGATGCGAGTTTGGGTTGAGCGCGACCGCCCGGTCAGCCAACTCGAAACTGCCTTCACTATCGCCGACCATGTATGCCGAGATAAAGGCGGCCCATGCTAACGTGTCTGCGTCACTATCGTCAAAGCTCAATGCAACGCGAAGCAGCCGAACTGCTTCCCTACGGTCGAATTTAGGATCGGTAGCATAGCCAAACAGGACGCTTCGCGTGTGACCGACACCTGCTAGAGCAGCCGCCAACCCAAACCGTGGGTCAAGCTCCAAAGCGCGATCAGCCAGCCTTATCGCCTCGGCGCACGCTTCGGGGGTCGTCAGGTAAAACTGTTGCAGGGCTCGGAGATAGAGATCATATGCGGTGAGGTTCTCCGGTCGCCGCCGCGTGGCCATCGCAATTTCTGTCTGAAGCAATTTTGGTTGAATGGCTGAGACAACCGCGACCGTGACTTCGTCCTGGAGAGCAAAGATGTCCGTCAGGTTACGCTCGAACCTATCAGCCCAAATGTGTGCGCCTGTCACCGCATCAATCAACTGCCCGGTAATGCGAACCTTCCCTGAAGCTTTGCGCACCGACCCCTCAAGGACATAGCGCACGCCAAGCCTGCGTCCGACCTCCCTCACATCGACGGCTTGCCCTTTGAACGCATAGCTCGAATGAGCGATTACGAACAACGATTTGAACCGCGAGAGCGCGGTGATGATTTCCTCGACCATCCCGTCCGCGAAATACTCCTGCTCGGGATCGCCGGACATATTCTGGAATGGCTGAACCGCAATAGAGGGCTTGTCGGGCAGCGGAGGCGGCTTCTCTGTGTCAGCAACACGCGCGGGAACGGCCTCTCGCGTTTCACTCGGCGTACCCATCTGATAGGCCCTGACTGGCTCTTGAATGTTCTTCACCTGCTGAACACCAAGGTCCACGAAGGTCATCGGCAAGACCTTCCGCACCTGATCGTACGTCACACCGGAAATGCACACGCCACCCGGCTTCGCAATCGACTGTAGCCGAGCAGCAATGTTCACGCCGTCGCCGAAGAGATCCCCAGCGCGCACCATCACGTCGCCGATGTGGATACCAATGCGGAAGCTAATGCGCCGATCAGGTGCGAAACTGGCGTTCGCTTGGGCCAGAGCAGTCTGCGCCTCTACCGCGCACTGCACCGCCTCCACAGCGCTTCCGAACTCCGCAAGGACACTGTCGCCCGCGGTGTTCGCTATGCGGCCCCTGTGTTCCCCAATGAGCTTGTCGAGGATTGCCCGCCGTTCGGTCAGCCCCTTGAGCGTGCCGACCTCATCAGCACCCATGAGGCGGCTGTAGCCCTCCACATCTGCTGCAAAGACTGCGACGAGGCGTCTGCTGACTGCCATAGGGCCTAACATGCGTGTACCAATGTCAACCTATGTGGGCTGGGTGGTCCGTGCCGTCAACCTGGGGTCGCCGTTGTCACGGACGAACGTCAGCCCTCAGGCACCCCGGCCATGCGCATGCCCTCATACGCGCGCTCGCGTCCGGCAAGGAAAGCCGCGTTGTCGCTCGGTGCCCATGCCACGGAAGTACAAGTCCATGGCATCGGGGTGCAGGGAGCCCTCCGCTCGCCGTGCTTCGGCCGCAACGAGTTGGTGTTCAGCGTAGCGTTTGATCTCCCTGCCATCGGAATCGCAGAGCCGGGAGCAGCAAGCGGCGGGCAATGGCGAATGGGGTCAGGAGGCAAACAGAATTGCCCAGTTCACAAAGGGGCGGAGCTCGACCAGCTCGACGTTGAGAAGTCCCGCGGCGACCAGCGGCAGCTCATGAAGGTGCTCGTGGGCTTGTCAGGTGTCGTCAGCTTCCAGCACAAAGACGACGCGGCGCGGAACGGCGGTCGCGTAAGCTTCGCGAAGCAGACCGGATGAGAAAGCTCCCATGATTGCTCTTACGATTTCAATCCTTATGGTCTCGATCGGACGTCTGGTGCCACGTCGATGAGGGCAATATTTCATTCGAATTGCCTCTAGCCGGAGGCCATCTCGTACAAGATTCCGACCGCTTGGCCTCCTTTCGGCTGGGTGAAGTCGCCCGCGAGTTGCCCTGCGATCGAGGGCACCGAGGTCGTTACGATGCCGGCCTGCCCCAAACGACGCAGCGCCGCACCTTCGGTCCGGGGCGAAAGCCCGCCACACGCATCGAGTACGACCTGAACCTGGAGCCCGTGCGCTGCGCCGGAAAGGGCGGTGTGCTGCACGATGATCTCAGTCGCAGCGCCCGCAATGAGCAGTGTGCTCCGGCCGGTTTTCAGGATCGCTTCGCGTGTTCCCGCATGCAGAAAGGCGTCGGTGGTCGTCCTCGTGTGCTGCGGCAAACCGCCGAGGGCGGCCGCAATCTCCGGCGTGACCCTCGGCGCCCCGTCCGGCGCTGGCGCCGTTGTGACGATGGCGGGAATGTCAAAAAGCCGCGCAAGCTTTGCAAGCGCGGAGACGGCGCCGCGCAGATGTGACAGTTCGTTGGTGAAGCTGCGTTCGATGATCCCAGCCTGGAGATCGGCAAAGAGTACAGCCGCGTTATCCGGGTCGAGAGGGGTGTAACTCATGGCCGTTCCTCTAGTCTCGTGAGTGCACTATGAATCTCTTCCGCAATCTGCTCGCCGCCCAATCGCGACTCGGCGACCATCCAGGCTCCGCCGGCGAGAAGAGGCAACGTCCCGGTGACCGCAAGAGCCGCTGGTAACCAATTGAGCGAACCGCTTGTACCGTGGTCAACCACTCAAAACAAAGATAACGACGCTGGCGTAAAGTGCAGTGATAGACCATTCTGCATAGCGTGCGCGCGTTCCATGGCGATAGAGCGAAGTACGGAGCTGGGCCGCGGTGGCTCCGATTCTCTCCCAATTGCCGTCATGCGCCGTTGCGACAAGAGCGCGGGCGCGATCGACCACGCGCGCCATCCGCAAAAGCGCCGTCGCTACAAGCGATGCGCAGGCGAGGATCAGCAGCGCCGGTGTGACCATCGCAGCGATTAACGCCACTGCGGCCGACGACGCGCCCGAACTCGTCATGGTATGCTTTGCTCCCTCGACAAGTCGAACCGTCGGCTGACGCCACCGCCGCAGGCAGAACGGGTTCGTCCCGGACACATCATGGACCCTCGCTTCGGTCGTCGCGGTCTCTGCCATGCGACATGGACTGTGGGCCGACAGCGTGCTCCGATGGCCCATGCCGGTACCTCCGATTAAAACGCCAGTCGCAACCCGCGATCCATGACCGAAAGGACGGACCGCATGACCAAAACGCCGAAAGCGAGCCGTCGCGGCCCGACGGCGACAATGCCTGCCGACATCCTATCGGACGTGCTTGGACTCCTAACATTGCAGGGCGAAGTGTTTTGCCGCACCGAGCTCTCTGCACCCTGGGGCTTGCGGCTGGTACGGCAATCCGCGCACTTCCACATGATCGAGCGCGGCGCAGTGTGGTTCGAGATCGAATCGACTCAGCACGGCTTCGAAGCGGTTGCAGGCGATCTCGTGGTGCTGCCGCACGGCAACGGCCATTGCATGATGGATCGGGCTGGACGCACCGCCGTGCCGCTGGAACAGTTATTGCCCAAGGCAGTAAGCGCATCCCTGCTGCGGCACGGCGGCGGCGGAGTCGTGACCGACGTCATTTGCGGCACCTTCCATATCGGTGGGCTGGTCGCCGAATCGATGCTCGCTGTGTTGCCAACTGTGATCCATATGCCGGGCGCCCACATCCAGCATTTCGCCTGGCTCGATCCGTTGCTCCGCCAACTCGCCGAAGAATCGCAGAGCGATGCCCCGGGCAGCCGGTTTGCATCATCGCGACTGGTCGATTTGCTGCTGGTGCTGGTCGTGCGCTATTGGTTGGCACAGCACCCTGAACAGCACGGAGGCCTGCTCGCGGCGCAGCGCGACCCGAGAATCACGGCCGCGCTCGCGTTGCTGCACCACGAGCCGCAGCGCAGCTGGGATGTGCAGGGTCTCGCCACCGCTGTTGGCATGTCGCGATCGTCCTTCACCGAGCGCTTCACCACGCTGGTTGGAGAGCCGCCGCTCAAATATCTGACGCGGTGGCGCGTTAACTTGGCGGCAAGGCTCCTGGCGTCACCAACCATCAGCGTGGCCGAAGTGGCCGAGCGCGTCGGTTACGACTCGGAGGCCGCGTTCAGCCGCGCCTTCAAGCGCCATCTCGGCTCGGCGCCGACGGTCTACCGGCGCAGACGCTAGCCGAAAAAGCGTTCCCGACAGTCGGCCTCCTCTCCGCTTCGTATGAAGCCTTCAGATTCATGCATCCGTTTCGCGAGATTTACGAGCTGCTGGATCACTTCCCGATGCGGCGATGAACGCCGCGCGATGCGTTGAGAATGGCCAAGCATGCTGGGAAGCGACGGAAGCTAGTAAAATCAACGGACTGATAAATCGTTTGGGAAAAATGGCTTCATTGTTTTGAAGGGCTTTCAACAGGGCCGCCCAAATGGAGCCAAGCGCACCCGAGCCCTCAGGGACACCACAAAGTATGCCCCGCTCGCGGGACTGTTCTCGTACAGCGGTCAACCTCGCAGGGGCCTGATCTCATCAAACGTCGGGAGTTTGAGTGGCATGCAATCATGGCCGCCCCCCGTCACCGGACCTACCAGGCTGTCGCGCTCGATGTTGCGACGGCTATTGTCGAGGTCGCGCCACAGCGTCGACCGCCGTTGTCGGCCCGACGCAGACCTCGTGCAACGTCTCCCCACGTGTGAAACGACTTCAAGAGATGCACACTCACTGACACAGTCGTCGGCTTTTGCTGGCGCTATTCGTCAAACCGCGCTGGCAGCGCGCAATCGTCGGATGTGAAGCGCGATGCTTCCTCCCCCTTGCCTGCACAGCGCAGCCACGCCGGGCCGCCGACGGCCTGTCAAGGCCGCCAGCTGCGAAGCGGGGGCGCGACACGCCCGCCTTGACGGGGCGGCGGTGGTCCGGCTCAATTGGAGCAGGCGCGCCTACGCCGTGGCTGCATTACAGACTGAGCCCCCGGTTTCTCCCAAAGGTCCACTCGATGCCGCCGTCGTCGCGCTGCAGGCCGGTGATGTGCTGGCCGATGCGCTTCTCGAGGAGGGGTTGCCAGGGCACGAGTTGGAAGCCGAGCCCGTTGTCGATCATGGCGAAGCGCCCGCTAACGAGGCTGGCGACGCCGGCGAGGCGGCCACTGACATACTCGCCGACGTTGCTTGGCATAAAAGTTTGTTGGCCCACGCGATCGACCTCCTGTAGCTCAAGAGTCGTCAAGGTGTGGACAGGAACGCGGATGTTGCCGTCCTTGGTGGTCGCCAGCCCCATGTCCACCAGCCGGTGAGCCCGGCGAGCAATAGCTTTGTTGACCTCCTTGCCAAAACCGGTGTCCCTGATTTCCGAGCGGTCGTCGGCAATAGTCTGTCGGTCGAGCCAAGTCGCACCATCGCTGGCAATCTGCCGATCGAGGCTGATGGCCGAGAGCGTCCGTATCTTCAGCCCTTGGCCACCCTGGCTCAGGTCGTAGGCCTGCCCACGCTCGACGACGTCCTTCGGGACCTTCCATTTGTCGGTATCGATCCGCTCGACGTGGCCGGCCCGGCGCAACGCCTCCAGGCGGCGGACATGGGAGCGCACATAAGACTCGGGGTCCTTGCCCTCGCGTTCAAAGTTGTCACGGATGCGCTCCAGATGTCGGCTCGGCCTGTAGATGCTATCGTCTTCGGCCGCATTGGCGGCGATGTTGCGGTCAGCCGGTCTTGGACCCCGAGACAACGGGAGCGGCTTCGACAATCATGTCCCGCCCCACCTCTTCGATCCTGCCCGAGTCCTTGAACTCGATGTGATGGACCCGGCCATCGATGCCGTCGACAATCAGGTGGACCCGCTCGCTCATCTCGTCCCCGGCAAGGCCTTTGGCCAAGACCCGGCCCACAATCTTCTCCCCGGAACCCTCCCCATGAAGGGCGTATTGGCCAACTCCGCGCTCCTCAGCATGACCGTTGTCGGTGAGCGCGCGGTGAATGGACTTGATCACCTCACTGCGGTCGCCAAGGTCTTTCAGCGTAACCTCGGCGCGGTCGGAGACGGTCCATCGTCCCGGCTCGAGCTCGGTGGCGAGGCCGTAGCGTTCGAGTCGCTTGACCCGACCGATCATCAGATTGCGGTTTTCGCGCACGAGCCAAGTCGCTCCTTCTCCTGGCCGCAGGTCGACCACGCCAGCGGATGACGCGGGGCTCCTCGCTCTGGAAGAGCAGTTCAATATCTTGGTCGCAGAACTTGCAACGGTCCAAGAAACAAATCGCAGGAGTTCCGATTCAAGGTCTTTCGGCCCTAGCGTTGAGCGTTTGCGCGACCAAGTCAGGTTTGAAGCTCAGACAAGACAGCTCGAGGCAATCCACACAAGTCTCTGCCCGATCGAGCGCGCGATCATACAGACGCCAGTGTGCACAATCGCGGGATTGGGCGTAAAGGCCCGTCACGCGGCCTACGTTGTGTCCGAGTATTGGGAGGCCCCCATCGAACGGATCGATTAGGATGCCCGCGTGATACGTCTTCTCATCGAAGCAATGTGCGACTTCGCCCGCACGCCATTGAGTAACGGCTCGCCTATTGAGTGGCGTCGATTTCCAACGAGTGAAAAAGGGTCCTAGGAGCTCCACTCCTATCCCCTCCTCCGCACAACCCTGCGGTTGCTTGCGTTTTCACGCCGAGCGCGGAAAGCTACGGCGAAAAGCCACGGTATCCCGCGTAGGCCGCAGCTTGATTATTGTGGTTGCCAGCCCTTCAGCCATGCCGGATTTTCTTTGTGCATCCGAACGAGCTCGATCAGGTTTTCGATTCCGAAGTAGGTAAACGCCCAGACATCGTGTTCTGCGACGCCATAGACCCAGATGAGCCAGAGGCGGCGCACCGGCAAGCTACATTTTAAACCAACAATGGACTGCCGAATAACCCCGACGGGCACGCCCTGCGCTCCTCCCTTGGCGCTCTGCTCTGCATGCTCATCAATGACAGTATCGATTTCGGCGTGAACTTGCTCGAGCCGCTTATCAAGCCGCGTGCGATTGAACACCATTCCCCTTGATCACCGCGTCGTGTTGCATTCCAGTCTTCGTTCCATGTCCCACGTTTGGGGTGCATCGATCGGGGTCCCATCATCGTGCGACTTTCGTCTCCGTCGAACCTCTGGGAATCTGTCGTGCGAGGTATCGGTGGCCTTGGTGTCCTTGTTGCTGAACGCCGGGTCGGTGGTGGATCCGAAGCTACTCAAAAGGAGACGATCGATGGCAGAAGCAGACCTTTACGACGAACTCGCTTTCGACGAGGCCGAAGGAGAAGCCGAGGGCTTCGAAGAGTTTGAGGAAGAAGCGGAAGGTTTCGAGGAGGAGGCCGAGGGCTTCGAAGAGGAGGAAGAGGGTTTTGAGGAGGAGGCCGAGGGGTTCGAGGAAGAGGCCGAGGGTTTTGAGGAGGATAGCTTCCTCAGAGGCGCACTGGGAAGCCTTCTGGGCGCCGAGTCGGAAGAGGAGTTCGAGGAAGGAGAAGGCTTCGAGGAATTCGAAGAAGAAATGGCCTATGCGCTGGGGGCGGAGGACAGCGACGAGTTTTTCCGGCGTCTGCGCCGCATCGCCCGGCGCGTTGCGCCCGTCATTGGACGCGTTGCCAGGGTGGCTGCGCCGATTCTCAGCCGCATCCCCCACCCCTACGCTCAGATCGCAGGTCGCGTCGCTGGAGCTGCCGGGCGCTTGCTGCCCCAGGCCGAAGATGAAGCGCTTGACGCCTTCGCCGAGCTGGCCGTGATGCAACCTCGCGCCCTTCCACTCGTCAGCGGCATCGCGGCGCGTGCGATCATCGGCCCGCGAGGCGCCGCAATGCCAGCCGCCGCGCGTCGCGCGGCCGTCCGCACGGTCGGGCGAGCGGCTCGCACCTTGGTGCGTCGCGGCGGACCGCCGGCAATACGCGCATTGCCACGGATCGCGCGGACAGTCCGGCGCACGGCCGTTGCGCGGCGCACACCGGCAACGGCGAGACCCCAGGTCGTTCGACGGACCGCTGCCCGCGTCGCGTCGAGCCCCCGGCTCCGCCGGCGGCTTTCCCGACCCTTGCCGCGCGGCCGGCGGATCGCCCGAGCGGCGACACGCATGGCGAGGCGACGCGGCCCCGGCATGGGCCTTCCACGTCGCAGGTTCCGTCTGCGGGGCCCCGTCGAGGTGACGATCACCTCCGTGTGATCAGGACGTCTATGCCGGAGCGAGGGCGCTGCGATGTCCAGGACCCAAGTCGACACCCGCCGCTTTCTGGAGACGAAGGCCAGGACCCTCGCCACCCGCGCTCGGCGGTTGTCGAGGCTGACACCGGAGAGCGTCGGCATCCGGCCGCAGGATCGCCCTTACGCGCCATCGGCTTCACATTTTGAAGCGGCCAACCAGCGGCTCGCCGCGATTGATCGCGGCGTCAACCGCCGGCTCGAACATCTCAGACGAAGCGTCGGCGCAGGTCCGCCGTCGCAAGTCCTGGTCGCGATGTCCTTGGTCGAGCGGGAGATAGACCGCGCCCGGCGCGCCTTCGGCCTCTTCTTCGAAGTGTTCAGCCAGCGCGGCTCCTCCTTCGCTCCAGCGCTTGCGGCGCATGATGCCGTCGCCGTCGATTGCTATGCGGCGATCCGCCAAAACTCGCCGACGATCTTCCCGGGGCCGCTCTTGAAGCCGCTCGCCTATCTGGAACACGGCTATTCCCCCGCCACCTCGCGCCGCGGCGTGACCTTGAGGCGGCTGCTTGGCGAGACAAATCCGTTTCCGATCATCCGCATCCCCTGGGACCGCGACAATCCCTGGCAATCCGTGTTCCTGCACGAGGTGTCGCATAATCTTCAGGCTGATCTTCGCATCTGGCAGGAAAACCACGACGCCATCGTCAAGCGAAGCCAGGCATTCGGCGACCCCCTGGTTTCGACCATTTTCGCGCGCTGGCATAAGGAAATCTTTGCCGATCTCGCCGCCGTCCTTCTCGGCGGCACCGCTTCGGTCTGGGGCATGATGGAGTTCCTCTCCCATCCCACACCGGCGGTGCTGACCTTCCGACCGGGCGGAGCCCACCCGACAGGCTATCTGCGCGCATTCATCCTTGCCGAGATGCTCCGACGCATGGGCTTCAGCGACGAGGCGGCCCGCGCCGAACGCATCTGGCGTGCCCTGTACAATCCCCGCCGCGGACATCGCATGCCGGTTCGCCTGCTGCGCACGGCCGGCCGCACGATCCCGCAAATCGTCGATGAGATCGCCTATCAGCCGCGGCGCAACCTCGGGCAACGCGCGCTTGCGGATGTCATTCGATTTTCCGCAGCCGACGAGCGCGAGATCCGTCGCGCTGCGATAGCCCTGCATCGCGGCAGAGCCCCGACAGATCTGCCGCCGCGATTTCTCCTGAGCGCCAGCCGTCACGCGGTGGCACTCGGCGGCGATCTCCAGGGACTGTCAAAACGGGTGACGAACCAGCTTGCCGGCGTCGCCGCCGCCAACCGATCCGAAGCCAGGACGCAAAGCTTGATGGCCGCATGAGGTGAGGACGATGGACCAACCCAGTTATGCACACCCCCCCACGACCGGCGCCACGATGAATGGCCGTTCGCCGATAGCGGTCAAGGTCGACAACCTGATCCGCGGCAAGCTGCGCGTGAGCAATCCGTACGATCCCGGCGAAATCGCCGATGGACTGAAGCGCTTTTACACGGGCGCCGCGGAGCTGACCAGGCTCGAAGAGTCCGGGCTGCCGTTCTACCAGATGAGAGCGGTCGAACCTCCGCGGCCCACAGCGCCGGGGCCGAGCCGGTACGAGCTCGACCAGGCGAGGTCGGACGTGACCACGGACTTGAGCCAGCTGCTGCAGAACCAGCTCTTGAAGGACATCGTTCCCGAACTGCGTGGCTGGCAGTCGGCGATCGACAACATCATCGCCGATGGCGCCGAGGCTGCGCCGCTCTCTCTTGATCCCCGCATGCGCGACCGCGGCTTCCAGGCGCGGCGACTGCTCGGCGACTATGCCCGCGTCGCCCGCTTTGTCGGGGCATTGACGCCGTCACTCAACGATAATTATCGCGCTCTGGCGCGGAGCCTCGACGAGGTGGCGAGCGTACTCATGGTGCTGATGGGCGACGCGATCGCCAATGTTGGTTTCAGTGGCGGCCGCTTCCTGTTGCAGGCACAAGCGAGTGACCTGCAGGATCGGCGCGACGCCGTCCTGGTCGCGCTGCGCAATCTCCTTGGTTCCGCACAGGTCAGCCTTGATCAGGACACCTGGCCACGCGGCCTGCAGGCCTATCAACAGTTCATCAGCCGCTTGGACGCGACCGGCAACTCCGATCTTCGTGCACTGTTCCAGGAGGCCAACCTCGCCAAGCTGATGGACGACCTGATCGCCCGGGTCAATGTCATGAGTGCGGATGGTCTACGAGCGCTCGGCTCGACTGCGGTGCTGCAGGTGCAGCCCATCCGCCGGCTGATTCAGCTCGGTCAACGGATCGTCGACCCGCAGTCGCCGCCGCTCGCGGCCTTCCTGCTCGCCTTGCGGCTCTTTGTCGAGGCCTTCCAGTTCTCCAAGAGTGGTTCCAGGCTGATCCAGATCGCTCGCCCATCAATCGTCAATTACGGCCTCTACGGCACCAATGGGCCAGACGATACGGCGCTTCGTCTGGGTGAACTGGTGATCGCGCGCGGCAACTTCGCCGTCCAGCTCGACTGCTTCCTGCCCTGCCAGTGCAGTCCGGATCAGATCCGCTGCCAGATCATACTGGACAAGCTGCTTTACGACATCGACCGCGCCATCGATGCTCTCAGCCTCGGCAGCGATGCAAACGGTCAAGGCGACGCCGAAATGCGTGCCTTTGCCTACGGCCTGATCATCGAGACGCTGATGTTGCCGGGTGTCGTCGATCGCGGGTTGCAAACGCAGATTGACGGTACGACGGACCCAGCCGTGAAAAAGGCACTCACGGACCTGCAGACGCGATTCAACAACGGAAGGTTCGAGGGCGACCCAAAAGCAGACGATTGTCTCTACCGCTTACCCAAGAGAGACACGGACCCGCCGCTCGCATTCGGCAAAGCAGCTTTGGGGGCATCCATGATACGCGCCCTGCAAGCGCTGCTTCCTAATTCGGCCTGGCGGAATGTGCCTCCAGTGGGCTCCAATGGCTCGGTGACGAATCTGCCCGCGGCGGTCACAGACGCTCCGCTCAACTCGCAGGACATCATCTTGAGGGAGTTTT
>Ga0210408_10004967_pt1 | contig 11786 bp, 6 predicted proteins | sample IncBWH4MmetaG_FD_155471 | JGI IMG/M metagenome (GOLD analysis project Ga0210408, IMG submission 155471) | Forest soil microbial communities from Barre Woods Harvard Forest LTER site, Petersham, Massachusetts, United States - Inc-BW-H-4-M | ecosystem: Environmental > Terrestrial > Soil >... | reverse complement strand
CTTCGATGCCCACGTAGATGCGGCAGCCTTCTTCGCCCTTCTTGTTCTTTTCGCCGAGGGCCTGGATGGTGCGATATATGTCGCCGGAGAAATTCGACAAATGGCCGGCGCGGATGATCTGGTTGTCCTCATTCACGGTGGTGTCGTTGGCCAGGCGGTGCACGATCTCCCTGGTATACACCCAGCAGTGCCCGCCATCTACCTTCACAAATACACTGGCCGTTTGCGCCCCCGCCGGGACGGCCATCAGCAGCAAGATGCCGGCAGCAAGAAAAACTTTCATCGAAGCCTCCGTTTCAATTGGACCGCGTGTGCTCAAGATGAATGTTTAGATGATGAGGACGCTCACAACGTTGTTCCTACACCCCGTACTACACAAAGTCAATTTTATGACCGATAACATCGCGCGCGCGGAGGGTACGATCACGGGGACCAGGCGAAATTTTCTTCGCCGAGCGGGACCGACAGCATGCCCTCGAGCGGGAGCAAGTCCACGGGCAGGCCGCCTTCCCACAGCGCGACGCTCAGCAGCAGCTCGCGGCGGTCGTGCAGATCGAAGAGTTCGCGGGCGAGACCGACCTCGATTATTTTTCCGTAGGCCGCTTGCAGCAGCGGCTCGGGGTGCAGCAGGCACATGCCGCTCTGTTCGATGACGGTCTGAACGAGTTTTGATTTTTCGACGCGCAGTGTGATGCGCGTCTCGCGCGAATCCCACAGCGTGAGCCGAAGCTGGAAATCGGGAAAGTCGGCCAGCGCTTCGGGAATCGGATCCACACGCAGGTAGAAATCGTCGGGGGCAAATCCGTAGTAGAGATCGCCGAGCACGTTGCTGCGGCCGTGCATGGTGCTGCCGCGGCGATCGGTCGAATACATTCCCGCGCCGAGCCATTCGAAGTAATTGGATTCGCGGCCGTCCACCTTCACTTGCAGGAATGCGGAGGGCGGTTCGCGGCGGGCGCGTTCCGGGGCGCGCTTGATGGGAATGGCGAGCGCGTCGGGAACATGTTCGCCGAGCGCGGTGTAAATTTCGGTGAGGTGCTTGCGGTAGAGCTCGTCGAATTCGGCGTCGTTGGCCGAGCCGTGTTCCGGGCCGTACCACCAATTCCAGTCGCTGCCTTCGGCGGCGAGGACCGCTTCGTAGGCGCGCGCGAGCGCCGTGGCCGATTCGCCCGATTGATTGCCGGCGCGCTGCGCGGCGCGGTCGTAGGCTTCGCGCGCGTCGCGGAGCAGGTCCCAGGCGCGCACGTCTTCGGCGTGGCCGATCCACACGTCGAAGTTGGCGCCGATCCAAGAGGCCGGGAAGATTCCGGCGAGATGCGGCGCGTCCGGCGCGGCGGCGATGGCTTCGCTGACAGTGAGAGGCTGGATTTCCGGGTCCTGCTGGATGCGGCCGTAGAAGCGGCGCAGGAAGTCGCGTCCATTGCCCGGGTAGTATTCCCAGGCGTTTTCGCCGTCGAGGATCAAGCTGACGGTGGCGGTCTTGCCTGCTGGCTCGCGATCGCCGATCAGGCGAATGCGGCGATGCAGATCCTCGGCGGCGGCTTCTGCGCCCATGCGGCTGTAAACGAAGCCGACAAGATCGGAGAGGTAGTGGTCGCGGAAGAAGCCGGTCATGGGGCGGGAGGCGCCGTCGAATTTCCAGGGCGAGTAGAGGTCCTGGCCGTTCTCAGGATAGCCGCCAGCGTCGCGCCAGAAACCGATGTTGCGAGTGCGGCCGAGCACGCCTTCGTCGGTGGCGAACCAATGGAAGCCGAGGTCGGCGGCGATGCGCAGGGCGTCGTCGGAGACGGAGCCTTCCGAAGGCCACAGGCCGGCGGGAGGTGTGCCGAAGATACGTTGATGATAGGCGCGGGCGCGAGACAGTTGCTCACGAGCGTCCTGGGGGTAACGGAACGGAGGATGCGGCAACGGGGAGTGTGGGTTCGAGACGCGAGCGATGTCCGTATCGCAGAGAAGCGGGAGAATCGGGTGGTAATAAGGAGTGGTGGAGATTTCGATCTGGCCACGCTCGGCGGCCAGGCGATATTCGGGCAAGACGGCGGCGAGGAGTTCGAGTTGTTTTGCACGCAGCGCGACCTTGTCCTCTTCGGTGAAGCCGCTTCCCTTCTGCGAAAGTTCGGAGACGATGGGATCGCGGGCGAGATACTCCTCGTCCATCCAGGCGAGCTGGGAGAGCAATTGCAAATCGCGCCATTCGGGCGCGCCGAAGTGCGCGACGGCCGCTTCCACGCCGCCCGAGCGAACCTGGGAGCGGATATCGGCGTAACGCGGCCAGCGGTGCACGTAGGTGTCGTTGACCTGGAAGCCGCGCTCGATGATTTCGCGTTTTTGAGTTTGCGTGAGTTGGGCGATGGGCGTGAAGGCGATGTCGAACCAGGGCTCGCGAAATTCACCGCCGGCGTACTCTTCGATCTGCGCGGCGAGGAGCGGTACAAAGTTGAAAGTGGCGTGGACCCCCGGAAATTCTCCGAGGATGCGAACCATGCCCCAGTAATCCTTGAGCGCGTGGAGGCGCGTCCAGGGGAGCAGATAGGAGCCCGTGGCCGGGTCGCGATACTGCGGCTGATGCATGTGCCAGAGGATGACCAGATTCACGCGGCTCAATGGGGAACCCTTTTGAGGGGAAACGCGGCGGCGTGCGCGCGCGTCTGGATTGCAGCGCCCATGCTAGAATCCAACCGCGCGATCATGCGCCTGCTCGATCGATATATTGCCCGCGAAGTTGGCTCGCACGCCCTGCTGGGCCTCGCTGTCTTCACCTTCGTATTCTTTGTTCCGCAACTAGTGCGGTTGATGGATTTGATTGTGCGGCATTCCGGCGGAATCGGCACGGTGGCGCTACTGTTTCTCTGCGCGCTGCCGCCGGTGCTGAGTTTCACGCTGCCGATGGCGGTGCTGGTGGGCGTGCTCATCGGCCTCGGGCGTTTGTCGGCGGACAGCGAGATCGTCGCGCTGCATGCTTCGGGAATCAGCATGCGGCGGCTGCTGCTGCCGATTGGATTCGTGGCCTCAGGGACGGCGTTCATCACGCTGCTGATGACTTTCTGGCTCAGCCCCGCTTCGCTGCGCGCCTTGCGCGAACTGGAAGACGATTTGCGCTCCTCGCAAGCACCGTACGCCGTGCAGCCGCGGGTGTTCGACGAGCGCTTTCCGCATTTCGTATTATACGTGCAAGACGTGGAAGCCGCCGCCACTCACTGGCGAGGTGTGTTTCTGGCGTCCACCGGCGGAGCGCCCGGCTCGGCCATCACCATCGCCGAAAGCGCGACGATCACTTCCGCACCGGGAGGCGCGGAAGGAAAAGAACGCCTGGACCTGCACCTGGGAAATGGCAGCACGCACGAATATGATCCGCACCAGGCGGCACGTTATAGCGTGACAACATTCGGTGAAAGCGATATTCCCTTCGACGTTTCTACTCCCACGGTGGGCGTGAAGCCGGCGGTGCTGACGCAATCGGAGAAATCCATTCTTGCACTCGTGCGGACGAGCGGGACGGGCTGGCGGGAGGCGCGCGTGGAATTGCACCGGCGGCTGGCGTTTCCGGCGGCGTGCCTGGTGTTTGCTCTCCTGGGAGTGCCGGTGGGAGTGAGGGCGCGACGAGGCGGACGCGCCACAGGGATGATCCTGACGCTGGTGTTGATCGGCGGGTACTACTTCCTGTTCGTTACCGGAGTGCACATGGCCCAGGGAGGATCGGTCGAGCCGGGGCCGGGCGTGTGGGCCGCGAACATCGCCGGACTGCTGATCGGAATTTTCTTTTTGCGCCGGATTGAATCCATCCGCAAACCAAATCCTGTTTTCGCGTGGATGGAGCAATGGTTTGCGGGGTCCACGAAAGCGCAGCGGCTGGAATCGGAAGCGGCGCCGGTGCGCACATCGAACGGGCCGGTGACGCGAACTTCGGCGGCAGTTGAAATCCGGCATGCCGTGGGAGCGGGAAGCGCTGTCGGATTCCCGTTGCTGATTGATATTTATTTGCTGCAACGATTTTTCTATTACTTCGGTGTTTTGCTCGTGGGCTTCATTTTAATTTTTGATGCCTTTACTTTGTTTGATTTGCTGGGGGACATAGCCAAGAACCACATTGCGATTTCGATGGTGCTGGGCTATTTCCGCTACCTGGTGCCGTTGATGGTGTATCAACTGGCGCCGCTGGCGACGCTGGTGGCCACGCTGATTACGCTCGGCGTAATGGCGAAAAATAATGAGCTAATTGCGTTCAAGGCCAGCGGCATCAGCATGTACCGCCTGGTATTGCCGCTGACGCTGGCGGGGGCGTTGGTCGCCGGGGCCATGTTTCTGCTGGATGATTCGTTTCTACCGTATGCCAACCAGCGCCAGGACGCGCTGCGGAACCAAATCAAGGGGCGGCCGGCGCAGACGTATTTTCAGCCGGCGCGGCAGTGGATCTTCGGCGAGGGCAACAGGATTTACAACTACGAGCTGTTTGATCCCGACCATCAATTGTTCGGCGGATTGAACGTGTTCGAGCTCGATCCGCAGTCGTTTCAGATTCGCCGGCGGATCTATGCCACGCGCGCCACCTGGGAGCCGTCGCAAAACACCTGGGCGCTGGCGGGAGGATGGGTGCGCGATTTCGAGCGCGGGCAGGTGAAGCGCTACGCGCCGTTCAGCGTGACTTCCCTGCCGGAACTGGTCGAGCCGCCGACGTATTTCCGGCGCGAAGTGCGCCAGCATTACCAGATGAACTGGCGCCAGTTGGGCCAGTACATTGCCAGCCTGCAAAAGGCGGGATTCGATACTTCCCGGCTGTCCGTGCAATGGGAGAAGAAATTCGCGTTTCCGTTGATCGCCGCCATCATCGTTTTCCTCGGCGCGCCGTTCGCGTTTCTGGTGGGCACCCGCGGTGCGATTGGCGGTCTTGCACTGGCTGTGGGGATTGGCATCGTGTACTGGGCGACGTCGGCGCTGTTTGAGGCCATGGGGTCGGTGGGGCAATTGCCGCCGCTGTTGGCGGGATGGGCGCCTGACACGATTTTCGCGTTTGTCGCCGTGTATTTCTTTTTGAAGATGCCGACGTGACGATGGTTCAAGGAATGCTTCACCGCCGAGACGCAGAGCACACAGAGAAATCCACGCAGAATGTTTGAAGAACTTTTGTACCTCAAGTGCTGGTTTAACCGGAAGATTTCCGAATCCTAATTTTTCACTTCACCTGTCGGCGGGCCGGCAGTTCAACGAGCATGCAAATTTCATCGCCCCGGCTACATGAAGTAGACTCGGCTTTCATGGACTCTCACACTTACAGCGTTGAATTCAGGATCTACAGCAAGACAGTTGATCCGCATTCGATTACTAGAGACTTGGGCCTTCAACCTTGCCAGTTACTCATTGAGGGTGAACGCCGGAGTGCGACCTCGGTGTACAAGGGAATGTGGGCATATAACGGGACCGACGACGAAGCTGTCCAATGGGACTCTCTCGAAGAAGGGTTAACGTTTGTATTGGATAAGCTGTGGCCCCATCGCGAGGCCATCGCAAAATATAGGGCGAATGGAGATCTCATTTGGTGGTGCGGTCATTTCCAGGCCGGCTTTGATGGAGGCCCCCTTTTGTGTTCCCAGCTGTTAAGGCGGCTTGGCGAGTTTGGAGTCGACCTGTTCATCGACAATTATTTCTCCGGCGAGGAAACGCTTGGGGACGCACCAGGATGATCCCGCAGTGGTTATATTGGCGCGGGACTACGTTTTCTTTTACCAGCCCCTCAGCGCGGAACCAGCGAGCGGATTTTCTGAACTACTAGATCAATTCCAACTTCATTGTGGCCGCCCTCGGGGATGATCACGTCGGCATAGCGCTTCGAGGGCTCGACAAATTCCATGTGCATGGGGCGGACGGTGGTCATGTACTGGTTCACGACCATCTCCATGTTGCGGCCGCGCTCGCGGATATCGCGTTCCAGGCGGCGGATGAAGCGGAGGTCGGCGTCGGTATCCACGAAGACCTTGATGTCCATCAGGTCGCGCAGGGCTTTATTCTCGAATATCAGGATGCCTTCGATGATGGTGGCAGGGCGCGGAGCGATGCGCACGGTTTCATCCACGCGGCGGAAATTGGCGAAGTCGTAGGAGGGGCGCTCAATAGTCTGGCCCTCGCGCAGGCGGCGGACATGCTCGGCCATGAGCGGCGTGTCCATCGAGTCGGGGTGGTCGAAATTGACTTTGACGCGCTCGGAAAGCGGAAGTTCTGGGAAACCCTTGTAGTAATTGTCCTGCTCCAGGACGATGACGTTCTTCTCAGAGAGTGCCTCGATAATCCGGCTGGTGATAGTGGTCTTGCCCGAGCCGGTGCCGCCGCAGATGCCGACAATGAGTGGCCGCGAGTCCAGTGGTCTAATTGTCAGCACTCCTTCATTTGGGTGGGACGTATTTCTTCATCACACCCTGTAAACAATCCGGCCCGTAAAACGCCCACATCGCCAACCGGTCAAAATACCAACTTAAATGTCCCTCGGCTCTTCGGGCGTGACCGAGCATCTCTGGAACATCATTCAAATTAGGGGGAAGCGTCAATTCTCTGGTGATGTCGAGGTGAATGAAAATGGAGAACAATTTTTCAACCTTTTCAAGTATTGCGGAATGAAGCTGGGCCGCACTTTTCTCAATCTTTCTCGCTGCTCCGGGTGCTTCGTATGGCCAGATGAGCGGCATCGCTCTTGCCATCGCTCCTAGAAGAATGCGAGTCGCCTTACGTTCAACTATGGCCCGAAAAAGGCGGGTGAGGAGAAATCCCTGATAGTGCCGCAGAGAGGCTTGGACGATGTCGATCGTGCCCAAAATTTCGGGTACCCTTTTTAAGTTTCGAATTGGCGGAATTTCGTCCGGGTCTATCACGCGCAATTCGAAATACAAATCTTCGATCGCATTGCTGAGGACTAGGAAGCGTTCGAAGTTGGGGTCTCTTGGGGGCGGACGCCTTTTTTTCTTCCTGGCCATGCCTGAGCGCCTCTACTTTTTCCTCTTGCCAGTCTTGCGCTCTTCAATTACCGCCTGGGCGGCCGCCAAGCGCGCAACCGGAACGCAGAAAGGCGTGGCGCTCACGTAGTCCATGCCGACACGATGGCAGAACTTGACGCTTTCCGCTTCCCCGCCGTGCTCACCGCAGATGCCGACTTCGAGTTTCGGGCGAGTGGAGCGGCCGCGCTTGATGCCCCATTCCACCAGCATTCCCACGCCCGGGATATCGATGGACTGAAATGGGTCGGCCTTGAAGATAGCCGCTTTGCGCTCGTCCACATATTCGGGCAGGAAGCGCCCGGCGTCGTCACGCGAGAGCCCCATGGTGGTTTGCGTCAGGTCGTTAGTGCCGAAGGAAAAGAACTCCGCGACCTCTGCGATTTCGTCGGCGAGCAGCGCGGCGCGAGGAAGCTCAATCATGGTGCCGACGAAGTAGTGAAGTTTTACTTTAGCTTTGGAAATCAGGTCGTCGGCCACGCGGCGGGTGGCGGCTTCCAGAATTTTCATTTCTTTTTTGTCCATGGTCAGCGGGTGCATAATTTCAGGTATCACTTTAATGCCGCGCTTCTGACAATCTATCGCCGCCTCAATGATGGCGCGCACCTGCATCTCAAGTATTTCCGGATAAACGATGGCTAGCCGGCAGCCGCGCAGCCCGAGCATGGGATTGGCTTCCTTCAATTGTTCCATGCGCCTCAGGATCACCTCCCGTGTGATTCCCAAATCCTTCGCCAGGGCTTCCTGCTTGGCCGGGTCCTTGGGCAGGAACTCGTGCAGCGGCGGATCGATGAGCCGGATTACCACCGGTAGACCGTCCATAACTTCGAACAGGCCGATGAAATCTCGGCGTTGGAATGGCAGCAACTTATCGAGGGCCTTGCGCCGGGCCTCCACGTTATCGGCCAGAATCATTTCCTGAATGGCCTGCTGGCGTTCGATGCTTTTTTCGGGATGCTCGAAGTCCTTGAAGAACATGTGCTCGGTGCGGCACAGACCGATGCCTTCAGCGCCCATTTCAAGCGCTACTTTTGCATCGTGAGGCGTGTCGGCATTGGCGCGCACCCCGATCTTGCGCACCTGATCGGCCCATTTCAGAAGCCTGGCGAAGGCTTTGGGAGGAACGGGTCGGACCAGCGCGATTTCGCCAGTGTACACCGAGCCGTCGCCGCCATCGAGGGTGATCCATTCGCCTTCGCGGACGACGCGGCCATTCGAGCTCATGCGCTTGTGTTCGGCGTCGATTTCCAGTTTCTCCGCGCCCACGATGCAGCACTTCCCCCATCCTCGGGCGACCACGGCGGCGTGGCTGGTCTTTCCCCCCGTGGCGGTCAGAATTCCCTGGGCCACAAACATGCCGCCTACATCTTCGGGGCTGGTCTCGCGGCGGACTAAGATCACTCGCTCGCCGCGCGCGGCCCACTCTTCGGCTTCGCCGGCAGTGAAGACAACTTTGCCAACGGCCGCGCCCGGCACGGCGTTGATTCCGGAAGTGATTCGCCGGCTGGCGAACTCATTGCGCGGCAGCGTGGGATCGAGAACGGGATAGAATAGGCGCTCGACGTCTTCACCCTTGATACGTTCAAGTGCTTCTTCAAGTTTGATGAGGCCCTCGTTCTTCATATCCACGGCCATCTGGAACGCGGCCGATGGCGAGCGTTTGCCGGTGCGCGTCTGCAACATGTAGAGCTTGCCGTTTTCGACGGTGAACTCCATGTCCTGCATGTCGCGGTAATGCTTCTCGAGTTTTTCGCGCACGCCTTCGAGCTGCTTGTAAACCTTGGGCATCAGCTTGGCCATTTCTTTCAAGTGCAGGGGAGTGCGGATGCCGGCGACGACGTCCTCGCCCTGGGCATTGATCAGGAAGTCGCCGAAGAAAGTCTTCTCGCCGGTGGAAGGGTCGCGCGTAAAGCAGACGCCCGTGCCGGAATTGTCCCCGGTATTGCCGAAGACCATTTGCACCACATTCACTGCTGTGCCGAGCAGGCCGGTGATTTTCTCGACGCGCCGATAGGTGACGGCCTTGTCGCCCATCCAGGATTCGAACACCGCGCCGATAGCGCCCCAAAGCTGCCCTTCCGGATCTTCGGGAAACAGTTTGCCCGTCTTCTGCTTGTAGTATTCCTTGTATTCCCCGACCAGCTGGCGCCAGCCTTGCGCCGTGACTTGCGTGTCGTCCGTCACTTTCAAATAATTTTTCAGCGCCCGCAGTCGGGCTTCCAGGTCTTCCTTGGGCAATCCGATCACGACACTCGAGTACATCTGCACGAAGCGGCGATAGGCGTCGTATGCAAAGCGGTCATTTTGCGTGGTGCGCGCGAGTCCCTGGACGGATTTGTCATTCAAGCCGAGATTGAGAATCGTCTCCATCATGCCGGGCATGGAGCGCGCCGAGCCGGAGCGGACGCTAACCAAAAGTGGATCTTTCGCGTCACCCAGCTTTTTCCTGGTGAGCTTTTCGAGCTGCCGGACGCTCTTCTCCACCTGAGCGCGCAGCTCCTTGGGATACTTGCGGCCATGCTTCAAGTAGTAGTCGCACGCTTCGGTGGTAATGGTGAAGCCTGCGGGGACCGGAAGCTTGATGCGGGTCATCTCGGCGAGTCCGGCACCTTTCCCGCCGAGAAGGTCTTTCAAGTCGCCTGTGCCATCGGCTCTTCCCGCACCGAATGAGTACACGTATTTCATATTCATCCTCAGACTTTCTGATTGCTCAACTCGTACGCTAAGAAAATTGTCGGCGGGCCGATTGCTAAACCAACAGTTGAAGGCAAGGACTCATGCCTTCCCCGCCGAACGCGCCGGCCCTTTCGAATCCTCGCCACCGAGTTCAGAAAAATCGGCGATGGTTGAGAACTCGCGCAGCAAAGTTCCAAGGAGCGCGATGCGATTCTTGCGCAATTCCGGCTCTTCAACCATCACTAGAACTTTGTCGAAGAAATGATCCACGGCCGGACGCAGCTCCGAAATGGTTTCAAGTGCCGCTCGATATTTCTTTTCCCGCTTCCTGCGTGACGATTCGTCGCGGATCTTCATGGCCGCCGCGTGCAGTTCGCGCTCGGCGGGTTCGCGGAGCAATTCCGCCTTCACGTTCAGCTGCCCCTTGTCCCCTGCCCCGGCGGATTTCTCGAGAATGTTGCGAATGCGCTTGAAGGAGCCGGCCAGTGGTTCGAAGTTCTTGGTGTGGCGGATGGCCTTGACGGCTTCGACGCGCTCGACGGCGTCCACCAGGTCATCGGCACCGGCGGCGAAGGCGGCGTTGATTTCGTCGTGGGCAAAGCCGCGGCGATCCCGGAGGATGAACCGAGCACGCTCCAGGAGAAATTCAAGGACTTGTTTCTCGACAGCTTCAGGGACGGCAATCTTCGGCGGATGGTCCTTGAGTGACTTCGCGCCGGCCGAGATAGCTGCCGAAATGGACATCGGCAAATTCTTTTCCAGGATTATCTTGATGATGCCGAGCGCAGCGCGGCGCAGGGCGAAGGGATCGCTCGAGCCCGTGGGGACGGCCCCGACGGCGAAACAGGCCACGACGGAATCGATTTTGTCCGCCAGTGAAACGGCGCAGCCAATCAAATTGCGCGGCAAGGGATCATCGAGTCCCAGCGGCCGGTAATGGTCGTAGATGGCCCAGGCAACGTCCTCCGGTTCGCCTTGTGCATGTGCGTAAAGGCCGCCGACGATTCCCTGCAATTCGGTGAATTCTTTCACCATTTCGGTGACGAGATCGCATTTGGCAAGTTCTGCGGCGCGATCGGAACCTGCTACATCGGCATGCGCAACTCCTGCGGAGAACCACTGCTCGGCGAGCCAGCGAGAGTTGGCGCGCACGCGTTCAACTTTGTCGGCATAACTTCCCAGACGCGACTCGTAGGTGACGGACGCGAGCTTCGGCAGATAGTCGGCCAGCCGACATTTCTGGTCCGTTTGCCAGAAAAATTTTGCGTCGGCGAATCGCGCGCGGAGGACCCGCTCATGTCCGGCGCGGACGAGGCCCTTAGGATCTGCGGGAAGATTAATGACCGCGAGAAAACTGGGAGCCAGTTCCCCGTTGCGCGCTTCAAGTCCGAAATATTTTTGGTGATCGCGCATCACGGTGATCAGGATTTCATCTGGCAGTTCAAGAAACGCGGGATCGAATTCTCCGCGAATCACTGTCGGGTATTCGTTGAGATAGGTAACGAGTTCAAGTGTTGTTTTATCTTCGTGGGCGCGCAAGCCGGTGCGCTTTTCGTGCGCACCGATTTCAGTTTCAATTTTCGCGCGACGAGCCTCCGGCCGGGCGAGGACAAAATTCTTTTTCAGCTTGGCCTGGTAATCGGCGGGATTCGTCACCGGGATATCAGCCTTGCCGAGGAAGCGGTGCCCCTGCGTGCGATTGCCAGAGTGGACCCCGGCAAAATTCAAGCGGACCATTTTGCCGTTGAGCAGCGCCACGATCCAGCGGATGGGACGAATGAATCGCGCGTCACGCGCGCCTGTCCAGTACATCGAACGCGGCCAGGCAATGTCATGGATCGCTTGCGGCAAGACTTCGGAAAGAATCTGCGCCGCGGGCCTGCCGTGGATCAGCTGTGTCGCGGCAAGATATTCGCCCTTCGGAGTCGTGATGAGTCGCAATTTCGAAACCGGCAGGCCTTGCTTCTCCGCAAAGTTCATAGCCGCGCGCGTCGGCTCGCCGACATTATCGTAAGCGACGGATTTTGGCGGGCCGATAATTTCGCGCGTGACGTCTTCCTGTTGCAAGCGAAGATTACGCGCGATGCCCACCATGCGGCGCGAGGCGCCGAATGTTTCGATGCCTGCTTCGCC
>Ga0210408_10004966_pt1 | contig 11787 bp, 15 predicted proteins | sample IncBWH4MmetaG_FD_155471 | JGI IMG/M metagenome (GOLD analysis project Ga0210408, IMG submission 155471) | Forest soil microbial communities from Barre Woods Harvard Forest LTER site, Petersham, Massachusetts, United States - Inc-BW-H-4-M | ecosystem: Environmental > Terrestrial > Soil >... | reverse complement strand
CGTGCTGTTGTTGCCGGCCGTGGCCGGACCGCGCTCCTGCGAGCCGCGCGGTGTCGTCAGCTTATTGGAACTCTCGCTGCCCCATGCTTGATGACGCCATGGAAGAGCTTGTTCTCTTTGATCTGGATGGCTCGCTGGCAGCGAGCAAATCGTCGATCGATACTCGTCTCGTGACGCAACAACTGGTGTCGACTGGCGAAGCCGTAGGGAAATGCGATCAGCCCTCCATGATTTCAAGCAATGCGGCGATCTTGATCGTCGCAAAGGTGGAAAAGGTGTCGGAGATCGCATAAGGCAGGATGATGTGCTCCTTGTGACGCATCGCTCCGCAGGTATAGACCACGTTCGGTACATAGCCTTCACGCTCGGAGGGTTCAGGCCGGACCAGGGGTTCGCGCGCACGCGCGAGAACCTTGGAAGGATCTGCCTTGTCGAGCAGAACCGCCCCGATCGAATATCTGCGAACGGGTCCCACGCCGTGAGTCAGCAGCAGCCAACCCTCATCGAGCTCGATCGGTGCCCCGCAATTGCCGATCTGTACGAACTCCCATGGGAATCGAGGCTTCAATAGGGGAAGCCCCCCGCTCCAGGAGTACAAGTCGTCGGAATAGATGAGATAAAGGTTTTCATTGTCATGTCGCGCGATCATGGCGTACTGGCCACCAATGCGGCGGGGAAACAGGGCCATGCCCTTGTTCCTCGCGGCGGCTCCGGTCAGGGGCGACATCAGGAAGGACACAAAGTCACGCGTCTCGATCAATTCCGACCTGATTGCCCGCCCACTGTAGGCGGTGTACGTCGCGTAAAACGTGTCTTTCCCGCCATCCTTGAACTCCACGAAGCGGGCATCCTCGATCCCGTTCGATTGGGATTGAGTGACAGGAAAGATCACCCGCTCGCTGATGTGCTCGTTCGGCCCGAAGACCAGCTCGACATCATCCCCATTCGGACCCGAGACCCGTTTTTTCACTATCGGAGTCGATGCGAGACGTGCTGATGGATCGACCGTCACGTTGCCACCTGCCGTGATGGATCCCGATCGAAACGTCAGGGAGGAAACATGCCCTTCCCCGACCGCACGCAGGCTCAGGATGAAGCGCCGCCCACCCTCTGGCGCGCCGGACTGATCGGGATGAGCGATGATGCTCGGATTGAACAACGCTGCCGCTTCGAAGGAATACTCGTGCAGGAAATAGGCGCCGACTAGCCGGCGTTGGTCCTTCGTGAAAGTCACATGGGCCGCAAAGGCTTCTTCCATCTCATCAGCGCGCGCCTCGAATATCTCGAGCAGATTGCGATGGCGCCCCTGGAAGTTCTCGAGCACCTCGGCCAGTTGGTTGGCAGCGGCTTCGGGATCGAGGGCGAGCACTCGGGCGACGATGTGGTTCGCGCGTGTCTTGTCGGTAGCATTGAGGTCCCGTGGTTCGGTCGCCGGCTTGAACGCGCGCACTACGACTCTTGCCGGATCAGGGCGCACATACAGACCCTGTCGGTTCAGAAATGTGGCTGGCGACAAAATGCTCTCGACCTGGCGTGCGTACAAATCCAACGGCACTCAGGCGCTCAAAGCGCGAAGTGCCGCGGCTTTCATGCGACTGCCGCCAGTGCGGGCAAGCTGGCGAATCTCCGCGAGGCCCAGGAGATAGGAGACGGCGGACTCGCCACCCCTGTTTTCGTTCGCGCGGTCTGGATGCAGACCATCGCGACAGCTTCCCGTTTCCATGTCGATGAGGGACGCCGAGAGATCGTTACTGCCGAGGAACCAGGCGAATGCCCGCTCGGCATCAGCCTTCCATTTGAGATCACCGTCCGCGCGCCAAGCTGCAAGGCAGGCCGAGATCGTCGCGGCGGCTTCGAGAGGCTGCTGATCGAACTCGAGCGGCGGTTTACGTTTGGCACCGAAACTGTCGGAGCCGACAGGTCGGAAGACGCCTGTCCGTGATGTCTGCAACGTCATAAGCCAACGCAAGGATCTCAAGCCAGCTGCCACGTAATGGGTCGCGCCGAGGGAAATGCCCGTGACGATCAGGGCTTGCGACAAGCGTGCGTTGTCGTAGGCAAGCTCTTCTTCGAACCACACCCAGTCTTTCGTCTCGACCGAGCACATGAGGGACATCAGTTTGTCGCCGAGCAGATGCCGCAACTCCGCGGCGCGGGAATCCTCTGCTACCGCCACGCAATAGGCGTCCAATCCGAGGAGTGTGAAGGCCCATGCGCGTGGCGAGCGAAAGTGCTCCACAGCCGGTTGAGCCTCGGCGAACAAGGAGGCGCCCCAGCGGCGGCGCGATGGGCTGGCATCGCTACGCGCGCACTCGCCCAAGGCCCACAGTGCCCGTCCGTGGCTGTCCTCCGAACCAATGTCCTCCAGCCAGCGGCGATCGAAGCTCATGAAGTTACGAAACCGCTTGGTGGCCGGATTCCATGCATGCTGCACGAAGGCCGCCAGGCGCGCCGTCAACGCTTCGGGGAGATGCTGCTCATCTGAAGCGTTGAGCGCGCAAGCCACGAGCAGCGCGCGAGCATTGTCGTCGACGCAATATCCGTGCGAACGATCAGGTACCGAGCGGACCGCGTGCTGGAAAAGCCCCGTGTCGTCGCACATCGACAGAAGATGGCCCAGTTGTATCTGCGGCGCCGGGGTGTCGGGCAGGGTGCCGCTTTCGCCCTGCCGCGCGATCACTTTGAGCGGATGCACGCGCCGGCTCCTCCCAAAGGCAGCGAGGTAGCGCTCCGCGGTTCGCTCCCACGTCGTGGAGCGGCTGCTCGCGTAGGCGCGCTCGCGCATCGCCTGTCGCCGGACATCGTCGCTGAGCAATGCCGCGATTTCCGTACCGATGGCCTGGGTATCACCAAATGGCACCAGCACGCCGCGGCCGTCCGCCAGCAGTTCTCGCGCGTGCCAATAGGGGGTCGAAACGACCGCTTTCCCCAGGCCAAAGCTGTAAGCCAAGGTCCCGGACGTCATCTGCATTTCGTTGAGATATGGCGTGACGTAAACGTCACACATCGAGATGAAGTCGAGCAGTGTCGCCTGATCGACGAACCGGTTGAGAAAAACGACGTGCTCCTCGACGCCGAGAGCGCGCACGCGTCCTATCAGGCTCTCGCGGTAGGACTCGCCTTCACGCCGAACGAGGTTGGGATGCGTTGCGCCCAAGACGACATATACGGCATCAGGACGGCTTCTCAGGATCGACGGCATGGCATCGATCATGACTTCGATGCCCTTGTTGGGAGAGAGCAGACCGAACGTCAGGATAATGGCTTTTCGGCCGAAGCCGAGTTTGGCCTTCGCTGCATCAGGTTCGACGAAGGCCGAGTGGGGAATTCCGTGTGGAATGACCTCGATCTTCTCCGCCGAGACCTCATATACGGAACGCAGCAATTCCCGACCCTTCTCGGCCATGACGATGACTTGCGATGAGGCATCCATGACGGCGTTCAGCACGCGCCGCTGCACGGGTTTCGGATCGGAAAGAACCGTGTGAAGCGTCGTGACGATCGGCATGGCCAGCCGCGAGAGCAGCACCATGATATGACTACCGGCCTCCCCACCGAAAATGCCGAACTCATGCTGCAGGCATACCAGCTCGAACTGCTTTGCATTCAGGAAGTCAGCAGCACGTGCGTAATCGCCTAGTTTCTCATCGTTGATCTGCACGCGCACGACGGGCGGATAGTCGTAACTGTGACCATGATCGGTCATCGCTACGATGGCGGTCTCCAGCCCAGCGCGTGACTTGGATATTGCCTGCTGTAGATCGGTCGTGAACGTGGCGATTCCGCAGCGGCGCGGCAGCGAATTGCCGATGAATGCCAAACGGCTGGGTGGGCTCAATCGCAGCTCCCAAGAGTGGCCGACGACGGGCCGCCGCGCAGACGCGCCGCCAGCTCCTCGGGAACGGCCTTGGTCGAGGCATCGCGACTATATGAGGGCATTGTGGATAACTCTTACTTTGGACGTGAATCCTCGTTGGGTCAGTCTACCGATATGCCCCCAACGCAATCGGTTCGGTGCCCCACATAGAATTGCGGAATTGGGGAGCGACCCCGGAGGGCGCGATGCTATGCCCGCGATTGCCGAGGCCGGGACTGGCAGTGACGGAGCCGTTATGGTTGAAAGGCACTATTTCGGGCTTGCCAGCGAAATTGTGAGCCGCTCGCCCACGGGATGTAGATCAGCAAAACTCGGGCTTGGTCTACTTCGTTCTCAGTAGCGTCACCAAGCCCACGAGCAGCCGAATGATCAGCGCAGGTTGCTGAGTCAGCAAGCGCATCGTGTGGCTGCGCGGGTAGCTGCCGTTCAGTCCAGATACTGGCCCAAGCCGCTGAGCGATCACCTGGCGTTGTGCCTGCAATCGCCGGAGCAGGCTGTGCCGCCGCTCGACCAGAGAAATGGCGGTCGTCGAGCTCATAGCTTGCTCCTGAGCAGGGCCAGATCCGCAGCAAGCTCCGCGCGTGTTGCCGCAAAGCTCTGGCCACCGAGCGCCGACAGCGCGGTAAAGCGACGCCACGCGAAGCCGGCTCCGAGTCCGTAGAGACCAACCAGCGCCGTCGCAGCTGGGATTCGGTATACCGTCCCCCAGCACAACGCCAGCACCAAGGCTCCGACAGAAAGCATGACGCACAGGAGGCAGGCGAGGCCCAGGATTGCACCGACGAGCATCTTCAACAGACGGTTTTTCTCCTCCCCCCATTCAACCTGAGCGAGTTGCCCATGCAAAGCGAGCTGATCGAACAGGGCTGCGCCGGCTGAGCGTAGTGTGCGAATTGCGCCCAGCGCATTGATTGCGGTGGAGTCCGGCGTCATGGTCGGCAACATCTCACTGCCCGCGGCGAGCCAGCAGGAAGCCGATGAGCAGTCCAACAGCCGCGGTGACACCTATTGACTGCCATGGCTGTTCGCGCACATAGCCATCAGCAGCCTTGACCGTATTGCGGGCTCGATCGGAGACCGCTGCAGGCATCTCTTCAACTAATGCTCTTGCCGCGGCGACGCGGGCATAAAGGTTGGCCTTGGCACGGGCCAAATCGTCACCGGTTAGTGAGGTGCTTGCCTTGATCAAGTCTTCGATATCCGCGACGAAATTTCGAAACTCTTGAGTAATGCCTGACGGTGCCGCATCGGTCGCCGGGTTCTTTGTGGGCGTTGCTCTGGCACTGCGCCCGTTCGAGGGTAGATCTGTGATCAGTGGTTTGGTTTGCATAATTATTAGTTCCTGTGAAGTATTGGCCGTCAAGGGCCCGACACACGGGCCAAAACTGCTTGTGCGCAACGGCCGCAATCGGGGGTGCCTACATCAAGAGCTAAACCCTATGCGCTGCGACAGGAGGGCGTCTGTTCGATTGCGCGCTTACGATTTGCCGTGCACTTTGCCGAGCATATGTGCACTACCGCACTGACTACCTCACGCGCGCTAGCAGAGCAACGGTACGCGGGATTTAACGCCTGAATCCAGACCCCCTAAGAACGTCGCTCGCCTCCCGAGCGACCGTTCGACCGGCGGATTCAGCATTGGTTTGCCGGCGCGGTACACCCGCGCTGGCGGCCCTTTTTCTGGCGTCGCTGAGCCACCTCGCTGCACTCGACAGCGGCGAGGAACGCGCACGAAGGGCGCGGGCTACCCCCGACGAACATAGGGTGTCACCAGCGGGGCGTGCCCCTTTCCTGCACGTCACGTCGTTCTGTGCCCGCCCAGCCGGGGTAACCGGAAGTGGTCTCGCCGCAAGGCTCGGGCGGATGCGCAAATCAGGTTGTTTGAAGTTGACATAACACCTCGGTGCTGAGCTTATGAGGAGCGATAGAGAAAGCGCTGCTTCCCTGACCGTCACTATGTTCTGCGTGTGGTGCCGTACAGATCGCGCAGCGCGGCTATGCGATGTTTCACGATCAATTAAGAGGCACATTCATGCGTAGATTAAAATTTATAGTGTTGGCCGCAGTTGCTGGAAGCTGTTTCACGGTAGCCGTCCCCAAAGCGGAAGCTCAGGTCAGCATCAACATCGGTGTAGCCCCTGAATGTCCCTACGGATACTATGACGCCGCTCCCTATGGCTGTGCTCCCTCTGACTACTACGGCCGAGAGTGGTTTAGTGAGGGCGTCTTCGTTGGCGCTGGGCCGTGGTTTCGTGGCCCTGACGATTTCCGTGGCATTGTAAATAACGCTTTCCATCCTGAGCACGGTTACCAGGGCCCAGTACCAAACCGTGGCGAGAAGGCCGAGGCGGCGAAGCGCCTCGATAAAGGTCACTTCAAGGGAAACGAAGAGCGCGATGGACGTGGCCACGCAACCGACGCGAAAACGGTAATCCAAACATCCAAAGGTCGTTTAGGCACTGGATGTGTGCATGCGCTGTCAAACGTGCCGGATTGCGTATGAGTGGTCCCGGGCGGTTACTTGAGCTGTGAAGGCACCGCTGCTCCGACGTGAGCAAGCCGGGGACGACTGAGTTCGGCCAGAAGCTTGACGAGCAATTGCGCAGCCGAGAACTCCCAACGAGTGAGATCCAACTCGCGGGTGCGCGATAAAAAAGGCGCTGAGCTGCTATGTCAGAGCCGAGCCACACCTAAACCTTGCTGACTTGTGCGAGCGTATCTATGGGACAGCGCTACATACGTACTCCCGGGGATCGCGCCGGCTCAGGCCGCCGCGCGCAGAGCGTCATCGCGACCCACTTTGCCCTGACCATAGTCCTCGTCATTTCACTTGGTGGTTGCGCATCGCTTCCACCTGGATCGAACTTTCCGAAATCAGCATCCGTTGCGCTCATCCATCCAGAGGACACCCGCCTCGGCGGCCAGTTTGACAATGCGGCGCTCGCACACGGAGGCGATTCAGCGTTTCGCATCATATCCGTCGGAGTCGACGGGTTCCTGATGCGTGCACAAATGATAGACACCGCCGAGAAAACGCTAGACCTGCAATACTTCATTTTTCGCGGCGACGAAACTGGCCGACTCCTCACCGACGCTCTGCTGCACGCCGCTGATCGCGGGGTGCGGGTGCGGGTGCTCGTCGACGATGGGGCCACAATGACCGGGGACGAGCAGATCATCGCGTTGGACGCTCATCCAAACGTTCAAGTCCGAATCTTTAATCCGTTCGCCTATCGCGGACATAGCAGCATGCGGCGAACTATGGAATTGATGTTACACGCCTCAAGGCTCGACTATCGCATGCACAATAAGCTGCTGGTTGTTGACAATGCGGTCGCGCTCGTCGGCGGACGCAATATTGGCAATCAGTACTTCCAGATGGATCCTGAATCGCAGTTCGCAGATGACGACGTCTTTGCCGCCGGTCCGATCGCTCTGCAACTGTCCGCAACTTTCGACGAGTTTTGGAACAGCCCGTTTGCAGTTCCAGCGGAGGCACTGGATCACGGGCAGAGGTCCATGAAGGCTTTGGCGGAGCGTCGTGGCCGTGCCGGGGAACGTTCAGAGCAGCAATTGCAGACGCTCAAAACGAACGGCATTGACTACGCCGCTCGCGTGGCAACTGGAGAGCCCTACGCCGGGGTGCTCTCGGGCCGACTGCCGTTAGTGTGGGCCCACGCCCAAGTGGTCTGTGACAGTCCGGACAAGAAGAACGTGGAGAGTGGCGGTCGGCGCGGCCGTTTGATGGCCCGATCGGTGCTTAAGGCCGCTCGCGCGGCACACTCCGAGGTGCTGATGGTCACACCTTACCTCGTACCGGCCGATGATGAATTGAAGCTGATCCAAGATCTACGCGCGCGCCAGGTACAAGTGCGTATCCTAACCAACTCCCTGGAATCGACGCCTGACTTGATAGCACAATCCGGTTACCTGAAATACCGCATTCCCCTTCTTAAGGAGGGCGTGGAACTTTATGAATTGCGAGCGCTCCTCGGAAACACCCGGGGAAGCGGCCAAACGGCCGTGATATCGCGCTATGGCAACTACGCGTTGCACGCGAAACTGTTCGTTTTTGATCGCGAAGAGCTCTTTATTGGTTCGATGAACTTCGATCAGCGCTCGAAGCACCTCAACACGGAGATCGGCCTGATCATCGACAGCCCAGAGCTCGCGCAACAGACTGCGATGCGCTTCGAAAGCATGGTGCAACCCGCCAATGCCTACGCCTTGGCGTGGCGCGCGCTTGGTAACGGGGGTTCGCAGTTAGTATGGGGTTCGCAAGAGAACGGCAACGCCATCGAGTACACGCGGGAACCGGCACGGAGCGATTGGCAAAGGCTAGAGCAGACCCTGATGTCGTGGTTGCCGATTGACAGGGAACTGTGAACGGCCGACCGTCTGCGGTATTGGGCCTGATTGTTGCACTGGCGCTTCTGTCGGTAGGGCGCGCGGCACCCCCGACGACCGCGCAGACGGAAATCACCTATTTGCTTGGATTTGGCGCGAACTCCGGCTGTGAGTTCTTTCGCAACGGCAGCTGGTATGACGGGAAAAAAGGCGGAAGCGCATCTACGCTACAAGTACGAAATGCTGGAAGCGCGGGATCGAATCAATACGGCCCAAGACTTTACCGAGGAGGCCGCCACCAAAAGCAGCTTAAGCGGCCAGCGGTATCAGATCAGGTGTGGCGGCCATGACGTGGTGACAAGCAGCCAATGGCTGTGCGATGTGCTGGCGCGCTATCGCGCACACACCCCACTCGGCGCACCACGCCCAACGCGTGGCGCACCTGGGACCGACGTATCCGGTCCAAAGCGGAACCTCAGTCGTCCGCCTTGATTTTAATGTCGCTGTGGACCGACTTTACGTGTTCGGTCCCACGCGCAATGGACACGGCCTTGTCCGCCGCTTGCTGGGATCTGGCGCTGCCGCTCAACCACACGACTCCGTTGTTGTCGGTGTCGACATGAATGCGCCCCGAGCTCGGACTACGTCAGATGCAAGCTGCCGCTGCCGAACAGTCCAACGAGACCGATGATGATCAGATAGATCGCGACGATATAGTTCAGCAGTCGCGGCAAAACGAGAATCAAAATGCCAGCGACCAGTGACACGATTGGTCCGATCGTCAGGTGGAGATTCATCGATACCTCGTGAGTGGATCGTGGGGTGCCCACGCCGTTAGGACAGCGTCGGCACCAGTCATCTGGCTTTCACCAGACAAGATTTTAGACCGACGTCGAAACTTGCTCCGTACGTCGGCGCACATTGGCAAATCGCTCGCCAGCAGCCTGTCCGCATGTCGAATCTTCGCCGCTATTTCTGTCGCAAGTGGGCTGATGGTTGCGCACGTTCTGTTGCGCGCGGTGCTCGGCGTTCTGTTTTTTGCTGCCGCGGCTCGCAGGGACTCCGTAATTCTGGGAATTCGGCAGGCACCGCGACCTGGTGGGTTCAGGGTGGGCGCTACGCGGGGAGCGATCGCGCGACTCACGCGGCGGCAGGGATTGCTCACAAATGCTCTTGCGGCAAACGATCTTGGTGTGTGTGGGAACGCACCGAGTACAGCCCCGCGCACCTATATCGTCGCTGGCGTCTGTTCGCACGTCCCTTCATACGAAGCCGGCGACCCGCATGCAGGGCTCCTCAGTAAGTTGGCTCTGCAGTATTCGTTAGCTTCGCGGACCTCTCAGGAGATAGCCTATGAATCCCCTCAATGGTGTGGCTACGTCGTGATCGCAAGTGTCCTTGCTCTGTCTGCCCTGTGTGATCGGACCGAGGCTGACGGCCGTGACGAACCGCTTCGCCCGGCGAGTGACAATCGATAGGGTGAGGGCGATAGGCACTGCAACTCCGATGAAGCTCACGGCGGTGACGCCTGTCGGGACGTCGAACACCATTTGACGAGTCACGTCGTCTAGAGATCGGCGTTAGACAGGACGTGCCATGCTGACGTGGCCCCGCTTTCGCTCTGAGCGAGGAAGCAGGGCTACGTGCGCCACCGCACGGACGTCGCTGAGTTTTAAGACCAGAGTTCCTGTTGAAGTTGCGACGGCGGCACCGGATGGACGGTACTCCACCCCGCGGCATTACAGCCGGAGAGTGTCATGTCAATTATCGCGTGGATCATCCTTGGACTCATTGCCGGCTTCGTTGCCAGCAAGATCGTCAATCGGACCGGAGAGGGCGTCATCTTGGACGTTCTGCTTGGGATCGGCGGCGCAATTGTCGGGGGCTGGCTCTTCCACATCTTTGGAATGAGCGGAGTGACCGGACTCAATCTCTATAGCATGGTCGTCGCGACGTTGGGCGCCGCTGTGTTCCTCGTCGTCTATCACGCGCTGTTCCGCGGTTCTCGCTTTCAGCGCTCTTGATCGCGTGCGAGCTGCCTCGCGCGTTGACGGTTGACGCGGTCGGGCGCAGATGCTCGACCGTTCCGGTGCTCTGACGCTTGCCGCTGCTAGCGGCAGGAGGCTTTCGACGCCGTAGTCGGGATAGTCGGTGCGCGGCTCGCCGACCACGCAGAGCTCCCAACGAGGAATCTGCATGCATCGCGCTTCGTTTCCGGCACCTCAAGCCCGGCTTTCTCGAGGGAATTTCAGGCAGTTCTTCGCAGCTCTGTGTACAGTGCCTCGTTACGATCATCTCTGTGTTCCACTTGTCAGCGACGTGGTGCATCGCTACTTTGCTTCCGTGGGATACGCAGGCTGTCTGAAATGTCTACTGAACGCCGGGGCCTAGTCAGCTGAGGCACGATCAAAAGACTCACCGAGGGTCTTTGATGCGAGGGCGCGCCGGGCAATCCTTCGACAGCCGTTGAGAAATAGATTGACGGCGTCGTCAGTTGCCTCAAAGCGGCCGGGTCGCAGCTTCCGAAAGGCTAATCTAAAGGTGGCGCAGAATGCTGCCGCAAACTCTCTCAGTGTTCCGGTACATGGCCTAGTTGAAGGCGCCGAACAATACAAGCTGCGGGATTTCTTTGTCTCAAAATTCGATTGCAAGACCATCATATCTGGCAAGAGTGGATGTCGTGTTGAAGGAGACGATGTGATGCTAAAAGGTATGGTTTCGACCCTCGCTGTTGCCCTGATGGGGGCTTATTTTCTGGTGCGAAGCGGCCTTATCCCGGCCAACGCCGATGCAACACCCGGTTCGCTGGAAACCTGGATGGCACGTACGTCGTTGGATGCGACACTGCGCCGCGACGCCCCAAGAGGCCAAAATCCGGTGGAAGCGACCGAGCAGAACCTACTCAACGGAGTTCATCTTTTCGCGGAGAATTGCGCGGTTTGCCATGGGTCCGGGAAGCAAGCTGCGTCGCCCTCACCGATAGCGAAAGGCCTTTATCAAAAGCCCCCGCAAATGGCGACGGACGGGGTCGAAGACGACCTAGAAGGTGTTTCATTCTGGAAGATCAAGCACGGCATTCGTCTAACGGGCATGCCTTCGTTTGCGTACTCCCTCAGCGACCAGCAAATTTGGACGCTTGCGGCTTTCCTAAAGCACATGGACAAGCTGCCACCCGCGGTCCAGCAGACTTGGGAGCACGTCCAGAATTGGCCGGTGACGCGTGTGAATAACACTGATCAGAAGTAGACACATTCGACGCCGCCTCAAACGCCTTGGCCGACAGACCAATCACACGGCACATCGGCGATGGCAGCGACGGCGTTTACCGCATTGTGGGGGGGCCGCGCGAGATTTTGGCGAGCCCGCCGTAGAGGATGCTCGTGAAGGGCCGCAAGGTCGCTAGCAGGGTTTCGGGAGCCGTCAGAGGCTCGCGAGAACCAGCGCGGAAGTGTCTACGCTCTTGACGGTGTTCATCGGGCGGCGCGGCGCCCTTCATTCTCGCAGCGATCTCTCCATGAGCCTCTGAGGCGGCTTTAGCTTCGATCGCTTCGCGCCCGCGCCCA
>Ga0210408_10004964_pt1 | contig 11788 bp, 11 predicted proteins | sample IncBWH4MmetaG_FD_155471 | JGI IMG/M metagenome (GOLD analysis project Ga0210408, IMG submission 155471) | Forest soil microbial communities from Barre Woods Harvard Forest LTER site, Petersham, Massachusetts, United States - Inc-BW-H-4-M | ecosystem: Environmental > Terrestrial > Soil >... | reverse complement strand
GAAACAATGCCGCGACTTGTTGTCTATCGACAAGAGGATGTGCTTTCGTGACAACTCAACCTTCCCCAATGGGGAGGGGCGGGACTGGGTTGTGCAACTGCAGGTTCGAAGGCTGGCGTTCGTCGGCTGACTACAACCTGTGCGGTGCAGTAGTGGGACAAGATGGGCATAGCGGCCCAAACAAGGTGTTATCGGTTTGGATGCGCCATTCGCTGTGGCGCGTCTGGAGTTCGCACGGGCAGCAATGGCCGGGTCGTGCGAAACTTTGTGGGGACTAGCATCGTAGACGGCAGACACACCCGGCGCGGGCGGCTGCAGGGAGGGACGTATGGCTACAGTTGAGAGCGCCGGCAGGACTATGCCTGGCGCAGAGTTGGGGATATTCGATCGCGAACATACGGTGGCGAAGGCCGGCTTCAACCGCTGGTTAGTGCCGCCGGCAGCGCTGTGCATCCATCTGTGCATCGGCATGGCCTATGGCTTCAGCGTGTTCTGGCTGCCGCTGTCGCGTTCGATCGGGCTCTCGGCGCCGAAGGCGTGCCCCGACATTTCATTGTGGAACGAATTGTTCACGACGACTTGCGACTGGAAGGTCGCGAGCATGGGCTGGATGTTCACGCTGTTCTTCGTTGTGCTCGGCGTATCGGCCGCGATCTGGGGCGGCTGGCTGGAGCGTGCCGGTCCGCGCAAGGCGGGTGCGGTTGCAGCTTGCTGCTGGGGCGGCGGCCTTCTGATCGGGGCGTTCGGCGTCTATGTGCATCAGCTCTGGATCATGTGGCTCGGAGCCGGCGTGATCGGCGGCATCGGTCTCGGTCTCGGCTACATCTCCCCGGTGTCGACGTTGATCAAATGGTTTCCCGACCACCGCGGCATGGCGACGGGTTTCGCCATCGCAGGTTTCGGCGGCGGCGCCATGATCGGCGCACCGCTGGCCAATCTTCTGATCAACTACTTCAAGACCCCGACCGACGTAGGCGTTTGGCAGACGTTCGCGACGATGGGCGTGATCTATTTCGTCTTCATGATGATCGGCGCCTTCGCCTATCGGGTGACGCCGAGTGGCTGGCAGCCCGACGGCTGGACGCCGCCCAGCGAAAAGAAGACGATGATCACCGAGCATCACGTCCATCTCAACGACGCCCACAAGACCCCGCAGTTCTGGCTGATCTGGTGGGTGCTGTGCCTGAACGTCTCGGCCGGGATCGGCGTGATCGGCATGGCATCGCCGATGCTGCAGGAAATCTTCGCCGGCAAGTTGATCGGGGTTCCTGACCTGGGCTTCAACCAGCTCGACGCCACGCAGAAGGCGACGATCGCCGGGATCGCGGCGGGCTTTGCCGGTCTGATTTCACTGTTCAACATCGGCGGGCGCGTGTTCTGGGCGTCGCTGTCGGACTATATCGGCCGCAAGAACACCTATTTCTGTTTCTTCCTGCTCGGGATCGCGCTTTATGCGTCGGCGCCGACCTTCGCGCAGATGGGTTCGAAGCTGTTCTTCGTTGGCGCCTTCTGCATCATCCTGTCGATGTATGGCGGCGGCTTCGCGACCGTGCCGGCCTACCTCGCCGACATGTTCGGGACCCAGTTCGTCGGCGCCATTCACGGCCGGCTTTTGACCGCATGGTCGACCGCCGGCATCATCGGTCCCGTCGTGGTCAACTATCTGCGGGAGTTCCAACTCGCGGCCGGCGTGCCGCGGGACAAGCTCTATGACAGCACGATGTATGTGCTGTGCGCAATGCTGGTCGCCGGCCTGATCTGCAACTACCTGATCAAGCCGGTCAATCCCAAATGGAACATGAGTCCGGAAGAGGTCGCCAAGCTGCAGGCGGCAAGCGCCAAGAGCGAGTCCGCGATCCAGCATGGGTCGTTCGGCATCGGCAGGGGAGGCGTCGATCTCAAGGCCGCGCTGTTCTGGCTGTTCGTCGGCGTCCCGTTGGCCTGGGGTATCTACAAGACCCTGGAAAGCGCTGTGAAGATCTTCTGATCCATCGGCAAAGGCCGCAGGGCGACTTCTTGGTCGCCGCTGCGGCCCTTGGTTCTTCAATCAGGTGCGAATTTTGGGAGCTGGGTGTTTTATGCGTCGTATTATCGCGTGCACCACTGCCGTGCTGTTTGTCGCGGGTTTGCTTCACTCCGCCTCGGCGCAGACTGAAGGATCGAAAGCCACACTGACGGTCCAGAAGCTGAAGGAGATGAAGGCCAAGTGGAGCGCCAACCGGCCCAAGCTGAAGGCCTGCCGCCAGGAAGTGAGGGCGAAGGGGCTGACCGGAGACGACCGCTGGTTCTATATCGAGGATTGCATGAGCAAGAGCTAATGGTCCGAACGGCGCCTTCGGTCCCGCGCTGAGCGGGAGGAGGAATTGGCGCAACGGATGCCGATAGTTGGTAGTGGGTTGCGGTTGAGGGGCATGCGGCGGCGGCTGTATGCCCCTCAACGCTTTGATTGAAAGGTTTTGCTTGGCATCTGGCATGCCACCGACTAGATACTGGGTATAGGCGAGGAGAACGGAACATCTTCAATGGTTCATGATGTGCATCAGGTTCGCTCGTTCGAACACCCGGGGGCCGGGCGCAAGCGTGCCAAAGCCACCCCCAAGGGACGTCAGGTCGATCCGACCGCAGCGCAAGAAATCGAGCTTCTGCTCGGCGACCTTCCGAGGCGGCGCGATCTGTTGATCGAGCACCTGCACCTGATCCAGGACCAGTATCACCAGGTTTCCGCCGCCCATCTCGCGGCTCTCGCCAGCGAGATGAAGCTGTCCTTCGCCGAGGTGTTCGAGACCGCGACCTTCTATGCGCATTTCGACATCGTGAAGGAGGGCGAGCCGGACATCGCGCCGCTGACCATCCGCGTCTGCGACTCGCTGACCTGCGCGATGCTCGGCGGCGAACAGTTGTTGCAGGCACTTCAGAGCAAGGCCGGCCCCGGCATTCGCGTCGTGCGCGCGCCCTGCGTCGGCCGCTGCGACACCGCGCCCGCAGCCGAGGTCGGCCACAATTTCGTCGACCACGCCAGCGTGGCAAGCGTGCTCGACACCGCCAGGGGCGGCGATACGCATGCGCATCTGCCCGACTATGTCGGCTACGACGCCTATATTGTCGATGGCGGCTACACACTGTTGGCGCGCCTCCGCAAGGGCGAGCTTCCGAAGGAAGATCTGTTGAAGGCGCTCGACGACGCGTCGCTGCGTGGGCTCGGTGGCGCCGGCTTTCCCACGGGTCGCAAGTGGCGCGCGGTGCTCGGCGAACCCGGCCCGCGGCTGATGGCGGTCAATGGCGACGAGGGCGAGCCCGGCACGTTCAAGGATCGCTATTATCTCGAAACCGATCCGCATCGGTTTCTCGAAGGCACGCTGATCGGCGCCCATATCGTGGAAGCGCCCGACGTCTACATCTATCTCCGCGACGAATATCCGGCCTGCCGCGAGATCCTGGAGCGCGAGATCGCAAAGCTGCCGCCCGGCGGGCCGGTGCTGCATCTGCGCCGCGGTGCCGGCGCCTATATCTGCGGCGAGGAATCCTCACTGCTGGAGAGCATCGAGGGCAAGCGCGGACTGCCGCGGCATAAACCGCCTTATCCGTTTCAGGTCGGGCTGTTCGGGCTGCCGACCCTGATCAACAATATCGAGACGCTGTGGTGGGTGCGCGACATCGCCGAGAAGGGCGCCGACTGGTGGAAGAGCCACGGCCGCAACGGCCGCCTCGGTTTGCGGAGCTATTCGGTGTCGGGACGGGTGAAGAATCCCGGTATGAAGCTCGCGCCCGCCGGCATCACGGTGCGCGAGCTGATCGACGAGTTCTGCGGCGGCATGGCCGACGGCCACAGCTTCCGCGCCTATCTGCCCGGCGGTGCGTCAGGCGGCATTTTGCCGGCGTCGATGGACGATATCCCGCTCGATTTCGGCACGCTGGAAAAATACGGCTGCTTCATCGGCTCCGCCGCGATCGTGATCCTCTCCGACCAGGACAGCATCCGCGGCGCCGCGCTCAACTTGATGCGTTTCTTCGAGGACGAGAGCTGTGGCCAGTGCACGCCGTGCCGCGCCGGGACCGAGAAGGCCGCGCTGTTGATGGAGAAGCCAAAGTGGAACGTGGCTTTGCTCGACGAGTTGAGCCAGGCCATGCGCGACGCATCGATCTGCGGCCTCGGCCAGGCAGCCTCGAATCCGCTCACTTCCGTGATCAAATACTTCCCCGACGAGTTCAAGGACGCTGCGGAATGACAAAGATCCAGTTCGAACTCGACGGCAAGATGGTCGACGCCAAGCCGGGAGAGACCATCTGGCAGGTCGCCAAGCGACAGGGCCGGGAGATCCCGCATCTCTGCTATTCCCCGGCGCCGGATTATCGGCCCGACGGCAATTGCCGTGCCTGCATGGTCGAGATCGAAGGCGAGCGCGTGCTCGCCGCCTCCTGCAAGCGCACGCCCAGCGTCGGTATGAAGGTGAAGAGCGCCAGCGCGCGCGCCACTGCCGCGCAAAAGATGGTGATGGAACTGCTGGTTGCCGACCAGCCGGCGCGAAAAACCTCGCACGATCCGGATTCGAAATTCTGGCACTGGGCCGAGAAGGTTGGTGTCACCGAAAGCCGCTTCCCGGCCGCCAAGCGCTGGGAGAGTGACGCCAGTCATCCGGCGATGCGGGTCAATCTCGATGCCTGCATCCAATGTGGCCTGTGCGTGCGTGCCTGCCGCGAGGTCCAGGTCAACGACGTCATCGGCATGGCCTATCGCAATCACGGTGCGAAAATCGTGTTCGATTTCGACGACCCGATGGGGGAATCGACCTGCGTCGCCTGCGGCGAATGCGTGCAGGCCTGCCCGACGGGCGCGCTGATGCCCTCCGTCATGCTCGACGACGCGCAGAGCCGCGTGACCTATGCCGACCGCAAGGTGGACTCGCTCTGCCCCTATTGCGGCGTCGGCTGCCAGGTCACCTACCAGGTCAAGGACGAGAAGGTGATCTATGCGGAAGGGCGCGATGGCCCGGCCAATCACAACCGACTCTGCGTCAAGGGCCGCTTCGGCTTCGATTATATCCATCACCCGAACCGCCTATTGACGCCGCTGGTGCGGCTGCCGAACGTTCCAAAGGATGCCAACGACCAGGTCGATCCGGCCAATCCGTTCACGCATTTCCGCGAGGCCACCTGGGACGAGGCGCTCGACATCGCAGCAAAGGGCCTCGTCAGGATCCGCGAGGAGAAGGGCGTCAAGGCGCTGGCCGGCTTCGGCTCGGCCAAGGGCTCCAACGAGGAGGCCTACCTGTTCCAGAAGCTGGTGCGCACCGGTTTTGGCTCCAACAATGTCGACCATTGCACGCGGCTGTGCCACGCCTCCTCGGTCGCGGCGCTGTTCGAGGGCTTGGCCTCCGGTGCGGTGTCGGCGCCGTTTGCGGCGGCGATGGACGCCGAGGTCATCATCGTGATCGGCGCCAATCCGACCGTGAACCATCCGGTCGCCGCAACCTTCATCAAGAACGCGGCTCAGCGCGGCGCTAAGCTGATCGTGATGGATCCGCGCCGGCAGGCGCTGTCGCGCCACGCCACCAAGCACCTCGCCTTCAAGCCGGGCAGCGACGTCGCGATGCTGAACGCGATGATCAACACCATCATCACCGAGGGCCTTACCGACGAGCAATACATCGCCGGCTACACCGAGGGCTATGAGGAACTGAAGGCCAAGATCAAGGAGTTTTCGCCGGAGAAGATGGCACCGGTCTGCGGCGTTCCCGCGGAGACGCTGCGCGAAGTCGCCCGCATGTATGCGCGTGCAAAAGCCTCGATCATCTTCTGGGGCATGGGCATCAGCCAGCATGTGCATGGCACCGACAATGCGCGCTGCCTGATCGCGCTTGCTTTGATCACCGGCCAGGTCGGCCGGCCCGGCACCGGCCTGCATCCGCTCCGCGGCCAGATCAACGTGCAGGGCGCCTCCGACGCCGGCCTGATCCCGATGTTCCTGCCGGACTACCAGCCGGTCGGGCGCGACGACATGCGCGGCGCCTTCGAGAAACTCTGGCGGCAGGATCTCGATCCGGTGCGTGGTCTCACCGTCGTCGAGATCATGAACGCGATTCATGCCGGCGAGATTTTTGGCATGTATATCGAGGGCGAGAATCCGGCGATGTCGGACCCCGACCTGCAGCATGCACGCGAGGCTCTGGCCAAGCTCGATCACCTCGTGGTGCAGGACCTGTTCGTCACCGAGACCGCGTTCCATGCCGACGTCATCCTGCCGGCATCGGCCTTCGCCGAGAAATCCGGCACCTTCACCAATACCGACCGCCGCGTGCAGCTGGCGCGCGAGGTGATCAAGCCGCCGGGCGACGCGCGGCAGGATCTCTGGATCATCCAGGAGATCGGCAAGCGCATGGGCCTGCCGTGGAATTATTCGGGGCCGGCGGACGTGTTCACCGAGATGACCGAGCTGATGCCGTCGCTGAAGAACATCACCTGGGAGCGCCTGGTGCGCGAGGGCGCCGTGACCTATCCGGTCGACGACCCGCACCAGCCCGGCAACGAAATCATCTTCACCACGGGATTCCCGACCGAAAGCGGGCGCGGCAAGATCGTGCCGGCGCGCGTCATCCCGCCGGACGAACTGCCGGACGACGAATATCCGATGGTGCTGTCGACGGGGCGCGTGCTCGAGCACTGGCACACCGGCTCGATGACGCGCCGCTCCAACGTGCTCGACCAGATCGAACCCGAGGCGGTCGCCTTCATGTCGCCGAAGGACATGCGGCGGATGAAACTTACGCCCGGCGATTTCATCCGGCTCGAGACGCGGCGTGGCGCGGTCGAGGTCAAGGTCCGTGCCGACTCTGACGTGCCGGAAAACATGGTGTTCATGCCGTTCTGCTATGCGGAGGCGGCCGCGAACCTTCTGACCAACCCGGCGCTCGATCCGTTCGGCAAGATTCCGGAGTTCAAGTTCTGCGCGGTCAAGGCCGAGCCGGTCGAAATCCGCAGCGCGGCGGAATAGCTCCGGTACTTATGCGATCTTTATGAGACCGGCCGGGCGCCCGTCTCGCAATCCTATCGCCTCTTGGTGCATCATCCGGCTTTGCGGCGCCGCTTGAGCTGCGCCACAGCGGGACGACCAGCAATGACCCTCTATCATTTGCACAGCGACGACCTGCGTGATGGGGGAGGCGAATGCCAATCTGTGACGGCACGGCTCCTTGGCGGCGCGCGCGCCGCGATCTCCGTTATTCGCCGGACCATCATTGGGGCAAAGATGCGGCAGCGGCAGAGCGAGCCGATGTTTCATGCGGCCAAGGAGACCGAGCAGTCTCCTCCCGAAGACCTGCTCAGGTACCCGCAGCGGCCGCTGATCCTCGGCGACAAGTGGGATTTCTAATCCATTGCGACGGCTTCGATTTCGAGCAGCCATGACGCGTCGAAGATGTCTGCGATGATCACGGTCAACGCTGGCGAAAGCCTGCCAAGCACCTCTTGTCGGACCTTGCTGTTCGCCGCGCGATATTCGCGATCGGAGAGAAATGTGGTGTGTTTGACGATGTTCTCGAGACCCATCCCTGCGGCAACGAGTTGTCTTTCAATGTTCTTCCACGCCAGTCGGGCTTGTGTTTCGAACTCTTTGGGGACGCTGCCATCAGCCTCGACTGGAATCTGGCCACTGATGTGAAGAATCCGCCTGGCACCTTCCACTTCGAAGGCCTGCGAATAGCCGCCCGACGCAGCGGGACCATCCGTGGCGTTGATTGATCTGCTTTTCATTGCTTTCGTCGTCCTTTTTTTTGCCGAGTGCCTGATCCCGGCGGCGAGCGGGACTTCTGAGCATGATCCGAGCCCGCAGGGCCAGCGTTCGCGCGACGTGCGAAGCGATTTCTCCAAAAGGATCATCGCGAACCAATGCCGATGAGGGGTGGTTTACCCCTGCGTCCGGTTGTGGACGCGCGGAGTGCTACTGCTGGCAGTCACGGTTGCGTCACTTCGGCAACACCCGGGTAGTAAAATCGAACCTCTGCCTCCTTTGCGTCGCGCCTCCGAATTTGTCGCCACATTTCAGCGCCACGAGTTGCGCTCAGTTTTGTCGCGTATCTGGTGGAGTTTGGGCGATGGTTCGTTTTGCGGTTATCGGAGTGGGTTTGCTGTCGATGAGTGGGCTCATCGATGTTGCGGCGGCGGCTGACCTGTCGGCGCCGATGTATACCAAGGCGCCGATGGTCGCGGCGTTCAGTTGGACTGGCTGCTATATCGGCGGCCATGTCGGCGGGGCGTTCAGTCAAGTCAGGTCGACCAGCATGTTCGGAGCCGGGACCACGCTTAATTTGTCAGGCGTCGTCGGTGGCGGACAGGTCGGCTGTGATTATCAGTTCGCGCCCGCCTGGGTCGTGGGGGTCGAGGGCCGCGGAGCCGGGACCAGCCTGAAGAGCAGCCGTCCCGCGACCGTCGTAAATCTGGCGACCGGCGCCACGCTTCCGGCACAAGTCAACGGGCGCAACGATTTCCTGGCGTCGGTGACGGCGCGGCTCGGCTATAGCGCTGCCGAGAGCTGGCTGTTCTATGCGAGGGGCGGTGCCGCCTGGGCCAATGAAAAGATCGATGAAGCCTTCGCGCCGGCTTTGCTCGGTCCCGTCGATCCCAGCACGAACACGACCAGGACCGGCTGGACCGTCGGCGCCGGCGCGGAGTGGGTCTTCGCACCGCACTGGTCGACGACCCTGGAATACAACTACTACGACTTCGGCTCGCACGGCATCACGCTGGTCGATCCTCGCGGCGTGACCGTGAGCGGTCTCACGCTGAAGGACTCGATCCACACCGTCACCGTCGGCGTGAACTATCGCTTCTGAGACACCGCGTCCGCCCGCTGATCGTCAGCCGACGACGCCCAAGTCGGGAGCCGGTACACTAGTGCCGGCTCCGAGGCATCTGATTCAAAAATGGTGGTGCGAGAAATAGATTGCGGTCTTCAGCGCGATAACCGCCGCAACCGCCCCGCCTGCGAGCAGGACGGTCAATGCGCACAGGCAGAAGCGCTTGAGCATGACCAGACGCGCTTTTCCCGCATCAGATCGGTCATATAGCTGTTTTCCCAACGAGCGAGCGGGCCGTTCGAAATCATGCGTCAGCATTGCCATGGTCAAAGTCCTCAATGCGTCGCCCGCTTCACAGCGCGAACATCCCTCGTTGCGGCGGAGCGGCGCGTTCTCGCCCGAGGCTGGTCACAAGGCGCGCCACTGCATCCTCCGGCAGACGGCGTTGAAAGTGATCGCGGCCATGATGGCCTCCTTTGCGAATTCAACGCGCATCATGTGCTGATAAGGCCATAGGAATGCGAGATGGCTCGCTCTCGCACTGCATAAGAAACGCATAAAGGACACCGTAAGCAGCTTTGTCGACTTGTCATTAACACGGCGGCGGGTGAACTCAGTCTTGAGCTACGGTACCGCCGCGTGAGGGCAGCCCCCTCCACAAGTCGCTCTCCGGCTTGGAGCGTCGCCTGACCGAGGTCGGCTCCGCCTGTTCGATCCCGACGGCCGCTGCAAACGCAAGCCTCATCCCCGCATCATCGATGCGCGAAAGATATCGCAGCAAGTTGGCATCGGAAGTCTCGTTCCGCTGTTCGAGGTAGCCCTGCTGAGCCATTGGTGACTGCGTCTTGCGGCCGGCTCTTGGCAAGCGCTATCAGGCCTGGGCAAGCTCGACCAGATCCTCGTCGGCGATCCCGGCGACGGCCCTGGCCACGGCGGCCTTTGCGCTCTCGTCCAATCCAACCAGAGGCAGACGAGTCGCGGGGGTAATCAAGCCGAGCTGGCTCAGCGTATATTTCAGCGCGGCGGGATTGTCCCTGGAGAGGCAAGCTTCCAGCGGCACGAGTCGCTTCTGCAGGTAGCGCGCGGTCTGCAGTCGTCCCTCCCTGAGGCTGGAAAAGATGACGCGGCAGAGATCCGGCGTCACGTTGCAAACGGTCGAGATGCAGCCGTCTCCACCAGCGGCGATGTAGGCGAGCGCGGTCGCATCGTCGCCGGACAGCAGCCGGAACCCTGGCGGAAGCAGCGAACTCAAGCACATCGGGCGGCTGACATCGCCACTTCCGTCGCGCAGTCCGACAAATTGCCTGGACTGCGCGAGCCGCGTGAGCGTGTCGTTGGCGAGCTCGCGAACGGTGCGCGAAGGGATATCGTGCAGGATGATCGGCAGGCCGGTCGCGCCGGCGACCGCCAGAAAATGCGCAACAATGCCGTTTTGCATCGGCTTGTTGTAATACGGGACCACCGAGAGAACCGCATCTGCACCCGCCGCTTCCGCGCGGCGCGTTAGTTCGATGGCCCTGCTGGTTGAATTCGAACCCGCGCCGCCGATGACGCGGGCGCGCCCGTGCGAGGTCTCGACGGCGGCGCGGATGACGGCTTCATGCTCGTCCGACGACAAGGTCGACGCCTCGCCCGCGGCTTCACAGACCACGAGTGCGGAAACGCCGGCGGCGATCTGGCGCTCGCAAAGGTCGGCGAAGGCCTTCAGGTCGATGCGGCCTGATTCGTCGAAGGGAGTCGGGACATCGGGAATGTATCCCGAAAGCCAGATGGCTGAGTTTGCCGTAGACGTCATGACTGCTTACGCTGCTCGTTCCATCTGGACCAAGTCCTGGCGATAGGCGGAAAGCACGAGGCCTTGCTGGCAGCGCACACCGGCCTCGATCTGAAAGCCCATCTGCGCGAGCTTGGTTCGTATCTGCAGGCCGAGTCCACTCTCGCTCGAATCGATCAAGATGGCGACGGCGGCGCAGGCGGCAAGGAACGGCGATATTTGGGTCAGCGTGGCCTCGATCGTCGCAGGCGAGTCCGGGCCTGCGACCAGGCCGACCGAATGCTGTTTCCTTGGAATGTTACAGGTCGCGGGCGTGGCGAGGCGAATAAAACCGCGACGTTTCAGCGACACATAGAGCTTCATGCTGTCATTGCCGGCGATGATCGTGCGGTGCGCGTTGGTCAGGCGCGTTAGCGAAATCATGATATCGACGACCTGCTCGCCAGCGGCGACGGTAGGAGCCTGCTGAACCATTTGACTCTCCTTGAACTCAAGCGTCGGTGGCCGTTTCAGGCGACGCGCCGTGCTCCCGTGATCTGCGGGCGATCGGTGGAAAAACCGCTGCCGCCCGTGTTCAGCTCGATTCGGCACGACAACTCGACGATGGTTTCGGGGTGGTGGCCGTTCTCGAACAGCGCGAATTTGACGGCCTGTGCGCGGCTGACGAAGAGGCCGCCATAGAGGCCGTTCTGTTCCTGCGCGACCCATTGGCCGCTTTTGTTACGGCCGACGAAAATGATGTTCGATGGAGAACTGCACGATGGAGGTTCGACGATCTTCATTTTGTTGTTTCCTTCACGGATGGGACCGTAGCGCCAGCCAGGCAATCCGCGTTGCTGGTCGCGATCCTGCTTGCGGCTCTCAGGATGATGGTTTCGTAGCCGCGTGACTCATGCGAGCAATATCAACGCAGTCGCATAAGATTTCGAGATCGGCCCGACGCCGATCGCATAAGTGCGGCATAGGATCAGGCTGGAAGCGTGTGATCGAACACACCGAGCAGGGCGAGAAGCGCCGCGTAACCCATCATCTCGTCCCAATGATTGAGAATGGCGGCGAACGGCGCCTCGCGCCTGATGACCGCAACCACCGCGCTGAACAGCATTGCCATCCACAACAGGATTGCGAGGTTTTGGTCGAAGCCGATGCTGCCGAACGCGGCGAAGCCGACCAGGATCATCACGCGCACGGCAAAGCGCAGCAGCGCGCGGCCGTTCTCCAATCC
>Ga0210408_10004963_pt1 | contig 11790 bp, 8 predicted proteins | sample IncBWH4MmetaG_FD_155471 | JGI IMG/M metagenome (GOLD analysis project Ga0210408, IMG submission 155471) | Forest soil microbial communities from Barre Woods Harvard Forest LTER site, Petersham, Massachusetts, United States - Inc-BW-H-4-M | ecosystem: Environmental > Terrestrial > Soil >... | reverse complement strand
AAAGTCTGCATCGGATGCATCGACCCCGTCGCAGCGCCCAGATCGGCGAGCGGTTGCAGCACCCTGGAATCGAGAGAGCCGCTTGTGTGCATCACAACTTTCCCGGACCACTCGTTCCCGCCGAATTCAGCGAGTTCTTTCGCCACGCCTTCGATGGCGCTATCCGTTGTTGTGATCAGAACGACCTGTGAATTCAGGACCTCGTGCGTTGGGCTGCCCAGAGGCTGTCCGGCGCCAATCGCGCGCACAGCCGCGCGCGCCGTGGAAATAGATCGGCCCGTAACGACTCCCATGCGCCACCCGAGCTCGTGTAAGCGGCGTCCTAGTGCCCGCCCCACGCGCCCCGCTCCGATGATCGATACAGTCTCCGACATCCTGTGTGTTAGCATTCTATAGGCAGCGACCTGTAAGCTGCGGACAATTTACCTTTGCATACTTTTTGGATTGTACTATTTAGTTCAATAGCTTTTCTATGGGTTATTCAAGGGATCCGTGCTGGCCTCGGGATGGCTCGCCTGCCGTGGCTCTCCGATGCGACCCCTATAGTTTCTCAGGACGCGCCGCTCATTTCCATCATTCTTGCCGCGCGCGACGAAGCGGAAAAACTGCCTGCCGCAATAAAAACACTCCTCGCGCAAGACTATCCCCGGTTTGAAGTGGTCGCCGTCAATGACCGCTCCAGGGACCATACCCCCGCCATCCTGAACGAGCTTGAACGTTCGAATCAAAATCTGATCGTCATGGATATTAGTGTCTTGCCGCCAGGCTGGCTGGGGAAGCCGCACGCGCTGGTGGCCGGTTTTGAAAAATCGCACGGGGATTGGCTTGTGTTCACGGACGCGGACGTTCATTTCGCGCCGGACGTGTTACGGCGCGCCATTGCGCTCGCCACCCAGCACCAGTGGGATCATTTGACGCTTCTCACTTCGGTCGAAATGCACGGCTTCTGGGAAGCCACGGCGATTTCGTACTTTGGGCTCGGCTTTGTTTTCGGCAATGAGCCCTGGCTGGCATCGAATCCGCGTTCGGCGCGATACGTGGGAGTGGGAGCGTTCCAGCTTGTGCGGCGCGCGGCCTACGAAAAAAGCGGCGGACACGCCCGGCTGCGCATGGACGTGATCGAAGACATGAAACTCGGCAAGCTGATGAAGATGGCCGGCTTTCGATCCGGCGTGGCTGTCGCGCAGGACATGGTTCGCGTGCGGTGGCACAGCGGGTTGCACAATGTCATTCGCGGAGTTACGAAAAACATGTTTGCCGCAGTCCACTACAATCCGTTTCTTGCCGCCGCGGCGATGTTGCTCTCTGTCACCATGAGTATCTTGCCATTTTTTGGCGTGGCGTTGGCTTCGGGCTGGGCGCGCGTGTTCGCAGGGTTCGCGGCTGGCGCGGCCGTGTCGATTCATGCGGCGATGATCTGGTCGACCGACGCTTCCCCGCTTTACGGGCTCACGCATCCGCTGGGCGCGCTACTGTTTTGCTGGATGATCGGCCGCTCGGCGATCGCCACGCTTTGGCGTGGCGGGGTCGTCTGGCGCGACACTTTTTATCCGCTGGAAGATCTGCGCAAAGGAATGGTCTGAAAGGAGCGCGGGCTTCAGCCTGTGGGGGTTCGACCTTGCAAGGACCAAACCCCGCAGGCTAAAGCCCGCGCTACTGGGCCTGCATTCATGTAAATTTCAGGTTTATTTGTTAGTTTGACGCCAACGAAGCTATGTTAGTCCGGCAACTTTGTTGAACCGAAGGAGGAATTCAAATGACAACTGCCGCTCCCTCGCAACGACGTATTTGGCTGGTTCTCATTGTGGTGGTAGTGGTCGCCGGGAGTTTCAGCATTCCGGCAGTAAGAAACGCGGCATTGAAATCTCTGCAATCACTGCGCATGCAAAAGGTTCAAGCGGTCAACGCGGATTTTTCTCCCTATGTTGACGCGAATGCGAACCCAACCCTCCACCAGATGGTTACGCAGATGATTTCCGATAAAGTTCAAGTCGAGGTAAATGAAGAGGACCATCCGGCGAGCGATGTAACCGGCGCGCGCCAATTGGCGGGATTTAATGTGCTATTGCTCAGCGCGCGAAAGGACGCGCCGACACTGGTTGTAGGAGGGTCGCACAAGATTGATGTAGTCGTGGATCGCGCGCGCCTGCAAGCGATTGCTACGGAGGCAGGCCATCCGGACATCGTGTTGCCGCAATCCCTCGACGGCGCGACTGTGGGTGTGCAGGTTCCGCGGTCAGTGCAATTGCAGTATGGAACTTGTCCGACTGCAGCGAACGCCAGCCAGGTTGTTGCCGATAACATCACCGGGCCGACGCCGACCACCACTCAATATAGCGACTGTGTTCGCTTACGCGAGGGGCCAACCCCCATCGTTAATATGCCCTCGAGCCTCGATGTGGCCGGGCTGGCGCAAATCGGCCTCGAAACAGCGGGCATGACTCCCGCTCAGGCGAGCGATTTTCTGCACACCGTCGACTGGAAGGCGGTCTTGACGTTATCGGTTCCTCGCTCCCTGCGCGCGTACCAGACTGTGCGCGTCAATGGCACGGATGGCACGCTCCTCAGCATGGCCGGAAGACGCGGCCCCGGCTATGCGCTCATCTGGACGAAGAATGGAATCGTATATTCGCTGACCGGGTTCGGAGATTCCAGCCAAGCCATAGGACTAGCCGATTCGCTGAAATGAACATGTGCCATAGTTGCAAGAAGTCATATGGTATCAAATTGGTATTTGCAGATTGGGTTGGGGTTTAGGAGGTCCGACCTTTAGGTCGGACAATAAAGGTTGCGTGAAAGGGGCCTTTAGGCCCTGAAGCTTCAGGGGCTAAAACCCTAGAGCACATGAACTCGAACGTCGGTGCTAAAGCACCGACCTCCTGAAGACCAGACCCTTTGAGAGAATTTCCCAGTTAGGACAGCATCTGAAATGAACAGGAGCTGACCCTGCCCCAGCAGAATAACTACGCGGTCCAAACACAAAATTTGCGCAAGGTTTTCGGGGGCAAAGTCGCGGTGCGCGACCTGACCTTGACCGTGCCTCGGGGCGAGATATTTGGCTTCCTCGGCCCAAACGGCGCGGGCAAAAGCACTTCGATCAAAATGCTTCTTGGCCTCGCCAAACCCACCAGCGGAGAGGCATTTGTGCTGGGCGCGCCTTCAGGCGACGTCGAAATTCGCCGACGAATTGGGTTCCTGCCGGAAAATTTCCGCTTTTATGAGTGGCTCACGCCCGCCGAACTTTTGCACCTGCATGGACGGCTTTGCGGAGTTTCCTCCGGCGTGCTTTGGGAGCGCGTTCCCGCTCTCATCGATTTAGTCGGCCTCACGCCTCACATCGATAAGCGTTTGCAGAATTTCTCAAAAGGCATGCTGCAGCGCATTGGACTCGCTCAGGCGCTGATTCACGAGCCTGACATTATCTTTCTCGACGAGCCGACCTCCGGACTCGACCCTCTCGGGCGTCGCATGGTGCGCGATATCATTCGCGCCCAGCGCGACCGTGGGGCGACGGTATTTTTGAATTCGCACTTGCTGAGCGAAATCGAGATTACCTGCGACCAGGTCGTGTTTATCCGTGAAGGCGAAGTGGTAACCAGCCGCGACATGCGTACGCAACAGGAAGAAGCCGTGCGCGTGGAGGTGCGCGCGCGAAAGCTTTCTCCGGAATGTGTCTCAGGCCTCGCTCGCTGGAGCCCGTCCGTGCAGGTTGACGAGGAGCGGCTGACTCTAACGACGCAATCTCGCGAAACTCTTCCCGAAATCATGCGTCACCTCGTCGCGGCGGGCGCCGATGTATACCAGTTCACTCCGCAGCGGTTGTCGCTCGAAGAGCTCTTCATGAACATCATGGGCGAGGATCGGGGTTTTTAATGGGCGTGTGGATCATGGCGGGCATCACGTTTCGCGAAGCGGCGCGCAAGAAAATCTTATGGACTGCGCTCTTCGCCGGCCTCGCATTTCTTCTGGTGTTCGGGATCGGGCTGCGTTTTCAGGTCGGCGACTTCCGTAACTCGGCCGTGCCACCATTTTTGCGTTACCAAGTCATCAGCGCCATGCTCATGATCGGTCTCTATACTGTGGATCTGCTCGCGGTGGTGATGACAACACTCACTTCCGTGGATACGATTTCCGGCGAAATCACTTCAGGAACGATTCACGCTATTGCCACCAAACCTCTGGCCCGCTGGCAGATTTTGATCGGCAAATGGTTGGGCTTCGTGGCCATGTCTGCCGTCTATGTTGCACTCATGTTTTGGGGCGCGATTGCCGAGGGCTATTGGATCGGCGGAGTCATGGCGCAACATCCGGTTCGCGGCTCGCTCCTGGTTTTCCTGGAATGCATCGTCGCATTGTCGGTCACATTCATGTTCGGCACTTGGTTTTCAACGCTGACCAGCGGCGTCATCACTCTCGGCCTGCTGGGAGTCGCATTCCTAGGCGGATGGCTCGAACAGATGAGCGGGTTCACAGAAGGTTCGCGGCTGGCGATGGTCGGCATTATCTCGAGCCTGATCATGCCGAGCGAAGCCGTGTGGCGACGCGCCGCCTTCGAGATGGAGTCACCTCTCTCGGGGTCGTTGCAATTCTCGCCTTTCGCTGATATTTCCATTCCGAGCGTGGCGATGATTGGATACGCGTGCGCGTATCTATTCATAGCGCTCGGAATCGCTGTTTACCATTTTCGCGAGCGCGATCTTTGACAAGAATCGCTCGTACTACCGGTTCCCGCTTCGCTCGACTGGGGGCTATTTTGCTGGATGATGGCCCGCCTCGCAATTGGAACGATGCCGCACGGCCGGGCGGTGCGTCGGGATCCGCCCTACTTCGCAAGTGAACTGCGCATGGGATGCCTCCAGGAGCTCACAGTAAGCCAATCACACACTCTCCGAGAGTGACAAGGCTTCCGGAGCCAGGCAGGATAGCTTATGAGTTAAACTCGCACAAAGCCAACCGAGGGTGTGTCCATAGGCTGGTGGCGGCGTGCAAGATGGATACCGAAAGCATATGACTTCTGCGAGTGGACCTCGAAAAAGTAGTCCGCGGCTTTGGCCTTCCCTGCTCATCGCGGCGCCTCTCTCGATATTGCTTTCTTACAAATGGCTGACGCGCGCGCCATACGAGTGGTTCGATCTTCGCCTGTTGGCGGCTCCGGTTCACATTCCGTTAACGTTCGGGATTATTTGGCCAGCTCTGATAGGACTACAAGCCGTTGTTTTTCCGTCCCATCGTCGAGCCAAACTCCGTCGCTATCCAGTGGCTGGGTTACTCTTCGTGTTGAGCTGTGTCGGATGGATTCCGTTTGCGGGAGCAGAAATTGAGCGCGGGCAGCGAATACAAGCAAACGCCGCGCACGAGCAAACGCTCCAAGAGAATCGAACAGATGCACAACAGGCGGCTTTCCAGGCCATCGGCGACCACGGAATCCTAGCTTTCACAGAACCTTTGCAGATGGATGTGGCTTTAGTCCTGCAGGATTTCATCTATTCTAGCCAGTTAACCCTCGAGGACTTGCTGGCCGCAAGCGAGCATTACGAATCGCCAATGATCCTGGAGGCACTTGCTCAGAAACCGAATTGCCCACCAGAAGCGCTGGAGATTCTCTATGCCAAGGCTGCGAAGCAGCTACACAATTATCCGGACGAATCGACGGTCGGCCTGGTGTTTGACAAGATCGAAAAGAATCCGAACGTTCCCGTCGATGTGCTAGTGAAGATGGTCGAGAGCGACAGTCCGTTGGCACGAATGTCGGCCGTGAAGAATCCCAAGCTGCCACACTCTACAAGAATGGCGTACTTGAAGAGAGGATGTGGTTTCGAGTGGCCATCCGAACTGAGGGTTGTGGCCGCGGATCCCGATACCCCTGTGGACGTGCTGGTTTGTCTCTCGACAAATTCGGCTGCAGCGTTGGACGTTGGCAGGAATCCGCATACTCCTACAAGCGTGGTGGAGACAATGAGTGAATCGAGCGACTACTGGACCCGAACCGCGGGGAAAGAAGGACTGGCCAAGCGTCAAGCCTCGCCGCAATAGCCAGTGGCGCTCCTTCTTGCGAGGCGATCCGTCCTAGATTCGGATCTTTGCAGTCTATTTCGTGAGACCGCCGGTTGCATGTTCGACCGCGGCGGAAAAGAATCCGGACAGGTCGCGCTGCTTCAACGTGCGGATGGCTCGAACAGATGAGCGGCTTCACAGAAGGTTCGCGGCTGGCGATGGTTGGCATTATCTCGAGCCTGATCATGCCAAGTGAGGCGATCTGGCGCCGCGCTGCCTTCGAGATGGAGTCTCCACTTTCCGGATCGTTGCAATTCTCGCCTTTCGCAGATGTTTCCATCCCCAGCATTGCGATGATCGGCTATGCATGCGCATACCTATTCATCGCTCTCGCTATTGCTGTCTACCACTTTCGCGAACGCGACCTCTAACCGTGTCGATGGATAGCTGGGAGCGCCAATCTCCCGATTGGCGTCTTGCAAATCGCCAATCGGGAGATTGGCGCTCCCGGGAAACAGCGAACCTTGTGGGAAGGGGGGATTGATATGAATACGGTTATTCCTAATGTAGAATCTCGCTGCAGACACAGGACTATCTCGCGAGCGGGGTCCAGCTATCGCCGAACGTCGATTGTCCTTGCAACCCGGCGCACGCGTCGGCGCCTACGAAATCCTGTCGCCTATTGGAGCCGGCGGGATGGGCGAAGTCTATCGAGCGCGGGACACGCGACTTGAACGCACAGTTGCGATCAAAGTGCTGCCAGCGGATTTGTCTAGCGATCCCGACAGGCGCGAGCGCTTTGACCGCGAGGCGCGCGCGATTTCGTCCCTGAATCATCCGCATATCTGCATCCTCCACGACGTTGGGAACCAGGACGGCACCAGTTTCCTCGTGATGGAATATCTCGAAGGCGAAACGCTCGCCAGCCGCTTGAGCAAGGGCCCACTGGCGATCGATCAGGTCCTTCGCTACGCCATCGAGATTGCGGACGCTCTTGAAGCGGCGCACGCGGCAGGCATTGTCCACCGAGACCTGAAGCCGTCCAACATCTTCGTCACGAAACGCGGCCAGACCAAAGTGCTCGACTTTGGCCTGGCGAAACTCGCGCAGGACAAAGACGCCGCCGCCCTCATGCTGGACGAAAATGCTCCGACGCTTAAGGAAGCACACCTCACAAGTCCGGGATCCGCAATTGGAACCGTCGCGTACATGTCTCCCGAGCAGGCTCGCGGCGAGAACCTCGACGCGCAGAGCGATATCTTTTCGTTCGGCGTCGTGCTCTACGAGATGGCCACCGGGCGTCCGGCGTTTGCCGGGCGGACCACTGCGGTGATCTTCAATGAGATTTTGAACAAGAACCCTGCGGCGCCCGCGCGACTCAATCCAGAAGTGCCGCCAAAGCTCGACGAGATCATCGACCGGTGTCTTGAGAAAGATCGCGAGCTGCGCTACCACAGCGCGGCGGATCTGCGAGCCAACCTCAAGCGCGTGCAGCGCGACATTGACTTGGAACACGCGCGCACTTCAAGTCGCATGCCGGTTGAGGAAGAAGCCTTGCCGTCCGAGCCACCTGCGCACGTTGGTTCGCTGTCCAGCTCCCGCAGGCCAACTGGCCCTGTGGCACCGCAGTCCAGTTCCGATGCTGCCCTCGCCATCGGCATCGTGCAACGACACAAGACGGGCATCATAGTCACCGCGGTCGTCTTTGCCGTCCTGGTGACAGTCGTGATCGGCGGGCGCATGTGGCTCGCGCGAAGGGCCGGCGGCCCGATTGACTCGATTGCAGTCCTGCCGTTCGTGAACGGCAGCGGCAGCCCGGATGCGGATTACCTGAGCGACGGCCTGACCGACACGATCACCAACAGCCTGTCACAAATTCATTCGCTGCGAGTCGTGCCACGCACGCTCGCTGCTCGCTACAAAAACCAGACTGTCGATCCCGGTCAGGCCGCGCGCGATCTGAACGTGCGCGCCATCGTGACGGGAAGTGTGATGCAGCGCGGCGACCAAGTCAGCGTTCAAGCGGAGATGATTGATGCTGCCAACGTCGCGCAGCTCTGGGGAGACCACTTCGATCGCAGCGTGGCGGACATGATGAATGTGCAGTCCGACATTTCCAAGGCCATCGCAGAAAATTTGCGAATGCAACTTACAAGCGACGATCACAAAGTGATGGTCGCCGGGACGACGCAGAATGCGGAGGCCTACCAGCTCTATCTCAAGGGGCGGTACGAATATGCAAAGCGGAATCGAGACAGCTACAACAGAGGGAATGCGTATTTCGAGCAGGCGATTGCGCTGGACCCGTCTTACGCGATGGCATATGCGGGGTTGGCCGGTGATTATGCGTCACAGGCTCTCTTTGGCTATCTGCCGCCGAGCGAAGCCTACCCCAAGGCCATTGCGTCCGCGAAGAAGGCGATCGCTCTCGACGAGCGGTCTGCTGAAGCTCATGCGATGCTTGCGTATTCCATCCTCTATTACGAGTGGAACTGGACGCAAAGCGAGCAGGAGCTACACCGGGCGCTCGCTGTCGACCCAAACGACGCAGTGGCTCACCGAATATATGGTTTATTTCTGGGGACAGTCCGGCGTTTCGACGACGGGATCGCCGAAGAGAGGCGTGCGGAAGTGCTCGATCCGCTAACGCCGCCCACGTCGCTAGGCTTCGTCCTGACGGAGGCGCACCGTTATGACGAAGCAGCTGCGGCACTCAAAAGGGCGCTTGAATTGGAGCCTGACTCCGTCCTGGCGCACGTATTTCTCGCCGATACTTACCGCATGAGCGGAAGGGGCGATCTTGCGATAGCGGAGAACCGGCGGGCACTTGAGCTTGGGTTTCCATTCGGCCAGGCGTTACTCGCAGCGAGCTATGCCGCCGCAGGGAGGAAGGCTGAAGCTGGGGCACTCCTGAAGGAGTCGATCGAACAATCCAAACGGTCACATGCCGGAGCCGTGTTCATCGCGACCGCTTTTGCGGCGATGGACGAAAAAGATCAAGCGTTCACATGGTTGGACGAGGCATACAAGGAACACGAGCCGGCTCTGGTGGTACTCAATGCCCTACCTTTCTTCGACGCCTGGCGCGCCGACCCGCGTTTCCAGGATCTCGTCCGCCGCATCGGGATTCCCACGCAGTAAGCACTATTGGCGCAGGCTTTAGCCTGTGGGATTTCGCTCGAACGCTCTCAACCCCAACCAGTCGAACAGCCGGTGTAAAAAACCAAATCAAATTGTCATTCCGAGCGAAGCGAGGAATCTCTCTTCGATCGAAAATCAAAGAAAGAGGGATTCCTCGGCAAAAGACGTGCCTCGGAATGACAAAATTGTGAGTTTTTCCATTGCCCGTGAAACCCGCGTCACCCTAATACGCGCTAGTTCACTCGGCCGCAGCTGTTTCCGCTGCCGCGGAGAAAAAGCCGGAGAGGTCGCGCTGCTTGAGCGTTCGGATGCGGTCGCGCAAGGCGGCGGCGCGCTCGAACTCGAATTTCTTGGCGGCTTCGCGCATCTGCACTTCGAGTTGCGCGAGGACTTCGCCCAGCTTGGCTTCGCTAGTGATGTCGGCGTCGGCAAAATCCTCAGCGGGCACGGTGACGTAGTCGGCCTCAACGATCGCGGCCAGCTTCATGTCCACCGACTTGGTGATGGACATCGGAGTGATTCCGTTGGCATCGTTGTAGGCAACTTGTTTGGCGCGGCGGCGGCTGGTTTCCTCGATGGCTTGGGCCATCGAGCCGGTCATACGGTCGGCGTAGAGGATGGCGCGGCCTTCGACGTGGCGCGCGCAGCGGCCCATGGTCTGTATGAGCGCGGTGGCACTTCGCAGGTAACCTTCCTTGTCGGCGTCGAGGATGGCGACGAGCGAAACTTCCGGCAGGTCGAGTCCTTCGCGCAACAAGTTGATGCCGATCAAGACGTCGAATTCGCCGCGGCGCAGGTCGCGCAGAATGCGGACGCGCTCGAGCGTATCGATTTCCGAGTGCATGTAGCGGCAGCGCACGCCGGTTTCCGTGAAATATTCGGCGAGGTCCTCGGCCATGCGCTTCGTCAGCGTAGTGACGAGGACGCGCTCGCTTCGCTCGGCGCGCACGCGAATCTCCTCGAGCAGATCGTCCACCTGCCCTTTCACCGGGCGAACTTCGATTTGCGGGTCCACGAGGCCCGTTGGGCGAATCACTTGCTCGACTACCACTCCCGCCGAACGCGTCAGCTCGTACGGCCCCGGAGTGGCCGAAACATAAAGCACTTGCCCGGTGCGGTGCTCGAATTCCTCGAAATTCAGCGGGCGATTATCAAGCGCCGAAGGCATGCGGAAGCCGTAATTCACGAGCGTTTGCTTGCGCGAACGGTCGCCGTGATACATCGCGTGAAGCTGAGGAACCGTCTGGTGCGATTCGTCGATGAACAGCAGATAATCCTGCGGAAAATAATCCAAAAGCGTGGGCGGCGCTTCGCCAGGCAGGCGGCCGGACATGTGCCGCGAATAATTTTCGATGCCGTGGCAGTAGCCGATGGTGCGCATCATCTCGATGTCGAACATGGTGCGTTGCCACACGCGCTGCGCCTCGGCGTATTTGCCCTGGCGCTCGAGCTCGGGCTTCCACCAGTCGAGTTCTTCGAGGATGGTCTTGATCGCGCGTTCCCTCTGCGCGGCGGGCATGACATAGTGCGACTTCGGGTAAACCGTCAGTCTTGAAATATCGTTCTGGCCGGAACGAACTTCTCCCGTGAGCGGATCGATCTGGCGGATGGCATCGACTTGATCGCCCCAAAGTTCGATGGCGTAACCGTTGTCTTCATACGGCGGAAAAATCTCGAGGCGATCGCCGCGCACGCGAAACGTGCCGCGGCGCAAGTCTTCCCCGCGCTGGTACTGCATCTCCACGAGTTTCCGCAGCATCGCTTCGCGATTGGTGCTCTGCCCCTTCTCGACCATCAGGAGCATGCCATAATACGCCTCGGGAGAACCGATGCCGTAGATGCAGGAGACGGACGCGACCACCACGACGTCGCGGCGTTCAAAGAGCGAACGCGTCGCGCTCATGCGCAGCTTGTCCAGCTCGTCGTTGATCGTGGATTCCTTTTCGATATAAGTGTCCGAAGCGGGGATGTAGGCTTCCGGCTGGTAGAAATCGTAGTAGCTGACGAAGTATTCGACCGCGTTCTGCGGGAAAAAACTCTTGAATTCGCTATAGAGCTGCGCGGCGAGCGTCTTGTTGTGCGCGAGCACGAGGACCGGGCGATTCGCCCGCTCGATCACCTTGGCCGCAGTAAATGTTTTCCCCGATCCCGTGACTCCGAGCAGGACTTGATGCTTCTCACCCGCCTCAATCCCGCGCGAAAGCTGCTCGATGGCGTCCGGCTGATCGCCCCGAGGCTCGTAATCGCTCATGAGTTTGAAGTTCATCGCTTATAGACAGCGCGGCGCGCCTAAAGGGCCGCGCGGAACCAGCCATTATAACGCAGACCACAGAACTGTGCAGGGGACACCTGCGACGGATCATTCTATTTCATGACCGTTGCATCGGATACTAAGGCGACCTGTGAGCGCGTCGAGATGGTCCCGGCGTAACGCATGGAAGTGTTACGGTTCGAGGTGAGCGTCACGTTCATTTTTTCCGTTCCGGTTTGCGTCACGCTGATAACCAGACCCGAATCAAGCGACACGTACAGCAAACTTTGCGCCGACCCGTTCCACGTCCCCGTGGATTGCACTCCGTTCTTTTGGAGCTCCGGGGGAGTTGGATCGCGAACCGATTTTGAGCGGACCAGGTTCAGATTTGCGAGGATCACAGC
>Ga0210408_10004962_pt1 | contig 11790 bp, 10 predicted proteins | sample IncBWH4MmetaG_FD_155471 | JGI IMG/M metagenome (GOLD analysis project Ga0210408, IMG submission 155471) | Forest soil microbial communities from Barre Woods Harvard Forest LTER site, Petersham, Massachusetts, United States - Inc-BW-H-4-M | ecosystem: Environmental > Terrestrial > Soil >... | reverse complement strand
TCACCCGACACGGCGCGATCTACGGTCTGCCGGATGCCGTGCGGGCTGTGGTTACAACATGCCGACGACGGCGCCGCTCATGCAGGTGGCGAAGGTGCCGGAGAGGATCGAGCGTAGACCCAGCCCGACGATCTCGGCGCGGCGCTCCGGCACCATCGCACCCATGCCGCCGATTAGGATGCCGAGGCTCCCGAAATTGGCGAAGCCGCAGAGGGCGTAGGTCATGATCAGGCGCGAGCGCGCGTCGAGTGCCGCGGGCGGCAGGTGGGCGAGGTCGACATAGGCGATGAACTCGTTGAGCACGGTCTTGGTGCCCATCAGTGCCGCCGCGGCCGCGATCTCCGGGCCGGGGATGCCGATCAGCCACATGATCGGCCGGAAAACGTAGGCGAAGAGGCGCTGCAATGTCACCGGGGCCCCGGCAAGGTCCGGCAACAGCCCGAGGGCGGCATTGACGAGGCTGACCAACGCGATCGTCACGATCAGCATGGCGACGATGTTGAGCAGGAAGACGATGCCGTCGCGCGTGCCCTTGGCGATCGCATCCATGGCGCTGACCGGCGGGTCGTCGAGTGCCAGCTGTGCGGCAGCCGATGGGTCCGGGCGGAACGGCACCAACAGTGCGGCGATCGCAAGTGCCGCGGGGGTGCTGATCACCGCCGCAATCAGGATGTTGCCGAGCGCGTTGGGAATGACGGGACCGACCAGCGAGGCGTAGAGCACCATGACCGTGCCGGCGATCCCGGCCATGCCGCAGCTCATCAGCGCAAAGAGCTCGCCGCGCGCGAGCCGCAAGAGGTAGGGGCGGATCAACAGCGGCGCCTCGATGTGGCCGACGAAGATGTGCACTGCCGCACCCAGGCCGAGCGGGCCGCCGACCCCGACCGAGCGGCGCAACACCCAGGCAAACGCCTGCACGATGCGCTGCAGCACACCCCAGTAGAACAGCAGGGTGGCGAGCGCGCTGATCACCAGCACCAGCGGCAATGCGCGAAAGGCGAAGATGAAACTGGCGCCCGGCTGGGTTTCGGCAAACGGCAATTGGCCGCCGCCGAGATAGCCAAAGACAAAGCCGGTGCCGGCCTCGGTGGCATTCTGCAGCCCTTCGACCGCGCGGTTCAGCAACAAGAACGCCGCGCCGGCGGGCGGGAACGTCAGGAACAGGATCGCGAGGCCGAATTGCAGCAACACGCCCACCACAACGATCCGCCACGGTATCCGAGCCCGGTCCTCGCTCAGCCCCCAGGCAAGGAACAGGATGACGCCGATGCCGAGGAGCCCCCGCATGCGCTTGAATGCTCGTAGTATAAGTGACTAAATTAATTGGTCAGGAGCGGCGGATCATAACAGTTAGTCTCGCCAACGCGAAAGCGCATTTGAGCGAGCTGGTCGAACGCGCCGCTGCTGGCGAGGTGGTGTGCATCACGCGACGCGGCAAGGCCGTCGCGCAGATCACCGCGGCGGATGCGCCACGCAAGTGCATCGATATGGCGGGGCTGCAGGCGGTGACCGGTGCTATGCCGGTCCAAAGAGAGAGCGCATCCGCCGGATGCGCGACGAAGACCGGTATTGATGCTGTACCTGGATGCCTCGCTGCCGGTTGCCGCATTGACCAATGCTCGGTCTACCGCATCGGGGCCGAGATGGCATAGACTGGGACGATGGCCTATCAAACCTTTCGGGTCGAGATCACCCGCGACGAGACGCGTGACGACGGGCCGGTCGGCATCGAGATTACCGCCTATATCGACCGCATGCCCGAGACCAACGACGCCACGGTCGGGCGGTTGAGCCGGGCGTGGCGCGGGGTGTGGAACAGCCGGCTGCAATACACCGGCGATTTTGACACCTTGGCAGAGGCACTTGCCGCGATCACGGCGGCCTATCCCGCGGCCGACCGCATCCGCTGCTACGAATATTCGGTCGACAACGAGTTTCCGGTCGAGGTGGCGCCGCTGTTGCGATCTGGGGAGAAATGGCTGCCCGGCGGCTAGCTCCGACGTCTCACCGCCGCTCTAATGGAGGACCCGCCTGCGGACCCATCCGCCGGCGATTATGCTCGATCTCGAAGATGTGGCTGTAGAGGGTCGCCATCCATTGCTTACCCTCCATCGTCATCTCGAGATAACGCTGGGCGTCACCGATATAGCGCTCGACCTTGCTCCAAAAGAATTGCGGATAACAGTCAACCAGATCGGCCGGACTACTGTAGCCAAGCCTTTCGTGAACACCGGTTTCGACGAATTCATAGTAGAGCGCGTTGAGCTTGCGCAGGTAGAGCGGATCGCCCAATTGGCCGATCAGGTCAGCCGCCCTGACCAAGCCCGCCTCGGTGTCAGTCGCGGCGTGGTCTTCGTCGTCCGGCACCGGGAAGCGCGTGAGCTCGATCGCTGCGGCAACGCGCTCCTCGTCGATGTACGGAACCGGCGCGAAACGCTCGCGGACCAAAATCTTCCCCCGTTCAACGTGATGGGGCGTCAGGAAGGCGTCGGAGGCGCCGCGGGGCGGCGTAACCGTATTCCCATCGGTATCGATCACGAAATGCTCGGCCGTGTCGCCGGGACAGATGCCGCGCACATATCCGATGTCGTGGGTCAGCGCGGCCAAAATGGTATGAGCCCAATCGCTGGGCGTGACGATCCGTTCGATGCGACGACCGCACAAAATGTCTTGAACGCAAAGTGTGACGAGGGCGGTGTGCTGGCAATCGTGATAGAGCGCGTCGCTGTTGGCTATGCGCTCGATGACGAGCCGGGCGGCCTCGTCCAGGCCGGCGGCAAAGTGCGGCTCCTGGTCGCCATAGATACGGCGGTAGGTCTCGGCCAGGTTGCGACCGAGTGCATCCGCCAGAAGGCTCGTCGGATTCAGCATAATCGCCTCCAAAATAGGCCGACCGGATCGACCGAGTATGACACGCTCACGAAGATTGCCAGGGTTCTCCCGGTAATTCCAAGACCGCTTCCCTGAACTCCTCGGCCTGACCCGAGGATCGTGTGCTCCTTTTGCGCAGAACGGCGTCGCATCGGAAGGAACGCCGCCGTCGACGATCCACCGGCTTGTCGGCCGCCATGGTTCAACCTTTAATCACTGGGGAGGACGAACACCGGATAAAGCCGAGGTGCAGATTGGACAGGACCGCCGGGCGCGCCCATCGCCAATCCAAGGCCTATGAGGACACCCGCTTCCTGCGGAGCAAGGATGCGCGCGCTCTGCGCATCCTCGCGGAGTATTTGGAGCCGCTCTATCGCTTCCAGCGCCAAAACGTCCAGGACACCATCGTCTTCATGGGGTCGGCGCGGCTGCGCTCGGAAGAGGCGGCAAGGGCGGCGCTGGCCGAGGCGGAGCGGGCCGGAGCGGGCATCGAAGCGGCGCAAATGGCGCTGCGGCTCTCGATCTATTACGAGTCCGCGCGAGAGCTTGCTCGGCGCTTGACGGCGTGGTCGAAGAAGCTCGGCCGCGAAGAGCGGCGCTTCGTCGTCTGCACCGGTGGCGGTCCCGGCATCATGGAGGCGGCCAATCGCGGCGCCAGCGAGGCGAAGGGGCTCAGTGTCGGGCTGACCATCTCGATCCCGGTCGAGGCATTCGGCAACCCTTATATCAGCCGGGGCCTCCATTTTTATTTCCACTATTTCTTCATGCGCAAATTCTGGTTCGTCTACCTGGCGAAGGCGGTCGTGCTGTTCCCGGGCGGCTTTGGCACGCTCGACGAGCTGTTCGAAATCCTGACCTTGGTGCAGACGCGCAAGACGCGCAAACGCATGCCGATCGTCCTCTTCGGTACCAAGTACTGGGACGAGGTGATCAATTTCGACGCACTGGTCAGATACGGCACGATCAGCCCGGGCGACCTCGACCTCTTCCATCGCACCGATTCATTGGACGAAACCTACGACATCATCACCAAGGGCCTCATCGAAAACGCCCTCGGCAGCCCTGGACCGGTGCTCTAGAGTCGGTCGACCACGGACGAGCCGGATTGAGAGGGGCAAAGCCATGACCGAAACCATCCTCATGCGTGGCGCCCACGCGATCATCGATCCGCGCCTTGGGCCGCATGGCGTGATCCCGCACGGGGCAGTCGCAATCACCGACGGCCGGGTCGCGGAGACCGGGCCATTCGCGGCGATTGCGCCGAAATATCCCGTCGCCCGCGTCCTCGGCGACGGGACCCAGTTGTTGATGCCGGGTCTGGTGGACGCGCACAGCCATGGGCGCGGCCTGTCGCCGATCCAGAAGGGCGTGCGCAATGATTTTCTCGAAAATGCCCTCTTCGACTGGGCCTATATGCCCATCCTGCCGCCCGAGCTGACCGCCGCCATCTGCGCGCTGCGCCACCTGCGCAGCGGCTGTACGCTGTTGCACCACAACGGGTTCGACGATGACGGTCCGGAGGGTGCGCGGCGTGCTCATGCCGCGATCAAGACCTATTTGTCGACCGGCATCAGGCTGGCCTTCTCGCCGGGTGTGCGCGACGAGAGCAAGCTCGCGATGGGCGGTGAGGAATTCATCAAAACGCTCCCACCTGATCTGAGGGAAGCGGCCCGCCCATTCGTCTTTTTCGACAAGGAGGCGCTCGCCGACGAATATTTCCGATTGTTCGACGAGCTTTACGACACCTACAACAACCCCGATACCCGGATCCTGCTGGCACCGTGCTGGGCACATGGCGCGAGCGAGGCGTTTCTGCGCCGGGTGCGCGCCAAAGCGGACGAGCGCGGCGGCGTCATGATCCACATGCACCTCTTGCAATCGCCGGTGCAGAAGGCCTATGGCCTGCGTCGGCACGGCAAGCCGACAGTGCTTTGGCTCGACGATCTCGGCCTCGTCGACAGCAACGTCGCTTTCGGCCATGCCATCCACGTCACCGAGGGCGAAATCGAACTGATGGGAAGACGGCGGGTCTCGGTGACCAGCCATCCGAGCTGCAATTTCCATATGCGTAACGGCATCACGCCGGTCATGCCGCTGCGCGCGGCAGGGGTCAATGTGGCGATGGGGCTCGACGACAAGACCATCAACGACGACGAGGACGCCGTGATGGAACTGCGGATGATGCACAAGGTGCACCGCCTCCACACCTTCGAGCTGACGACACCGGCCTTGAGCGCCTACGAGGCGCTCGAGATCGCGACGTTGAACGGCGCCAAGGCAGCCGGCTTTGCCGGCGAGGTCGGCGCGCTCCTGCCCGGGATGAAGGGCGATGCGATCCTCGTCGATCTCGATCGGGTGGCGCGCGATCCCTGGATCGACCCGGAATTCGACATTGCCGAGGCCTTTGTCGAACGCGCGCTGGGGGTCGACGTCGCGACCGTCGTCGTCGGCGGCAAGGTCGTGGTCGAGGACCACCGGCCATTGACGATCGATGTCAATGCCCTCTACCGCGAGGTCCGCGATTTCTGCGCCAAGGGCTTGACAGCAGACCAGCGGGCGCGGGCCGACCGGCTCGCCAGGCTCAAGCCCTATGTCCAGGCGTGGTACGGCACCTGGCACGAGAACATGCTCGACCGGCCGTTCTACCGAGCCAACAGCCGGATATAGCCCTAACCGAACCTCTGGGCGATGTGGGCGTAGAGCGCGCGCAATGCCGTGGCCTCGGCACCTTCGGGGCGGCCGGGGCGGCTCTTCGGGTTCCACGCCATCACGTCGAGATGCGCCCAGGGGATATCGGGTGCGACGAATTCCTGCAGGTAGAGTGCGGCGGTCACCGCACCGGCATGCGGCGATTCCGAGACGTTGTTGAGGTCGGCGATCTTGCTGTCGATCATCTTGCGATAGGGACGCCACAGCGGCATCCGCCACAGCGGATCGTCCTCGGCGGCGGCGGCCGCAAGCAAGGCCTCGGCGAGCTCGTCGTCGTTGCAGAAGAGGGCGCCCAGCTCGGGGCCGAGCGCCACCCGTGCGGCCCCCGTCAACGTCGCGATGTCGACCAGCAATGCCGGTTTCTCGGTCGCCGCCTCGGCGAGCGCGTCGCACAGGATCAGCCGGCCTTCGGCATCGGTGTTGCCGATTTCGACGGTGAGCCCCTTGCGGGTGCGGACGATATCCATCGGGTGGACGGCATTGCCTGCGACGGCGTTTTCGACGAGCGGCAGCAATACCCTGAGGCGCACCTCCAGATTGGCGTCCATGATCGCCTGAGCGAGACCGAGGACGATCGCCGCACCGGCCATGTCCTTCTTCATCAGCCTCATGCCCGAGGCGGTCTTGAGGTCGAGCCCGCCGGTGTCGAAGCACACCCCTTTGCCGACCAAGGTCACCTTGGGTGCGGCCGGCTCGCCCCAGAGGATGTCGACGAGGCGCGGCGGCTGTGCGGCGGCGCGGCCAACGGCGTGGATAGTCGGGTAATTCTCGGCGAGGAGCTCGTCGCCGACAATCACGCGATGGCGAGCACCGGCGGCTTTGGCGACGCGCACCGCTTCGGCCGCGAGCTCGGTCGGCCCGAGGTCCCCGGCCGGCGTGTTGGCGAGGTCGCGGGCAAGAAACACCGCGCGAGCGAGCCTCTCGACCTGGCCACGATCGGCACCCTCGGGCCAGACGAGCGCCGTCGCCGCCGCCTTCTTTGCGCGATAGCGGGTAAAGGCATAGGTCGCCAGCGCCCAGCCGAGGGCGAGACGGGTCGGGTCGGCGCCGTCGGGCATGGCCTCGAGCCGGTAACTCCCTTCCGGGAGGGCGTCGGGCAGCCGTGCCAGCGCCCACATCGCGGCGCCCGCTGCATCGGTGCCGCCGCCGTGTCCGACAAGCACCCGTGCGAGCCGGCCATTTTCGCCCGGCACCAGAGCCAACTTTCCCTCTTCGGCGGCAAAGCCGGTTGCCGTCAGCCAGTTGCGCTCGCGCTGCGGCGCTTCCGCGAGCCACGCGGGAAGCCGGTCCTTGGCCAGGACGGCGAGGGGGGTCGCGCCGGATGTGTCGTCAATCAGCGAAAAGGCCATCTCGATACCCCTCTGGTCCGGTTGCGGCACCCCCAGAATGCCGCCGCAGCGCAGGCTTGCAAAGAGGGAACCGTGAGCGCCGCTCCGGCCTGCCTGTCCTCCTGGCGACCGTTGCGCGCCGGCCCAATTGTCGCCACATTAACCCTCCCGTCACCGGAGGCAGGTCGCCGCATGGCCGATTTCACGATCTATCTCGGAAACAAAAATTACTCCTCCTGGTCGCTGCGACCGTGGCTCGTGCTCAAGCAGACTGGGGTCCCGTTCGACGAAATCGTCATCCCGCTTTACGAGGCGACGAGCAAGGCCACGATCATGAAGTATTCGCCTTCGGGAACCCTGCCGGCATTGCGGCATGGCGAGCTCGTGGTCTGGGACAGCCTGGCGATCTGCGAGTACCTCGCCGAATCCTTCCCGACCTTCCAGCTCTGGCCGCGGAATCACGACGCCCGCGCGGTCGCTCGATCGGTCTGCGCCGAGCTGCATTCCGGGTTTCAGGCACTGCGCGCCCACATGCCGATGAACATCCGCTCGAGCTTTCCAGGCCGCGGTGTCACGCCCGAGGTTCAGGCCGAAATCAACCGAGTCATGGCGATCTGGCGCGATTGCCGCAAACGCTTTGGCCAAGGCAACGGCGATTTCCTCTTCGGGCATTTCAGCATCGCCGACGCAACCTACGCCCCGCTCGTGACCCGCTTTCGCACCTACAAGATCGACCTCGAACGCGAAGCGCAGGCTTACTGCGAGACGATCCTGGCGCTACCGGCGATGCAGGAATGGGTCGCTGCTGCCCGCAACGAGCCGATGATCATCGACGCCTACGAGTTTTGACCCCGCCGGCGATGCGGCAGGTAGGGCCTCAGGCGTGCTCGCGCGGACGATCGGCGACACCCGCGGGGGAGGTCGCAGCACTTGCCGCCGCACCAGCAGCACTCGTGGCGGCACCGGGCGGCGACACTTGCGCCGGTGGCGGCGACACCTCAGCCTCGTCCTCTTCTTTCATGCCCGCCTTGAAGGCCTTGATGCCCTTGGCGAAATCACCCATCACCCGGGGCAGCTTTCCGGCGCCGAAGAGGATCAGGATTATAGCCAGGACCACGATCCAGTGCATCAAACTGAAGGAACCCATAGCGGCGACCCCGAAGGCTGACCAAACCCGATCCTAGCAGGCTTCCCCACCGCCTGCATCGGCTAGTCACGAGGTCGTCAAGAAGCACCGGAAATTCAAGCCCGACAGTCGAGAAGGATCATCGATGAGCTATTTCCCGCCGCCGCATCCGGCACCCTGGGCGACGGCGACACCCGCAGAAGCCAGGCTCGATGCCGCGGCTCTCGCCGCCGCCGCTCGATATGCCGGCGAGCACGAGACGCCATGGGCGCGCGACCTCGCCCTGATGGTCACGAGCGACTTCCAGGAACGCCCGCCCTGGAATGAGACGCTGGGGCCGGTGCGGCCGCGCGGCGGGCCGAACGGCCTGGTGCTGCGCGGCGGGCGGATTGTCGCCGAGTGGGGCGAGACGGTGCGGGCCGACATGACGTTCAGCGTCGCGAAGAGCTATCTCGCGATCCTCGCTGGGCTCGCCTGGGATCGCGGATTGATCCGCGATCCGCACGAGGAGGTCCGCAGAACTGTCGAGGATGGCGGTTTCGACCCGCCGCACAACCACGCGATCACCTGGCATCACCTGCTGCAGCAGACCTCCGAGTGGGAGGGCGTGCTGTGGGACAAGCCCGATCTCGTCGATCGCAACCGGTCCTCCGCCGGCCGGCCCAGCGCTGCGCCAAAGGGGACCCACCGCGACCTCCATCCGCCGGGCGGGTTCTGGGAGTACAACGACGTTCGCGTCAACCGCTTGGCTCTCGCCCTGCTGCGGGTGTGGCGCCGCGCGCTGCCCGAGGTATTCGGCGAACTGGTCATGGACCCGATCGCCGCCTCACAAGAATGGGAGTGGGCGGGCTACCGAAACTCGTGGGTCGAAATCGACGGAAGGCGGGTGCAATCGGTCTCCGGTGGCGGCCATTGGGGCGGCGGAGTGTTTATTAGCGCGCGCGACCAGGCCCGCATCGGCCTGATGCTGCTCGGCAATGGGGTGTGGGGAGGGCGCCGTATCCTCTCGCAAGCGTGGATCGGGCAAATGCTCGAGCCCTGCCCGCTGCACACGCGATACGGCTATCTGTGGTGGCTCAACAACGGACGCGGTCTTTACCCGAGCGCCTCGGCGGCTAGCTATTATGCCCGCGGCGCCGGCGGAAATTTGACCTGGATCGACCCGGAGAGCGACATCGTCGCGGTATTGCGCTGGACCGACCCGGCGGCGATGGACGGCTTCATGCAACGGGTGACGGCCGCACTCCGGCACTGATCCCGTCGGGTGTAAACAGCGTGGGGGAATACCGCGGAGAAGTTGACACGATATTGATTCAGCTTTAAGCGGTCACAAGCACATTCGGGGGACCTTCCAGTGCGAACCGTCGCATGCTCGGCCGCGAGACCGGCCGAACTCGTCTGTCTATTGTTCGCGAGCCTCGTCCTTTGGGCGCCGGGGGGGTCCGCGAGGGATTATTGCGTCAGCGATCCGCGGGTTGAGGCAGTCGATTTATCTGCCCCGGTGAACCAGAGCTTCCTCAACAATATGCGAGTGCTCGGCGTCAAGACCATCATCCGATACTACGACCATGAAGATGAAACCTTGCCGGGGAAGACGCTGCGACGGGGCGAGCGCGACCTGATCCTGATGAATGGTTTTAGGACCGCGGTCGTTTTTCAGCACCACAACGACCAGTTCGCCTCGTTCACCCCGCTGCGGGGTAGCCAAGACGCCGAGCGGTCGATCGCGCTGGCCGGCGAGAACTCGCAGCCACAAGGCAGCACCATATATTTCGGCGTAGATGGTCCATGGAAAGGGTTCTATGAACTGAACAATATCGGGGCTTACTTCAAGGAAGTCTACACCAGACTCGTGCGAACCGGCTACCGCGTCGGCGTCTATGGCAGCGGGCTGGTGTGCAATGCTTTGCTGGCTGCCGGCCTGGCCGAGACCTGCTGGCTCGCAGCCCCGACCGCCTGGCCCGATTACCACGCCTATTACCAGTCGCGAAGATGGGGACTGGCTCAACTCCGCTCCACGCAGTGCGGCGGCCGCAACGTCGATTTCAATCTGGTCAACGAGATCGTCGCCGATTACGGCCAGTTCGCGTATTAAAGCCAGTTCGCGTATTAAAGAAGGCATGTGGGAGGTCGCCCGATGCCGTACGCGTGCTCAAGAGCATCGTCCCCAAACGCATCCGCGCCAAAATTAATTCACGAACAGCCGCTGGTTGCGCCGCAGGTGTCGCATTTCAGGCAGGTGCCGTTGCGGATCAGGGTGAAGTTGCCGCATTCCTCGCAGCTGTCGCCTTCGTAGCCCTTGATCCGGGCGGCGCGGATGCGCTCGAGGCGGAGATCACGCTCGTAGTCCTCGTCCGACGAGGCTGAGACCGCGAGGGCGCCGTCGAATTCGGCCTCCGGCGCTCGGCCGGCGCCGCCGTGTAACACCGTCAGCTTGCTGCGGACATAGCCGCTCGAGGTGTTGCGCTGCAGCATCGCCGCGACCTCCGGCCGATCGTCCGCGCCGGGCTCGCCGAGGGTCGATTCGGCTTCGCCCTTGCCGACCGCGTCGGGCAACAGATCGCCCGGCTGGACGTGTGCCAGGTCGCTGCGGTCGAGATAGGAGATCGCCAGCTCGCGGAAGATGTAGTCGAGGATCGAGGTCGCCATTTTGATCGCGTCGTTGCCCTCGACGATGCCCGACGGCTCGAACCGGGTGAAGGTGAACGATTCGACAAACTCCTCCAGCGGCACGCCATATTGCAGACCCATCGAGATCGCAATCGCGAAATTGTGCATCAGCGAGCGGAAGGCCGAACCCTCCTTGTGCATGTCGATGAAGACCTCGGCGAGCCTACCGTCCTCGTGCTCGCCGGTGCGCAGGTAGACCTTGTGGCCGCCGACGACCGCCTTTTGGGTGTAGCCCTTGCGGCGGTTGGGCAGCCGTCGGCGCTCACCGCGCTGCACCACACGTTCGACCACCCGCTCGACCACGCGCTCAACCATCCGCTCGGCAACGAGCGGGGCGCGCTGCGCTGGCGGTTGCGCGAAGAGCTCCGCTGCCTTGTCGTCGGCCTCCTCGTCGTCGCCGAAAAGACTCGAGGCGAGCGGCTGCGACAATTTCGAGCCGTCGCGGTAGAGTGCGGTCGCCTTTAGGCCGAGGCGCCAGGACAGCATGTAGGCGGCCTTGCAGTCCTCGACCGTCGCCGCGTTCGGCATGTTGATCGTCTTCGAGATCGCGCCGGAGATGAAGGGTTGCACCGCCGCCATCATCCGGATGTGGCTGTCGACCGAGAGCGCACGGCGGCCGGTGCGGCCGCACGGGCTCGCGCACTCGAAGACCGGCAGGTGAATTGGCTTCAGATACGGCGCCCCCTCCAAGGTCATGGTCCCGCAGCAGAAGCTGTTGGCGGCGTCGATCTCGGCCCGGGCGAAGCCGAGCGCCGCCAACAGCTCGAACCCAGGATCATCGAGCGCGCCCGGCGCGATCCCCAGCTGTTCGATGCAGAAATCTTCCCCCAGCGTCCATTTATTGAACGTGAACTTGATGTCGAAAGCCGAGTCAAGCGCCGCCTCGACGGCTGCGAGTGCCGTCTCGTTGAACCCCCTGGCGCGGAGGCTCTCGTGGTTGATCCCCGGCGCGCCCTTGAGCGTCCCGTGGCCGAGCGCATAACGCTCGATCGCCGCGATCTCTTCAGCGTCGTAGCCGAGCGTCCTCAATGCCTGCGGCACGGCGTGGTTGATGATCTTGAAATAGCCGCCGCCGGCGAGCTTCTT
>Ga0210408_10004961_pt1 | contig 11790 bp, 11 predicted proteins | sample IncBWH4MmetaG_FD_155471 | JGI IMG/M metagenome (GOLD analysis project Ga0210408, IMG submission 155471) | Forest soil microbial communities from Barre Woods Harvard Forest LTER site, Petersham, Massachusetts, United States - Inc-BW-H-4-M | ecosystem: Environmental > Terrestrial > Soil >... | reverse complement strand
TGAAAAAACAGAACAGCATGGTCGCGAGCAGAACGAAAATGTCCATCGGCCCGACCTCTACTCGAACGCGGCGGCGGCGCCGTGCTCCGGCTCGACCGGAGGCTCGGGCGGCGGACCGATGAGGACACGCTCGATCACGAACAGCAGCAGGATGGCGCCGCCGATCGGGATCGGCAAATAGGTCACGCCCACCGAGAGAAACGGGAAATCGGCGATCGTGTTGTCCCAGGTGGCGTCGACGAGCTTGATGCCCCAATTGACCATGAACAGCGCCATCACGGCCATCAGCCCTTCGACCACGAGGCCGATCGCGCGGCGCGCACGCTCGGGCAGCATGCCGACGAAAAAGCCGATGTTCATGTGCAGGCCGCGCCGATAGCAGCCGGCGGCGCCGAAGAACGTGAGCACGATCGTGAGCAGCACCGCCATCGGCTCGGGCCACGAGGCCGCGGAGTTGAGCACGTAGCGCGTGAACACCGCCCAGGGGATCACCGCCGAGATGAGCACCAGCGCGACGCCGGCGATGACGACGCAGACGAAATAGAGCGCGTCCATCGCGCGGCGGAAGGTGTGCAGCATTGCAGGCTCCGAGCGGGTATGCGTTCAACAAACTCGGCGTCATCCTGAGGAGGTCGCGCGCCCTTGCGCGCGACCGTCTCGAAGGATGGAAGCAACCTCGGCGCTTGTGGCCATCCTTCGAGACGCTCGGCGCTTTGCGCCGAGCTCCTCAGGATGACGGCGCGGTTGTGGCACGACGAGTCAGAGGATGGGCCGATGTCTGCCTACTGCACTTCCTGGATGCGTTTGATCATATCGGCGTATTTCGGGCCGTACTTGTCCCACACCGGCTTTACCGCGTCCTGGAACGGCTTCTTGTCGGGCACCTCGATGATCTGAATGCCGGCGGCCTTGGCCTTCTCGAGCGCCTGCTTCTCGTACTGCTGCCACAGCACGCGCTCCTCGGCCTGCGCTTCGCGGCCGTATTTTTTGAGCAGCTCCTGCTCGTCCTTCGACAACCCGTCCCAGGCTTTCTTCGAGAACACCAGGATCTCCGGCACGATCAGGTGTTCGGTCAGCGTGTAGTATTTCGCCACCTGATAATGATTATCGAACACGAAACTCGGCGGGTTGTTTTCGGCGCCGTCGACGACCCCGGTCTGCAGGGCGCTGAACACCTGATCGTAGCCCATGGCGACGCCGTTGCCGCCGAGCGCGTTCATCATGTCGACGAACATCGGATTCCCCATCACGCGCACCTTCATGCCCTTGAGGTCGCCGATGGTCTGCACCGGTTTCTTGGTGTCGTAGACGTTGCGCGCGCCGGCATCCATCCAGCAAATGCCGATGAGGCCGGCCTTGGGATTGTTGCTGACCTTGTCGAGCAGTTCCTGGCCGATCGCGCCGTCGATCACTTTCTGCATATGCGCGGTGTTGCGGAACAGGAACGGGAGATTGAACACGTTGAGATCGTCGATCACCGGGCCGAGCGCGCCGACGCTCACACGCGCGAACTGGATGGCGCCGACCTGCGCCTGCTCGATCGCCTCCTTCTCGCCGCCGAGCTGCATCGAACCGAACATCTGCACGGAGAGCCGACCGTTGGTCGCCTGCTCGAGCTTCTTGCCGAGACTCTCGACCGCGACCACGGTCGGATAGCCGGCCGGGTGCACGTCGGACGCCTTGAGCACGAGCTTCTGCTGGGCCGAGGCCGTACGCGGGCGAACGGCAAGCCCGGCGAAAGCGCCGACGGCGAGTCCGAGCGCGCCGCGGCGGTCGATGGTGTGATGTTTCATGGGAACCTCCCCTCGTAGCTGTTGTGGCATTTTGGTTATCTGAGCAGCGCACGTTAAGCCATGCGCTATTCCCGACCTTGCACTGACTTATATACTAGTATATCAATCCCGCCAAGCCGGAATTTGATGAGCCCAATCGCGATAGGGATGGCGCCGCGTGGCCTCGACAAAACGGCAAAACGAAAGCGCGCCGCGTCCGGGCCCCCGCCCGCGCGCCGGCAACACCGCGCACCTCGTCCATCGCAAGCTGCGCGACGACATCGTTTCGATGCGGCGCAAGCCCGGCGAGCCGATCGTCGAGCGGGAGATCGCGCTCGCGCACGGCGTGAGCCGCACGCCGGTGCGCGAAGCGCTGCTGCGGCTTGCCGGTGAGGAGCTGGTCGAGATTTTCCCGCAATCCGGGACATTCGTGGCGCGCATTCCGGTCGCCGCGCTGCCGGAAGCGATCCTGATGCGCACGGCGCTCGAGGAAACAACCGCGCGGCTCGCGGCGGAGCGCGCCGAGGCGGGTCACCTCGCGCGTCTGCACGAGCTGATCGACCGGCAGCGCCGGGTTGAAGCGCGCGGCGACGGCAACGGCTTTCACGAAGCCGACGAGGCGTTCCATGCCGCGATCGCCGAAGCCGCGGGCCATCCCGGCATCTGGCGCTTCATCGAGCAGGCGAAGATTCAGGTCGACCGCTATCGTCGACTCACCCTGCCGGTGCCGGGGCGCATGCGCCGGGTGCTCAAGGAACATGCGGCGATCGTCGCCGCCATCGAAGCGCACGATGCGCCGGGCGCGGCGGCCGCCATGGCCGCGCACCTCGAAGCGTTGCGCGCCTCGATCGGCGACGTGCGCGACCTCAACCCGGATTATTTCGTCGAGCGTTCCCCGCCCCGCACCGTGTCAGCCTGACTCCGTACACATACGCCGGCGTCTCGCTCACTTTCCAGCCCAGGATCATCTCGGTGGCCGCGTCGCTTTCCATGCGGCCGTGCGCCTGGCGATGAAGTCTGCGTGATCCTTGTTGGTGCGCAATTGCGGCAAGTGGAAGTTGACCCCGCCTTTGGTGCGAACCGGCAGGCGCGCCGCCTGAATCGCATGTATCTGTTGGATGTGGGACGGCTCGTTCGGGCCGGGCACCCTGCCCGTCGATGTCGGTACCGCAACGCCCTTGAGCGGCTCGTCGGTTCGCGGCGTGGCGAGCGTCAGCGCCGCGCCGACGTCGGGAGCAGCGGCATCGCGCGCGGTCAGCGGCTGCAGGTTCCAGCGCCGCTCCACCGTCTTCAAAATGGATGTGTGGTCGAGCGGAGTGGTGCCGGGAGCAACGCGGAACACCGTGCCCTCCGCGATCAACGGCGAGACCAAGACCGCGGGGACCCTCACCCCGAATCGTCTGAAGTCGAAACCGTACTCGCCGACCGAATTATCCGGCGGCACCGCACCGGTCGGAGGCGGCACGTGATCATAATTTCCGCCGTGCTCGTCGTAAGTGATGATGAGCAGCGTCTCGTTCCAGCCTTTGCCGTTGCGAAGCGCGTAGTAGACGTCATGAATCAATTGTTCACCCTTCGCCACATCGTAATTGGGATGCTGGCTGTTGCCGGTGGCGCCCCAGCTCGGCTCCAGGAAGGTGAATGCCGGCAGGGTTCCTGCTGCTGCGGCGGCTTTGAAGTCGGGGAACTTGCCGAAATGGCTGTCGGGCGCGTGAAGCGTGTCGGGGAAATCGTTGCGGGTGAGCGGATCCTTGTCGTATCCGAAGATACACCAGTCGATATTGCTGTCCGAGAGGCGTCCGAAAATGCTCGGAACGGTGAAACTATGGGTGGTGTCGTCGAGGTGGCCCTGGGACGTTCCGGCGCACATGAATGCGCGGTTTGGCATCGTCTGGGTCGGGACCGAGCAGAACCAGTGATCGCAGACGGCATATTTGCGCGCGAGGGTCGATAAAATCGGCAGCGCCTCGGGCGTGAACATGCCCATGATGTTGGTGGCGACGGTGCCGGGTACCACGTGCCAACGCGGTTGTTTGACGCGCTGGGCGAGGATGTAGGCGAAATTGGTGAGAAAGCCTTGATTTGTCGCCGTGGGCGGGGTCGGCGCATCGTTGGCGCTGAACAGCTGCTGATTGACGTTATGGAATTCCTCTCCGGGATCGCACCCAGGCATGAAGTACCCGTTCTTGGTCGTCGGCGTGATCTTGAAGACCTTCACCGGATTGCCGTTGGCATTCGGATTGGTCTCCTCGCCGGTCAACCCTTCGTAAGGTTGTCCCGACGGAGAACGATTGCCCTCGTCGGTATAGAGAAAGCCCAGCATCTGGTCGAAGGAGCGGTTCTCCAACGCCAGCACGACGATGTGATTGATCGATGAAAGTTGATCGGCCATGGTGCCCTCCGCGCTCCCGGCAAACTACTATTGGTGGTCGCGTTTGGGGAGTCCGCATCGCGGCGCTGCAAGGGTTCTTGGATCGAATCCTGTGGGTATCTGCCCCGGCTGCGTGATGCTCCACTGCCTAGGCGCGAGCCCGGAGATTCCTTCGCTCTCCGAGCCCGAGCTCAGCAAATATCTCCTCGTTGTGCTGGCCGAGCGTTGGCGGCGGCGTATCGACGCGCGCGCTGCCGTGCGCGAAGGTGAAAGCCGTGACCGGCACGCCGAAACCGCCGTCCATGCCGGGCACTTTCTCGTAGCGGTGAATGATGCCGCGCGAGGCGATCTGCGGATCGGCGATCGCTTCGCCCATGGTGCGCACGCGCACGGCCGGCACGTGACGCGCCTGCAGGAATTCCTCCCATTCGTCGGCGGTGCGCGTCGGCATGATCTCCTCGAGCACCGCGACCTCGCGATCGTGATCCTCCTCGCGCTCGTCGTTGGTGCGCTTGATCATGTCGGGGCGGCCGAGCACGGTCCACAGGCGGCGCTGCTGGCGCACGTTGCTCGCGCCGAGCATGACCAGCCCGTCTTTTGTTTGATAGGCGCCGTTGGTGGCGTGGTTGTGCCGATTGCCGTGCGGCTTGGGATGCACGCCATTGCGTAGGTAGCCGGTGACGTGCGAGCCCATCAGCACCATCGCCACGTCGAGCATCGCCATGTCGATGCGCTGGCCACGCCCGGTGCGCTCGCGCTGGAACAGCGCCGTTGCGAGCGCGAAGGCCCCGGTGGTGCCGGTGGCGTAGTCGATCACCGGCGCGCCGAACTTCACCGGATGCACGTCCTTGGTGCCGGTCATCGCCATGATGCCGGAGGTCGACTGGATCAGGTGGTCGTAGGCGGTCTGCTCGCGCCGCGGCCCGCCCTGACCGAACGCCGAGAACGACGCGTAGATCAGGCGCGGGTTGATGGCGGCGAGCACGTCGTAGCCGAGGCCGATCGCCTCGAATGCGCCGGGCCGGTAATTCTCCACGAACACGTCGGCGGTGGCGACGAGCTTCTTGAGGATCTCGCGGTCGCCGGCGTCCTTCAGGTCGAGGGTGATGGAGCGTTTGTTGGACGCCTGGGTGAGGAACGACGTGCCCATGTTGCGCCGATTGAGCGCCTTGTCGGTGCCGGTGCCGCGGCTCTGGTCGGGATCGTCGGGATGTTCGACCTTGATTACGTCCGCGCCGAGCACCGCCAGCTGATAGGTCGCGAACGGCCCCGCGAGCACGTGCGTTACGTCGATCACCCGGATTCCCTCGAACGGTCGCATCGCGCCCTCCTCATGGCTGGTCCAAGCGGCCAGCATACAAGGGTCGGGCGGGCTTTCGGAATTGAAATTCCATCCGCTACTGTTGGCTTGGCACTCCGGACGTTGAGGTTTCATGCCCCACATCGGCATCATCTCGGACACCCACGGGCTGCTGCGGCCGCAGGCGGTGGAGGCGTTGCAGGGCTCCGCGTTGATCATCCATGCGGGCGACGTCGGCCGGCAGGAGATTCTCGATGAGCTGCGGCGGATCGCGCCGGTCGTCGCCGTGCGGGGCAATGTGGACCGGGACGCGTGGGCCGACCGGCTGCCGATGAGCGAAATTGTCGAGCACGAAGGCATTCGCCTTTACGTCCTGCACATCCTCGAGGACCTCGATATCGACCCGCCCACGGCCGGATTTCACGCCGTGATCACCGGCCACACGCACCGACCGAAAATCGAAACGAAGGATCGCGTGCTCTTTTTCAATCCTGGCAGCGCCGGGCCGCGCCGGTTCGATCTGCCGGTCTCGGTGGGACGGCTCTCGATCGCGAACGGCAAGCTCGTCGGCGAGCTCGTGTATTTGCAGGTTTGAGCGCTTACTATCGGCCGCAACAACGGAACGGGGAGGAAACGATGCCGTCACGCACCACGATTTTGTCCCATGCCGCCGTGGCCGCCGGCGCGGCGATCCTGTCGGCCGCCGCAACCTACGGTGCCATGACCTTCGTTGCGCCCTCGCGCGCGCAGACCGCGCCGACGCCAACCCAGCGGACCGACGTGATGACTCAGCCGCTCGCCGACCTTCCCGGCCGCGAGGTGCGCATCACCCTGCTCGATCTCATGCCGGGCCACGCGAGCCCGCCGCACCGCCATCCCAATCACCACGTGTTCGGCTACATCGTCGACGGCACGTACCAATGGCAGATCGGCGACGGCCCGGTGAAGACGTTCAAACTAGGCGAGGCGTTCTACGAGCCGCCCGGCGTGCTGCACGCGGTCTCGCGCAACGCCAACGCCGACGCCCGCGCCAAGCTCCTCGTGTTCATGGTGGCCGACGCCAAGCAACCGAGCACCGTGGTGGAGGGCGAGAAGAAATAGAGATTACGCGCGCGCCAACTCGCGCGTCAGCTCGGCGTGCGCGGCGCGGAACGCCGCGATCGCGCCGTCCACGTCGGCGTCGGCGATGTGCCGGTGGGTGACGAGCCGAAGTTGCGTGCGGGTCCAAGTGCCGGCGCGCAGGCCGCGCGCCGCGAGCGCCTTGATCCATGGAGCAGCATCGGCGCCGGTCGCCGTCAGGTCCACCATCACGATGTTGCTCTCGACCTTGCGCGGATCGGCAAGCCGCGGGTCGAGCGCGTGAAGCCCTTCCGCGATGCGGCGGGCGCGGCGGTGATCGTCGGCGAGCCGCGCCACCATGGTGTCGAGCGCGACGATGCCGGCGGCGGCGATCACGCCGGCCTGGCGCATGGCGCCGCCGAGCATGCGGCGGAACGCGCGGGCGCGCTCGATGAAGGCGGCCGATCCGCACACGACCGAGCCGACCGGCGCGCTCAGGCCTTTGCTCAGGCAGAATCCGACGCTGTCGCCGTAGCGGGCGATCTCCGCGGCCGGCACGCCGAGCGCGACCGCGGCGTTGAACAGCCGCGCGCCGTCGATATGCACCGGCACGCGCTGCTCGGCCGTGGCGGCGCGCACTTGTTTGAGCGAGGCGAGCGGGATCACGGCGCCGCCGGCGCTGTTATGGGTGGTCTCGACGCACACCACCGCGGTCGCAAGCCGCGTCGGCACCAGCCGCGCGCTGAGCATCTCGCGCAACGCCGCCACGTCGAGGCTGCCGCGCTCGGCCGGCACGAGGCGGTGGAACAGGCCGGCGAGCCGCGCGATGCCGCCCATCTCCGAGCGCAGGATGTGGCTTTCCGGATCGAGCAGCACTTCGCCGCCCTCCTGCGCATGGGCGAGCAAGCACACGAGGTTCGACATGGTGCCGCTCGCGACCAGCATGGCGGCTTCCTTGCCGGTCATGGCGGCGGCCTTCTCCTCCAGCAGCCGCACGGTCGGATCGCCGTCGCGCGAGTCGTCGCCGAGTTCGGCGCGCCGCATCGCCTCGCGCATTTCCTCGGTCGGCAAGGTCACGGTGTCGCTGCGCAGGTCGATCATGGCGGGCTCCGTTTATAAGGCGGACAACTCATAGCGGCGCAGCAGCCGGTAGACGAGCGCAACCGGCAGGATAGTGACGATGATCAGCACGGTTGCGGCCGCCGCCGCAACCCCGGCGCTGGTGCCTTCCAGCGCCTGGAACATGGCGACCGTCATGGTGGTCCATTGTCCGCTGTAGAGCACGACGGTCGAACTCAACTCCGAGGCCACGGTCACGAACACGAGCACGCCGCCACCGACGATGCCGCCGAGCATGAGCGGCACGGTTACGCGCAGGAACGTCGGCAGCGGCGCAACTCCCAGGTTGATCGACGCTTCCTCGAGGCTGGGGTCGATCTGGTGCAGGATCGCGCTCGCGCTGCGCACCGCGAACGGCAGCCGTCGCACCACGTAGGCGACGATCATGATCAGCGCCGTGCCGGTGAGGATCAGGTAGCCGTGGCCGAAAGCGAGGATCAGGCCGATGCCGAGCACGGTGCCGGCGACCGCGAAAGGCGCGGTCGCCACCGCATCGAGCAGGGCGGAGAGGCGCGAGCGCCGGCGCACGATCACGTAACCGATCGGCACGCCGATCAGCGTCGCGCCCACCGCGGCCGCCAAGGCGAGCATCGCGGTGTTGGCGAGCGGCCGATACGAGCGCGAGAACAGCTCGGCGAAATTGCCGAGCGAGAACGCGTATTGCAGCACCGGGCCGCGGAAAGCGAGAAACGAAATCACCACGACGGCGGCGAACGGAACGAGCGCCGCGCCGACCAGCGCCCAGCAATAACAGCCGGCGAGGCGGCGCATGGTCGCACCGACCGCCAGCAACGGCGCCGGACGCCGTGCCATGGTGGCATAGCGGCGGCGCGCGAGCGCCGCCCGTTGAGCGAGCAGCGCCACGATCGTGCAGGCGATCAGCAGGACGCCAAGCACGCCGGCCGAGGCGGGATTATCGGCGGTCTCGCCGACAAACAATTTGAACGCCTCGACCGCCAGGATCGGCTTGTCTTCGGCGAGCACGAACGGGACGCCGAAATTTTCCAGCGCCTCGATGAAGACCAAAAGGCCCCCGGCGAGGATGGACGGTAACGCGAGCGGCAGGATGACCGTGCGTATGGTGCGACCGCGCGGCGCGCCGAGATTCTGCGCCGCCTCCTCGACCGACGCGTCGATCGATTTGAAGGCGGCGACGGCCGGCAGCACGACATAAGGATAGAGTGTAAGCGTGTAGGCGGTGATGATGCCCTTGAGCCCGTAGATCGATTCGAACGGCAGGCCGGCGGCGCGCAACGGGGCGGTGATGATCCCCGCGCGGCCGAACATCAGCACCAGCGCATAGGCGGAGACGAAGGATGGCAGCACCAGCGGCAGCGCAGCGAGCGCGAGAAGCACGGACTTGCCGGCGACGGCCAAGCGCGCCACGCAAAAGGCGAAGGGCACCCCAAGCAGAATCGCGAGCACCGCGGCCGCGGCGGCAACCGCGAGGCTGTTGCCCAGCGCCTGCAGAAAGAACGGGCTCGAAAGCACGGCCGCATAATTGCGAAAAGTGAATGCGGTGCCGCTCGAATCGAGCACGCTCGCGCCGAACACGCTGAGCACCGGATAAACAAAGAATAGTCCGAGGAAAGCGGCGGCGATGGCGCCGATCGCGATCGGGAAGGCGTGCCGGGCCAACAGGGCGCTCACGCTTCATCCTCCAGCACGACGACACGTGCGGGATCGTAGGCGACGGCGACCTCGCCGGTCGCGGTCGGCGGCGTCAGCGCCATGACGGCGAGCGGCGTGCCGTCGGCGAGCCGCACCACAAACCGTGTCACCGCCCCGAGGTATTCGACATTTTGCAGCGTGCCCGTGAGCGCGCGCCATCCGGGCGGCGGCGCTTCGCCACCGGCGAGAAGCCGCAGGGCTTCCGGCCGCAGCGACAGCGCCACGCGCTCGAGCGCTCTCTCCCGAGGCAGCCGCGCCCGCAAAGTGGTGGTGCCGACCAGCACGTCGGCGATGTCGCCGTCGCGCCGGACCACGGCGCCGCGCAGCAGGTTGGTGGCGCCGACGAAGCCGGCGACGAAGCCGTTGGCCGGCGCCTCGTAGATCGTGCGCGCGGCGTCCACCTGCTCGACCCGGCCGGCGCGCATCACCGCGATGCGGTCGGAAATCGCCAGCGCCTCTTCCTGATCGTGCGTGACATAGATCACCGTGATGCCGAGCGTGCGCTGCAGCGCGCGGATTTCGCCGCGCATTTCCACGCGCAATTTGGCGTCCAGGTTCGAGAGCGGTTCGTCGAGCAGCAGCACGTCGGGCTCGATCGCGACCGCGCGCGCGATGGCGACGCGCTGGAGCTGCCCGCCGGAGAGCTGGTGCGGCCAGCGTCGCATAAAGCCGTCGAGCCGCACGAGCTTGAGCGCGCGTTCCACTTTGGTGGCGATTTCCTCGCGCGCGAGCTTGCGCGCCTTGAGGCCGTAGGCGACGTTGCCGCCCACGTCGAGATTGGGGAACACGGCGTAGTTCTGAAACACCATGCCGGTGTTGCGCCGATGCGGCGCGACCGTGTCGACGCGTCGCTCGCCAAACAAAATCCGCCCGCGGTCGAGCTCGCAGAAGCCCGCGACCATGCGAAGCAACGTGGTCTTGCCGCAGCCGGAGGGCCCGAGCAGCGTGAAGAACTCCCCATCACGGATCGCCAGCGAAACGCCATCGACCGCCCGCACCTCGCCGAAGCTGCGGGCCACCCCGTCGATCGTTATGGCGGTCACGCCAATTTTTCCGAACTACCGCGTCTGGCGCACGAGGTCCTGGATCTTCTGCAAGGTCTCCGCGCGCCGCGCGCCCCATCCCTCCTCGTCGTAAGGGATGAGTTTCACGTCTTTGAGCGTGGGCATCTGCCCGGGCAGCTTGGCGAGGTCGAGGTCCTGGCGCGCGGCGCGGCGGAAGGCAAAGCGCAGGATCGCCTCGCGCACGTCCTTGCGGGTGATGTAATCGACGAAGGCTTTTGCCGCCTCCGGGTCGGGACCGCCTTTGATGATGCCGACGCCCTCCATCTGCGCGACGGTGCCGTCCTGCGGATAGACCACCTTCATCGGGGCGCCATTCGAGGCCCACCACAGGCCGGCGTATTCGAGCGACATGCCGAGCGCGAACTCGCCGTTGCCGACGCCCTGAAACACCAAGGTCGAGCGGTTGAGCACTTTCGTGTTGGCGAGAAGCTGCGCGACCTTGGCCCAGCCGGCGTCGCCCCCACCCCACAGCTGCGCGAGCATCGTCAAATTCGTGAATGCCGAGCCGGAATTGGCCGGATCGGTGACCGAGATTTGTCCCTTCCATTTGGGATCGAGCAAATCGGCCCAGGTCTTCGGTCCGGCGTCCGCGGGCACCAGCTTCGTATTCTGCAGAATGACGATGAGATGCACGTTGGTGCCGATCCAGTGGTCCTCCGGGTCGCGGAACTCGGGCGGCACCACGTACTTGTTCTTCGACGCATAGGGGGCCAGTAACGCACGATTGTTTGTGAGCAACGCCCGGCTGACGCCCCACACCACGTCGCCGAGGGGGCGTTCGCGTTCGGAAGCGATGCGGCGGAACACGACGCCGGAGCCGCCTTCGACCGGATCGACTGGGATGCCGGTCTCGCGCGTGAAGGCATCGAACACGAAACGGTTGAGGTTGGCGTCGTTCGACGAATAGACGACGAGGCGCCCCTCGGCGGCGGCTGGGGTTACACCCGCCATCGCTAGAAAGGTGACCAAACAAACAGCGATCGCGCGCGTCAGCATGTATCCTCCAGTACGCGCGCCGCGGCGGCAATCCCGGCTCCGGCCGACGGCGCCTGGCCGAGGTCGCGCAGCGTGCATTCGAGATGGTGCAGATCGGTGAGAATATCGCCGGCGTCGACCCATCCCATGGTGCCGAAGCGGATCACCCGGCCGGAAAGCTTGGTGCGCTGGCCGGCGATCACCGTGAGATAGCGCGCATGCATGTGGCGGACGATGGTCGCCCCGTCGAGGCCCGCCGGCACGCGCGCGGCGGTCACGGTCGACGATAGAAGCGGCGCGGTCGGAAACATCGGCAGCCCGAGCGCCGCGCAGCCTGCGCGCAACGCCGCGGAAAGCCGGCGATGACGCTCGAGCACCGCCGGAAGTCCCTCCTCCTCGATCATCGCGACGGCTTCGCGCAGCCCGAGCACCAGCGACACCGGCGGCGTGAACGGCGTC
>Ga0210408_10004960_pt1 | contig 11792 bp, 10 predicted proteins | sample IncBWH4MmetaG_FD_155471 | JGI IMG/M metagenome (GOLD analysis project Ga0210408, IMG submission 155471) | Forest soil microbial communities from Barre Woods Harvard Forest LTER site, Petersham, Massachusetts, United States - Inc-BW-H-4-M | ecosystem: Environmental > Terrestrial > Soil >... | reverse complement strand
AATTCAAACTGCGGCCGAAATGGAGAGATCCGTTCCGAGCGAAAAGGCCGGCCGGGACTATCCCCGCCTCGCCGGCCTTCTTCGCAAGGATGTTGCTTATTTCGCGCTGAAAAGGTCCGACATCACCTTCACGTTGTGATCGGCTGCATGGTTGATGTAGGGAAGGTCGAACCCCGCTTCGAGCGTCTTCAGAAGGGAGAAGTGGTTGTAAAACACGCTGCTGGGTTTGCCGTGCGGCCCGTAGTTGGTGTCGACGATCGCGATTACCTGGTTGGGCAGCGAGCTATAGTCGTTCTCATCCCACACCGTCACGATCGCGGTGCGCCCTTCCTTCCAAACCGGGGAGTTGTGAATAGCGGAGATCAGCGTGCTCAACGCTGCGTCGCCCTGCGCGATCGCGTTGGCATCAACCGAGCAGCCCGTTCCCATTTCGCTGGAGCCACGGGCGTGCTGGTCGTGGCACTGGTTCGGAGCGATGAAAGCCAGGTTCGGCACATGCCCGCTCCCCAGGTCCGAGTAGAGCTGGTGGAAGTCGACGATCTGCTTAAGGCTCAAACCCTGGGTCGCGCCTTCCTGCACGCTGGCAAAATAGGCGAACGGATTGTGCTTGACGGCATAGAGCTGCGGCATGCCCGGCTCGGATTGGGTGATAGTCGACACCAGGCCGTCGCTCGCGTTTACCTTATCGGCGCCGTAAGGCGGCAGGTCTTCCTGGTAGGACTTCCAGCTCATCCCGTGCTCCACGAGCTGGTCGGCAATGGTGATGCCCACGGTCTTCGCGGCTGCAAACGGGATGTTGTGAATTGGCTCGGTCGGGGTGCCTTCGTTGGTGGTGTCGACGGCGGGAGTCGCGGCATCCATGCCGGAACCTGCGATGGGGCAGGAAACGGTCGGAGTCGAGGACTCGTCGACATTCACCTTCAGTGTGGAGACGCAGTTGGAGCTGTGCCAGTCAGGAGGATTGTCATTCTGGATGCCGAAGTTCGAACCGCCCGCGATCTCCAGGTAGTTCGTCAGGCTTGGGTGGCCTACCGCCCAGTAGTTGTTCGCCAGGTTCGCGGAGGCCGCGTAGCTGGTGGTGAACGGCGTGTACGTCTGGCCGATTACCTGCGAAATGTAGTGGTTCTCCATCATGATCACGAACACGTGATCCAGTTCCGGAATTGCGTGGTGACTGTCTTCCTGCGCCACGGCAACGCCTGAAGCCATCGCGGTCACACCGAGCCAAACAGCTGCTTTCTTCAAATTCATCTGAGATCGACCTCCAGAAGGGGAAAAATTCGTTGGCGGATTTTGGAGCGCAGAATCCTGGCGCATCCGCGGCCCGGATGCGAGCGCCCCAGCTTGTCGAGTTGGCGGACAGAGATTCCGTACGCGTGAAGGGGACCCGGAAACTCTCTATCCCGGCAGAACTATAGGTTTCAAAATCAGCGGTTAGGTTACGGTCACGTTACTGGTCCGTAAATTCTCGCCGACGCTCGAGCGGCCTCAAGAAGAGACAGGCGCCTCTGCATTTTGGGCCGAAAAAGCACGCTTTTCGGTGCGCCGTGCGTGGAGCTTGGGAAGCGGTGCGCGAGATTTAATATTCGGCGCGACAAGAGCATACACTCACTTCGCCTCTCTGACGGCGGGCGCGTGAGTGACCGGGATTAAAGAGGGTGTAAAGGTAATGGGATTCTGCGATTGAGCGCCGCGTCGGGCAGGAAGTGCAGCGTCAGCCCGAGGGCTGCCAGGACAGCGACAAAGTAGAGCCACGTCCGCCAGTCGTCCCGCTCGGGCTTGTCCTTGGTGTAGAGCCGCCAGCCCACGCCAAGCACCACAAAGAAGAAGACCAGCTCCCCCGTGTACGACCAGAGCGCGAGCGCCACTGCCAGTACGCCCAGCCGCTCCACCATGCCCAGCGCACGCATCGCCTGCCCACCATCGAGCGTCCACACCGGGATCAGGTTCAGCACATTGAGCCACGCGCCGGTCCGCGCCACCGCCGCCCACACCGGGTCGCGCGTCTGGAGAAACAGCCAGTAACAGCCCGCAGCCGCCATCCAACCTGCCAGGGGCCCCGCCAGACTGATCTCCGCTATCTGCCGCCGCGTCACGCCCAGCGCATTCCAGCGCACGTAGGCGCCAAAACCCGGAAGGAACACCGGCATCTCCGCCGGAAGCCCCCGCCGCTTGATGTCGATGAAGTGACCCATCTCGTGAATCAGGATCGATGCTGCAATGCCGGCCCCGTAGCGCCATCCAAACATCAGCACGTAAAGGCCGATGAACGAAAAAAAGCTGAAGAGGAACTTTAGCTTGAATATCGCAAGCAACAGGCCCTTGCTTTTGGCCAGCAGAATGGCGACGGGCGCCAGCGGGCCAAGGCGGCGCGCCCATGCGTTGTCGGGTTTCGCCGGCGTGGTGGCAGTCGCCTGCGTCTCCAGCGTTCGCAGGCGGTCGCGCACCCAGTCGGCCTGCTTGGAGTCAGGAGGCAACAGAGCGAGCGATCGCTGCCACAGCTCTCGCGCTTGCCCAAAGTCGCGCTTGTCTTCCAGGCCGCGCGCCTGATACGCCAGCGCGCTCAGTTCGGTGGCGTGCACCAGCGTGTGGCACTCGGGACATGCGAGCGCGCCCAGGTTCAGGTCGTGTCCGCACTGCGGGCACTTCCGAACCACCGATGGCTCCATGCTCGACGACGTTGGACTCGACAAATGTCCTTCCTAAGATGCCGTCACGCGATACGGCCCATCCACCTCGAGCGGCCGCGGCCCGGTCAGTTGATAGGCGATGCGCAGACCCACAAAGAGAATCACCAAACCGATCAGGCCATGCACGGGATCCTGCAATTCCAGAAACGGAGATGCCAGGCCGACCAGCAGCAGTTGCATCAACAGCCCTGCAAGGCCGCCGCGTGTCTTTGGCACCTGTTGTCCGTTCCCCGGCGACCCGGAATCCTCGCCAGACGCCGCATTGCCTTCCCCGGCCTGCTTCTGCTGAGCCGCCTTTTGCTTGTCCGGCTTAACGACACCGGCAATTCCGATGGGCACAGCAGCCATGGAGATTGCCGCATAGGTCAACAGCACCGCCGCGATCTGGTACCTGCGCCCTCCAATGCCGTTCGACCCCTTCAGCATGGCCTTTGCCACCAGCCAGCCCACGGCAACCGCGATATAGCCGAAATAGAAATTCGTCGCGATGGTGAACCCCGCATACAGGATTAGCCCCAGCACCGCAGCCCCTCCACCCAGCAGCAATGCGCGCGCAAACGCTGCGTGGCTGTCTGACGGCTGCCCTTGCCGCGCCTCCCCCGCGCACTTGGCGCAGGCCATCTGGTTGTTCACCCGGTAGTAGTCGTCGAAGACGACGTTGTTGCATATCCGGCAGCGCTCCGTTCCAGGGATATGCGCATACTCCGCCGTCGCAAACTGCGGCATATCCGGCGTTGGGATTTTTTCAGCTTCCTGTTCGTTCGGCATCTTGCCGGGGAGATTAACATACACTCTGCAGCGCATGCGACGACAAAAGCATTCACCTTACCGCTCTTGGTAACGCCGCGAAGCAAGGCGCCCGATTCTCCCGCCGGTCCGATCTTCAGAACCGCGTCACACCACCCGGTTTGCCGCCGCCACTCGGCCGTACCATAAGCCCGAATCCTTCACGATCCGCTTCTGGTCGCGGTAATCCACCCACGTCAGCCCGTAACGCTGGCTGTACCCATCGGTCCACTCAAAGTTATCCATCAGGCTCCAGGCGTGGAATGCACGAACACGCGCGCCGTCGGCAATTGCCCGTCCCAGTTCCGACAAGATCCCGCGAAAGAACGCCGTCCTCCGCTCATCGGGCACGCCGCCGTTTGCCTTTTCATACGGTGAATCCATGTAGCAGCAGCCGCACTCCGTGATCTCGATCGGCGGATGATTGTACTCCCGCGAAATCTGCGTTACCAGATCGTAGATGCCGTGCTGCCAGATCTCGAGCCCCGCGTGAGTCAGCGGCCCTTCGGCCGGCATCACTGCATGGAAGCGCGTATACGGATCGCGGCCGTTGGTGTCTCCGGTGTCCGCTTCGATCTCTGTTCCATACTGCTGGCCGGCGCCTTTCATCCCCTTCGCATCGGCAACGATGCGGCGCGTGTAATAGTGAAAGCCCACCCAGTCGAGCGGCGCGCGCAGCAGCTTTTCATCGCCAGACCGCACGCCCATCTGCTCAAAGGGAGGTTCCCCAACGAACGCCTTGGGATACTCGCCCTTCAGTGCCGCATTCAAAAAAAACGTGTTGTTCATCGCGTGGTAGCGAGCCGTCGCGGCTCGATCGGCTTCGCTGTCGGTCTTCGGATACCCCGGGGCCATCGAATAGGCGCTGCCCACCGTCGCCTTCGCAGAAGCGGCCTTGAGCGAGCGAAAACTCTCACCCTGCGCCAGTGCTACTGTATGCAGCGCCTTCAAATAGTCCGCAAAGTTCGCCCTTCCCGGCGGATGGATCCCGATGCCATAGCCGTAATACGTAAACGCCCAGGGCATGTTGAATGCCGCCCACACCGTAATGCGATCTCCAAGCTCCTTTGCAACTATCCCCGCGTAGTCCGCGAAATATCCTGCCAGGTCGCGATTCGGCCAGCCGCCTTTGTCCTCCGCCCATTGCGGCAGATCCCAGTGGTAGAGCGTGCAGAAAGGCCGTATCCCCGCCTCCAGCACCGCATCCATTACCCGCTTGTAGTGATCTAGCCCTTTCTGACTCGCCGCGCCCGGCCCCGACGGCTGAATCCGCGGCCATGCCATTGAGAAGCGATAGCTCTTCTGGTTCAGCCGCTTCAGGATGGCAATGTCATCGCGGTATCGGTGGTAGTGGTCGCAGGCCACGTCGCCCGTGTCGCCGCCCTTGATATGACCCGGCGCATGCGCATAGCGATCCCAGATTGACTCGCCCTTCCCATCTTCGTTCCATGCGCCTTCCACTTGGTAGGACGCAGTTGCCATGCCCCACAGGAATCCGTCAGGAAACTGCGCTACCGCACCGCCTTGGCTCTCTTCCGGGCCCGCCTCGCCTGATACGCGTGTTGCCCGATCCGCCGCATGAGAAGAGATCAGGGCCGACCCCGCCACACCAAGACTGCCGCCGATAAATTTGCGCCGGTCCATCGTCAGCCCCGCAACAGACACGGCGCACCGTAGCATCGCAGATATCCTCTAGTCAAACGTTTTGGCTGAATCCTCGTCCCCGCCTCGAACTCCCTTCCCCGCCAACAAACGGTCCCCCTTCAACCTCGCTCAATACACAACCCAATTCTCATCCTTGGCCATGCTCTCCCCTCCCTCACCCATTAGGATGTATGCGATGCGTCATCATTCCTTGACTCTGCTGGCCGTGCTGCCGCTCCTCTCATACCAGATCCCCGCGCAGGAGGCAACGGCGCCCGCCCACCACGAGATCTACGCCGGCTACACCTTTCTCTCCAACACCTTCAACGGCGTGCCGGGCGCGCGCCAGCCGCTGAACGGCTGGGACGCGTCGCTGGCCCTTGGCTATTGCCGCGGCCTGCGCTTCAAAGCTGAAACCTTCGCCTACCGCGGAACAAACCTCGGCGCACCGCAAAACCCCATGTTCATCGTGGCCGGCGGCCAGTTTGGCCGGCGGCTCGGCAAAGAGACCATCTTCGTAGAGGGAATGGCCGGCGACGTCAGCCTGAACCGCGACTGGGGGGCCAACAAGTCGGCCGGCGAGACGGCCTCCTTCGCAAGCCTTCTCGGCGGCGGCCTCGACTCCCCTCTCTCCCGCCATTTCGCCCTTCGCGCCGGCGCCGGATTCGTCTACGAGAACATTGCCCTCCAGGGACCAAGGGCCACCGGCCTTCTTCCCTACCGCATTCCCGGGCTGCCGAATTACTTCGCGCGCATCTCAACCGGCCTGGTTTGGCGCTTTTAGCCAGCAACAAGGCAGCCCCGCCAAGCGGTATTCGCAGGCGTCTAAATCACAGCCACGCCGTAAACTGGACCCTGAGGTAATCGTGCGTTTTTCCGTTGTCATTCTGCTGCTGGCATGCTCCACCAGCGCTGTCCGAGCCCAAAGCAGCGTTCCCGCAGCACCGTTGGAACCCGTCGATTCCTCCTCCCAATCGCAGCCGGCCGAGTCGCAACCCGGACCGCTGTCGACGGCCGCCAGGCAGGAAGCACAGGAAGTGGCCGAAGCCGAAGGCCTGATCGGAAAAGCCGAATGGAATGCAGCCGAAACCAAGCTGGCTGCCTGGCTGGCCGGCCATCCCGACGACCCGCGTGCCCTCTTTGACGCCGGCTATGTAGCCGACGCTAAGGACAAACTCGACGATGCGGCTGGCTTCTACCGGCGCGCTGTCAAGGCTGACCCGCAGAACTTCGAGTCGCACCTGTCGCTGGGCCTGCTACTGGCGCGGCGGGGAAAGCTTGAGGAGGCTCGTCCGGAGCTCAACACCGCCACCCAGCTCGATCCCGGCGACGCTGGTCCAGCGCTCAAGGCCCGGGCCTGGCGCTCGCTGGCGCAGATTGACCGCAGCACGGATCCCGCCCAGGCCTCGACCGACCTGCTTGAGGCGCTCAAGCTCTCACCAGAAACACCGCGCGACACGCTCTTGGCTGCCGAGCTCGCCGAAGCCACCAACCAGCCCGCCGCCGCCGAAGCCGCCTACCGCCGAGTCCTGGCCAAGGACGCCAGGAACACTGAAGCCAACGCAGGGCTAGGCCACGCACTCATTGCGCAGAAGAAGTATCCCGAAGCGGAGACGGCGCTGCGCGCTGCACTCGAGCAAATCCCTGGCGACCCGACGCTGACGGCCGAGTTGGCCACCGCCCTGGCCGCCCAGGACAAGGGAGAGGCCCTGCCCCTGCTCCAGCGGCTGCACGACGCCCATCCCGACGACGAAAACGTAACCCGAATGCTTGCTGAGGTGATGGCGGAGGCCGGCGACGCTGAAGGCTCGGATCGTTACTATTCGATTCTGCTATCGGCGCATCCCAACGACGCAGGATTGCTCATCGCCCACGGGCAGAATCAAATCCGCCAACAACACTTCCTTCAGGCTCTCCAGGCCTTTCAGAAAGCTACCGAGCTTGCCCCTTCCGACGGCGACGCCTGGAGCGGGCTGGCCTTCGCCGCCTCCAAAAGCAATCAACATTCAGTAGCGCTGCACGCACTTACTGTCCGGTCAAAACTCCTTCCGGAAAACGCCTCCACCTACTTCCTTTGGGCCACATCTTACGATACGTTGCATGATCGGGTAGCGGCCATCAGTTACTACCATCACTTCCTGGAGGCGGCGGCCGGCAAATACCCCGATCAGGAGTGGCAAGCCCGGCAGCGTCTTTTAGTGCTTGAAAAGAAGCAATAATCGGGCGAAGATACAAATCACAGCGCAGCAGCAAAAGCAGAGATGCGGCGTCTCGAATCGACGTTCTTTGTCTTGACGCGACCCCCAGGAGTTCCCAACGACAGGCCTTCGTCGCTGGGTTGGAGCGAGCGGCGACCTTGAGCGACACCCAACTGAGACCCATCTTCTCTGGTTTTGCCGTACACACTGCCGCAGTCTTGAAGAGCTGAAAAAGAGACAATTTCGTTACATTTCACTTGCATATTCTCTTCAAAGCTCCTATATTCTCGGCCCAAGAGTGCACCTCGTTTCCGACTCCCGAGTGGCGCCCCTATCTGGACCATTCCGGTCCTGAAAGAGCACCACAGCATGGCGGACGTGTTCATGCAGGGTTCGGAAACTTACGCGTATACCGCATTAGCGGAGGGTCGTTATGCGTATATCCCCGGCGGTTTTACTTCTATTCAGCGCACTCTGCGTCCCTGCTTTTGCTGCGTCCATGGACGACAAGATCCCCGATCAGCAGTCGATCGATGCGCTTGAACAGCGCGCCAATACTGCTCAACCGAAGGAACAGTGCTTCCTCTATGCGCAGCTTGTCCACCAGATGATCGAGCTCAGCGCCCGCCAGGTCGCAAGCGGCGACGTTGAAAAAGCGACCGGCCTCTTGAAGCGCGCGCAGGAATTGACGCACCGGATCCACATGGCCCTGGCCGGCAACGACAAGCGGCTCAAGGACGCCCAGATTCTCTTGCGCCACACAGCCTTCCGCCTTGCCGAACTGCTGCATGCCAACAGCTTCGACGACCGCCCTTTAGTCGAGCAGACACTCGCACAGCTCAACCGTGCGCAAGACGAAGCCATGCTCCAGGTCTTCCGCAAGTAACAATAACCTCCTGCGCCGTCCCCCGCCCAAGATGCCTGCACTCGTGCAGGCATCTTCGCGAATGCCAGCGCTTCCTGCACTCTCCCGCGACTTCGCCCCTCGTCTCTCCACTTGGGTAGCCCATTGCCCTCCCCTGTTCCCGGGTCACTGCGGTCTGTGTTCCAATAAACCCCGTCGGGGGTCCCTTGTCATGCGGTTCTGCCGCGCCGTTTTCATCATCATCAGCCTGGTTTCGCTGGCCGGTCTTGTGTCCGCGCAGAAGGAAAAGCGCCAGCCCCTCACCGAGGACCAGATCGATAAAATCCGCGAAGCCGGTATCTTTCCCGATCAACGCATCGAGCTCTACACCAAGTTCATGGACGAGCACGCCGAGACAATCAAAGGGCTTACGAACCGCCGGCAATCCGTGGCGCGCGGCAAGCGCATAGACGACGAACTCCTCGACTTGACCGAGCTCATGGACGAGCTTGGTTCCAACCTCGACCAATACTCCGAGCGCAAGGCCGACATGCGCAACTCGCTCAAAAAGCTCAATGAAGCCGCTCCGCGCTGGGTCCAGATCCTGCGTACGCTGGCCGGCGAGCCATACTTCGACGAAGCCCGCAAGGAAGCCATCGAAGCCGGAGAGGAATTGGCAGACGAAGCCAAGCGCCTCCTCAACGAGCAGTCGGCGTACTTCGCTACCCACAAAGAGGAAAAGGGCCAGGAACGCGCTGAGCCGAAGCCGGCCGCTCAACCCAACTAAATTCCCGAGTCAAAAATGGGTGTGCCCAGTGGGAGGGCGCCGCATTCCCGTCGGCGCCCCACCCTTGGCTCACATCGGTTATCCCCACCAACGGTGACAGAGGGCGCAATCCGTTCCGACACCGAAGATGTCGAGCCGGTTGGCTGCCCACGCCACTGCATCGATCCCGGAGAGCCTGGCGCCGGTGAGCGGCGTTTCCAGCGTCCCGCCCAGTGACTCCCAGCCCCCACGACGACCCATCCCACCGCCGATGGAACAGTGCGTAGTTGGTGCCGAGCGCGAAGATATCCAGGCGGTTCGGCGCCCACGAAACGGCCTTGGGGGGTGGACTGGATGATGCCGCCCAGAGATTCCCACCCTCCCCACAACGAAAATCTCTGCAAATTCCTGCGCACCGATTGCCCGCCGCGCAGCCGCGGAATCTCCGTTTCGTACTCGCAGAATCTCCGCTCTCGCGGTTTCACAATTCTTGACAATGAGTGCCGGTCGCAGATCGCGCAGATGCGCCGCGAGTCACACCTTCGCGCGGTCGCCCCGTGCTAACCTGCACCTTGGTGGCCTCCGAATTCATCCCAGTTTTTCAGGAAGAGTATCGAGCGTTGCGTCCGCGGGCGCCGATGCCCCCTATTTCCATTCGCTTCCGGCGCTTCACATCGCTGAATACCACGATCCGCCTCCGCGAAGGACACATTTACGTCTCCCTGTCCGACATTCTGGAAGGCGCGCCGGAGTCCGTCATTCGCGCCATCGCGCACATTCTGCTCGCCAAGCTTTACCGAAAGCCCATTGAGCCCGCTCACAACCATCGCTACAAGCGCTTTGCCTCGAGCGCCGCGGTCACGCGTCAGACTGAGCTCGTCCGCAGCGCCCGCGGCAGCAAGCGCTACTTCGGCCCGCAAGGACGCTACTACAACCTGGAAGAAGTCTTCGACTTGCTCAACACGCGCTTCTTTGGCGGACTGCTCGGCCGCCCCGAACTCACCTGGAGCGAGCACATGGCGAAGCGCTCCCTCGGCCACTATGACGCGGCGCACAACACCATCGTGGTGAGCCGCGTCTTCGATCGCCCCTCCAGCCCGCGCTATGCCATCGAGTACCTGCTCTACCACGAGATGCTCCACCTCAAGCACCCCGTCAGGATGAACGGCATTCGCCGTTGCGTCCACTCGCGCGAATTCAAGGCGGAGGAACGCCAGTTCCCCCAGCTCAAAGAAGCGCTGGCGTTCCTCAAGCGCCTGTAGACACAAGAGCTCGACTCTTGCTGAAACAGTAACCCCCAAGAACGCGCGCCCCAAGTACGCGGTCACTCGCCCGGAACACCATAAAAATCGCTGGACCTGGATTTAGCCTAGTCCGCGAACGCACTAGAAGCACTCTCACGGATGAATCAAAATCGACAACCGAGTTGCAAGCCGTTGTAAATGAGCACGAGCGAAAACACGGAACCCAGGACTGAAATGAAGCGTTCGACAGTAATTCAACGACAACGGCTGAAGTTGATTGATTCGGTTCATCCACGAGACTGCTTCTAGCGACCAGCCTTCATTAAGTCGGATGAAGCTGGCTCCCGCTTTTCAAACATGTACCAAAGAAAGCCCCACGGTACGAAGAAAAGGCACATTCAACTCTGCCAACGCAGCCTTTTCCTTCGTTTCACAAACCAATGCGCCAACATCCAAAACGGCCCGATACACGCGATAACGTGAATGACAACTGTAATGCGAAGGAGTAATGGACGGTTGTCACAGAGGTCGAAGAAGAGCCACCGGTGCACGATATTCATGGCAGCTATTACAGCCACCCACAGCCCGCGTCTATGAGAACCGCTGTCGGATATCAAACGCATTTCAGTGAAGAGGATATGCTATGGCTCTTGTTTACCTGAACAGAGGAGACCCTGGTCGTTCTGGGTTCTTCGTTCAAGTGGCCAAGCCGGAAGTAACCAATTTTTGGGTTATGTGCGGGTCGGCATCGTCAGAGGATTCACCACCCGCACCGCGCCGTATCTCTGTCCATCGGCGAGGTCCTCGGAGTAGAGAACTGAAGCGCCCGCGGTATCCGCAGCCTGAACAATCAGTGCGTCCCAGAAGGAAGTCTTGTAGCGAGCCTCGACATCGAGCGCTTCAAGAACGGAGTCGGAGGTGTTGATGATGACTTCCCATGTCGAATAATCCCGAATGATTTGGCGAACCTCATCGATCGGCAAGGGCTTGCTGATCTTTCGGCGCAGGTTAATACACAGTTCTTGCAGTACTTGAGTACTGAGAACACCCCGCCCCGATCCCCAGAGACTCTCGATCAGGGTCTCGGCTCGTTCATACTTAAGGCCGGCCGAACGGTCGTGGGCATACACAAGGATATTTGTATCCACAAAACACTTATCGCTCATGGAGTTCCTCCCGCGAAGCAGGAGGTTTCCACTGCAAGTCATAGCCTCGGCGCAGGCGGGCAACCGCCCGCCTCCGAGCCTGTTCGTACCCTCGGCGTTCGCGCACCGCTTGTTCAAGGCGCGATGTCAACAGAGCGCTGATCGAAGTGCCTTGTTCTGCAGCCAGAACTCGTGCTTCTCGCAGTAGGTCGGTTTCAATTTTCAATGTAATATTTGTCTTCATAGTGGCACTGTTTCGCGTGCAGCACGATAATACGTGCCGCAGTTTGTAGCGTCAAATGAGAAACCTGACCCCGGTCAGTCGTCACCCGGGCACCGGCCAAGACCCCTGCGGGCTCGCCTCGTCTCAGCTACGCCGTCTTCTCAACCGCCAATGAAGGCTCATTCGCCGTCCGCCGCGTGCTCACCCAAACCAACAGGACCGCCCCCACCACAACCGACCCCGCGCTGGCCA
>Ga0210408_10004959_pt1 | contig 11792 bp, 10 predicted proteins | sample IncBWH4MmetaG_FD_155471 | JGI IMG/M metagenome (GOLD analysis project Ga0210408, IMG submission 155471) | Forest soil microbial communities from Barre Woods Harvard Forest LTER site, Petersham, Massachusetts, United States - Inc-BW-H-4-M | ecosystem: Environmental > Terrestrial > Soil >... | reverse complement strand
GCCGGGCAGCTTCCAGTCGAGATCCGACAGGTGGACCATGCCGTCGACGTCGCCCTCGAGACCGAGGAACAGGCCGAATTCGGTCTTGTTCTTGACCTCGCCTTCGACCACCGAGCCGACCGGGAATTTCTCGACGAACACTTCCCAGGGATTGCGCATGGTCTGCTTGAGACCGAGCGAAATGCGCCGCTTGACGCTATCGACCTCCAGCACCTGCACTTCGACTTCCTGCGAGGTCGAGACGATCTTGCCGGGGTGCATGTTCTTCTTGGTCCACGACATCTCGGAGACGTGGATCAGGCCTTCGATACCGGGCTCCAGCTCGACGAACGCGCCGTAGTCGGTGATGTTGGTGACGCGGCCGTGGAAGCGTGCGCCCAGCGGATATTTCCCCTCGATGCCCTGCCACGGATCATCGAGCAGCTGCTTCATGCCGAGCGAGATGCGGTGGGTCTCGTGGTTGATCTTGATGATCTTGACCTTGACGGTCTGGCCGATCGACAAAACCTCGGTCGGGTGATTGACCCGGCGCCAGGCGATGTCGGTGACGTGCAGCAGGCCGTCGATGCCGCCGAGGTCGACGAACGCACCGTAGTCGGTGATGTTCTTGACCACGCCGTCGATGACCTGACCCTCTTCGAGGTTCTGCACCAGCTCCTGGCGCTGCTCGGCGCGGGTCTCTTCCAGCACCGTGCGGCGCGACACCACGATGTTGCCGCGGCGGCGATCCATCTTGAGGATCTGGAACGGCTGCGAATTGTTCATCAGGGGCGCCACGTCGCGGATCGGACGGATGTCGACCTGCGAGCGCGGCAGGAAGGCCACGGCGCCGTCGAGATCGACGGTGAAGCCGCCCTTGACCTGGTTGAAGATGACGCCCATGACCTTCTCGTTGTTCTGGAAGGCCTTCTCCAGCTTGCCCCAGCTCTCCTCGCGCCGCGCCTTGTCGCGCGACAGCACGGCCTCGCCGAGCGCATTCTCGATACGGTCGAGAAACACCTCGACCTCGTCGCCGACCTTCAGCTCGCTGTCGCGGCCGGGTCCGGCAAATTCACGCAAGGACACACGGCCCTCGGTCTTCAGGCCGACGTCGATGACGGCCATGTCCTTTTCGATCGCAACCACCTTACCCTTGATGACGGAGCTTTCCTGCAGGTTTCCGCCGGCAAAGGACTCGTCCAGCATCGCGGCAAAATCGTCGCGCGAGGGGTTGTAACTGTTCGCTGTCGCAGCACTCGAAGCCATATGTTCTCCAGATGCGAAGTAAGCCGGCCGCTCTCGGTGAAAGGGCGTATCGCGCGTGCAGTGTCGGGAGCCGCATAACCCCCGAACCGCTCATTTGCGAAATTCGCAAAGAGCGGGCCGGCAGATGCCTGCGCGTTCGATACGTTGAATTCTTCCGAAGCCGAAAATTCGATCTCGACATGTTCGAGAGATCGACTTTCAAGACAGGGAGCGGGCGTTCCTCCAATGACAGCGGCGGTTTTGCCTGAAAAGCTTCAGACCCGCAGCCGGCCCGCTCGAACGGCCTCGACAATGTCGATGGCGGCCCGGACGCCCGCCTCTATATCCAGCTTGGAATTATCTAGCAAGTAAGCATCTTTTGCCGGTTTCAAAGGTGCGACGGGCCGGTTCTGGTCCCGTTCGTCGCGGGCCAGGATGTCGGCGAGGATTTTTGCCTCGTCCGCCTCCTCGCCGCGGCCGCGGGCTTCCAGGGCGCGGCGCCGGGCGCGGACCTTGGGGTCGGCGACGACAAAAATCTTCACGTCGGCGTCCGGGCAGATCACGGTTCCAATATCCCGGCCGTCCAGTACCGCTCCCGGCGGGGTCATCGCAAATTGGCGCTGGAAATCCACCAGCACGAGCCTGACCTTGGGGATTGCCGAGACCACCGAGGCGGCCTCTCCCATCGTTTGCGACTTCAATGCCGGATCGCCGAATGTGTCGGGATCGAGTTCCAGCGCGGCCCGGACGGCGCGGGTCTCGTCCGCAAGATCGGCCCCCTGCCTGATGAGCTCGTGGGCCACCGCGCGATAGATGACCCCGGTATCGAGGTGACGATAACCGTAGTGCTGGGCGAGGCGCTTGCCCAGCGTGCCTTTGCCGGAGGCGGCCGGCCCGTCAATGGCGATGATCATCGGTTCTCGGTCTCAGGGCGAGGCCCGCGGGCGCGCCGCAGCGGCCGCTCCTCGGTGAAGATGTTGCGGGAGGCAAATTCGGCCGGGCTTGCAAAGGTCAGATATTCGCGCATGGCCGGCGAGGGGAAGGCCGTCGTAAACCAGGGCTCCGCGAGCCGCCGTGACGGATCGGAAACCCATGCGGGAACGCGACCGAGACGCCGCTGCTTTGCCAGGTATTCGGCGATCGCGCCAACCAGCGCGTTCAGCTTTTCGTCGGCGCTCAGGAGCGGCTCCTGCTCGACCATTTCGAGGCGCGCCGCATCAGTTGGGCCAAGGTCGAATGTATCGATGAACTCGGCGAGAACGACATCGCGCGGCAAGCCGGCCTCCATACGGTGGACCGCTTCAGCGAGGGTATTTGGGCGCATCGGCGGCCCCTGTTTGCTCATGTTTTTCAGCAGAAAGCGCTGTTTTTTTCAGCACTCGCCGCGCTCACGGGAAAATACCGGCCACACGGCGATTGCTTCATCTGCGGTCGAAATTCCTAGCACACGCATCAGATTGAGAATATCGAGCCGCTCCGCTTCGCCACGCAGCCGATCGGTAATCCGGGCAGCCTTCAGCTTCAGTGCGAGCAAATGGTCTGCCGTCGGGACCGCGACGACGAGACCGGGCGGTGAGCCATCACGCGGAAAAGTGCCAAATTCCAAATGATCGGCGGCTTGATCCGCCAGCGGACTTAAATGGAAAGCGACGCCATCATTGAACCAGTCGTCTGTCCAACCATTTTTCCGGGCGATCTCCCCAACAACCCGCTCGAGCCACGGGGGAAGCGGGCGTTCGAGTTCGGACACGTCGACATCCTCGGTCGCGAACCGGAAATTGCTGGCCAGCATCAGCGCCGAACCACCATAGACGGCGATCTGCAATTTGGTTCCCGCCACAACCGCGGCGCGACCGATCCGGTCAAAAGCGTCGAGCAACGCGTCGCGGTCAAAAGTCTTGCTCATCCGCGCCTCAGGCGAAGTCGGCCCCTAATGCGCGCATCAACGGAACGAAGTCGGGGAACGAGGTGGCAATGATGGCGATGTCGTCGACCTTGACCGGGGCGTCCGAGGCCAATCCCATCACCAGCGCGGACATCGCGATCCGGTGATCCATATGCGTGGTGACGAGGCCGCCGCCTGAAACATGCCCCCGCCCCTCGACGATCAGATCGTCGCCCGCGATCTCTACCTTCACGCCATTGACCCGCAGCATGGCGGCGGTCGCCTCCAGCCGATCGGATTCCTTCACCCGCAACTCCTGAAGCCCGCGCATGATGGTGGTTCCCTCGGCGTAGGAGGCCGCCACCGCCAGCACGAGATATTCGTCGATCATGGACGGCGCCCGCTCGGGCGGCACCTCGACGCCCCTGAGTTTCGAGGCGCGGACGCGCAGCCGCGCCATCGGCTCGCCAGCATCGCCGCGCACCTCGCTCTCTTCGATCGAGCCACCCATTTCTCGCAAGGTGGTGAACAGGCCGGTGCGGAGCGGATTGGTCATGACGTCGGAGAGCACGATATCGGAGCCCTCGACAATCAGCGCCGCGACCACCGGAAAGGCTGCCGACGAGGGATCGGCCGGGACCACGACCTCGGCGCCGCGCAGTTCAGGCTGGCCGGTCAGCGCGATCCGCCGGCCATGGGCGCCTTCCGCTGTCGTGAGGATCTCGGCGCCAAAATGCTTCAGCATCAGTTCGGTGTGGTCGCGGCTCGCCTCCGGCTCGATGACGGTCGTGACCCCGGGCGCGGCAAGCCCGGCCAGCAGCACCGCGGACTTGATCTGCGCCGACGCCACCGGGCTGCGGTACAGGATCGGAACCGGATCGCGCGCGCCCGACAGCGTCAGCGGCAGCCGCCCACCCTCGCCGCCCGCGGTCACCTTCGTCCCCATCAGGCCCAAGGGATCGAGCACCCGCCGCATTGGACGGCTGCGCAGCGACGCATCGCCGTCAAAAGTGGCCGTGATCGGGCTGCCGGCCACGGCGCCCATGGCCAGCCGGCAGCCGGTGCCCGAATTGCCGAAATCGAGCGGATTTTGCGGTTCCTTGAAGCCTGCGACGCCCACACCGCGAACCGACCAGCGCTTGTCGCCCGTCCGCTCGATCGCAGCCCCCAGCGCACGCATGGATTTGGCGGTGTTGAGAACGTCTTCCCCCTCGAGCAGGCCGGCAATCGAGGTCTCGCCGACCGCAAGCGCCCCGAGAATGAGGGCGCGATGCGAGATCGACTTGTCGCCGGGCACCCGCACGGGGCCGGTCAGGGGGCCGCAGGCGCGCGCCTCCAGCGGGGTCAGGTGAGCGGATTGGGCCACGATGCATGTCCTTGTCAATGGCCGGCAGGTACCACGGCGCTGAGCGCACGTCACGCGCCCGCCATATTGCATGAAACCCGCTATTGACAGGGGCGCTTCAACTAGCCAAGTGAAGCACCGCTTTTCAGAACATCCCTGGGATTCCGCACGTGGCCAAATCCGACCTTGGAACCAAACGCATTTGCCCGACCACGGGCAAAAAGTTCTATGACCTCAACAAGAACCCGGTGATTTCGCCCTATACCGGCGAGGTTGTGCCGATTGCTCCGGTCGCGCCGACCCGCACGCGCGGCGAGTCGGCCCGCAGCACCGCGATGGCAACGGCGGAGGCCGTGCCGGAGCCGGTGGAGGCCGAAGAGACGGTGTCGCTCGAAGAGGCCGATGCCGAGGAGAATACCGGGAAGGTGAAGGCCGTGGTGCCCGAATCCGAAGACGACATCGAGATCGATGAAACCATCGAGGACGATGACGACGATGATTCGACCTTCATCGCCGACGAAGAAGAAGGCGATGAGGACGTCACCGACATCATCGGCGATGTCGGCGACGATGAGGAGACTTGAGATAAGTCCAAAACTGTGTTCTGACGACGTCCGGCGCGTCGCCCAAGGCGCGCCGGTGGACATGAGACCGAGGAGCCGGAACCGGCTCGAGCGGACCGTGTCAGACCAGGGTTAAGGGGCCATAGCTCAGCTGGGAGAGCGCTTGCATGGCATGCAAGAGGTCGGCGGTTCGATCCCGCCTGGCTCCACCACGCTTCGCCCTTCGCGTGGCGCAGCCGCGAGATGCTCGTGTCCGGCGTAGCGCAACGGGCGAAGACGGGCTCCCTCCTTCAACTCTGCGAGCTGCGCTCCGAGCCTCCTCCTACTCTCCCACCGCCGCATTGAGCTGATCCCGCAGCGCGATCAGGTTCCTTTTCATGGCCGTGAGCTCGCCGAGTGAGCAGCCCGAGGCCGCGAGGATCGCCGGCGGCACGCCCCTCGCCTTCTCCTTGAGCGCCTGCCCCTGCGGCGTCAGCGCAACCAGCACCTGCCGCTCGTCCTCGCGCGAGCGCGCCCGCTTGACCAGACGGGCGGCCTCGAGCCGCTTCAGGAGCGGCGTCAGCGTGCCGGAATCCAGGAACAGCCGCTCGCCGATGTCCTTGACGGGCACACCGTCGCGCTCCCACAGCGCGAGCATGACCAGGTATTGCGGGTAGGTAACGCCGAGCCGGTCGAGCAGCGGCTTGTAGACCCGGTTGAAGGCGTGCGCCGTGGAATAGACGGCGAAGCATAGCTGATTGCCGAGCATGAGCAGGGCTTCGGCAGCGTCTTTCCTGGCCATTGCTGATATCTCCGGACAGCTGCGTCCCCGTCGCCGGCGGGCTCCAGCGGCGCCATTGCATGCGCCGTTCACGATCTTTCTATCGCGGCTTTATATTGCGCACAATGTGTTTGTGTGCAATTCATCTCGCGCCCAATCCGCAGGAAGAGGAGACCCCAGATGTCCGTGAATGTGCTCTACAAGACCAGTGCCAAGGCCACCGGCGGCCGCGACGGCGAGGCCGCGACCCTCGACGGCGCGCTGAGCGTCAAGCTCGCCACGCCCAAGGAACTCGGCGGCGGCGGCGGCGCCGGCAACAATCCGGAGCAGCTGTTCGCCGCCGGGTACGCGGCCTGCTTCATCGGGGCGATGAAGTTCGTGGCTTCGCAGGGCGGCCCGAAGGTACCGGCCGATACCGCCGTGACCAGCACGGTGGGAATCGGGCCGCGCTCGGAAGGCGGCTTTGGTCTCACTGTCGAGCTCGCGGTCTCCCTGCCGGGCGTGCCGCACGCGGAGGCCGAGGCACTGGTCGCGAAGGCGCACCAGGTGTGCCCCTACTCCAACGCGACGCGCGGCAATATCGATGTGAAGCTCAGCGTGGCATAAGCGCGACAGACTAGCGCGACAGGCGGCCGACCGTCGTGGCACGAAGGCGCGACGGCCGGTGCGCCTTGAGCATTTGCCTCGGGGCCGCTACAATGCTTTATCGCGTTGGACATGACACCAACCTTCGCGAAATGGCCCGATGATCTCTGAACCAGCTCCCGGCGCGATGACCGGATTGCGCGTGATCGATCTTACGCGCGTGCTGGGTGGCCCCTATTGCACGCAAATCCTCGCCGACCATGGCGCCGACGTGATCAAGGTCGAGCCGCCGGCGGGGGACGAGGTGCGCGACTGGGGGCCGCCCTTTCATGACGGCGACGCCGCGTATTTCGTCGGCATCAACCGCAACAAGCGCTCGATCGGGCTCGACCTCGCCTCCGAAGGCGGGCGCGCCGTCCTGTTGAAGATGCTCGAAAGCGCCGACGTCCTGATCGAGAATTTCAAGCCGGGCACGCTCGACAAATGGGGGATCGGCCATCAGGTGCTGCGTGAAAGATTCCCGCGGCTGGTGCACTGCCGAATCTCCGGTTTTGGCGCCGACGGTCCGCGCGGCGGCAATCCGGGTTACGACGCGATCATCCAAGCCATGACCGGCATGATTGCCGCGACCGGCTCGCCCGAGAGCGGACCGATGCGAATCGGCGTGCCCCTGGTCGACATCACGACGGGACTTTACGCCGCGATCGGCATCCTGATGGCGCTGTCGGAACGGCAGCGCTCCGACCGCGGGCAATTCCTGGAAACGACGCTGTACGAGACCGGGCTCGCCATCATGCATCCGCACGCGGCGAACTATTTCATGCATGGCAAGCCGCCGCAGCTGACCGGCAACGAGCATCCCAACCTCGTGCCTTATGCGATCTTTCCGACCAGAACCGACGACATCTTCATCGGCATCGGCAATGACGGCACCTTTCGCAAGCTTTGCAAAGAAATCGGCAAGCCCGCGCTCGGCACCGATCCGCGCTTTGCCCGCAACAAGGACCGTGTCGCCAACCGTGAGGCGCTGCGCGAGGAGCTCGCAGCGGTATTTCGCGGGCACGCGGCCGAACCGTTGTGCAATCGTCTGCTCGCCGCCGGCCTGCCGGCCGGACCGGTGCAGAAGATCGACCAGGCGTTGAACAACCCGCACACGCTCTGCCGTAACGACATTATCGAGAAGGATTGGTACAAGGGTGTCGCCTCGCCGATCCGTCTCGAGCGCTCGAAGCCGAGCCTACGCCGGACCCCACCGAAATTCGGCCAGCACGCCGCGGAGGTACTCGGTGAATTCGGCTACGACAAGAGCGAGATCGATGCCCTGGTCGCCTCAGGGGTGGTGTGCGGAGGCGAACGCAAGCGGTAATTGATCATGCGCATCGTCTTGCGATGGGACATGAGGTGGATTGGTCGACGTCTTCCACCATTTTCCCGCTTCCCTTCGCCAGCCTTTCCCCCCTACGATCCCCACCGTTTCAAAGTCATTTGCCCGTCACCCGGCGCTGCTAGGCGCAACAACGACGATGACGGCCCAACGGGAGGTTCTTGATGGCTCTTCGACAATTCGGTGCTGCCACTGCACTGACAGCCGCGCTGGGCTTTGCGGGCTCGCCTGCGCATGCGGTGACTGAAATCCAGTGGTGGCACGCGATGACCGGGCCGAACAACGACGTCATCGTCAAGCTCGCCAATGATTTCAACGCCGCGCAGAGCGACTACAAGATCGTGCCCAGCTACAAGGGCAGCTATCCCGATACGCTCAATGCAGGCATTGCGGCATTTCGCGCCGGCAACCCGCCGGGCATCATGCAGGTGTTCGAGGTCGGCACCGCGACCATGATGTCAGCCAAGGGTGCCATCAAGCCGGTGTCCGACCTGATGAAGGAGCAGGGCGAGAAGTTCGATCCGCAGGCCTATCTGCCGGCGATCACCGGCTACTACTCGACGTCGAAGGGCGAGATGCTCTCGTTTCCCTTCAACTCGTCGAGCATGGTGCTGTGGGCCAATCTCGATGCACTGAAGGCCGCCGGCATTGCCGAGCCGCCAAAGACCTGGCCGGAGGTATTTGCCGATGCCAGGAAGCTGCACGCCACCAGCCCGACCTGCGGCTTCTCCTCCTCCTGGGTGACCTGGGGATTCATCGAGCAGTTCGCGGCCTGGCACAACGTGTCGATCGGCACCAGGGCCAACGGGCTCGACGGTTTCGATACCACCCTCGACTTCAACACGCCGCTGGAAATCAAGCTGCTGGAAAACCTGGTCGAGCTGCAGAAGGACAAGAGCTACGACTATTCGGGGCGCACCAACACCGGCGAAGGCCGCTTCACGTCGGGCGAGTGCCCGCTCTACATGAGCTCGTCGGCGTTCTATCCAAACGTCAAGGCCAATGCGAAGTTCAGCTATACGGCCGTGCCGATGCCTTATTTTCCCGACGTCGCCGGCGCTCCGCAGAACTCCATCATCGGCGGCGCCTCGCTCTGGGTGATGGGCGGCAAGTCGACCGCAGAGTACAAGGGCATCGCAAAGTTCTTCACCTTCCTCTCCGATACCGACCGCCAGGTCTATCTGCACGAAGTCTCGGGCTATCTGCCGATCACCAAGGCGGCCTATGAGAAGACCAAGGAGAGTGGCTTCTACGACAAGAACCCGATCCTGGAAGTGCCGCTGAAGGAGCTGACCAACAAGACACCGACCGAGAACTCCCGCGGCCTGCGCTTCGGCGGCATGGTGCAGATGCGCGATGTCTGGTCGGAGGAGATCGAGGCGGCGCTGGCCGGCAAGAAGTCGGCCAAGGAAGCGCTCGATGCGGCGGTCTCGCGCGGCAACCAGATGCTGCGGCAGTTCGAGCGCACCGCGGCGAAGTAAGGCTGTGCAAGATCGTGGCCGGGCAGCCCCGGCCGCGATCTCTTGGTCACGACCGGGGGCGTGATGGAACACCGCGCGATCTTTTCAGGCAAGCTGCTGGCGCTGCTTCTGGTCCTGCCGCAGCTTGCGATTTCGCTGATCTTTTTCTACTGGCCGGCGGCGCAGGCGCTGTGGCAGTCGTTCCTGGTCCAGGACGCATTCGGGCTCTCGACCGAGTTCGTCTGGTTCGAGAACTATGTCGCCCTGTTGAAGACGCCCGAATATTATCATTCCGTCGGCGTCACCTTTGTCTTTTCGATTCTGGTCGTCGCGTTCTCGCTCGCGATCGGGCTGTTGCTCGCGGTGATGGCGAACCGCAACATCAAGGGCGTGCAGATCTATCGCACCTTCCTGATCGTTCCCTATGCGGTTGCGCCGGCAGTCGCCAGCGTGCTCTTCATCTTCATGTTCCAGCCGGGGCTCGGCATGATCGCGCGTGCCCTGCAGCGCGCCGGCATCGACTGGAATCCGGTGTTGAACGGCACGCATGCGCTGACCCTCGTCGTCATCGCCGCGGTCTGGAACCAGATCAGCTATAATTTCCTGTTCTTCCTTGCCGGCCTGCAGGCGATCCCGAAAAGCGTGATCGAGGCTGCCGCGATCGACGGCGCGCGGCCGTGGCGGCGGTTCTGGACGATCGTGTTCCCGTTGTTGTCGCCGACGACCTTTTTCCTGATCGTCGTCAACATCACCTATGCCTTCTTCAACACGCTCGGCATCATCGATACCGCGACCGAGGGCGGCCCGAATGCCGCCACTCAGACGCTCGTCTACAAGGTGTTTCAGGATGGCAAGGCGGGCGCCGATCTCGGTGGCTCCGCCGCGCAGTCGGTGATCCTGATGATCATTGTGGTCGTCCTCACGGGCATCCAGTTCCGCTACGTCGAAAAGAAGGTTCACTATTAAGCCATGGTCGAGCATCGGCGCTTCGGAAACCTTTTGCCGCATCTGATCCTTCTGATCGGCGTCGTGATCGTCGCCTTCCCGGTCTATCTCGCGATCGTCGCCTCCACACATAGCGACACCCTGATCTCGAACGGCCAGATGCCGCTCTATCCGGGCTCGCATGGGCTCGAAACCTATTGGAAGACCATCGTCTCCGGCACCGGCAAGACCACGCGCGAACCGGTCGGCAGCATGATGATCTCGAGCCTGGTCATGGCGGTCGGCATTGCGGTCGGAAAGATCGCGATCTCGATCATCTCCGCCTATGCGATCGTGTTCTTTTCCTTTCCGTTCCGCATGACGACGTTCTGGATCATCTTCGTCACGCTGATGCTGCCGGTCGAGGTGCGCATCTTTCCGACCTACAAGATCGCCTCCGACCTGCACATGCTGGATTCGTATTCCGGCCTGGTGCTGCCGTTGATCGCCTCGGCCACCGCGACGCTGCTGTTTCGGCAGTTCTTCATGACCATCCCGAAGGAGCTGGTCGAGGCTTCGAAGATGGACGGCGCCGGCCCGATCCGGTTCTTCTTCGATACGCTGTTGCCGCTGTCGGTGACCAACATCGCCGCGCTGTTCGTGATCCTGTTCATCTATGGCTGGAATCAATATTTGTGGCCGCTGCTCATCACGACGCGCGACGACATGCAGACCATCGTGATCGGAATCAAGAAGATCATCGACGTGAAGGACGCGCTGACCGAATGGTCGGTGGCGATGGCGACCGCCGTGCTCGCCATGCTGCCGCCGGTCGCGATCGTCGTGCTGCTGCAGCGGCTGTTCGTCAAAGGCCTGATCGAGACGGAGAAGTAGTTCATGGCTAACGTCGCACTCCGCAACGTCCGCAAAGCCTACCCCAACGGCTTCGAGGCCATCAAAGGCATCGAGTTCGAAGTGGACGACGGCCAGTTCTGCGTGCTGGTCGGTCCGTCCGGATGCGGCAAGTCCACGCTGCTGCGCATGGTCGCGGGCCTCGAAACCATAACCGGCGGCGACATCGATATCGGCGGCCGGATCGTCAACCAGGTCGAGCCGGCCGATCGCGACATCGCCATGGTGTTCCAGAATTACGCGCTCTATCCGCATATGAGCGTCTACAACAACATGGCCTACGGCCTGCGCAATCGCGGCATGCCGAAGGCCGCGATCGGGACCCGCGTCCAGGAAGCCGCGCGCATTCTGGAATTGGCCGCCCTGCTCGACCGCAAGCCGGGACAGCTCTCCGGCGGCCAGCGCCAGCGCGTCGCCATGGGCCGCGCCATCGTGCGGCAGCCGAAAGTGTTCCTGTTCGACGAGCCACTCTCCAACCTCGACGCCAAGCTTCGGATCGCGATGCGGGTCGAGATCCGCAAACTGCAGCGGCGGCTGAACACGACGTCGATCTACGTGACCCACGACCAGCTGGAGGCCATGACGCTTGCCGACGTTCTGGTTGTCATGAACGGCGGCCGGGTGGAGCAGATCGGCAATCCCCTGGAGCTCTATGAGAAGCCGGCAACCACCTTTGTCGCCACCTTCATCGGCGCGCCGCCGATGAACCTGATGTCGGCCAACGATTCGAACATCCCCCTGCCGTCCGGC
>Ga0210408_10004957_pt1 | contig 11794 bp, 6 predicted proteins | sample IncBWH4MmetaG_FD_155471 | JGI IMG/M metagenome (GOLD analysis project Ga0210408, IMG submission 155471) | Forest soil microbial communities from Barre Woods Harvard Forest LTER site, Petersham, Massachusetts, United States - Inc-BW-H-4-M | ecosystem: Environmental > Terrestrial > Soil >... | reverse complement strand
TCTACTCTCGTGAATAATTTCCGATTTGGTTTTGGACGGACTACTCCCAAGTTTCCGGTCAACTCTCCATTCACGCCAACGGCACAGATTATCATCGGAGGTGGCATTAACTTTGGCGAGTCCGCCATTATTCCGCAGGGCCGTACCCAGAATACCTTCCAGTATGTGGACACCATTTCTTGGACCAAGGGACGCCACACTTTCAAAGTGGGCGCTGACATCAACCGCTACCAAGCTCCAAGTTTTTTTCCTGCTGAGGCGCTTGGCGTGGCGGTTTTTGCCGATGTTGCCCATTACCAGGCAGGCCGACCCTTCATTTGGCAGCAGATCTTCGGCAACACCGCCTTGCACAACTTCGCACTCGATGCCTTCGGTTTCGTCCAGGATGATTTCCGCCTGACGCCGACCCTGACGCTCAACCTCGGCTTTCGTTTGGAGTCTGCAGGTGGGGTTACTGAAGGGAAGAATATTCTCGCCAACCTGGATCCCCACAACGCGACTCCCATCGGCTCAATCGGAACCGGTCCCCTGGGAGGTGTGGATCTCGGCGGGGCGGCATTCCACCGCAATTGGAACCCGGCGCCGCGCCTGGGCTTCGCTTGGAATCCCGGACACGGCAAGTTCGTAGTGCGCGGCGGATACGGCATCGCCTACGACTTTATCTACCAAAATCCGATTACCAACTTGCGCTTCTCACCGCCATTCACATCCACTATTACTCTGTTTAACCCGAGCGGAGCGAACAGCTGGGCCAACTTGGTGGCGGGAACGGCGCCGGCGCAAAAGGCGGCTATTGCGGGAATCGGCAAGTTTGATCCGACGGTTTCTGACTTCGGCAATTTCGCGCCCGTCGATCAGAACCTTAATAATCCGCGCAATCAACAGTGGAACCTCGGCGTAGAGTATCAGGTGATGACCGACCTCGTGCTGAAGGTCACCTACCTGGGAACGCATAACGACCATCTCCAGGTCAGCATGCCAATCAATTTGGTCGCGCCCGCCAATATTCCGGCTCCCCCGACAAGTTTGGCGGATCAGAACGCCCGTATGAACCAGTTCATCAACGCTGCCAATAACGAAGCTGGTCCTGGCAATAGTCTCGTCGACCCGCGTTTCGATAACGTCACGCAAGTGCAGAGCATCGGAACATCCAGCTATCATTCTCTCCAGGTTGAGGCGGTCCGTCGGTTCAAGGGAGGCTTGACCTTCAACACAAACTACACTTGGGCTCACAGCATCGATGATGTTTCCGATGCCTTAGGGGTCCTGGTTCAGGACAGCGCTGTGCCTTTGGACGCCTCCAAGCCGCTTTCGTTTAACCGCGCCAGCTCGCAGTTCGACCTTCGTCAACGCTTCGTGTTGAGTTACAACTACGAGATTCCTTTCACCAAGGGCTTCCACGGATGGAAGAAGTACCTCCTCGATGGATGGAGCCACGGTGCCATTTTTAGCACGCAGACGGGTTTCCCAACTCCTGTGTTTGCGGGATCCTCATCCGTTTTCGGAATTACTGACCTGCTTCTGAATGGCACCAATAACGGCGGGGGTGTCCCGAATACTGTCGTCGACGGGAACGTTAACCAGCTCAACCCGATTCCCTTTTTCCCGAAATATACGGTGCCTACCACCCTGCCCGTTAGCCAACCCCTTCTCGAACACAACGGCACCAGCGGACGAAACAGCCTGCGCTTGGATGCTCTCACCAATCTGGACGTCGCTTTCAGCAAGCGCTTGAAATTCACCGAGAGCAAGAGTCTCGAGCTGCGCTTCGAGTCTTTCAATGCTCTCAATCATCCCAACTTCGCGGGATATAAGAACTTTCTGGATGACACGCAGTTTAACACTTACACCACTACCGCGACCAACGCTCGGCAGATGCAATTGTCAGCTAGGTTCGTCTTCTAGCTAGGTCGACAATCGGGGCCTCGAAGCAATAATAGGGGAGGGCCAAAGCCCTCCCTTATTCTTTTTTTGCTCGAGCGATGGCGCGCTACTGCTTCTGCACGACGACGTTGAGTGCGGAGCTTTGCACGGCGCCGAGATTTACGCCGGAAGGATTCCTGCTCAGGTCGATCTGCCGGCGTTGATGCGCGGTGGTATCGGTGAGGCTCAGGTTGACGTTGAATTGCGCGCTGATGCCCAGAGAGTTGGGATTAACGAAGAGCACGCACGGCGCCGGCCGTTGAAACGAGCAGCAAGCTGGCGGGCACCGTGTCACTGTAGACGCTCCAGACACCGCCCGGACCGAAGACGAGCCCGCTGCGCACAAAGAAAAGCCGCCAGCTCAGCGGAGCGTCAGCCCTGTGAAATCCACAGAATCCGGCAACATCTAAATTTATCTTCCCGGTATCTGTATTTCTCCTGCGGCATTTACGTTTATTGGTAGCTGAATCCAGCGGATCTGGACGTGCCAATTTTTGATCAGCCGGTAAGTCCCTGTTTTCTAACTACTTCTGATTTGACCGATTTGTTAGCTGCTGCGGTTACGGAATTGCTTATCTTTGCACCAGATAAAATAGATGGCGGACGCGGCGCAACGTTGGCGCGCGCGAAGGTTCACCGGGGAATGGGGCGGAACCTTAAATAGCGAGTGGCCTGCAGTACTCAACGAAGATGATCGAAGGATAAGCGTCCCCTGACGCGATAGAGAGCTGTGAGACTTGATTCGGGGCGGTGCGTACAGGTGTTTTCGCGTGATGGACACCCGCGTAACCGCACGGACGGACTCGACGGCAACTCGCGGCGTACCGAGGACGCGTGACTTACACAAATCATGAGGAGGTTGTAGATGCGAAAGGTGTTTTCAAGACTCTTGCTCATTGCTGCCGTATTTTCCATGGTCTCGCTTCCGGTTCTCGCAGACCTTACCGGAGACGTGCAAGGTACGGTCGTCGATGGCACGGGCGCTCCCGTAGTGGGCGCCAAAGTCACCATAACCAGCCTGGCTACCGGAGCATCTCGCGAAGTGAGCACCGGATCCGCCGGCGAATTCTCGGTACCGCAATTGGGAATCGGGGACTACAGGATCTCGGTGGAAAAGGACGGGTTCCGCGGCTTTACCCAGGACCTTACAGTTCGCAGTGGAGAAAAAACCCGGGTTGATGTAGCACTGCAACTCGGCAAAGTGACCGAAACCGTTACGGTGGAAGCTGGCGTGACGCCGACTCTCGACGTTGCCACGGCTCAGATCAGCGACTCCATCAGCGCGCAGGAAGTCTTGGCTTTGCCGAACCAGGCTAGAGACCCCGTCGCTTATGCAACGCTGTCCCCTGGCACTGTACCAGTTACCAAGGACAATCCGTTTCTTGGCGCAGGCAGCTTCAATTCCAACGGTTCACGTGGACGCGCGAATAACATCACTTTAGATGGCGTAACGGCGACCGACATCGCTACGACCGGAGAAGGCGGCGGCCTGGTTTTGAGTCAGGATGCGGTCCAGGAAGTTAAAGTGATCACCAATACTTTCGACGCCGAATTCGGCCGTAACTCCGGGTCGCAAGTACAAATCATCAGCAAGAGCGGCACCAACGATTTCCACGGGTCCGCCTACTGGTATTTCCAAAACAACGACCTCGGTAACGCCCGGGATTTCTTTGACACCACAGGCAAGCCCACACCCACCATTCAAAACCAGGCGGGGGGTACGTTCGGCGGCCCTATCTACAAGAACCATACCTTCTTTTTCGGTAGCGGAGAGGTTGACCGCACACGCGGCGCCGGCTCTTCTCAAACTGCCACTGTGCTGACGACCGCGCAAGCCGCCGGAATCACGGATCCGACCACGCTAGCCATCTTCAAGTCGGATGGTTCGCCCAGTTCGGCAAGCGGCCACCTTTCCAACACTTCCGCAAATACTCTGGACGCTGATTTGTGGACCCTGCGCATCGATCAGGTTGGGCTGCGCGGCGGTAAAGATACGCTGAGCGTCAAGTACGGCCAGAACCCGCTGGTTACTGTGAGCCCTGGCCTGACTTTCGTAATCACCCGGTTGGCTGGTTTCGGTGCGAGCTCCACTTCCACCGCTCGAACGCTCAGCTTCGGCTACACTTCGGTTTTTGGCAGCAATCTGACCAATCAGTTCCGGTTCGGATTCGGCCGTAGCAATCCGGAGTTCCCGCCCAACAGCCCGTTCCCGCTGGGTCCAACGATCTCCATCTCGGGGCTCGATAACTTCGGTGAGACCTTCATCGTTCCGCAGGGCCGTACGCAAAATACGTTCCAATACCTGGACACGGTCTCGTACGTCCGCGGGCGGCACACCTTCAAGGCTGGTGCCGACTTCAATCGCTACCAGTCGCCAAGCACCTCTGACTTCTTTACGCGCGGCCAGATTTCTTTCGCCAGCGTGGCTGCTTTCCAGGCGGGCACTCCGTCCGGATACTTCCAACAGGTCGGAAATTTCACTCGTCACAATTTCGCGCTCGACGCCTTCCTCTTCTTTCAGGATGACTATCGCGTGACCGATACGCTCACCCTCAACCTGGGCTTTCGCTTGGAGTCTTCCGGCGGAGTATCCGAAGGCGCCAATCTTATTTCCAATCTCGACCCCAACAACAAGACACCTATCGGCGCCCTTGGCACAGGACCATTGGGAGGAATCGATGTCGGGGGCGATGTTTTTCACCGTAACTGGAACCCTGCGCCACGTCTGGGCTTTGCCTGGAATCCCGGGCACGGCAAATTCGTGGTCCGCGGCGGATACGGAATCGCCTATGACTTCATCTACCAAAACCCCATTTCCAACGTGCAATTCTCCGCGCCCTTTATCAACAGCGTTTCCATCGCGGGCGGGCAATTCACGGGTGGTAACACTCTGGCGGCTCTAGTTGCAGGCACGGCGACGGCTCAAGCGCAGGCTATCGCTGCTCTTGGCACCTTCAACCCTGCGCAAGTAGATTTCGGGGCGCTCAGTCCAGTGCAGCAAAACCTTAATAATCCGCGCAACCAGCAGTGGGACGCGAGCGTGGAGTTCGAAGCTATGAAGGACATGGTTTTGAAGGCCACCTATGTTGGAACCCACAACGACCACCTGCAAGTGAGCGTACCTACCAACCTGGTTGCCCCAGCGAACCGCGTGGCGCCAGCGACCAGCTTGGCAGATCAGCAAGCTCGGCAGACTCAGTTTGCTGCCGTCTTTAGCAATGAGGTCGGTGGGGCATTCGGACCAGCGAATAATCTCATCGACCCGCGGTTTGACAACGTCACTCAAGTTCAGAGCGTTGGCACCTCAAGCTACAGCGCACTGGAATTAGAGGCCGTCCGCCGCTTTCACAATGGCTTGACGTTCAATGCCAACTACACCTGGGCGCACAGCTTGGACGACACTTCCGATGCTCTCGGGGTGCTCGTAAACGACAGCCCGGCCCTCATCGATGCGAGCAAGCCCATTTCCTTTAATCGGTCTAACTCGCAGTTCGACATCCGGAATCGCTTCGTTCTCAGCTATACCTACGAACTGCCGTTTGCCAAGGGTTTCCACGGATGGCGGAAATATCTGCTAGACGGTTGGAGCCATAGCGCCATCTTCACAGCGCAATCTGGGCTCCCTGCCACCGTGTACGCGGCGCCTATTAGCGTTTGTTCGGTAACGCCGGATCCTACCACCGGTTGTTCCCTCGCCGACACGGTGGGAATCACGGACACGTTACTCAACGGAACGGCGAACCCTGCTAATGGCACCATAACGACTCCCTTGGCTGGCAACGCCGCAAAGATTCATGCGGGCGCCGGTTTCGCGGGAGCCAGCTCGGTGAGCGAACCGCTTATCGGGCAAGACGGAAGCAGCGGCCGTAACAATTTGCGGCTCGCCGGACTGACCGACTTGGACGTGGAATTCGCCAAGGCGTTCAAACTCACCGAACGCACGAACTTCACTCTGCGTTGGGAGATGTTCAACACGCTGAATCATCCCAACCTTTCGGGCTACGTGAACCAATTCTCGGCGCCCAACTTCAATACCTACACAACCACGGCCACGAACCAGCGGCAGATGCAACTGTCCGCGCGATTCACGTTCTAACTGGCCGACAGCCGCTTAGCGCAAGAGAGGAGAGTGCCCTTCCGGGCCTCTCCCTCTTTTTCTTACGGCGTGTTTTTTCTTCCGGCTTCGCTACTGTTTTTGTACGACTACGTTGAGCGCGGAGCTTTGCACCGCGCCGAGATTGACTCCCGACGGGTTCATGCCCAGGTTGATCTGCCATAACTGATGCCCCGCGGTATCGGTGAGGCTCAGGTTCACGTTGAATTGCGCGCTGATGCCGAGCGCGCTGGGGTTGGCGAAGAGCACGCACTGCGCCTGGCCATTCGAGAGCGCGGCGACACCCTGGAAATTGAGCAGTGGTGACGTGATGGCATAGTTCAAGTTACCGGAGACCGGAGTGCCATCCGGATATTTGAAATTCAAGGTCAAGGCGGGTTGCGCAGCGCCGGGGATGATTTCGATGGCGCTGATTTTGGGACTCAATCCGGAAACCGGAGCGAAGCCGATGTTGATCGCCCCGGTGCTCACGGTGATGTTGCTCGTCTTGATCAATGCGGTGTTCGCGCCAGCCTCGGCGAAAATATCCAGATTGGCGAACGCCGTGACCCCTTGCAGGCTGACGTTAAACACGCGAGCGCCGGGAACCTCCGATTGCGGATTCGCTTCCACAAAATAAAGATTCACGTGGTAGGAGCCGTTGGCAACCTTGAACGAATAGCTCGTGGGGTTCCAGCGATAGTCCTCGAAGAGCAGGGCATCGGAGGTTCCTGCCACGGCTCCGCTAATGGATTCCTCGGTGCCTCCGCTGAATCCGGTGTCTGCCTGCCAGACTTGGCCCTTGGAGTCCGTGAAACTAGGTCCGCCGCAATTGACTCGAAGCGGTTGTTGCGCCAAAAGCGTCCCGGGCACAAGCCCGAGAATCGCAAAACTCATCAGTCTGAATAGCTGCTGCGCACGTCTTTGCACGAGGGCACCTCCTAGTGGGCCGTCATTCTTTTTCATGGTCAAGCTAGGAGGGGCTGAGAAGGCTTGGGGTCCCGCTTGCAGTTACCGAGCGAAGTGTAGTTCGGGGACACTGTTGAAACAATTGTTCCAAGGGCCGGAAACAGTACTACAAGGCAGACAGGTTGGATACCTGTTCGATGGGCCGCACTATCATGGCGCACTGGCCGAATGGACTGTGCCTAGTGCAGGTGCAAACACGAGTTGACTGCGAACCAAGTCGGCTATCGTGCCGCACGAAAGGGATCCCATCCGCCAGGTACCAAGTCCTTCTTGGAACCGTCTGCAGCCAGCAAATGCAGAGTTCGCTCCCGAGTGATCACGCCAATCTGAGTCAGCCTAACTCCACCGAAGCTCTTGGGGACGCGGCGGAGATTCGTTGCGGATACTGTGAAGAGCAATTCATAGTCGTCGCCGCCGTGAAGTGCCAGATGCAAGGGCTCAATTTGCCGCTCCCTGTTCCGCTCGATGCTGTCGTGGAACGGAAGGGGCACGCGGCCCGCTTCAATGCGGGCGCCAACGCGGCTCGCGGCGCACAGGCGAGCGAGATCGGTCGAAAGTCCGTCGGACAGGTCCATCATCGCCGTCGCCAGCCGTTTTTGGGCGAGCCACAAACCCAGACGGAGCCGCGACTCAGGATAGAGATGTTTGCGCAGCCGGGGATCGGCACGGTCAACTCGCTTCCGAGATCGTACGAGACGCAGTCCCAGTTCGGCTTCGCCAAGGCGTCCGCTCACGAAGACCGCATCGCCGGGCTTGGCGCCGGAACGCAGAACCGCTTTCCCGGAACGGACCTCGCCGACAACGGTGACTTGAATAAGGATGCGAATGGATGTGGTGGTGTCCCCTCCGGCCAGAACACAACCCAGGCGGCGTTGCGCTCGGCGGAGACCCGAGAGGAACTCGTCTAGCCATGCGCCGACGTGGCTGGGGGGAAGGGCCAGGCTTAGGAGGAAGCAGCGCGGCGCTCCTCCCATCGCGGCGATATCGCTGACAGCGCGGGCCAGGCATTTCCAGCCGACTGAATCGGGGGGATGTTTGTCGCGAAGGAAGTGCGTGCCTTCCAGGAACCAGTCGCAGGTCAGGACTGTCTGGAAGCTAGGGCGAGGGACAAAAAGGGCCGCATCGTCGCCGATCCCGACACGAAGGCCAGCAGTGGAATGGCGCAGCGCACCGACTCGCCGGAGTTTCTGGATAATTTGGCGTTCACTCAGCGGCGACCGGTCAATCCTGGTCGAGTTGCTGCGTTTTGGCTGACGCGTCATGACTTTGAGAGTCTATCTCGTTTGGAGCGGAGTCGTAGCGCAGGCGTCGCTGGAGCGGTGAGACCAAGCTGCGTGGGTGCAATCGTTGCACTTTGGAACTGAGCCGCGCACCCTGTACGCAAGGACAGGGGGACAGCTTGGCACCGCCTGTCCAATTTTTGGCTAAATACAGGATTGACTGGGGTACCCCACCGAATCTAGTATGAGCGGGGTCGCGAACCAAGGCTCACGGTTCAGATTGTGGTCCGGATTTCTGTTGCGGGCACCAGGGTTACGCAAGAAGCCCGCGTTTGACAATTTTAGTAGGGTTTTTGTAAGGCCTGAGGGGGCCCTGCATCGTTTATGAAGGGTAAGAGCTATACGTTTTTTATCGCCTCGTCTCCCGGGAAGCTGAAGAAGCTGATCGTACCGGCGTACCTGCTGCATGGGCTGGCGGTGCTGGCGGTCATCGGCGGGATTACGGTGACTGCGGCGGTGGGCTCCTACTCGCGGATGCTGTGGAAGGTCGGGAACTACAATGCCTTGCGGCACGACCAGGAAACACTCAAGAAGCAATATCAGGCGCTGCAGAGCAACGTTAAGGATACCAACCAGCGGCTCGATTCCCTGCAATCCCTGGCGACCGAAGTGGCCATGACCTACGGCGTGTTGCGCTACCACCCGGTGGCGTTTGACATGGGCGATAATCCAGTTTCTCCGGAAGAGACGTTTGACCGGTCCGTCGAGCAGTACACCTTTCTGAAGCGCAACGCGGCGGCGATCGCGGTTTCGTCCACTGGTTTGCGGCTGATTCCGGCAATCAGCTTTGCGGATTCGAGCTATACACCGTCAATGTGGCCGGTGCTGGGGCATATTACGGACGGCTTTGGCGAGCGCCTCGACCCATTTTCTGGAGAAGGCGCGTTCCACACAGGCGTCGACGTGGCTTCCGACTACGGAGCTCCCGTACATGCTACCGCGGACGGAATCGTGACTATCGCCGAGAATCATGCCGGTTACGGCCGGCTCGTGGTGATCGACCACGGCTTTGGCATCTCCACCTGGTATGCGCACCTTTCGTCGCTTTCGCCAGTGGTGGGATCGCGCGTGAAGCGCGGCGAAGTGGTGGGCTACACAGGCATTAGCGGCCGCTCGACGGGACCGCACGTCCACTATGAAGTCCGCGTAAACAACGCGCCGATCAACCCGTGGCGCTACATGAAGACCACTCCTGCCGGCGACTAAGCTCCCTTAAACTACCTTTGGCAGATTGTTTGGGCGCACGTAATTCCCACTTCTTCGCCTTGCTGTCCACGTGTTTGCGTAACGAAGGATCGGGTCAAGTCCCGGATTTTCGCGGGGAAGCTGCGGGGTGTTTTCGCGGCATCGGGTTGCTGGGCAGCGGCTGGGGCGCTTGCAGTGGCAAGGATATGCGGGCGGCTTCGAGGAAAGCCGGGGTAACCGAGACGATTAGGCGGACGGCCTTGGTCTCGCCACGATCGAGCTTCGAGATGTCCGCACTCTTCAGCAAATCGAGATACGCTTGGCGGACCAGAGGGTTGAGTTGCTGGCGGACTTTAGGATCGTTGAGGCCGGTTTGGGCCAGGATGACGACGCTGTTGAGCACGTCGGCAAGTTGATGCGAAGTGGATTCGGAGGCGGCTTCGCCTTCGGCGACGAGGCGGAGCTGGTCGGCGTCGGGCTTGGCAGCAATGGTGATCCATTGCAACCGCGCGAGCAGCGACGAAAGCTGCGGCGAGCTATAGCTTCGGGGGACGCCTAGGTAGCCCGGCACGCGATTTGCTCGGATGACGGCGAAAACCGGCGAGCCAGCGAGACGGTCGAAGCGCTCTTTCCAGTCTTTGTCCGCGTCGAGGTTTTCTTTGGCGCCCAGGGATTTGTCGAGACCGGCTGCGGTGACAAGAAGCACGACGCGATCCGACAAAAATGTGAGTTCGCTCCCGAGCGTATCTACGCTGTAGGGCAGGGAGATAATTTCGCGGCCGCCTCGGTTTTTCAACGCGCCGATACGTTGCGCGTACGCGGAAATCTTCTTGCGGTCGAATCTACCTTCGCCGACGATGACGAAAGCCCTCCATGATTCAACGGCAGCGATTGCGACGTGATCGAGGTCGCGCTCAAAGTTGAAGCTGGTGTCGGCGACGAATTGCGCGTAGTCCGGATCTTTCTGCGGTTGTGGTGCCCACGCAGCGAGTTGCGCGAGGAACGGCGATTGCCGCAGCGCAGCGATATCGATGTACAAGACCGCGGCAGGATCGCGGGGCAGAAACGCAAGGACACTCGAATGCTGTTGGTGCGCGCGAGTCCACCAGTAAGCGGATGCACAAGCAGCGAGAGTAGTCACGAGTAGAGTGATCGCGAGCCAATATTGTTTTCGCATTTTAGTGGAACGCTCGCCTTGATTCGCGAAGAGGCCATGGTGCATCCAATGTGGTAAGCTGACAATGCGAATTTGGCGGGCAAGGGGCACGCAGAGGGTCGGCTGGGGATAAGTGAAACAAAATAAGAGGGATATGGATCGGTAACGTCAGGTGGAAGATTCCCAGGTTTTCCACAGAGCTGGTCATCGACGTGCTCGAATTTCTGCGCCATCCCCTTGCAATTCTTGTTCCTGGTCTGCTATTCTTGCACGGTTTGGGTCGTGCTGGCGTAGCTCAGCTGGTAGAGCATCTGATTTGTAATCAGAGGGTCGGGGGTTCAATTCCCTCCGCCAGCTCCACCAGAATTTGCTTGGGGAGTTTGGGCGGAGCGAATCCTAGCGGTAAAATCTGACGGGCTGGTGTCTCTTGACACGAGTCCGTTTTGTGTTTCCGTTTGAACCGTTCCAGCGACGTGATTTTTTGCAGTTAGTGGCTTGCGTTCCCAATGGGTTTCACGGGACGGGTGGGTGAGTGGCTAAAACCAGCAGACTGTAAATCTGCCGCTCCTTGCGGGCTACGAAGGTTCGAATCCTTCCCCGTCCACCAGGCTCTCGTTGTGCAGCGCGAAGAATTCGGCGGCGCGCGTGGGTGAGTAGAGTTACCGCAGGGCAATCGCAGGAAGCGATGTTCTGAAGCGGGCTAAATCGCGGCGAGCAGGCTGCACGCTAAAGGTGCGCCGCGAGGAAGGAATTTGGAGGGGAACGGGTTCGGGCCTGGGTAGCTCAGTTGGTAGAGCGCGTCCTTGGTAAGGACGAGGTCACCGGTTCAATCCCGGTCCCAGGCTCCAGAGTTTGGCGGCGGTTTCGGGAGATTGGATTTGGTTGGGCGGGGGTAACTCAACGGTAGAGTCTCACTCTTCCAAGGTGATGGTTGCGGGTTCAAATCCCGTCCCCCGCTCCAGAGTTTGAGTTGAATTGCAGATTGCTGCAGAGGATAGGCGAACATGGCTAAGGAGAAATTCGAGCGCAGTAAGCCGCATGTGAACATCGGGACGATCGGGCACATCGATCATGGCAAGACCACGTTGACGGCGGCGATTACCAAAGTGTTGTCGAAGCATAACCCCAAAGTGGCGTTCCGGGCGTTCGATACGATTGACAACGCGCCGGAAGAGCGCGAGCGCGGGA
>Ga0210408_10004954_pt1 | contig 11803 bp, 11 predicted proteins | sample IncBWH4MmetaG_FD_155471 | JGI IMG/M metagenome (GOLD analysis project Ga0210408, IMG submission 155471) | Forest soil microbial communities from Barre Woods Harvard Forest LTER site, Petersham, Massachusetts, United States - Inc-BW-H-4-M | ecosystem: Environmental > Terrestrial > Soil >... | reverse complement strand
CAGGAAGGGGCAACGTCATTCTAGCGGCCAACATCAAGCCGCCGTAACCCCAGTCATCCAGCGTTGGTGGTGCACATTGGCACTCGTGTTCGTGCCGGAAGGGCCCTTTGCGCTGCACCAAATGCTACGCGGGCACGGGCAGACTATTGCGGGTCCCGTTCGGACTGGCTCTCGCCGGTTGACTGCTCAAATTTCCTCATAAGGTCGGCGAGGCGGTCGGGCAGAGCCTGTGGAGAACCGCACTCTTCCTTCAGCCGGCGCCCGATTGCCGCACGTATCTGCTCCCTGTGGGCTGCGCTTTCCTGCGATAATAAAACGCTATTCTTGCGCACTGGTTTGTCCCGATCTGTATAGTATTGAACACTGTATAATAGTGAACACTTGGTGCGTGGTATCGTTCCCGAGAAACGTTGGGCTCCCAGGGAACTTCGGCCTGGGAACCCGCAATGGCCATACGGTGCGGTCAAAGCAGGGACGGTCGCCTCGGTCAGAGTAGCCCGCGACCGGGGGGCGGTGGCAGCCGTTGGGGCTGCCGTTGGGGCTTTCCCAACGCTCGGACCCGGATTAGAGTTCTCTCATGACTGGAACAGGACATGGGAAGGTCGTGGCGAAGGCAAAGAGGAAGCGCTCCTTCAGTGTTGAAACGTTTCTGTCTACCGTGGACGGCGGGAGGACAGTCTCGAGCTACCGAAAGAATCAAAAGGTCTTCTCGCAGGGAGACCCGGCAGATTCCGTCTTTTACGTTCAGGCAGGCAAGGTCAAGGTCAGCGTTATTTCCGAGCAGGGGAAGGAAGCCGTTGTCGCAATCCACGGAAAGGGGGATTTCGTTGGCGAGGGCTGTCTGACGGGCCAGCCACGGCGCTTGGCGACAGCCGCAGCAATGACGGAAAGCGTAATAATGCGGGTGGATAAAGCGTCCGTCGTGAGCGTGCTCCATGACGAGCCAAAGTTTTCCGAAATGTTCATGGCGTACTTGTTGGCTCGGAACGCCCGAGTGGAAGAGGACCTGGTAGATCAGCTTTTCAATTCGAGTGAGAAACGTCTCGCCAGAGTGCTCCTCCTAATGGCAAATTTCGGCAAGGATGGAAGGCCGGAACCAGTCATAGCGAAAATCAGCCAGGGGACGCTCGCGGAAATTGTGGGCACCACGCGTTCGCGGGTCAATGTTTTCATGAACAAGTTCCGCAAATTGGGATTCATCAATTACAACGGGGAGCTGGAGGTCCACAATTCCTTGCTGAATGTGGTCTTGCACGACAATCCTCAGATCACGAGGGATGCCCGCAGCCGAGAATAACTTTTTTCCAAAGTGTGCAGTTTTGAACACCCTCGGGATTGCGCACGTAAACAAGAAAACTTTTTTGGAGGTGTGCAGTTTGGAACAGCCTCTTTTCGCTGCCCAGGCTTAAGATGTGCAGATGGCCTTGCACCCTGCACATAAGGGCACGTGACGTGTTGCATCCAGTGAAAAATAACCGACGCTACGATCCCAAAACCATAGGGGTCATGACCGCTGCATTCGAGCGGGTCTGCCAATCGGCTCCGTCGCAGAACGACGACGTGCGCCGGACGGTCGCGTTGATAATTCTCCGCTACGTCGATCGCGGGGGGCACGACCCAGTGCGGCTCTCCGACAGGGCCTTGCGCGAATTGGCGAGCGTGGGGTGGCTGTCGGCAACGGGGTGACTGAAGAGCGAAAAAAGCGCGTTTTGGTGCCGCTATGTCGCAAACAGGAGTAGAGCAGGCTGCGGTCGATTTTGGGCGACTGGTGGAGCAGCATAACGCGGCTTCAGACACAACAGGCCACGCGATTGATCTTAAATCGGTCCTCTCCACGGCCGAGTTGAGCCGACGCCCATCGCGTCCACCTGACTACGTTGCCGAGAATCGCGCCCTGTTAGCTTTGGCGCGGGAGATGGCGACTTCGCCTGACCGTATCCTCCAGAAGCTCGCGGACACGGCCTTGTCTCTGTGTCGCGCGCACTCGGCCGGGCTCAGCCTCCTGGAGGAGGGCGACCAAAAGAGAAACTTCCACTGGCGCGCCATCTCCGGGCAATGGGCTTCTCACGTAAACGGGGGAACACCGCGCAACTTCGGTCCATGCGGCACGGTGCTGGACCGCAATGTCGCGCTAATCTTTTCCCACCCCGAACGCGACTTTCCCTACTTCGGCGAGGTCACGCCCTTGCTGGAAGAAGGACTGTTGATGCCCTTTTACATCAAGGGAGAAGCCGTCGGCACAATATGGGTAGTTGCCCATGACAAGAGTCGCCGTTTCGACGCGGAAGACCTGCGCGTGATGACCAACCTGGGTACTTTTGCGGCGGCGGCGTACCAAACGTTGCTGTCTCTCCACGCAACGCAGCGGATCGCCTCGATCGTCGAATCCTCCGATGATGCCATCATCAGCAAGGACCTCAATGGCGTCATCAGCACTTGGAACCGGGGAGCAGAGCTGCTGTTTGGCTATTGGACCCAAGAGGTCATCGGCAAGCCAGTGACCATCCTGATTCCGCCGGATCGCCAGGACGAGGAGCCTGCAATTCTCGAACGTATCCGGCGCGGCGAGCGCATCGAGCATTTTGAAACAGTTCGTGTTCGCAGGGATGGAAGCCGGGTCGATATTTCGCTGACCGTTTCGCCGATCAAGAACGCAGAAGGCAAAATCGTAGGCGCATCGAAAATCGCGCGGGACATTACCGAACGCAAGCGAAGCGAGGCGCAAATCGCGATTCTCGCTCGCGAGGCCGAACATCGGGCCAAGAACGTGTTGGCGACCGTGCAGGCGACGATTCATCTCACGCAGTCCGACACGCCCGAGGGTCTCAAGCAGGCAATCGAGGGACGCATCCAGGCGCTCGCGAACGTCCACAGGCTGTTCGTCGAATCGCGCTGGCAGGGAGCCGAGCTTCACAGTCTGGCCAAGGAGGAGCTTGCCGCCTTCTCCCAAGGCCGGGAGACGCGCGTGCAGATTGACGGCCCAAGCGTCTTGCTGGAGCCGAACGCAGCCCAGGCAATTGCGGTGACCTTGCACGAGCTAGCGACCAACGCGGCCAAGTATGGGGCCTTGTCGGTGACCGACGGGCACATTCGGCTTGAGTGGTCGCACGAGCAAAACGGACGGCTCGTCTTGCGCTGGACCGAGAAGGGTGGACCGCCCGTCGAGCCGCCGACACGTCGGGGCTTCGGCGCGCGCGTCATGGAGAAGATGGTACGAGGCCAGTTGAGAGGTGAGTTGCGCTTCGACTGGTACCCGGATGGGCTCGCGTGCGAAATCGTCCTACCAGCGTGAAAATCTCTTTTGTTGGCTTGTCCTCAATCCGATCCCAAGTTGCAAGAAAGCAGATTTACCGGATTTAAGCTCGTCGATCGTTCTACCCGCCAGCTCAAGCCCTTACGCGGGTAGCAGCCCTGCCGAGTCCAAGACAGCGATGTAATGGCAGGCTGCGGCGAGCACCACAAAGGCATGCCAGATCGCGTTCTGAAAGCGCAGGTTCTGCCACAAATGAAAGATGAGACCGGTCGAATAGAGTGCACCGCCTGCGGCGATGAGCCATAGAGTCGAGGTCGGGAGCGTGGATACTGCGGCATCGTAGGCTATCGCGCCGCTCCAACCGAGAAGCAGGTAAAGGATGATTGACAGGCGCTCAAAACGGCCCGGCAGCAGTAGCTTCAGCATGACCCCGATGGCCGCCGCCGACCAAATGCCGATGTTAAGGCCGGAGAAAGTAAGGCCGGCTTTTATTTGCGCGAGGAATGGCGTGTAGGTTCCCGCGATCAATACGTAAATCGCCGAGTGATCGAAGCGGCGAAGAACCCACTTCGCCCCGGAGACCGGCCACATATTGTAGGCGGCTGACAGCCCAAGCATCGCGAGCAAGCCTGCTACATAGATAAGCAGGGGAACGACTTCGTGGCTCTGGGCGGAATTGCTTGCTGCGAGTACGATTGCGACGGCACCGACAAATCCGAAACCGACCCCTATCGCATGAACGACGCCATCCGCGATTATCTCGGCCCTATCGTAATTCCAAATGAGTCCCCCCGAACGGCCATCCAAACAGCTCATCACACCCACTTAGACCATGACTCCCGACGGCTCGGCGCCTTCAGCAAGCATAACTTTTCCCGACGAAAGTAGTTTCGGTTTCCGGCTAGGACTGCTTGAAACACGTTTTTCTTGGTTCACTTCGCTGATCCCCAGATTGCTAAATCTTGGATGAGACCAGATCCCAAACGGCGCAATTCAAAATAGGTCCACCGTTTCGGGAGCCCGGCGTCCTCGCTCGCCATGAGGCGCATGTCCATTCAACTCTTTTGCCAAAAGCGGTCGCCGCAGCGGCACGGTCGTCTCGCGCTCCAATATGGATGACCGCTCGAGCAGCGAACGGTAGACCGCAACGTAGTCCGCGGCCATGCGCGTGGAGGAAAACCGTTGCTCGAACCGTCGCCGCACGGCGCGGCGATCGAGCGCAATCACTCGCGGAAGCATCCGCACGGCCTCATCCATCGTATCAACGACGGCGCCGGTGAGGCCCTGGTCGACGATTTCCGAAACAGACCCATGGCGAAAAGCAAGCACGGGCGTGCCGCACGCCATCGCCTCGATCATCACCAAGCCGAAAGGCTCCGGCCAATCGATCGGGAACAAGAGCGCCTGTGCCTCGCCCAGGAGTTCGGTCTTGCTGCGCTCATTAATCTCGCCGATGAACTCGACCCCCGGATCGCTCAGCAGCGGTGCGATCGTTTCGTGGAAATAGGCTTCATCGGCTTTGTCGACTTTGGCGGCGATCTTCAGGGGAATGCCGAGCGTCCGTGCGATCCGGATGGCACGGTCAGGCCCCTTCTCGGGCGAGATGCGCCCAATAAACGCGACATAGCCGCCGCGCGGATTGTAAATGGGCGTGTACAGGTTGGTGGGAATGCCGTGATGCACGGTCGCGACGAAGTTGGCCTTCGGGATCGGCCGCCGCTGGGCATTGGAGATCGACACCAGCGGCATGTCTCCAAACCCAATATAGAGCGGCTTGAGGTCGGGAAGGTCTTGCCTGCCGTGAAGTGTCGTCAGCGTCCGATCGGCCATCTGGTGAAACAGCGGAAAATGAAACTGGTCGATATGAAAGTGCAGAACGTCGAATTCCTCCGCGAGCTCGCGTACCCTGTCGAGCATCAGCATGTAATAGGGGATTGGGTCGCGGACATTGCCGTCAAGGCGCAATGCCACGGACGCGCAACCCACCAGCCTGGCAGCGGTGACCGAGTCCGCGCTCGCGAACAAGGTCACCTCGTGACCCAGCCGGACCAGCTCATCGGTGAGATAGGAAACAATTCGCTCGGTCCCGCCATAAAGCCGCGGCGGCACGCTCTCCATGAGCGGTGAAATCTGCGCTATTTTCATGGTATCGACTCCGAAGCGCGGCTATGGCCGTAGCTTAAGGGATGAAGCTAGCCGGGCCGCCCCCGTCATCGATGACTCAGGCTTACCTTCAATAACTTCTGAATACAGAAGTGTTCACGCTGAACTTTGTTCCGCTCGGGTCAAGCAATATACTGCGCGAGGGGTTCTGGCTTTGGTTGGAGTCTGAGAAGACGGATGCCGAGCGCCATTAGTGATGGTCGTTTGATTTGTGTTCTCGTGCGTCTCGAACGATCCTCTGCGCATGGGGAAAGAGCAAAGAGATCTTCGCACCGCAATGGCGCAATATCTCCCCCGCCCACGTACGTCCTTGACGGGGCAGCTTCTAAGTCGGGAAGCTTCACTCCAGTCTTGTCGATTTCCGTTCGATCGTCTTCGGAATGAAAGATTACCGGGGCATGAGGCCGCTCCTATTATGGCGGAGCGTACACATCTCTCAGCTACCGGCACCACAGGACGCACTTGTGCGTTTCCGCGCAGAACAAGAGGTGTTATTGAAAGACGGCCAACAAGCTCGTTGACTGGAGGCTTTGTGGGTACGCGCGCCCGGTCAGCTTAAAGTCTGTCGGATTTGCGCAAAAAAATGCCCCGCCGGGGCAGGCGGGGCAACGGAAACTTAGCGCCCGATTTCGACGTCAATGCCGGGGCGACGTTCTCTTTCTCTGAACTCGACTCCTGGCTCGCGACGACGATCGCGCTCCTCAATGATTACTTCATTGCGATCGCGCCTTTCACGACCGACTGTGACGTCGGGCTCCCGCACGCAGTCTTTTACGCAGGCCGGTCCGACACAACTTTTGTCGCAAACCTCGACAGCGCCCGCGGACATGGAAAGTACCACCGAACCCGCGAGGGCGGCTGCTAAGGTCAACACATACGCTGTTCTCATATGGGGTTTCCTTTATTTGTCTCGATGTTAGGCAACGCCATAGGGGAGATGCTGTTCCCGAAGTTCTGACAACTTCGATCCTTTCAATGCGGAACTTCTGAAGCTTGGCTGCGTTCCCAGCCATGTTCCTATTCTTTTCCAATGGAGTTGGGCTAGCTGGATCGATCGTCGTTTCGTTCCTGTTGACCCTCGTTTTGGTCTATGCGTGCAGCGGACCATAAATATTTCAACGCGCAACGCCAGAGGCTGAGTAACGAGGAGGATCGAGCCAGACACCGGAACTTTAGTTAGGGTGGCGAATTGTCAGTCCACGCGGGGACTATCAAGGAGACACAATGCGTAAGGCCTTTATCGTAGGAGCCACCCTCGCAGTAATTGGCGGCTCCGCCCTCGCTCAGAATCAGACTCCGCCTGCCCAGCAAGGTCCAGGAAATCGAGCGATCAACACCGAAGGTGTAAACAATTCAAACGCACCCGTCGCTGGAGCCAACAGCTTTACTGAAAGTCAAGCCAAGTCTCGCATCGAAGCCGGTGGTTTTTCAAATGTCACCGAGCTGAAAATGGACGACAACGGCGTCTGGCGCGGCAAGGCAGTGAAGAACGGTAAGTCCTCGGCGGTCAGCCTGGATTTTCAAGGGAACGTCATCGCCCAATAAGTTGATGATGAACACGGCGACGAATACCCTCGCGCCCCAACCAATCAAGGAATAACCATAATGACTGTCACTATCACTCGACTTTACGATGATTACGCGTCCGCCGAGGGAGCGGTCCGCGATCTAGAGGCGGCCGGCGTGCCGCACAACGACATCAGTATCGTATCCAACAATGCTGACAGCTGGTACAAAGGCAGCGGCCGCGCAGGCACCACAGTCAGTCCGCGAACAACCACTGGTCGGGTCGATCGCGATCACGATGGCGTCGATGACCGAGCGGAAGGAGCGGGTGCGGGCGCGGGACTTGGTGCCACCCTTGGCGGTGCCGCCGGACTTTTGGCCGGCCTCGGCTTGTTGGCAATCCCGGGCTTGGGCCCCGTGGTCGCAGCGGGTTGGCTTGCCTCCACGGCATTAGGCGCTCTCGCCGGTGGTGCCACCGGAGGTATCATCGGTGCGCTTACTCAGGCCGGCGTTAACGATGAGGATGCTCAACTTTATGCCGAAGGAATCCGGCGGGGCGGGACGCTGGTGTCGGCCCGCGTGCCGGACCGGGATCGCGCGCGCTATGAATCAGTTCTCAATCGCTCGGCGGTAAACCTCAAAGAGCGCAGCGCGGTCTATCGACAGGGGGGATGGAACCGCTTCGATCCGAGCGCGCCAGCCCTCTCGGCCGACCAAATCCGCAAAGAGCGCGAAATCTATCGACGTTCATCCGCGGCGTAATCGCCACAGTCCAAATCAAGTCAAACAAGAGTCGGCGTCGATTGGCGCCGACTCTCAGCTTTAGGCGGGGATCGGCGCTCGCGTCCTCTGAGCAGCGCCCTGGGCTACCGGTGCTATGCACGACTCGCCGCCTCGCATGTCGAGCCAGCTGACGCTATCCGATTGCAATGTCTTTGAAGCGTCGCAAGGTCTCGATGTGATCATCGATGTTCGTCATGCGGTACATGGGGTACAGCATCACCATGCCGGCGCCGAGCCGACGCCAGCCGTCGGCCGCGGCCGCCCAGACTTGCGGGTCTGGGCCTTGCATACGCAGCCAGGCCTCGATGCCGAATTTGTCCGGGTCGCGGCCGAACGACTTGAGCTCATTCCGCAAGAGTCCAAGCTTCTGCTCGGCCTGCGAATCGGGGGCCAGGATGGGCATCCAGCCATCGCCAAGCCGGGCGGCACGCCTGATTACGGCGTCCGATGAACCTCCAAACCAGATCGGGATCGCACGCTGCACCGGCGGCGGCACGATGCTGACGTCCTGAAGGTTGTGAAATCGCCCGGTGAAGCTCACGAGGTCTCCCGACCAGAGACGACGGAGCACTTCAACCTGCTCGCCCTGGCGCGCTCCGCGCGTCTTCCAATCGGCACCGAGCGCGGCATATTCGACGTGGTTCCATCCCACGCCGATGCCAAGCCTCAGACGGCCGCCGCTGAGGATATCCACCTCCGCCGCCTGCTTGGCGATGACGCCGGTCTGGCGTTGCGGCGCGATCAGGATGCCCGTCGAGAGCCCGATCGTTTTGGTGATCGCGGCCAAAAAGCCGAGCGTGACGAACGTCTCGTGGAAGCTGGCCTTTTCATCGTAAAGCGGCACCCAGCCATCCCGAGCCTTTGCGCCGAAGACGTGATCGGGGACTTCGATATATGCGTATCCCAGATCTTCAGCTGCCTGTGCCCAATCGCGGATCTTCGCGGGATCCGTCCCGATATCGAGCGAGGGGAAGAACGCATTGGGCTTCATGGCAGCATTTCAAACAGCCGGCCGTAGCCGGACACGGCATTGCGCACCCCGGCCAATCGCAGCGCCTGCCACATCGTGGCCGAGGCAGCAGAGATAACCGGCTTGCCCAGCTCTCGCTCGAGGGTATCGAGGATGGAGATCGTCGGCATCCCGAGTCCGCTCAGAAAGACCATCTGCGCGTTCTGTGTGTCGACGGCGCGGCCGAGCGCACGCGCCCGCTCCGGCGTCTCGTCATAGATATTCGTCACATTCTCGAGCCGGCCGTGGCTCACCACTTCCAGGCCATGCTCCTCCAGGAGCGCCTTGCCCCTGAGCGTCGTCTCCTCGTTGTAGGGGGTGCCGAGCGCGACACGGGTCGCCCCGAGCACCTCGAGGGCGGCAAGCACGCTGCCGAAAGCCGTGGCCACAGGTGTCCCGCATTGATCGCGCAGACGTTCTAACAGTTGCGCCTCGGCCTGCCGGCCCAGCGTATAGCTGGTCGCGGTGTGGGCGAGCATGATCACGTCAGGCTTGACCATGGCGAGCAGCTCTGCGCTTTCGCCGATGTGCGCGATCTGCGTGCGGTTACGCTCGTCCTGGCCATCGAGCGTCCCGGTCGGTCCATGCGCGACCATGCGCGAGAAATGAACCGAAACGCCTTTCGGCGCCATCGCGATCATTTCCGGCTCAACCGTCGGATTTCCCGGCGGAATGAGGAAGCCGAGCCGCGCGCTCCTTGCCATGATGACCATTCGGCAGAGAAGGTCAGCTCTTCTTGGCAACCATCGGACAGCCACCTTCGGCCAGCGGCCGAAAGGCCTGATCGCCCGGTACCGTATTGAGAAGCTTGTAGTAGTCGTAGGGATATTTCGACTCTTCCGGCGATTTGACCTGGAACAGATACATGCTGCGGATCACGCGGCCATCCTCGCGCACGCTGCCGCCTTTCGTAAAGAAATCATTCACCGGCAGTTCTTTCATCTTGCGAACGACGGCCTGTGCTTCGTCCGTTCCCGCTTCCTTGATGGCCTTCAGGTAATGCAAGGTGGCGCCGTAGGCGCCGGCATTCGCCATCGTGGGGATCTTTTTGCTCCGCTCCATGAAACGTCTGGTCCAAGCCCGGGTTTCGTCCGTGAGGTCCCAGTAAAAGGCGGAAGCAAGGATAAGACCCTTGGCATACTGCAGGCCCATCCCGTGCACATCCGAAATGTAGGTCAGCAGGCCGATCATTTTCTGCCCGCCGCGAATAATGCCGAACTCGTTCGCCTGCTTGATCGAATTGATCGTGTCGCCGCCGGCGTTTGCGAGGCCGATCACCTTGGCTTTCGAAGTCTGTGCCTGGAAAAGGAACGAGGAAAGATCCGCCGTGTCCTGCGGATGTCGGACGGCGCCCACCACCGTGCCGCCGTTCGCTTTGACAATTGCCGCCGTGTCCCGCTCCAGGGCATGGCCGAACGCATAGTCAGCGGTGATGAAGAACCAGCTGTCGCCGCCCTGCTGGATCATCGCCTTGCCGGCCGTCTCGGCGAGAGCGTAGGTATCGTAGGTCCAGTGCACGCTGGTCGGAGAGCACGATTTCCCGGTCAAATCCGAAGATCCGGAGGACGAGATGAGAAGAACGCGATTTTTTTCCTTGGCAATCTGCTGAACTGCAAAGGCAATCGACGAGACGGGAACGTCGACGATGGCATCGACCCCTTGCTGATCGATCCATTCGCGCGCGATGTTCGAGCCGATATCCGGCTTGTTCTGATGATCAGCCGAAACAACCTCGATCTTCCTGCCGAGCACGGTGCCGCCGAAGTCCTCCGCGGCCATCTGGGTCGCGACCACCGAGCCTATTCCGCTGAGATCCGAATACAGGCCTGACATGTCGGCAAGGACGCCGAGTTTTACCGTGTCGTCGGAAATCTGCGCATGAGCGCAGGGTGCAAGCAGCCAAAGAGCGGCGGCAGCCGAAGTAGCGAAGCCGAGGTTACGCAAGGTCATGCTGGTTCTCCTCCCATGAGCGCTGATTTTTCGTTTCCTTATCGCGGGTATCCTGTTGGTTTATCGAGCGCCGAGCAAGGTCTCGGAAAGAGACGCAGAGTCTTGCGCAGGGCGCCGATCCGAGTCCCACCGCGCGACGGCGCTCATGCCGCATGGGCGGTCAGGCCCGCGCGCAAGCCAGCCTGCCGCATCAAGGGAAGAACGCGCTGACCGAAATACTCGAGATCGGGCAGAAAATCGTAGAAGTTCACCTGCACCCCGTCACAGCCCGCCTGCTTGAGCCGGATAAACCAATCGACTATCTGTTCCGGCGTTCCAACAAGATGCACGTTTCCCCCGATCACCCATTGCTCCCGGGTCGCCTGCTTCCACGAGGCCTGATCGCCGCCGACGAAGGTCTTGTAGAAATTGTCGGCGGCTACCGGATCCTGGTTGTCGAGAATAGCCTTGTGCTGGGCCCATGCCTCTTTTTCCGTGTCGCGACAGATGACGTGGGGATTGATGATCGTGCGCACCGTGCGGCAAAGCTGCCTGGCGCCGTCCTTGATCTTCGCGTTATGCGGAGGCAGTGCCTCGCAGGCCTTCTGCGGATCGGCGCCTACGGGGCTGGTCACAAAGATCAGGTCGGAATGACGAACCGCATAGGCCAGCCCTGCACCAGACGAGGCCGCATTCACGAGAATACAGCGGCCGTTGATCGGTTTGGGGGAAACATAGGCGTTCTTCATCTTCCAGAAACGTCCATCGAGGCTGATCTCGTCGTCTTCCAGCCAAAGTCTCTCCAACACCGTCGTGAACTCGTCGGCCATTTCATAACGAAAGTCGTGCTCCATCGGCTCGAGACCAAACATCTCGAACTCGCTTCGCTTGTAGCCGGTGACGACATTGAGTCCCCAGCGTCCGCCGCTCATATTGTCAATAGTCGCTCCGAATTTCGCGAGATGCAGCGGATGCCAGCCATAGAGAACGTGCACGGTTGAAATCAGGATGATGCGCTTGGTGAGCGCAGCAAGACCGGCCGTCACCAGAAGCGGGTCGGTCGATTTGTCGCGAAATTGCATCTTGCCGCCGTAGCCGCCTTTGCCCAGCCACTGCGCCAGCCCGAAAACCAGATCGAATCCCAGCTGCTCCGCCCGCAC
>Ga0210408_10004951_pt1 | contig 11811 bp, 11 predicted proteins | sample IncBWH4MmetaG_FD_155471 | JGI IMG/M metagenome (GOLD analysis project Ga0210408, IMG submission 155471) | Forest soil microbial communities from Barre Woods Harvard Forest LTER site, Petersham, Massachusetts, United States - Inc-BW-H-4-M | ecosystem: Environmental > Terrestrial > Soil >... | reverse complement strand
CTGGATTATCGTCATCATGGTGAACGCGCTTATCGGGCTCTACGTCTTGTTCGTCTTTAAGGACTGGGAGTAGGTCGATGCGCAAGGGCAAGCATCTCTTGCGGACGAGCCTGATCTACGCGGGGCTGCTCCTCATTCTCCTCGTCTTTGTCGGCCCGATCCTCTGGTTCATCCTCCTCGCCGTCCGGCCGAGCGAAACCGTGTTCGCGGTTCCGCCTGTCCTCCTCTTCAAGCCCAGTCCGGCGGCTTTCCAGGCGACCTTTATTGATCCCGGCACGAACCGCCACCAACTCTTCAACAGCCTGATCGTCGCCGGCGGCGCCGTCCTCCTCAATCTGCCCTTCTCCTTTCCGGCGGCTTACGCATTATCGCGGTTCCGCATGCGCGGCCGCAAGAACATCATGCTCTGGTACCTGGGGCTCTTGATGGCGCCGCCGGTCGCCTTCCTGATCCCGTATTTCGTGCTCATGTCCCGCATTGGGCTGAGCGGCACCTATCTCGCGATGATCCTGATCATGCAGACCATCACCATCCCGTTCTCGGTCTGGCTGATGAAGAGTTTCATCGACGAGGTGCCGGTCGAATTGGAGGAGGCGGCGCGCGTCGACGGCGCAAAGTGGCACCGCGTGATCTATCGCATCACGCTACCCTTGGTGCGGCCCGGACTGATCGTCACCTCGATGTTCGCCTTCGTCTTCTCGTGGAATAATGCCGCCTTCCCCCTTGTTCTCAGCAACCAGAAGACGGCGACGCTGCCTATCGGCACGCTCAGCTACTTTGCCACCGCCGGCGCGACCTGGACCTTCATCGGCGCCGCGGCGGTGGCCGCCATGCTGCCGCCGATGATCATCTTCCTGGTGCTCGACCGTTATGTCGTGCGGGGCCTCACCTTCGGTTCGATCAAAGGGTGATGATGACGAAGGCAGCCGTCGCCAAGGTCAAATTCCTGCAATCCCGCGCGCGGAGCGGCCGTTGATGGCGTCGCTCGGCTTCGAGAACGTCTCCAAGCGCTTTCACGACGGGACGCTTGCGCTCGCCCAGGTGGATCTCGACATCGCGCACGGCGAATTCATGGTCCTCGTGGGCCCATCGGGATGCGGGAAGACGACGCTCCTCCGCAGCGCCGCCGGTCGTGAGGAGATCACGAGCGGCGAAATCCGACTCGGCGGCCGAGTGGTGACCGACGTCGATCCCAGCGAGCGCGACGTCGCCATGGTCTTCCAAAACTATGCGCTCTATCCGCATATGACCGTCCGACAGAACCTGGCCTTCGGGCTCGAGCAAAGGCGTCTGCCGCGCGCCGAGATCGCCAAGCGGGTCGCCGCCACCGCCAGCACCCTAGGGCTTGAGCGCCTTCTCGACCGTAAGCCCGCGGCCCTGTCGGGCGGACAGCGGCAACGGGTTGCGATGGGCCGAGCGATCGTGCGCGAGCCGGCCTGCTTCCTGATGGATGAGCCCCTCTCAAATCTCGACGCCAACCTCCGCGTCCAGATGCGGTCCGAGCTCAAGCTTCTCAATGCCAAGCTCGGCGTCACCACGCTCTACGTGACGCACGATCAGGTCGAGGCGATGACCATGGGCGACCGCGTCGCCGTCCTCAGCCCGGTATCTCATCCGAACGACCATAACCTCCAGCAATGCGCGCCGCCGGCGGAGCTCTACAACAACCCGGCCAATCTATTCGTGGCCGGGTTCATCGGCAGCCCGGCGATGAATTTTGTGCGGGCCCGCGTGGAGCGGGGCGGGGACGGCCCCGAACTCTGGATTTCCGGACTGCCGTCGCCGCTCCGAGCGGGCGCACGGGTCGCCGCGCTTCGCCCCGGTCTCGAGCGCTGGCAGGGCCGCCCCGTGATTCTCGGCATTCGGCCCGAGTTCTTCTCGCTTGTTGCGGTCGGCCAGGGCGATCTCGACGTCGACGTCGTGATGATCGAAATGACCGGCGCGGACGGCTATCTGCATTTCGAGCTCCCGGTCGCGCCCGGACCGATCGAGATCGGCCTTGCAGAGGAAACCATACCGCACCGGCGCCAACAGGTGACCGCGCGCATCGAGCCCAAGCTCCTGCCGCGGGCCGGAACGCGCGTTAGGCTGGCGATCGATTTTGCCCGGACTCACTTCTTCGATCCGGATGCTGGCTTGGCGATCTGCTGACAATGGAGACGGGAGCGCGGAATGATCGAGGACCCAGGCGTCCCGCGGCGTACTGTCCTTGTGACCGGCGTAATGATGTACGTGCGGTACCCACTGTCGCTGCGAAAGGCAGCGCGACCGTCACCACGATGATCAATCCCTGGACGACAATCGGCCAGACCATCGCCGTGATCGGCGGCGGGATCGATCTCTCGGTCAGCGCTGTCATCACGGTCACCGCCATCATTCTGCCGTTAGTGTCCTTCGACGGTGACGCGGCGGGCCTCGGAGCCATCGCGCTCGCGCTTCTCGTCGCGGCCGCAATCGGAGCTGTGAACGGCCTCGGCATCGGCTATCTCGGTCTGCCGCCGCTGATCATGACATTGGCCATGGCGACGATCCTGCAAGGGCTCCTCATCCTCATTGCCGGCGGGAGCGCGATCTCGATCACCAACGCCTCGCTCGATTGGCTAGGCTCGACGCATGTGCTGACCATTTCAGTCAGCATCATCCTTTGGGCGATCGTGGCCGCTGTTTGCCTGTTTTGGCTGCATGGAACGCGCAGCGGTTCGCTCATCTTCGCGATCGGCGCCAATCCCGTGGTTAGCCGTCTGTCGGGCGTGCCAATTCGCCGACTGACGCTGGCCACGTACGTGATCTCGGGGTTCTGCGCCGGCCTCGCGGGCCTTCTGCTCTTGTCCATGAATGGACAGGGCTATGTCGGCATCGGCGACCCGTACTTACTGTCGTCGATCGCAGCGGTGGTGCTCGGTGGCATCTCGATCCTTGGCGGGCAAGGCACTTATTTTGGCACGATCGCCGGAGCGGTGCTGCTTGTGACAATGACGGCGCTGATCACTGTCGTGAACGCCTCGGAGGGCTGGCGCAGCGTAATTCTTGGCTGCCTGATTTTGGCTATGCTGCCATTATCTGGCCGCGACCAGTCCCGCTGAGAATGCGCGCGGCCCCGATCGATGAAGGAGACTAAGTTGCTTGTCCAGGACTTGGATACGCCCTGCGCGGTGGTCGATCTCGACGTGATGGAGAACAATCTCCGGCGCTGTCAGACTTATCTCGACCGTCACGGCTTGAACCTTCGCCCGCACATCAAGACTCACAAGATTCCGGAATTCGCCCATCTGCAGATCAAGCTCGGCGCGAAAGGCGTCAATTGCCAGAAGCTCGGCGAGGCGGAGGTCATGGTCGACGCAGGCATCTCCGATATCCTGCTGACCTACAACCTCGTCGGTCAGACTAAGCTCGATCGCCTCGTGGCGCTCGCCCGTCGGGCCGACATCAAAGTCGTGGCGGACTCGAAGGACGTGATCCAAGGCCTGGCGTCCGCCATGTCCCGAGCTGGGCTTGAGCTGCCGGTGCTCGTCGAATGCGATACCGGCGCGCAGCGTTGCGGGGTCACATCGCCGACCGACGCCGTCACGCTGGCGCAGGCTATCGACCGTGCGCCCGGGCTCAAATTCAAAGGGATTATGACCTACCCGCCAAAGAACTCGGTGGCCAAGACCAACGCTTGGCTGACCGAGGCCGTCGATCTATGCAAGCGCTCTCAGCTTGCCATCGAAACCGTCAGCAACGGCGGAACGCCCGACCTCTATAGCGCCCATGAAGTGACGGTCGCGACGGAGCACCGGCCTGGAACCTACATTTACAGCGACCGCAATCATGTTGAGACGCATGGTCTCGGCGCGCTGGCCGACTGCGCTCTGCGGGTTCAGACGAGAGTCGTGTCGCACGCTGCGCCGGACCGCTGCGTGATCGACGCCGGGTCGAAGAGCCTGTCGTCCGATTTGCTCGGGCTCAACGGCTTCGGTCGCATCCTCGAGCATCTCGACTGGGAGATCTATGGCCTGAGCGAAGAGCACGGACACGTGCGCGCGCCGCCCGGCGCGGGCGAGCCCAAAATCGGCGAGCTCGTCACTGTCATCCCCAACCACGCCTGCGTGGTGACGAACCTGTTCGACCGGATCTACGCCGCTCGGCAGGGGAGGGTCGAGACCTTCTACGAAGTCGCAGCGAGAGGCAAGGTGCAGTGAGCCTTTCGAAGACTGCGCTCACGCCCGATATTGCTCGCCTCGCTGCCCTGCTCGAGCGGCTCGTCGCCATCGACACCCAGAATCCGCCCGGACGGGAGACGGAGGCCGCCGCGCTCCTTGCGTCCGAGGTCGACGCCGTCGGTTTCGCGACAGAGGTTCGCCCGCTTCGAACGGCCGAGCAAATGTCGTCGGGCGAATCGACAACGGCGACGGCCCCTGTTTCGCTTTCAACTCGCATATGGACACCGTTCCGGTCGGCGGCGGCTGGACCAACGATCCCTTCTATCTGACAGAGCGCAACGGCAGGCTCTTCGGGCGAGGCGCTTGTGACGCGAAGGGACCGATTGTGGCGATGGTCGAGGCCGGCCGTCTCCTTGCGTCGCAGCGGGACCTATGGCGCGGGACGCTGGTTCTGATGTTCGTCGCCGACGAGGAGATCAACGGCGGCGGCTCACGGGCTCTCGCCAAGCAGCAGCCAAAGCCCGACTTGATCGTTATCGGCGAGCCGACGAACAATGCGGTGTACGCAGCTCATAAAGGCTGTCTGCGCCCGCTGATTCGCGCCAAGGGCAAGGCCGCGCATTCCGGCCGCCCGGAGCGTGGCGTGAATGCGATCCTCGCTGCCAGCCATCTGACGTCACTGTTCGACGCGCGCGATCGCGAATTGAGGGCCCAAAGCCATCCTCTGGTCGGTCACGCCAGCCTGACGGTCACGCGCATCGCGGGAGGAATCGCCGACAATGTCGTGCCGGATGATTGCGAGATGGTGCTCGACCGACGGCTGCTGCCAGGCGAGACGCTCGACGCTGCGCTGGACGATCTGCAGGCTTTGCTGACGCGTGCGAAGCGCGATCACGGCGTGGACGCGGAGATCGCGACGATCCGCACGAAGGCCGGGTCGACAGAGACCGCACTCGACGACCCGCTCGTGCGCAAAGCGGTCGCCATCTCGCGCACGCATGGTGTGACGTTTCCGCAGCCGGGCGGTCTAACGGGCGGGTGCGACCTCGTTCATTTTCACGACGTTGGCGCCGTGGGCATCGTGCTTGGCCCTGGCTCGCTCGACGTCGCTCACCAGCCCGACGAATACGTCCCGAAGGACGACCTCGCCCGCGCCACCCTCTATCGCGATATCGCTGTTGCGATGATGCAGCCTTGATTTGCGCCGTGCCTCACGATCGGATCAGCAAAATGGCTTCGATCTCGACCATGATGTCGTTGGGTAGCGAGCCCATCCCGACGGCCGAGCGGGCGTGGCGGCCCGCATCGCCAAGCGTTTCGACGAAGAGATCGGAGCAGCCGTTGATGACTTTGGGGTGATCGCCGAAGTCGGGCTCGGCGTTGACCATGCCGAGCAGTTTGACCACCGCCTCGATGGGGGTGAGTTCGCCAATCGCCGATTTTGCGACCGCCAACAATTGCAGGCCGGTGAGGCGAGCCGCCCGGTAGCCATCGTCGACCGTAGCGTTCTTGCCCAATCGTCCGATTTCAAACGTTCCATCGGGCTTCTTCGGTCCCTGGCCGGAGAGAAACAGAAGATTGCCCGCCCAGCGATACGGAACGTAGTTGGCGAGGGGAGCTGGGACCGCCGGCAACGTCAGGCCCAGAGCGGCAAGCTTTTGCTCAGGCGTTGGGTTGCTCATGAGCGGATCATCCGAAAATTAAGGTTTGTCGGCTGGCGCTTCATCCATTCCACAATTGGCCGTTGAGCACAATTCCGCGCGCCTCCAAGCGCCAGTCCCCGATCATTCGCTCGCCCACCACGTCGACATAGTCGAACTTGCCATTCTTGAGTTCGAGGATCGAAGCCTCGCCGACGCCGCCGGGCCGCAGGCTGCCGAGATCGCTGCGGCGCAAAGCCTTGGCCGGCGTCGCCGTCGCAGCGCGTAGGACCTCGTCGAGCTTCATGCCGAGGCAGAGGAATTTCGACATCGTGGTAAGAAGATCAAAAGCGGGGCCGTCGATGCACAAGGCGTGGACGTCGCTCGATATGCAGTCCGGCGCGAACCCATTGGCCGCCATCGTCCGGGCAGTCTTGAACGCAAAAGATCCCATGCCGTGGCCGATGTCGAAGAGAATCCCCCGCTTGCGCGCCTCGATCACCGCGTCGCGCACGCGGCCGTCGGCGGTCGCGGGGTTGTTCGGGAACGGGCGGAAGCAATGGGTCAGAATGTCACCCGGCCGGAGCCGCGCCAGAACGTCCTCGAGCGTCGGGGGAGGATGATCGATATGGACCATCATCGGCAGACCCAGTTCTTCCGCCGTCTGCCGGGCTATGTCGAGCGGGATAATGCCAGAATATTGGGAGGCGTGGAGGCCCACTCGAACCTTGACGCCGACGATCGTATCGCGATTCGCGTTTACGACCTCGACCGCCTCGGCCGGCGCCATCAGCCTCAAATCGCCGCTTTCGCCGACCATAACGCGACGAGCGAACCCATAAATGCCGGCGAAGGATACGTTAAGAAAAGCAAGGATTCGTACCGGAGAGGACGGCCGGATTACATGTTCCAGAAAACCGGGATAGTTGCCTGGCCCCGCGCTGCCCGCATCGAGCACCGTCGTGCACCCGCCGCGAGCGAGACGAAGAGGATCGACTCCAAGCGAGGTGCCGCCCCAATAGACATGAGTATGCAAGTCGATGAGGCCCGGCGTGACGATGAGGCCGCTAACGTCCTTGACCTTCGCGCTGGAAAGTCCTGAGCCGATTGCGGCGACACGACCATCTTGGAAGCCAACGTCCGTGACGGAGTCGATAGCCTGTGACGGATCGATAACCCGCCCCCCTCGGAGAACCAGATCAAGCTGCATCAAGTTCACCTCTCGGGAATCGGATCCAACCCGGCGACTCAAAAATTCTGCCGACTACCACAGCGTGTAACCACCATCGATAACGTAGGCGGCTCCGGTGACATAGGCGGCCGCTGGGCTCGCTAGATAAACCGCCAACGGTCCAATCTCTTCGGGGTCGCCGGTGCGACCCATCGGGATGTTCGTGACGATGGCTTGGATGACATCCGGCCTCGTCTTGTTCCATTCCTTATTTGCGTCTGTCATGAAGAGGCCTGGGCAGATCGCATTGACGGTAATCGCATGTGGCGCCCAGTCGGCGGCCGCGCAGCGAGTGAAGTGTAGGACAGCTGCCTTCGCTGTTTCATAGTGCCGCCCGGCAATCCCCCGATTGGCGATGATCGCGCTTATCGAAGCGATGTTGATGATGCGACCACCAATGCCGCGGTGGATCATAGCTTCGCCCACCAATTTGGTGCCAATGAAGCAACTGGTCAAATTGAGATCGAGCAACCGCTGCCAGGTCTCAAGCGATTCTGCCTCGATGGGCACGTTCTCCTCGCGGTTGCCGACGTTATTGACGAGGACATCAATCGGACCCATCTCGCCGATCGCCTTGCGATAGGCTCTATCGCATTCCGCTGGCACCCCCATGTCAGCCATGATCGTCCACGCCTTGCGTCCCATCGCCCGGATTTCCCCGGCCGTGGTGTCGAGCGTTTCCTGAGTGCGGCCGGTCAGGATGACGTCTGCGCCGACTTCGGCAAAGGCTAAGGCCATTGCTCGCCCCAGACCCCGGCTGCTTCCTGTGACCAAAGACCGCTTCCCATCGAGGCGAAATCGATCGAGCACTCCCATGATTTTTCCTTCCCTGTTCGGTTTGCCCGGAGCCATAAGTTTGTTACTTGATCGCTCCGAGAGCCAGTCCGCTGACTAGATAACGCTGCAGGCTTGCAAAGACGATCGCGACCGGAACGCTAGCGAGGAGCGTCGCCGCCATGACGTTGTCCCACTCGATCGCGTATCGACCACCGACCAAGGAGAAAATTTGGAAAGTCAAGGTGAAGTTCTGATTCGAGCGCAGCAGGGTTAGCGCGAGCACGAACTCATTCCAGCAATAGATGAAGACGAATGTCGCGGTCACGCCGAGGGCCGGAGCCGCCAACGGCAAGAACACCAGCCACAGCCGCTGGAACGCCGAAGCGCCATCGAGCTTGGCGGCCTCCTCCAGTTCCCGTGGAATGGTCCGAAAATAGGCCTGCAGCATCCAAACGGCAAAGGCCAGGTTGAAGGCCGCGTAACAGAGCACCAACGCGTAAAGCTTGTCTACGAGGCCCATTCTCACCATGAGTCGAAAAATACCCAGGACAAGCACGACCGGCGACAACATTTGTGTGACAAGCAGGAATTGGCGGAACAGCCTTTGCCCGCGGAACGGCATCCGCGAAGTGGCGTAGGCGGCAGGAATGGCGATGATGAGGCACAGCGCTGTTGCCCCAGCGCTAACAAGGATGCTGTTCACCAGAGCCTGTCCAAAACCGACCGCGCGCCACATGTCGACAAAATTTGCTAATCTGATCTGCTGAGGGAGCCAAACCGGAGGAAAGACCAGGATCTCTGCTCGGGGCCGGATTGCGGTCGATACCATCACTGCGAATGGGAACAGGATTGCGAGTATGAGCGGCGAGAGCGCAAGCCAATAGACCGCGGATCGGCCAGCGCGCGACATTACGCGGTCTCCCGCTCGTTGCGCATTGCGAGGATCGCATAGACGATCGTGAAGGCAAGTAGGACCAGGAACATTACGATTGATAACGCCGAGGCGATATCAAGTTTACCGTACCGGAAAGCCAGCTTGTAGAGCCAGGTGACTAGTATGTCGGTACTGTTGGCGGGATCGCCTTGAGTCATCACCCAGATGAGCGGAAAAGAATTGAAGACGTAAATGAAATTGAGGACGAGAACGATGTTGATGAATGGGCGGAGCAGCGGCAGAGTAAGAAACCTCCAGCGCTGCCAGCCGCTAGCGCCATCGATGCGGGCGGCCTCGAAAATTTCGCGAGGGAGCGAGGATAGACCGCCTAGAAATACCGTCACTGAGAACGGGATCGAAACGAGAATGCCAATCGCGATCTCGATTGGGAATGCGGTGCCTGCGGTGGCGAGCCAGGCGACGGGCTCCCGAATGGCTCCAAAGTCGTAGAGCGTCGCGTTGACCATCCCCGACTGACCGTTCAACGCCCAACGCCAGACGATTCCACTCATGGTCAGCGACACTGCCCAGGGCAGCATTATGATGACGCGCAATATATGGCGACCGATGAAATCGTCAGCCAGGATCAGGGCAATGGGGATCGAGAGCAGCACGGTTCCGCCGACGACCGCGAAGGTCCATATCAGCGTTCGGATCAAGCATTCTAAGAAGAGCGGCTCGTCGATCAGCTTGGAGAAGTTGGCGAGGCCAGAGTAGTCCTTGAGTTGCCCAAATCGTGTGACCGAGTGCAATGACATGTCGGTCAGGTCCCAGATCGGGTACCCGATGATCCAAAACGCCAGCAGCAGACTGGGCAGAATCAGGATGTAGGGTGCGATCGACATGCCCCCCTCGCGTCGCCGCCCTCCGACAGGGGCGACCCGAGTTGCATTCATCGTCGCGCCCTCCAGGTATCTGGCGTTTGCTACTGTTTGAGAATGGCGTCGATCGACGTCGCAGCGTCCTTCAGCGCCGCGTCCGGCGTCGCCTGTTTCGTATAGACAAGCTGTAGCGCCCGGATAGTGGCGTCGGCGGCCTGCTCCCAGTTCGGGATGGGCGGAGCGAAGTGGGCGTAGGGCAGCATCTCGGTGAACGCCTTGAGCTGCGGATCGTTGCTGAAGATGGGAGCGTCAGCCTCGACTTTCGTCACCGGCAAGAAACCCTCCTTGGTGGTGAACTCGACGCGCCACTTGGGGCTGAACGCGGTCTCGTCCAGGAACTGCCATGCAAGCTTGTTGTTCTTGCCGCCCTTGAACAGCATCAAGCTGTCGGTCACACCATAAGTGGCCTTTCGCGTCCCGGCCGGAATCGGGGCGATGCCATAGTTGAGCTTCGACGCCTCGGTCTTGATTTGACCTCGGAGCCAGGGCCCAGTGAGGATCATTCCGATGCGGCCCTGCTTGAACAGTCCCTCGATGTCCTGTCGGTTGTAGCCTGTGGGGTCGGGCTCCGTGAGGCCCTGATCGATCATGTCGCGATAGAGCTGCAGACCGGCGATCGCGGCAGGGCTTCCAATTCCGGACTTGCCGTCCTGAATTAACTCGCCGCCGTGCGTCCACAAAGAATAATACCAGTAGGCATCGGTCTCGATTTCTTTGCCTTGCAGCGCGAAGCCGTAGGTGTCGCCGCCGCCAAGCGCCTTGACCTTCTTGGCGTCATCAACCAATTGGTCCCAGGTGTCGGGAGGATTCTGGACGCCTGCCTTCGCCAGCAGGTCCTTGTTGTAATACATGGCCCGCGCCGAGGCCGCGACGGGAAGGGCGTAGACTTTGCCGTTGATCGTCGAGGGCCCCATGAAGCTTTCGATGAAGCGGCTCTTGAATTCCGGCGTAATATACCCGTCCAGCGGTTCGGCGATGTCGTTGTGCACAAAGTCGACCAACCACCGGGTCCCGATCAGTGCGATATCAGGCGGAGTTCCGCCTGCGATGTCGGTGGTGAGACGCTGCTGCAGATTGTCCCACTGCACCACCTCGATCTTGACGTCGACATCGGGATGGGCGGCGGTGAAATCCTTCGCCATTCCTTCGAATATCCCTTGAGTGGCGGCGCTATAAAAACCAACCACCACTCTGATTTGATCTTTCGCTTGCGCCGCTGCGACGGTGAACGCCAGAGCGGCCAGGCTGACGAATAGACCTGAGGCTTTACGCATTGTTCCCTCCTTGATTCGACCTCATACGATCGCGGCTGGTGCTCACGGTCGGTGACGAGAGCGGCTTATGCCGCCACACGCAGAAGCTCTTGGATACTGACCGGCGCGCGTCGTGAGATCGAAGCGATGGTTGCTTCGATCATCGCCGTCACGATGAGGCCGTCCTCTCCGGTCGATTCGGGTATGACGTCGTCCGCCACACAATCAATGAAATAGCGGATCGACTCGTATTGGAAGCCCCAGGCCTTGCCGTAGCGCGTCACGGATTCCGAAGAAAATGGGGTGTGGAACCGGTCTGTGAACACCCACAGGTTCGGCTCGTTGCGCACTTCCAAACCGCCTTTCTCACCATAAAGCGTCAGCCGATTATCGACCACGTTGGTGTAACTGTTGGGGACGATCCAAGAGGTCTCGAAAGTGACAGACGCGCCACCTTCGAATTCCACCAGCGCCTGGATGGCGTCCCAGCAATCCACGCCCTTGGCGGCCAGCACTCCACGGTGTCCCTTGGCGTAAACCTCCACGGGCTCGCGGCCGATAAGCCAACGCACAACGTCCATGATGTGCGGGAAAAGGAACCACTCCGGACCAGAGCGCGAACCCCAGCCAAGCATCTCGGTTGGAACGTAAATCGTGTCGCTCAGCCTTGCATAACCCATCACTGGCGCGCCTAGATCGCCGCGATCAGCGTAGGCCTTCGCGCCCATGAAAAGCGGATGCCAGCGAGCATGGAAATCAACCATGAACTTGACCCCGGCTTTCGCCGCTGCGGCCACCATTGCCTTGCCGTCGACGATGGACGTCGCAAGAGGCTTCTCCACCATCACATGCTTGCCTGCCTCCAACAAGCGGATCGTCGAATCTCGATGAAGGTGATCGGGCGTCGCTATAGTCACCGCCTCAACATCGCCCGACGCGAGGCTTTCGATATC
>Ga0210408_10004950_pt1 | contig 11811 bp, 10 predicted proteins | sample IncBWH4MmetaG_FD_155471 | JGI IMG/M metagenome (GOLD analysis project Ga0210408, IMG submission 155471) | Forest soil microbial communities from Barre Woods Harvard Forest LTER site, Petersham, Massachusetts, United States - Inc-BW-H-4-M | ecosystem: Environmental > Terrestrial > Soil >... | reverse complement strand
GGAGGTAAAATTCCGCGAATGCACGGAAGCTTACAGCGTGTTGAGCGATGCGCAGAAGCGGCAGATCTACGACACGTACGGCCATGCGGGGCTTTCCAGCTCCGGCGCCAGCCAGGGATTTGACCACACCGTCTTCCAGGATTTCCACGACATTTTCGGAGATTTTTTTGGCTTCGAGGACCTCTTCGGTGGAAGCGGAGGGCGCCGCGGACGCAGCCGGGCACAGCGCGGCGCCGATCTGCGATACGACATGTCCCTGACGTTCGAAGAAGCGTCCGCGGGCGTGGCCACCAAGATCAAGCTGCCGCGCCAGGAATATTGCGAGGCCTGCAACGGCACCGGCGCTAAAAAGGGCACGGGAGTTCAGGCTTGCCAGACGTGCGCCGGCCGCGGACAGTTGGCTTACCAGCAGGGATTCTTCACCATCACGCGCACGTGCCCGGCATGCCAGGGCGCGGGCCAGATTGTGAAAGAGCGCTGCCAGGAGTGCCGCGGGCAGGGACGGCTGGAACGCGAAAAGACCATCGAGCTGCGGATTCCGCCGGGGGTGGACACCGGAACGCGGCTGCGCGTCGCCGGCGAAGGAGAGCCCGGGCCAAATGGCGGGCCGGCCGGCGATTTGTACGTGGTGCTGGAAGTCAAGGAACATGCGTTCTTCGAGCGGCGCGGCGCGGATTTGTATTGCACTATCCCCGTGAGCATTGCGCAGGCGACGCTTGGCACGGAATTGCAAGTGCCGGGATTGAACGGGGAAGAAAAACTGAAAATTCCGGAAGGCACGCAAAGCGGCGCGGTCTTTCGCATCAAGGGCAAGGGACTTGCCGACCCGCGCGGCGGCGGCAAAGGCGATTTGTACTACCACGTGCTGGTGATGACGCCGACGAAACTGACGCGCGAGCAGCGCAAACTGATGGAACAGCTCGGCTACACGATCAGAGTTGACAACAAGCCGGCCGACCGCAACTCCTCGATCTTTGACAAGGTCAAAGACATCTTCGGGTAGAGAACCGGAATTCGAAAAATTGGAGATTTTCAGAATGGGGGAAACTTCCCGTCTGTCGCTAGTTTCCGTCAGCACCCAGTAGCCTCAGCCGATGTTACTTGCGCTGTGCATGTTGGTTACTCTAAACCCGCACACGCAAAATCGGCGTATGCGGCACCCAAAGTCGTCTCAGGATTTATTGTCTGTGCCACCCGCCGGGCCTTAGGCGATTACTTCCGAGGAGTGGCCGATTATCCACGAAACGACCTGGTCTGGCAATGTTAGTGTTGTGGCGATGTTACGCCATTGACCGAATTCACTCTGGAACGACGGGGTACAATGAGAATGGCGCGCCCAGGGCACGTTGGCCCAATTGGGACTTTTGGCCAAAGGAGGGTTGCAAAAGTTGCGCACCACAATCGGGTTCATACGTACCAAAATCGGGTTCATACGTACCAAGTTGAGAGTCCCCTTAAGCGCACATACCCTGTCCAAGATGTTGCGTTGGTACGAGGTGGTTCTATGAATGGGGAACTGAGTCCGGAGCGAGTCAAGCGAATTGCCCACATCAAATCGCATCTGGATGGGGGATTCAAGCTCGATCAGCTCGTCCGCAATATCGAGAATGGCCTCGGTAACCCGAGAGCGTGCGTGATGTCATTGTCGCGTCATGCCGAAGCCAGTGGGTTCTATGCCTGGTTCGAGGAGCGAGATCTGACGTCGATGCGGCAATGGTTCCATACGGCCGCCAAACTGGATCGCAAGTGGTACCAGATGGAGGAGGACAAACAGGGATCCGGCTCGAAGATGCTGGAGCTCATCAAGCCGCTTGTGTCGAATGACCGCTCGCTGATCGAATGGTTCGCCCATTACGACCAGGTCTATTACCTGGATCGTGTTGAGGAACAGACCACACATGATTTTTGGGCGTACCAGGCGATTGTCGCATTGCGTGGCGAGTGGCCCCGTCTCATCGAGCGTTGCGAGAGGGTCATGCGCACTCCTCCGCGTGCGGCCTCGGAGCAAAAGTATCTGCCGGATCACGAATTCTATCTGGCGCTGGCCCGTCGCGATGTCGGAACGATGACCGAAGCGTTGCACAAACTCGTAACGCCCAAGATGGTCAAGGCGCGCAACAACGATGACATCGGCTACGCGAGGGATTTGATTTCCACCGCGGCGGTGATTTACGCCAAGATTGCCTGGTTCCACGGATACAAGGTTCGGGTCGATTCGCCATACATCCCATCCGAATGGTTGCCGATGGAGCCGCTGCAACGGTACGACGATCGGTACGGATTCACATGATCCGAGGCCACAGAGCGCGTTTAATCTGAGGATCGATGCGGAAGCGATGTTCGAAGCGGCACGTCGTCGAGGCCAGGGAATAGTCGTCGCGAATTCATTCCGGCTTCCTGGAGATGTTCCGGGGAAACATGGGGACAGACGGGACGTTCACCGGTTTGTGGGAGAGCCAGGCCCGAAGGCCGGGCCACCCGCCCTTGCAAACGGGGCAAGGAGACCTTTGTGCACCTGGCATATTTGGACGAATCGACAACCTCTGGCCAAATCGCAATCTTCGGAGCCGTTGTGGTTCCTTCTGGCGCATGGGGTTGGACCGAGCGGCTGCATGGCATCGCCATTGAACAATTGTTCCCTGTAAATGAGGTTGAAGAGAAGTTCAAGGAATTCCACGCGTTTGAACTGTTCAATGGTGAGGGCGCGTTCAAGGGAATAGAGGAACGAAAACGCTTCAGCGCAATTCAGGTTTTGCTCATGTCGCTAAGGCACTACAATATTCCTTTCATATACGGGGCCGTAGACGAAAAGAAACTTGCAAATAGTTCCTACGCCAAGAGTCTGTATGGGACAGCGCGTCCAGTGAGCGCCGCATTTCGTTTGTGTGCCCTAGCCGTAGAAGATTGGGCGCGCAAGCGGCATCCACAGCTTGACCAAGGGGTGGCCCTTGATTACGCAGACAATTACCTGCTCATCGCAGATAACACCACCGACCAAGAACTAAAAAAGCAGCTACAAACCAGCTACAAGATACTGCGTTCCAGCCATCCATACTCGACACCAAAACCCCATGATAATCGCCTGTGGCATTCAACTCGCCGACCTTTGTACCTACTTCATGCAATGTCATCTTGCAAAGCGAGACAAAACCCATAGGGACAAAGCCGACGAATTCTTTAACCTTATCAGGCCACACGCGATCTGCGCGAAGCCAGAGCCCGAATGGTCGCAGTACCGAGAATTTCTAGTAAGTCACGATGACAAGCAAGGGGAACGCGCGGTACAGTCAGATGGTGACGCGAAATCGAAAGGTCAAATCGCCTGATTGGAGACTTTGAGGGTAAGGGAAACTTCCCGTCTGTCCCCGCTTTCCCAGCCCAGTGGGCAAAGACAAGTAGGCTTCGTATGGAAAAACATTTCGACGATCTGCCAAACTGGGCGTTTCGAGTCGAAGAAGTCTCGAGCGGTGTCTACAATGTGAAGGGGAAGAACATGGTTTTTGGCGCCAACCTGGATCTCACCGGAGAGGATCCGCTAGATTTGCTTCAGGAAGCAAAACGTGTTGCCGTAGACATGGATCGGCAAATTCGTCGCAAAGTTGAGCCAAGCGAGTAGCTTGTTCTTGGCGGCAAGGATCAGCGCGTACGGTCTACATCGGACGCTTACGGGCCACCCGCCAGCAGTAGATCGAGAATGAGGGCAGCATCGCGTTCATCGGTCTTCTGCTTGCGCACTTCGCTGGCGCGAATCTTCGCGGAGTCCCCGATCCAAAGTTCGTGACCGAGTTCCGCGAGCAGGCGCTCGAACCAGTGAATGGGCCCCGTGGCTTCGATGCCCACAAGAACCGGTTCGTGCGAACTCTGCAAGTTCCGGTAGAACGCGTGAGCCTCGCCGCTCTCATGATCCAAGCGGCGCTCGACAAGCAACTCGCTGGTCTCTTCTCTGGCCATGGCAATCTGCTGATAGCGTGTATGAAAATCACAACCTATAATGATCATTGCTCGGCTCCTTTTCCCGAGCCTTGGTCGTTCAACAGCTGCCAAGTTTACTCGGTCGAAGGAGCCGACGCCGTCATCTAATCAGCCCAGCGCCTCCACGATGTGGCAAATTGTCTATTGAAAGATTTTTTCCTCCGCGAGAACAGCGTGACACCAGTTCCGGACTTGACCGCTAGGGCTCGATAACCGTCAAACTTAATTTCTTATGTGGCGCTCGGCGTTATATGGCGCTGACTTTGATAGGCGAGCCAGCTACCGTACAGTTTTGCAGAAAGCACCACATAATCTAAGCCTTTATTTTGAATTTACATCTTCCCAGTATTGGAAATCGGTTCGGCGGGTAGCCTGACAGAGGTTTCATTTCGCGCTTCACTCAGAGCGCCTTCGACTTCAGGTACATGTGAATGAGATGGAGGGCATCGGCGCAGGTTTTCTATTTAAGAATCAAATGGATCGGCATAATGTCCTTGTTGCTTCGCTCGGCCTGCTTGTAAACAACGATGTATCCGTAGAGGGTCCCCCTAAAGCTGCCAAGAGATTTATCGGGAGCTTGGACAAATAGCAGTTGATTCACCTGGTACGCAGACTTGAAGCCCTTCATCGGAGTCGCCTTCATTGAAGTCTCGTCTGTCAATGCCGAGTTTCCATCGCTCCACTTGCTTCCGGTGTAGACCAGCAAAGCATCGCTGTTCGGCGTTCTCGCACCGCTCATAGCTCCCGATAAACACGAGGCCTTATATCCAGTTGGATCGGTCCTCACTTCTTCAAAGGGAATTGGCGCGAGACAAATGTTCATCTGCTCGCCGTTGTATCCAATTTGAAAGCTGCTGGCGTGGAGTTGAATCTCAATGGTTCCGTCATTGACCGACGCCGGCGCGAACTTGCCGTCTTGGGCAAAATAGAAATCTGCACCGTCACTGTTGAAGGTCAGTGGCCCATAATTAGGGCTTTGCTGGTCCGAACTAGCTTGGTCTCCGTGCGTCGCTGTTGATTGAGAGCTCGTTGACGCCGCGGTTGACTGAGAAAGCTGCTTCTTGAGCGCGGCCAGGTTGCTTTTTGCCAAGCTGCTCCCATGGTTGGCTGCTTTTTCATACCAGGCGATTGCCTGCGCGTTGTCTTGCTTGACTCCATCGCCATTCTGGTACATCCAGCCAATGTTGCCTTCAGCGCCCGCGTCGCCCTGCGCTGCGGCCTTTTGGAACCATGTCAGGGCTTTGCCTGAGTCCTTCGGCACTCCGAGGCCCTTCTCGTAGATAAGACCCAGGTTGTTCTCAGCGGCGGCGAAGCCCTGGTCGGCAGCTTTTTGATACCACGCGAGTGCCTGCGCGTAATCTTTTGGTACGCCGAGGCCGCCTGCGTAAATTGAGCCGAGATCCACTTCGGCTCTCACGTTGCCTTGTGCTGCGGCTTTCTGGAACCAGGTAAGAGCCTGGCTGTAGTCTTTGGCTACGCCCCATCCGTATATGTAGAAACTCCCAACACTATATTCAGCGACCGCGTCACCTTGGTTGGCCGCCTTCTCGAACCAGCCGAAAGCCTTGGTCAAGTCCTTGGGCACTCCCCAGCCATTCATATAGAGGACGCCGAGGTTGTCCTCCGCCGTCGCATCACCCTGGATGGCTGCTTTCTGGAACCACCCGAGGGCCTTGGCGTAATCTTTTTCCACGCCAAAGCCATTCCGGTACAGTCCGCCAAGATTCGTTTCGGCATTGGCGTTGCCCTGTGCCGCAGCCTTTTCGTACCAGGCGATTGCCTGCGAGTAGTCTTTGGGGACGCCGAGGCCCTCTGCGTACATATCGCCGAGGTTGTCCTCGCCGAGAGCGTCACCTTGGTTTGCCGCTTTCTGGAACCAAGCGAGCGCCCGGCCATAATCTTTCGTCACTCCAAAACCGTGCAGATAGAAGAGGCCGACGGCGTCCTCATCTTGGATCAAGCCCTGGTTGGCTGCTTTTTGGAACCACCCGAATGCCTGCGCAAGGTTTTGTTCGACACCAATGCCGAACCAATAGAAAAGGCCGACACAGTCTTCTCCGGCTGCGTCGCCCTTGTCGGCGGCTTTCTGGAACCACCGCAAGGCCTGGGAATAGTCCTTTGGTATGCCAAGGCCGTACTGGTACGTCCAGCCAAGATTGTTTTCGGCGGGCGTGTAGCCCTGCATGGCAGCCTTCCGATACCAGGCGATTGCCTGGGCGTAGTCCTTTGGAACGCCAAGACCGCACTGATATAACCACCCAAGGGTGTTTTCGGCGCGAGCGTCGCCTCTCGCGGCATCGTTTTGGTATTTGGCGATTGCCTCGGCATCGTACTTTTGATGGCCAAGACCGGCTTTGCACATCTGCTCGAGTCGGGCTTGGGAACTCGCCATCATTGCCTGACCTTTCACTCCCGAAAGAGCCTTGGAACGTTGCTGTACCTCTTGCTCAGAGGCGGCCTGCGCAATCACGCTTTCGGGCACAAGAAAGAGGGCTCCCACTGCGAGGGTGAAAACAATACTGGCGAGCAGACCCCGATGGCAACCACTTAGAATCTTCACCTGGAATCTCCTTTTTCAGCTCTGATTCGTCTGAGTTTACCGCTGGTTGCTGGTTCTTCAAGACCAAACTCCCATCTGCAAAGGAAAGCCGGATGAAAAGCTGAGTGATTCGTCGCCTCCGTGGCGTCCGGTGCGTCATCGCAAGCATCTCCTATTAGAGATCAATATATGGCGAGTACGAGACAACTCCCAAGGATTAGAATGTTGAACAGAGTTACCACTGTTAGGTAAGGTTTGATTATGTGGCCATTTAGACCAAAGATTAAACAGGAGACAAAACGGGATTGGCACACCCGAGAAGCGCCAAAAGATGGAGGCAGTTTTTGGGCTGCCTACGAGAACTTCCAGTTTATATCTCCCGACGGAAAACACAATGTGAGTGCTCAATATTTTGACGAACCACCTCATGGTGATTCATACCACATTGCAAAGGTAGATGGTCGCCGTTTACCGGGCTATGTTTGGGGAGGCAGTTTTGCTTGGTCGTCTGATTCAAAATATTTTTGCTGTTCTTGGATGCCTGAAAAGTCAGATAACAGAGGCGTGAGGGTTTTAGCTAGGCATACGATTGTCATCGATATGAATGAGCTAAAATACTTCTTAATGCCAGAATATTTTGCTAACTTCCAAATTCAATGGCCGCAAATTGTAGAAATCAAGTTAGTAGGGCCTGACCCCAGGAATTTTAAGAAACTAGTCTTAAGATCGTTTTGTTTTAGTGGAGCAGAAGAGTGGACTTCGTTTTAAACCACTCATTTGAGGTTCAAATTTCGAATCAGAAGGGATGGCGGGTGGCCGCACCTTATGGTTCTCAGGGTGCGGGTGTTGACTTTCTTTCAGCCTGGAGCGCCCGGCATTTAGAAAGCTCCAGATTTCCGATTGCGACGTGAATCGTAATCATCGTTTTGTCGCTACTTTCGAGGTCGCCTGCTTGATGGATGGCTGGGTTGCGGAGACAATGCCGATCTCCACTCGGCGATTGGCCGTTCGGGCTTTGGCATTGCTATCGCGAACAAGCAGCTTGGACTTGCCAAAACCCTTTGTACTGATGAGGCTCTGATCGACTCCCGCCTTAACCAGCGCAGCCCGAACAGCTCGGGCGCGACTGGCGGAGGGTTCCAGGTTGTGCTCCTTTGTCCCGCTGTCAAGCGCGGGGACAGACGGGACGTTTTCTCGTATCATTTGAAAAGACGAGTTTTGCTCATAATGATTTGGGGATTTTCAGAATGGGGGAAACTTCCCGTCTGTCCCTAGTTTCCGTCAGCACCCGGTAGCCTCAGTCGAGGTTACTTGCGCTGTGCAAGTTGGTTACTCTAAACCCGCATACGCAAAATCGGCGTATGCGGCACCCAAAATCGTCTCAGGATTTATCGTCTGTGCCACCCGCCCATGGTGGATGCTTCACGGGGAGTCCATGAGGGGGGGGGTAGATTTATGATAGGGGAAATTGCAATGAGAATCTCCAGTTTGGCGTTCGCGGCAACAGCGTTGTTTGCTTTGAGCAACGCTGCATCCGCCGCAACCTGCGACCGCGCTTGCCTTCTTGAGCAGGCGAGGCAGTTCAACGCAAACATGCTTGCACACACCGCGGAAAGGATCCCTCTCGCGGCCAATGCAAACATACGCGAGAACACCAAAGCCATTGCGCTTGGCGATAGCAAGTGGATTGGGGTAAAGAAAATTCTGTCAGAAGGGGTTTACGCCGACCCAATTCTAGGAAATGTGATTGAGCATGTAGCAGCGGAGACGGCGGCTGGAAAAACGGTCTACATCGGCACGCGGCTCAAGCTGATGGACGGAAAGATCAAAGAAGTCGAGATCAATTTCGACGACGGCCCAAGGGTCAACATGAAAAACCTGGTGCCCTACGATCCGATTTTCAACACCATTGTGCCGCCGGACGAGCGTTCGACACGCGAAGAGTTGGCGCGGATCATTACTTCCTATTTCAAGGGGCTCACTGACCACAATCCCATTCAAACCGATTACGACCCCCGGTGCGACCGCTACCACAGCGGAAACCGCGTTACGCATAACCCGCGGAATGGTGTTGAGGAGGGCGGCGACGTCGGCTGCTATGAGAGCAATCTCGGGCCGAAGCCGTGGGGGCCAGCAACCGAGGTACGCATTGGGTTGGTCGATCCGGAGCGCGGAATCGTCATCGGCTATGCGATTCTCTACTACGGCAACAGCGACCGCAGGATGCAGATCAACGAGGTGTTCAAGATTCTAAATGGCCGCCTTCGGATGGTGGACAACATTGGCTTGATGGAAGAAGGAATCACAACGTCGGGATTCACGGAATGATATTGCGGCTGCAGAGTTATGGATCGGTACCGACAAACGCGGCTGTGGTCATTAATGGGCCCACTCCCGGATTGTCGGCCACTCGGAAACAATCGTGAAGTTCTGACCTCCCCAGTTGGCCAGGATACCGGGTGGACAAGTTCAAAACGGAAGGATTCATCTCGGCGATGGCTTTGCGTGCTTTGAGGTTCTGCGTTGTCTTAGAATCTGACGATGCGGCGGTTCTTCGTTGAACAATTCGTGGCTGATCGCGCCTTCATGGAAGGGGAGGCCCGCATCATCTCGGTCGCGTTTTGCGCGAGCAGCGCAAACTGATGGAGCAGCTTGGCTACACGATCAGAGTTGACAACAAGCCGGCCGACCGCAACTCCTCGATCTTTGACAAGGTCAAAGACATCTTCGGGTAGAGAACCGAAATTCGAAAAATCGAAATTGGAAATCGGGTTGAAGCTTGGCGTAACACCAGCTCGGCTGATTTTCGTCGCGGGAAAGTGGCGTCGAGCCGCCGCACTCCAAAGGGCGGGATTACCGCGCGACAGGGAGCGATACGTCACTTAAACTTAGGCGGTAAGCTGGAGAAGTACCCCATGACCCTGGACGTAAAACCCGAAATCGCTGCCGCGCTCGAAGCCCTGGCTTCTGCCAAAGGGTTGTCTTTGGGAGAGTACCTTGAGCAGTTAGTGGAAAATCAGCTACCGCCCAAGCCAGAAGATGAGGCACGTTCGGAGGGCAGTGGCATGGTTTGGGAAAATGGGTTATTTGTCTACCGTACCGGGAGACCCCTGCCATTGCGCGTCGTCGACGAGGGTGCGCCCATCCAGCAGAAAACGTCCAGTCTGTCCCCTTAGTCCGTCCCTTAGTCCCTAGAAAAAGAGCCAGCGAAAACCGGCCCCACCCTTTCGCAAACGGCGCGAAAGGATGGGCCACCCGCCTGCATTGGCAGCTCCCTTCCAATTTTGATGTTCTTATCGCAGCCTTCTAAGCCTTTACATTCTTTGAAGTTGCTTCGACAGCTTCTATTTTTGTCTGAAGGACTACGACCTTTTCCTGCATACCTAGGTCAGATAGGCGCATATCCACTGACGCGAACGCAGACCGTAACGGTTCTAGTTGCCTGCGAAAGTAGTTCACAACAGTACCCACGCCTAGAGTCAAGAAAAGCGTGAAGTGAATTCCTCCCAATACCCTCAAGATCACAGTCTTTGGCAGTTCGGTGACATAGGCCAAAATAAAAACGGATATTGTTAGTGAATGCGGCCAAGCAAAAGCTATGTCCGCAACCTTCGCTCCACCGACATAAAGGCAGGAAAAAAGTAAAGCAAAGTACAGGTGAGCACAAATCAGCATGAACAGACCGACAGCAAAAGTGAGACGTGAAAAGAAGGCCGATTTAGTAACAAATCCGAAGACAAGCCTGAACCCCTTGATTTGATTCAACAGGTTCTTCAACTCAATCACAGGTGCGGTTTCGAAATTTAGGGTTGTCAGTTTGTTTATCGCGTCGTTCAAGAAGGTGGATACGGCTGTTGCTGCCTTATCGAGAAAAGATTTTGAAAACCAGAATACGCGAACAACGCGATAAAGTTTTCCAACCAGCTGAATAAGCAACACCGTGAATGCCGTCCACACAATCGGCTTGTGACTGGCGAACAACACAAGTAGGCACCAGAGATAGGTGAATTTGCGAAGGGGTCGGGTAAGAAATTCTAACGCAGCTCCCACTTTGCTCCCAGCTGCGCTCTTCCGTTCAGAAATCGGGGCGGTGAGCACAAGTGAAGTGGGCGAAGTCGCTTGCACGACGAGTGTACCCGAAGGAATATCGGCGGAACGCCTCGTTTTTATCGTTAGGATGCGCAGAGCACGTATTGGCCAATAGAATGCGTAAAAGAGAAGAACAAACGGAAAGAAGTAGATATAGGTAATATTGATGAGCGTTTGTCCAAAGTCAGATCCCGCTAGAAAGCTGAACGCCAAGAGAAGTACAAATAGGATGGCCTCGGCAGTTGTAACCTGCATGCGGCCTTTGACGTAATCGAGAAGTTTGGATTGTATGTTCAGCAGAAAGAAAGCATGAGACCAAAGGAAAACAGCCAAACAGAATCGAGTTATATATCGCGCGACGTCGATGGATTTACTCACCATAGGTAGGTTCTACCTAGATATTTCCGAGATTGTAGTCGGTACCCACGGCTTAATTTCGGCCCTCACTCACGAGGTAGATGGTATAGGAATGCATACTGAATCTGCCAGTAGCTTATTTGCGACCGTCCGGCTCTTTGCATAGACGCCTAGCTGCGACGCGCAGGGTCAATGACCTCTCAAAGGCTGCTGGAGCACGTTCAACCTAACAACGGAACAGAAGAATAGTGGCCCCTTCGACTTCGCTCAGGGTAAACGAGTGGCGAGTGACGGGTGTGGGGAGCGTTAGAACGTTCGCAAGTTTTAAAGGTTGGAACGTTGAAGGGAGAGGCAAAAGCAGGTCCCTCGCTGCCCTCGGGATGACTGGGGCACCGGGGTAATCATCGTTTTATCGCTGCTTTCGAGGTCGCCTGCTTGATGGATACCTGGGTCGCGGAGACAATGCCGATCTCCACCCGGCGATTGGCCGCTCGCGCTTTGGCATTGGTATCGCGAACAAGCAGCTTGGATTTGCCAAAACCCTTTGCACTGATAAGGCTATGATCGACTCCCGCCTTAACCAGCGCAGCCCGAACAGCTCGGGCGCGACTGGCGGAGAGTTCCAGGTTGTGCTCCTTTGTCCCGCTGTCATCCGTATATCCGTATACATAAATGGAATATCCCTTGAGCGGCGTGAGGACACCTGCAACGCGGTTCAAGATGGCTCGATATTGAGGCGCAATGGCCGACTTGCCGGAGTCGAACCGAAGCGACTTCTCTCCGAGCGTCATCACCACTCCATCTGGGGTGCGGCGCGTTTCGGCTATTTGCCCGAGGGACTGTTTCAACTTCTG
>Ga0210408_10004949_pt1 | contig 11812 bp, 6 predicted proteins | sample IncBWH4MmetaG_FD_155471 | JGI IMG/M metagenome (GOLD analysis project Ga0210408, IMG submission 155471) | Forest soil microbial communities from Barre Woods Harvard Forest LTER site, Petersham, Massachusetts, United States - Inc-BW-H-4-M | ecosystem: Environmental > Terrestrial > Soil >... | reverse complement strand
CGCTAACATGGAAATCCCTAGCGTGAATAGCAAAACGTTGCTGTCGATGCCGGCTTCGGCCAGCCGTGGTATGTCACCAGGGGCCAGCGCAACCACCGTGCGGGATCCCCAGAAGGCCAGAGCTAGTCCCGCCGCTCCCGCGAGCACCGCCAATAAGACGCTTTCGGTGATCAACTGCCGCACGATTCGGCCGCGGCCCGCTCCTACCGCCGTGCGTATTGCCATTTCGCGAGTGCGTGCGACAGCCTTCGCGACCAACATGTTGGCCAGATTGGCGCATGCGATCAGCAACACCACGCCAACTGCCGCCAGCATCACGTAAAGCGTCAGACGGTAATTGCTGACCATCTCATCGCGGAGTTGCGTGACCGCCACGCTCTTCCCTTTGTTGCTGTCGGGGAATTTCTGTTCGAGTCGCGCGCCGATCGCCTTCATCTGTGTTTGCGCTTGTTCCAATCGAACACCGTTTTGCAGCCGTCCGATGACCCGATAGTTGTGAGCGGAGCGCGACTCCGTTTCGGGAGCGATGGTGTTCGCCGGATACCAGACATCGGTGCGGTCCGGAAACCCGAAACCTGGAGGCATCACCCCGACGATATCGAGCGTTTTGCCAGCCATCTGTACGCGCTTGCCAAGCGCGTTGGCCTCGTCACCGAAGTGCCGCACGCCATACGCATAGCTGATGATCGCAGCGCCGCCGCCTGGTTTCGCTTCCTCCGCGCTGAACTCGCGCCCCAGCGCAGGGCTCACGCCGAAAACGCGAAAGAACTCCGAACTAACCTTAGTGGCTCGCGCATATTCCGCCGTCGTGCCCGTCGTAGTTCCCGCGGTCACCGACGTATCCCAGCTGCCGTAGTACGCCATCGCTTCAAACGCCGAGCTTTGGTCGTGCCAATCGTGGTAATCGGGCCCGGATACCTGGCCCTTGCCTGCGTCTGCTTTCCAAAAAGATGCCAGGGTGACGATGCGATCGGGATCGGTGTACGCCAGAGGTTTCAACAGCACCGCGCGCACCACGCTGAACATCGCCGTGTTCGCGCCGATTCCCAGTGCGAGGATCGACACCGCCACCCCCGTGAATCCCGGGTTTTTCAGCAGCATCCGAACGGCAAACCGCAAATCCTGCAGCAGCGTCTCCACCGCCGGAATCCCTCGACGCTCCCCATAAATCTCTTTTGTCTGCGCCACACCGCCAAGCTTGATCAGTGCGTTTCGCCGCGCCTCGTCCGCAGTCATCCCCGAGCGCACATTGTCATCGATGTGCATCTGCAGATGACTTTCCATCTCTTGGGCGAACGCATGGCCCGATCGCTCCTTGTTGAACAATCCGCCCAGTCGCACAAACCACGCGCGCAATCGCCTCATGACCGTTCCTCGCCCGGCGCCAGAAATCGTGCCAGAATCGCGGTAGCTTGCCCCCACTCCTGCGCCTCCTTTGCCAATTGCTTTCGCCCCGCCCGCGTCAGCCGATAGTATTTCGCTTTGCGATTGTTGTCGGATTGTCCCCATTCCGAATCGATGTAGCCTTCCTGCTCCAGCTTCAAGAGCGAGGGGTACAACGTCCCATAGTTCACGGAAAGCAGATCGCCGCTGGTCTGCTCGATGCGCCGCGCGATCCCGTAGCCGTGCAGCGGCCCCAGCGTCTCCAACGTTTTCAACACCATCAGCGCTAACGTCCCTTGCCAAACATCCGTTTTTTCCGCCACGGCATTCCTCTCCTATGGGAAACCCATATCGAGGGTCCCATATCTCCTATGGGAAAGCAAGAGGAATGTGCCATCGCCAACGGAAAGAATGAGAGTCATCGATGACGCTTCGATATGGCTGGATTTAGCATTCCACTGTGCTGCCACTCTAGTAATTTTGAGTGGTTCGACTGTTCGACTGTTCTTGACTCTTTCGAAACTTCCCACTAGCCTCATCCGTCTACCAAACAACGATCGGGGATCGCGCCCTTCCGCGCCGCCCAATATGAAGGAGTTAGAATGCATTCCATCTTTCGTCGAAGCTCGTGGTTTGCGATTGCTCTTACCGCTGCCTTCCTGTTCCTGGTTTCGGTCCCCAGGCTGGCAGCGCAAGGGGGCGAGCCACAGTCCTTCGCCGTTCGCGGCGCGACCGTGGTGCCTGCCTCCGGTCCCCGAATCGAGAACGCTACGGTGATCGTTTCGCACGGCATAATTACCGCCGTCGGAAAAGACGTCACCTTCCCGCAGGAAACCTGGGTGATCGATGGCAAAGGGTTGACGGTTTATCCCGGCCTTTTCGATTCTTTCACCGACATCGGTCTCGGGTCTCCTCCACCGCCGGTTAACGGCGAAGGCGGCGGCCGACCGCAGCAACCCATCTCGCGCGGGCCCGAAGACCGTCCTGGTTCTACTCCCTGGCACGACGCTGCAGGCGAAGCCAGCCTCAGCGACAAGCGCATCGAAACGTGGCGATCGGCCGGATTTACCACCGTTGTTTCGGCGCGCAAAGGCGGCATTTTTCCCGGGCAGGGAGCGGTCCTTGTTCTCGCGGGCGAACGTAACGGCGATCTCGTCGTGAAATCTCCTGTCGCCATCCCGGTTTCGTTGCAACCCGTAGGCAATTTCACCAGTTTTCCAGGTTCTCTGATGGGCACGATCGGCTACGTTCACCAGGTGTGGCTGGACACGGATTGGAGCACCAGAGCCGAAGCCATTTACGACAAAAATCCCCGCGGAGTCGCTCGCCCTCGTTACGACCGCACCGATTCCGCGCTCGCCGACGCACTCGAAGATCACGCGCTGGTCTTGATCCCGGCCAATAATTCCGTGCAGATTCGCCGTTCCTTCGAGTTGGTCGATCGCTGGCACGTCACCGCCGCCATCTACGGTGGCCAGATGAGCTATGAGGTAGCGAATGAAATCGCTGCCAAGAAGCTGCCAGTGCTCGTCGATCTGAAATGGCCGGAAGCCGACAAGGATGCCGACCCTGACGATGTTCCTTCTCTTCGTACCTTGCGCTTCCGCGACCGCGCGCCCTCTTCACCCGCCGCCCTTGCCAAAGCCGGCGTCAGGTTCGCGTTCTATTCCGGTGGCGTCACCGCCGCGAAAGATGTTCTGAAAGCAGCAAAGAAATCGATCGATGCGGGCCTCGCACCGGACGCCGCGCTACGCGCGATGACCCTGACCCCTGCGGAAATTTTCGGCGTGGCCGATCGTCTCGGCTCCATCGAAAATGGGAAGATAGCCAATCTCGTCATCACGGACGGCGATCTGTTCAACGAAAAGACGAAAATAAAATACGTCTTTGTCGACGGCCGAAGATTCACGATCCACGTGCCTGAAGAATCCAAGGATCCGCCCAAAGGCGACCTCACCGGCAAATGGAAACTCGCGTACACCACCCCCGAAGGCGCCGAAGAATCGATAGCTGAGCTCACCATGGCTTCCGACGGTGCACTATCCGGCTCACTAACCAGCAAGCGCGGAACCCAGCAGATTCTTAGCGGCTCGCTCAGCGCCGATAAATTCACATTCACCATCAACATCGTGTTGGAAGACGGCCCCGCCGATGTGGTTTTTACAGGCACCTTGGACGGAACCTCCATCAAGGGCAACATCCGTGTTGTGGGGATCGACATTGACTTTACGGGCACGAAGACGCCTACGCGCGCAATCGCAGCGGAGCAATCGACAAACGCACAGGGAGCTGCCCGATGAATAGCCCGATGAACAGATCGCGTGCACCTTTGCTGCTCACCGCCATCCTCGCCGTCGCTCTGGCGCCTGTGCAAACGCACGCGGCAAATTCGCCGAGCGTAGCCAGCGAACCCGCCCCGATTATCTTGATTCAAAACGCCACCATCCTCACCGTCTCGCACGGCAATATCGAACACGGTTCGATCCTCATCAAGGACGGCAAGATCGCCGAGGTCGGCCCCTCCATCAAAGCGCCAAAGGACGCGCAGGTGATTAACGCGGGCGGTCAATTCGTCATGCCCGGTATCATCGACTGTCACTCGCACATCGCCATCGACGGGGACGTCAACGAAGGCAGCATCGCCGTCTCCTCTATCGCGAACATCGCCGACGTTCTCAATCCCGACGACGTCGACATCTACCGGGATCTCGCAGGCGGAGTCACCGTCGCCAATGTGCTCCACGGTAGCGCAAATCCCATCGGTGGCCAGACTGTGGTCATCAAACTTCGCTGGGGACAGCCTGCGTCAAAGCTCCCGTTCGAGGGCGCTCTGCCCGGTATAAAATTCGCCCTCGGCGAAAATCCCAAGCACTCCAACTTTGGCGGACGTGGCGCTTCGGCCCGCTACCCCGCCACGCGTATGGGCGTGGAAGAAACCATTCGCGGCGCGTTCGCCGAGGCCCGCGACTACAAAGCAGCGTGGGACCTCTACACCAAGCGCACCAGCGCCGGAGAAAAAAATCTGATTCCGCCGCGCCGCGATCTACGCCTCGATCCATTGGTCGAAGTACTCGAAGGGAAGCGATACGTGCACTCCCATTGCTATCGCGAAGACGAAATCCTGATGCTGCTCCGCGTCGCGAAAGAATTCGGCTTCAAGGTGCGCACCTTCCAGCACGTCCTCGAAGGCTACAAAGTCGCCGACGAACTGGCCGCCGCTGGTGTAGGCGCATCCACGTTCTCCGATTGGTGGTCCTACAAAGTCGAAGCCTTCAATGCCATCCCATACAACGCCGCGCTAATGACCCGCCGCGGCGTGGTTGTTTCCATCAACTCCGATGACGCCGAGGAAGCCACGCATCTCAACCAGGAAGCCGCGAAGAGCATGAAATTCGGTGGCCTCTCGCACGACGAAGCGCTCAAACTGGTCACCCTAAATCCTGCAATGCAGCTCGGCATCGACAAGCGCGTCGGTTCCATCGATGTTGGCAAAGACGCTGACCTGGTCATCTATAACCACGACCCGCTTAGCGCTTACGCGGTGGCCCAGGAAGCTTTGATCGACGGCCGCGTCTATTTCGATCGCCAGCGCGACATCGCCGATCGTCCCACCAGAGAAAAGGAAAAGAAGGCTCTGCTCGACAAGGAAAAGAAGGCCGCCGAGAAAAAACCGGACGCAGGCGCTTCGAAACCCGGCGAGAAGAAACCCGAAGAAAGGCCCAAGGCACACGCCGTCGCAGTTTCCGGGGATGCCCTGTGAAGAAAAACACTTTCGCCGCGTTTCACATCGTGACTTTGTGCTCATCCGTCCTGTGTTTCTCAGTGGTCGCCGCCGCGCAACAAGCGCCAGCCGTCTATGCCATAACCCACACAAAAATCTTCACCCTCGCCGGCTCGCCCATCGACGACGGCATCCTCGTCATCCGCGACGGCAAAATCGCCGCCGTGGGCGCCAATGTCGACGTTCCCGCAGGAGCGCAAGTGATCGATGGCAAAGGCCTGCAAGTCTACCCGGGCCTCTTCGACCCCGTCACTCAGATGGGCTTGAGCGAGATCGCGGCGGTCAGCGCCACCGTTGACACTACCGAAACCGGCGCGTTCAATCCCGATGTTGTCGCCGCCGAGGCTGTCCTACCCTCCAGCGAGCACATCCCCGTCACCCGCGCCGCAGGCATAACCGAAGTTCTCGCCGTTCCCGCCAGCGGCGGGTTCGATTCCCGCGGTTCGGTCAATATTCTCGGCGGACAAGCGTCCGCGATTAACCTCGCCGGATGGACCATCAACGACATGCTCATTAAGAAGAGCGTTGCTATGGTTCTCGATTGGCCCCAAATCCAGACGCAATCGTTCGATTTCGCGACCTTCTCGAGAAAGACGAAACCTTTCCCGGAGGCCAAGCAAGAACGCGATAAGCAGGTCGACGAACTTGCCGACTGGCTGGACAACGCTCGCCACTACGCGCAAGCCTGGGGCCACGGCGGTCCCGCCGAATATCGACGCGATCTAAAATTGGAAGCACTCGTCCCGGTCATTCGCGGCGAACTTCCGGTCCTTGTTTTCGCGAATCGCGCTCGCGACATCCGCAACGCCGTGGAGTTCTGCGACAAGCAGAAAGTAAAAATGATCCTGGCAGGCGGCGCCGAAGCCTATAAGGTGAAAGAGCTTCTGCGCTCCAAGAGCATTCCGGTCATCCTACAACCCACGCTCACTGCGCCTCTCGACGAAGACGAACCATACGACCGCTCGCTCTCGCAGCCCGCCGAACTCGTCGATGCCCGCGTCAAGATCGCCTTCGGCAGCTTCGACAATTCCTTCGCGCGGCGTCTCGGCCAGCAAGCCGCCAACGCCGTCGCCTACGGCCTGCCCTACGACGAAGCCCTAAAAGCCGTAACTCTCTACCCCGCGCAAATCTTCGGCCTCGCCGATCAAATCGGCACGCTCGAACCCGGCAAGATCGCCAATGTCATCGTCACTAGTGGTGACCCGCTCGAACTCACCACCGATGTCCGCTACCTTTTCATCAAGGGTCAGCTCACCTCCACCGACAACAAACATAAGGCCCTCTACGAGAAATACCTCAACCGTCCAACAGCGAAATAGCACAACCCCGAGTCTCACTTCTTTGTCGGGGTGCAGCGCAGCACCGCTGCGCCCCTACTAGGCAAGATCCATGCCCCAACCACGCACGAATGCCACCTCAACCCGCAGCGGGCCTCCAAAACGATTCCCGCGAAACCACAAAACCTTCCCGCGCCACGCCCGTCAAAAACGCTAGAATCGCGTTTCCGAGTGGGGTGTTCATGGAAATTCTGCTGCAAGATCTTCGCTACGCTTTCCGCCTCCTGATTAAAAGTCCGTCCTTCACCGCGATCGCCGTCCTCACGCTCGCCCTCGGCATCGGTGCAAACACCGCAATCTTCAGCGTCGTTAATGCCGTTCTGCTGCGCCCGCTCGCCTTTCGCGATTCCTCCCGCATTATGCTGATCGCTGAAAAGAGCAAATTTCCCGATCCCAGCGTCTCCTACCAGAATTTCATCGACTGGCGTGACCAGAGTCATGCGTTCGAATCCGTCGAGGGTATGCGCAGCTCCACGATCACCCTCACGGGTGCCGGCGAACCCGAGCGCCTCAATGCGCGCTGGGTAACCTCGGGGCTTTTTTCCCTTCTCGCTGTAAACGCCCATCTCGGCCGTACCTTTCGCGCCGACGAGGACCGCGCTGGCGGCGCACCCTCGGTGGTCATGAGCTACGGCTTGTGGCGCCGCCGTTTTGGCGGCGCCACAGATGTGCTCGGCAAATCCATCGATCTCGACTCCACTCCTTACACCGTCGTGGGTGTGCTCCCTCGCAGCTTCGAGTTCCTCCGCGCCGATGACGTCTATCTTCCGTTCACGCCTTGGGCAAGAACCCTTCCCGACGATCGCAATTGGCATCCAGGTATCTTCGCCGTTGGCCGTCTTAAACTCGGTGTTTCACGGGAGCAAGCGAACACCGAAATGGTCACGATTACAAAACGGCTGGAAGAGCAATACCCCATCTACAACACCGGCACCAGCGCCGACGTCATTCCTTTGCAGGAACAAGTAGTCAAAAACACTCGCCCGGCCTTGCTTCTCCTTGTCGGGGCCGTTAGCTTCGTGCTTCTCATCGCCTGCGCCAACGTCGCCAATCTTCTCCTTGCCCGCGCCGCTTACCGTGGCCGGGAAGTGGCCATTCGCACGTCCATGGGCGCGGGTCGCGCTCGCCTCATCCGACAGCTCTTGACAGAAAGTGTCTTGCTCTCCCTTGCGGGCGGCATCTTCGGTCTGCTTTTGGCCTGGGCCTCGCTGGGCCCGCTACTCAACATTTCGGCTGGCAGTTTGCCCTTAGCTTTCACTATTGGGCTCAATCGTTCCGTGCTCCTGTTCACCGTCCTGGTTTCCGTCGTCACCGGTCTCGTCTTCGGTATCGCGCCTGCTCTTCGCGCCACCCGGTTCGATCTCCGCGAAACCCTCAACGAGGGCTCTCGCGGTTCCACTGCCGGCCCGGGCCATCAGCGTCTCCGTGGCGTTCTCATCGCATCGGAGTTTGCCCTCGCGATGTTGCTCCTCGTCGGCGCCGGTCTGCTCCTGCGAAGCTTTTCCCGCCTCCAAAGCGTCAGCACTGGTTTCCAGCCTGATCATCTCCTTCTCGTCGATCTCCCTCTGTCGCAGACTGCCTACGCGAAGCCCGAACAGCGCTACGGATTCTTCGACCGTCTCATCAATCGCGCTCAGAATCTCCCAGGCGTGCGTTCCGTCGGCGCAGCAACCGCTCTCCCGGTCAGTGGCATCGGCGGACTCATCCATTTCAATATCTACGGCCGTCCGCCCAAAACGCCCAACGATTATATTGCCGCCGGTTATCGCGGCGTCACTGCGAATTATTTCGAAACGCTCGGCATTCCTCTGCTGCAAGGCCGGCTAATCACTCCCGCCGACAAAGAAAAAGCCCCGGCCGTTGTCCTCATCAATGCGACCATGGCGAAAACCTATTTCCCCGGCGAAAACCCTCTCGGCAAGCGCATGCAGATCGGCGCTACACCTGAGTCAGAGGTGCCGTGGATGGAAGTCGTCGGCGTCGTTGGCGACGTCACGCAGGGTCTGGGACTCGATCCCAAGGCCGAAATGTATCTGCCATATCGCCAGGCCGACCAACTCTTGCCCGTGTTCCAGCTTTCCGTCGTTCTTCGCACGGCGGGCGACCCGCACCAGCAAGCGGCGGCGCTCCGCTCCGCCATCGCCGAAATCGATCCCAATCAGCCCCTCGTCAAAGTTCGCACCATGGAAGACAACATGGCCGCAACGGTGGCTCAACCACGCTTCCGGACCTGGCTCATCGCCATTTTCGCCGGCCTTGCACTCATGCTTGCCGCGGTCGGCATCTACGGCGTCATGTCTTACTCGGTGACTCGGCGCACCAGCGAAATCGGTATTCGTATCACGCTGGGCGCTCAGCCCGTCGACGTCTTTCGCATCGTTGTCGGCGAAGGCTTACGATTCGCCCTAGTCGGGGTTGGCGTCGGCGTCGCGGGCGGCTTGATCCTGACGCGCCTGCTCGGCAGCTTCCTCTATGGAATCAGCGCGTCTGACCCTCTCACCTTCTTTGCGGTGGCCCTTCTCTTGATCTTGGTCTCTGCCACCGCATCGTTCTTCCCAGCCCGCCGGGCCACTCGCGTAGATCCAATTGTAGCCTTGCGTTACGAATAGGTAGCGCATAGTGACCGGTCTTTCGACCAGCCTTTGGATCCGTCTGCCGCCACCATCGCTTGCAGACGCAATCTTTTTCACTCCGGCAGGAAACTTTTCCCCTCGACTTGCGTTCTTATCCTTGAGTCCCATGCGCATCCCTTTCCTTGTCGCCGCTTTGGTCTCCTTCGCATTAGTCGCTTCCGCGGCTGTTCCAACCCGCGCGCAGGAACCAGACAAGATCGTCGATCAATATATCAAGGCACAAGGCGGGTCAAAGCCCCTCTCAAAGGTGCAGACCCTGACCATCGAAGGCACGCTAACCAACACTGCCGACGGCAAAACCGGTACATACACGTTCGATACTAAGCTCCCCAACCGCTACTACTCCGAGCTGGTCATCGGTGACCGGAACGTCATCGAAGCCTACAACGGAAAGTCCGCGTGGCATCACACCCCTTCCGGTGAAATCACGACGCTCGTCGGCCTGGAAGGCACGCAGCTGGAAGCGGCTGGACAGTACTACAATTCTCGCCTGGTGAACGCCAAGAAAAACAAGTTGGGCGTTGCTTTTATCGGCCACGCGCAGGTTCGCAGCAAAGACGCCCTGCAGATCGAGATCACTACGCCCACCGGTCTGAAACGCGAAGTATTCTTCGACCCGCAGACTCACTTGATCGTCAAGGAATCCGCCGCAATCGGCGGCATCGAAGAACAAATTCTCTACGACGACTATCGCCCCGTGGACGGTTTGAAGCTCCCTTACAAGATCGAGTTGCATCGCGGCAGCGATTCATATGACATCGCCGTCACCCGGGCAGCAGTCAATGGCACTGTCGGCGAGCGCGTCTTCGATTTCCCAAAGAAATCGCAAGTGCAACTCCCGGACCTGAAAGCCTTGTTCAAGGAAATTGACGACAATCAGAAAGCGATCGACAAAATCAAGGAAAACTACGCCGGCACTCGCGCGGAAGAAGAGACCGAATACGACAAGACCGGGAAAGTCACCAAGCACGAACTCAAGGAATACTCTTTCTTCTATCTGAACGGTGATGAAGTATCTACGTTGACGAAAAAAGACGACAAGCCACTGAGCGACGACGAGCAGCGAAAGGAAAACGAGAAAACACAGAAAGAGATTCAGGAAATTCAGAAGAACCACGACAAAAAGGAAGCCAAGGAAGCGAAGGCCAAAGAAGAAGGAAAAGAGAAGAAAGATAAGGAAGACGATGACGTCGGCATCGAAGTCTTTCTCCGCGCTTCACAATTCGTGAATCCCCGCCGCGAGCGTTTTCGCGGTCAGGATGTCCTCGTTTTTGATTTCGAGCCAAACCCCGAATTCAAGCCGCACAAGCTGGCCGAAAAAGTGGTACACGAACTCGCCGGAGTCATTTGGATCGACGAAAAAGCCCACGACGTCGCCCGCCTCGAAGCTTACTTCGTAGGCGACTTCAAATTCGGCGGTGGCCTGATCGCAAACCTTCAGAAAGGCACCAGCTTCACCTTTGAGCAGGCGTTCCTTAACAACGAGGTCTGGCTGCCAACCTACGAAGAAGCGCACGTCGGAGTTCGGGTCCTGCTCGTGAAAGGATTTAAAGTCAACGCCGTCACGCGCTACTCCGACTACAAAAGATTCAACGTCGAAAGCGTAGCCTCGATCGGCAAGCCAAAAGGCGCGACCGACGTCTCCGGCAGCGATCCTGCCGACCCTCCGCCGCCCAAGCCGCAGTAGCGTCCTCGATGAGGCTCCGTGCCCTCTTTGATTTGCAAATTTGCAGGTAAAACTGTTTTTGCCTCTTATTTCAAATAATTCGGCGCGTTCCTGCGCGTCGATAGGAACGAACAAGCACACCCCATCCCCGGCACTCGGCAACACGCCTTACCACGAATTAAAACAATGGGATGCGTTGAATAAATGAAACGATACATCGACCCCCACCCAATCGTGCATCTAAGCCGTGTATGACGACAGCCAAACCAAATCCCAGCATCACTCCGCGTGAGATACTCGGCGCCTGGGGGAAAATTCTCGGCGGCAAGTCGCCCATGCTGTCCATTGAAATCACTCGCGAGTGCCCGCTCAGCTGCCCGGGTTGCTATGCCTACGGAGATGCTCACCTCGGCGGCGAAAAAACTCTTAGTCAACTGAGCGATTTCCGCGGCGACGCGCTCGTTGATGGTGTCCTCGATCTGGTCCGCAAACATCAGCCCATGCATGTTTCTCTCGTTGGCGGAGAGCCCTTGGTGCGCCACCGCGAATTAAGTCGCATTCTGCCAGCGCTCAGTGCGAGGAATGTCTTTACGCTCGTCGTCACCAGCGGCGTAATCTCCATCCCTCTCGAATGGATGGATCTCCCACGTTTTCGCGTCGCCGTCTCGATCGACGGTCTCCCTGAGCATCACGACATCCGCCGCAAGCCCGCGACTTACGAGCGCATCTTGAAAAATATTGCCGGCCGCGAAATCAACGTCCACTGGGTCATCACCCGCCCCATGCTCGAACGCCCCGGCTATCTCGAAGAGTATGTTTCCTTCTGGAACGAGCGCCCCGAAGTAAACCGTATCTGGGTCAGCCTCTACACCCCGCAAATCGGCGAGCAAAGTGCCGAAATATTATCTCCGGGTGATCGTGAGTTGGTCGCTCGCCAGCTACCCGCTTTGACCAAGAGATTTTCGAAGCTTCTCCTGCCCGCAGGCATCGCCGCTGCCTTTCTCGCTCCCCC
>Ga0210408_10004947_pt1 | contig 11813 bp, 9 predicted proteins | sample IncBWH4MmetaG_FD_155471 | JGI IMG/M metagenome (GOLD analysis project Ga0210408, IMG submission 155471) | Forest soil microbial communities from Barre Woods Harvard Forest LTER site, Petersham, Massachusetts, United States - Inc-BW-H-4-M | ecosystem: Environmental > Terrestrial > Soil >... | reverse complement strand
GACCGCGGCCCGCGCGCACGAAGCGCCCGGCGACGTGTTCGACAAGCATCCTCCGCTGCGAGAGCGGCTCCGGGCCCTCGAGGGGCTCCCGCCCGGGAGTCCGGCGACCGACGACCCACTCGGCATCACGCTGCTCGCGGATGTCGAGCGTCTCGAGCCCGAGCTGATCGCGGCGCTGATGCCGCCCGAGGCCGGCCGCCTGGCCGTGATCTCCTGGACCGAGGTGGGGGAGCGCGTGTACCAGCCCCTGTGGCGCGCGGAGACCGAGGAGGCCGCCGCCCACGCGAGCGCGCTGCCGGTCGGCCGCCTCGGCGAGCAAGCCGGCACCCTCTCCGCCACGCTCGGGCTGAAGCTCCTCCCCAACGGCGACGCGGTGCCGAACGATCTGCGGCTCCGGCGCGGCAACTTCGCACTGGGCGCCGCGCTGGCGGTGGCGCTCGCGCGCGCCGGCTGGACGACCGAGGCGCCTCCGGGCGACCCGGTCCTGCTCAAGGGCCCGACCGGCTCGCTGGATCCGTTCGCCGTCGTCGAAGGGCTGGTGAAGGGTGATCTCGTCTCGACGGCCTGGGCCCGGCAGTGCGAGGAGCTGGGGATCGCCGGAATCGAGATGCTCGGGGCGGCGGCCCCCGCGTCGTCCCCGACCGCGGCGAGCGAGGTGCCCGCCTAGCCCTCCTGCTCCGCCGCGAACTCGACGAGACGGCAGAGGGCGTTGACCAGCTGCATCTCCTCGATCGACTGGCAGCGCGCCTCCAGCAGGCGAGGGGAGCAGACGAGGATCGCCAGGCACTGGGCGCGCGAGATCGCCACGTTGAGGCGGTTGCGGGAGAAGAGAAACGAGAGGCTGCGGGGGACGTCCTCGCCGCTCGACGTCGCCATCGAGAAGAAGACGACCGGGGCCTCCTGGCCCTGGAACTTGTCGACGGTGCCGACCCGGACCCCGCTCGGCAGGCCCGCCCGCAGGCGGAGGACCTGGGCGTTGTAGGGTGCGACGACCATGAAGTCGTCGTCGCGCAGCGGGCGCGTGGTGCCGTCGGCGTCGGTGAAGGTGCCGCCGCGCATGCCCGCGATCATCGTCGCGACCCGCGTCACCTCCTCGTCGGAGTGCGAGCGGTTGCCCTCGTGCTCGACCGGCGCGAAGCGGATGCCGGTCCCGAAGGACGTGGTGCGCCGCGCGGCCGATTCGGCCGAATGCAGGCGTCCCGCGTAGACGATCTCCGAGATGAACGCGGAGACGGCGGGGTGCATGCGGAAGCTCTTCTCCAGGAAGACGCCGCGGTCCTCCGGAATGGTCGACGCATCCCCGAGCAGGTGCTCGAGGACGGAGGCTCCGGCGCCCGCCGGGTGCACGCCCTGGGAGACCTGCGCGAGCTGGAGCGGATCGCCCAGCAGGATCAGGTTCCGCGCGGCGGTGCCCATCGCGAGGGCGTCCGCGAGCGAGACCTGACCGGCCTCGTCGATCACCAGGTCGTCGAGCCGGCCGTCGAGCCCCGGGCGGGAGAAGAGCCACGCTGTCCCGGCGAGAAGCTGGACGTCCGGGCCCGCCTGCTCGAAGCGGGCGTTGTCGGCGTCGCTCGTGATGAACGGGCCGGCGTACTCGGAGTCCCCACTCCCGGAGGACTTCTTGAGTCCCTTGAAGACGACGCCGGCGTCGCGGGCCACCTTCTCGATCTCGCCGAGGAGGTTGTGGATGGCCTTGTGGCTCTGGGCCGCGATGCCCACCCGCCGGCCCCGGCCGAGCAGGGCCACGACGAGGCGCGCGCCGGTCCACGTCTTGCCGGTGCCCGGAGGGCCCTGGAGGAAGAGATAGCTCGAGTCCAGGCCCAGGGCCAGCGCCTTCATCGCCTCGACATCGGTGGTCTGGACGGACCCGCCCGGCGCTACGCCGAGAATACTCGGGCGCTCGCGGGCGAGGATCGCGCGGAGCGCCGGATAGCGCCCGTCACCGGCGCGGATCGATTCGGCCAGCCGCAGCACCGCGGCGCGCTGCGCCCGGTCGTCGATGGGCCCGCCGGCCACGAGCGCTTCGGGGAGCGGGCGCGAGGCGAGCGAGGGACCTCGGAGGAGCCTCACGCGGCCCACCGCTCCGCTCGTATCGTCGATCTCCACGATGTCGCCCGCGCTCCGTCCGGTCGCCGGGTCGTGAACGGGGGTGCCGGGGCGGAGCTTGTGGTCCTGGATCGGGAAGATCAGAGTGTGGGCAAGGGACCGCCGCTGGGCCTCGGGTGGCGTGTCGCGATCGACGGTCAGGTAGGCGATCGCCTCCGTATCCTCGAGCAGCTCCTCGGGTGACTTGCCGAGACGATCGTAGTAGGCCCACCACGCGGGGCGCGCCTCCCGGCGGTGGTACTCCAGCAGCTCGCCCGCGAGCCAGCGAGCCGCCCCGGGCTCGGCGCCGTCGACCAGCTCCTGGCGGAGCACCTGCCGCGCGTCCATCGCCTCGGTGGCTTCGGGGGAGAGCGCGCGCGGCTCGGGCGCCTCCGGCCAGTCCAGGTCCGGGGGGCGGACCCGGTGCAGCCACTCGAGCAGGCCGAGGGTGGCGCGACAGTCCTCCCGGTTGTAGGCCTCGATCTCGTCGAGCAGCCCGTCGGCCTTCTGATGCAGCCAGCGCTCGTAGTGGAGGATCGCCTGGGTGCCCGACTGCACCGCGCCGCTCCGGGCGAAGCCGAAGAGGGCCTCGACCTCCTTGAGCGAGTAGCTGGGCACGCCGGCTCGGAGGGCACGACGGAGGATCGCGTGCAGGTCCACGAAGACCCCGCGCCGGAGCAGGTCGTCCACCTGGGCGTCGCGGGTGGAGTGCTCGGCCATGAGGCGCTTGAGCGTGCTCGGCTCGGCGCCGCTGAAGTGGTAGACGTGCAGGTCCGGATGTCGCTCGAGCCGCGCGTGAACGAGATCGACCAGCCCCTCGAATGCGCGGCGCTCGCCCTCGCGGTCGTGCGCCCAGAACGCCTGGTAGCGAGGATCGTCGTCGAGCAGGAGGACGCCGAACAGGTACTCGAGCCCACGAGCCGGCTCGAAGAACGGGTGTCCTTCGAGATCGAAGACGAGGTCGCCGGGCGATCGAGGGGGCAGCGCAGCGAAGCCGCGGCCCGGCTCGAGGTCCAGCGGGCGCCACTCGAGCGCGCCGGTGCGCTGCCGGATCAGCTGGAGGCCGGCCTGCTCGCGCAGCCCGTCGAGCGTGGACGCCGCGATCTTGGCGACCGGCGTGCCCGGCGCCATCTCGGCGAGGCCGGTCAGCGTGTCGACGCCCACGACCAGGAGCCGCTTCACCTGTCCCCGCTGGATGCGGGCCACGCGGACGACGTGGTCCTCCCGCTCCAGGCGGTCCTCGCAGAGGCCGCGGAAGTCGCAGAACGCGCAGTGGTCGCACGGATAGGGCCCGGTCCGGGACCGCGCGGTCACCGCGGTGCCGAAGCGCTCGCGCACCCGTCGGAAGTAGGCGGTCACGTCGGCCAGCCGGATCGGGACCCGCACGCGGGTGCCGAGGACGACGTAGGCCAGATCCGGCGCGAGCTCCTGGGTCTGACCGAGCGCCTGGCTATAGAAGGAGAGCTGCAGCGCGTGCTCGGGGCGGGGATGGCGGGCGAGCTTCGTGTCGAGCACCTGGTAGCTCCAGGGCCCGAGCGCGGAGGGCCGGTCGACGCGCTCCAGGAAATCGGCGATGCCCCGCCAGCCGCTCGCGAAGAACACCGCCTGGTAGACGTAGTCGGCGCCCGCCCGCATCGCCTCCGCGGTCCGCCGCGTGCCGGCCTCGAAGTCGCGCCGCCCGTCGAGACGCACCTCGACCACCGACCGGCCCTCCGCGCGGAGCGTCGCGAGGAACGCGGCCTCGTGCTCCTGGCCCTTGCTCCGGAGCAGCTCGGCGTAGGCGTTCTCGTAGCCCGGGCGCCGGCCCTCGCCGAGGGTGACCGCCAGATCGAGCTGGGTCAGGTGCTCGCAGGCCAGGAAGGCACCCAGGTCCGATGGGGAAAAGAGCAGCCGCTCGTCCACGCGCTGCATGGCTCTAGCGCGTCTTCGAGATGCGACGATTCCATCGCGCCGAGTAGACGACCAGGCTGCCGGCCACCACCACGAGCCCGGCCAGCGCCAGCCAGCGCTCCACGCGGTGCACGTCGGCGAGGATGGCGCCGATCTGGTGCGTGAAGAAGTAGGCCAGCCCGAACGCGAGCGGGACGCTCACCGCCGCCGCGGCCGCGTCGGCCAGGATGAACTTCCAGAACGGCACCCGCGCGATGCCCGCGGTCAGGAACGCCGCCGCGCGCAGCCCGGTCACGTGGCGCGCCATCACCACCGTCTTCATGGCGTGCTCGCGGTACGCGGCCTTCAGCCAGTCCGCGCGCGCCCGGGTCAGCACGTGGCGCACCACGCGCCAGCGGAGCAGGCGCTCGCCCCAGCGCCGCCCGGCCCAGTAGAGCACCACGTCGCCGGCCAGCACCCCGAGCACGCAGACCGGCAGCGCGAGCCACCAGCGGGCGAGCCCCTCGTGGCTCAGGATGCCGGCGGCGACGATCGGCATCTCCTCGGGGATCGGCACGCCCAGGCTGCCGAGCAGGAGGGCGGCCAGGATGCCGAGATACGTGAAGCGCTGCAGTAGCTCCTGGAGCATGGCTCGTCAGGGTAGCACCGACGCGGGCTCCGGGGGCCTTGACGAGGTCCGCGCCCCGAGTACTATCGGCGCGGGTGCCCAATGGGACCGGGCCGTCGTCGCCCCGGGAACACCTCCGTGGCGCGGCTCGATCGCCCGAAGGCAAACGCGCGGTTCACAGCGTTCACGGAGGGCCAAGCCATGCGTCACCTCACACTGCCACGGGCGGCCTCGACGATCCTGGCGCTACTTGTCCTGCTCTCGCCGGTCGTCGCGCGCGCCCAGCTGGCGCCGTCGTACTCGCAGGACGACCAGCTGGCCAACGAGCCGGCCCCCTGGACGGTCCCCGGCAAGTGGGGCCCGCGCGGCAACTGGGGCCGTTGGGGCGAGCAGGACAAGCGCGGGATGCTCAACTTCCTCACCCCCGACCTGATCGTGAAGGCGGCCGGCCTGGTCAAGCAGGGCAAGGTGTACGCGCTCGGCGAGGAGATGCACAGCGATCTCCCGCGCGCGATCACCCCCAGCCGGTTCGGGGTGCAGATCATCAACGAGAACGACGGCTACGATCGGGTGACCCAGCCCGGGCAGTTCGATCCCAAGCGCAACCAGGGCGCGGCCAGCTTCACGATCATGCACAACCACGTGGGCACGCACCTCGACACGTTCGCGCACATCTACCGCGAGAACTCCCTGTTCAACAACATGCCGCCGCCCAAGCCGGTGGGCACCGTGCACGGCGACGCGGCGAGCGTGAAGTTCATCGTGGGCCGCGGCGTCCTCCTCGACGTGGCGAAGTACAAGGGCACCGACCCGCTGCCGGTCAACTACTGGATCACCACCGCGGACCTGCAGAACACCGCGAAGGCGCAGGGGGTGGAGATCCGGAAGGGCGACGTCCTGCTGATCCGCACCGGATGGCGGAAGATGTGGGACGAGCCGGGGCCGGACGGACGGGTGGACCTGTCGCACGCCAAGTACCTGCAGCCGGAGCCGGGCGTCGGGCCCGACACGCTCCGCTTCCTGAACGACATGGAGATCGTGGCGATCGGGGCGGACACCGCCGCGGTCGAGTGGAACTTCCCGCTCCAGGCGGGCTACTCGCGGAAGGCGTTCGGCGGCTTCCAGGGGCTCCCCCTGCACGTCGACTTCATCTGGAACCGCGGCGCCTACATTCTCGAGATCATGAACCTGGACGAGTTGGCCAAGGATCAGGCCTACGAGTTCCTCTTCGTCGTCGCTCCGCTCCTGCTGCGAGGCGGGATCGGGGTGCCGGTGAATCCCATCGCCATCCGGTAGCGAGAGGTCATGACCCCGGCGGGGCCGGTCCTGAGCCTGCGCGGGGTGACGAAGTCGTTCCCCCTCGCGGACGGCGGCGTGCTCCAGGTGCTCGACGTCGAGCACCTGGAGCTGCCGGCCGCGGGGTGCACGGTGATCAGGGGCCGCAGCGGCTCGGGCAAGACCACGCTGCTCAACCTGATCGCGGGGGTGTCGGCGCCCACCGACGGCACGATCGTCATCCACGGCACCGAGATCACCGCGCTGCCCGAGGCGCGGCGTGACCGGTTCCGGGCGGAGCGGATCGGCTACGTCTTCCAGAGCTTCAATCTCCTGCCCGCCTTCAGCGCGCTCGAGAACGTCGTGCTCGCGATGATGTTCGCGCGCGCGATCCCGCGGCGGGAGCAGCGCCCCCGGGCCCGCGCGATCCTCACCCGCCTCGGGCTCGGCGCGCGCCTCGGCCACAAGCCGGGACAGCTCTCGCGGGGGGAGCAGCAGCGGGTGGCGATCGCGCGGGCGCTGGCGAACGACCCTCCGTTGATCCTCGCCGACGAGCCCTGCGCCAGCCTGGACGCGGCGACCGCGCGCGAGGTCCTCACGGTTCTCCTCGCGGTCTGCCGGGAGGCGGCCAAGACTCTGCTCGTCGTCTCTCACGACGAGGCGGTCCTCGCCGCGGGCGATCGGCTTCTCGACATGACGACGATCAACGCGCGGGCGGAGGCGGCCGGGTGACGCCGGTCACCGTCGTGTGGCGGTATCTCCAGGGACGCTTCGTCACCAGCGTCCTGACCGTGGTCTCGGTCGCCCTGGGGGTGAGCCTGGTCATCGCGAGCGTGCTGCTGACCCGCGGCATCAAGGAGGCGTTCATCGCGGGGGCGACGGACTACAACCTGATCGTCGGCGCCAAGGGTAGCCCGACCCAGCTCGTGCTGAACGTGATCTTTCGCATGGACGCGCCGACGCCGAACATCCCCCTCAGTACCTACGAGAACCTGCGGAGCGACCCGCGCGTCGAGGTCGCGGTGCCGGTGGCCATGGGTGACGCGTACCAGGGGTTCCGCTACGTGGCCACCACCGAGGCGTACTTCGCTCCCTTCTCCTGGCGGCGGCACGTACCGGCGCTGTTGACGGGGCGGCTCTTCCGGAACGAAGCGCCCGAGCGGCCGGACTACGAGGCGGTGCTCGGGGCCGACGCCGCCCGGCGGACGGGCCTCAAGCCGGAGGACCGCTTCTACGAAGGCGAGGAGATGGCCGCGTACCCGCTCCGGGTGGTCGGCGTGCTCCGGCCCGCCGGGACCGCCGACGATCGCGCCATCTTCATCTCGCTCGGGAGCTACTGGGAGATGAACGAGATTTCACGGAAAGCGATGATCAAGCCCCTCACCGCGGTGCTGGTGCGGCCGAAGCGGCTCTCCGACCTGCCCGCGCTGCATCGCGGGTGGAACGTCGGGCCCGACCTGCAGGCGGCCCTTCCCAGTGCGATCCTGCTCAACGTCTTCAACCTGCTCGGCCTCGTGGAGGACGTGCTCGCCGTGGTGCTCGCGGTCGTGGCCGTCGTGGTCGGGCTCTACCTGTTCGTGACCATGTACAACGCCACCCTCGAGCGCCGGCGGGAGATCGCCACGATGCGCGCGCTGGGCGCCCGCCGGGCGACGGTGCTCGGCATCGTCCTGCTGGAGTCCTGCGCCATCGCGGCGCTCGGCGGGCTCGCCGGAATCTTGGGCGGCCACGGGGTCGCGGCTCTCGGCGGCTCCCTGCTCGCGGCGCGGGGTGGGCCGGTCACGCAAGGGCTCGCCTTCAGCGCGCTCCAGCCGGTGACCTTCGGGGCGGTGGTCGCGCTGGGGGCGCTGGCCGGCCTGCTGCCGGCGGTGCTCGCCTATCGCACGGAGGTCGCCGAGAACCTTGCGCCCCTCTGACCGGATGCGCGCGACCGCGACGGCGCTCGCGCTCCTGCTGGCGCTGGCCGGCCTCTCGATCGGACCGCCGGCCAGGGGCGAGGAGATCCCGCGTCTCACCTTCGCCCAGCTCGCGGACTCGATGCGGGCGAACCTCGGCGTGACCCAGGGGATCAAGGCCTACAACGGGCGGGAGATCGAGATCCAGGGGTTCATCATCCCCGCGGGCCCGCCCGACCTGTCGTTCTTCCTGCTGAGCCGCGTCTCGGGCACCGGGAACTACTGCTGCGAGCTACCGAGCGGGCAGGACGAGACGGTCTACGTGTACACCGCGCGGGGAGTTTCCCTCCGCTACGACCCGGTCCGGGTCTACCGGGTCCGCGGCGTGTTCGAGGCCGGCCACCAGGTGGACCGGAGCTACGGGGTCAGCTTCTTCCGGGTGCGCGACGCGCGCGTCGAGGAGGCGGTGGGGGCGCGCATCTTCAAGGTGGGCGAGACCAAGAGCCCATGAGGCGCTGGATTCTGCTGATGGGTGCGCTCTCCCTCGCGACGGGGTCACCGGCTTTCGGTCAGGTGGTGAGCGGGATCTCTCTCCGCGGCGACTGCCAGGAGCGCCTCGCCGAGTACCTGAAGAAGCCCCACCCCGGCTTCTTCTTCTACGTCGAGGCCCCCGGCTCGAAGAAATACGCGTGCGACGGAAGCGCCGAGGAGCGCGGGGAGTTCGAGCGGTACCCGGGGTCGGCCCAGCGCGCGTTCACCGCCTGCCAGAACACGGCCGACGACGGCGGCATCAAGGCGCGGTGCGAGGCGATCGCGGGCGGGACCACGATCCTGGCCCGATCGTACGCCGAGGCGCAGGCGCGGGACGACGCGGCCGGCCTGGTCCGGGACGCGACCCGCTGCGGCCAGCTCCCCCTCGGCCGGTGGTTCTGGGTGGAGCGTGCCTTCTGCGACATGCCGTGGCACGCCGCCGCCGCCAAGGGGGTGGTGATCTGGAATCACGGCATTCACGGCACGGTGGCGCAGCACGCGGCTTCGGTGCCGCCGGTCTTGAGGCTCCTGCAGGCCGGCGGATGGGACGTGATCAAGATCGCGCGCAACAATCTCGGGGAGACGACCGGGGAACAGTCACTCTATCGGGCAATCCAGCGGACCCAGGAGGAGATCGCCGCGCGCCGCCGCGAGGGCTACGCGAAGGTCATCCTGGCCGGGCAGTCCTTTGGCGGATACATCACGCTGGACACCGCGGAGTCCTCTCGGGACGTCTACGGCGTCGTCGCGATGGCTCCGGGCGTGCGGTTCGGCGGCACGGGCAGCCTGGACATGTCGGTGACGGAGCGGACGCTGGGCGCCCTCGCCGTCGATCGCCTGGCGCTGGTGTTCCCGCGGAACGACACGCTCTTCGGGAGCCAGGAGCGCGGGCCCGGGGCCGCGAAGGTTCTGGCGCGCCGCGACGGCTCCTTCCTGCTGCTCGACGAGACGCACGACATCGTTGACCACGGCGGCGGGACCACCGGCAAGTTCGCGGTGCGGTACGGGCCGTGTCTCGTCCGCTACCTGACGAGCCCCGAGGTGGGGAAGGGCCCGGCGCGCTGCGCCGAGGACGCGGCCGAGCAGCGCCGCGCGGCCGAGGCGCTGCTGCCCCGGCTCCCCGGCCGCGTGAAGCTCGCCCCCGCGTCCGCCGGCGCGGGCCCGGAGGGCGCCCTGTTCGGCCGGCAGTGGTACGGCATCCTCGAGCCGGCCGCGGAGGTCGTGTCGTTCGCGATCGTGGAGGTGGACGGCGTGGGCTCGCGCGCGCTGTTCGGCGTCGCCTCGGGCGGGCGGCGCGGCGGGCTCTACGAGATCACCACCGCGCCGGCGGGGGTGACGTTCCGCGTGGCCGACCGGGGCACCGTCACCGTGAAGGGTACGACGCTGACCTGGACCGCGACGGGCGGCCGGGCCTCGCATACCGCACGGCTTCATTCCCTGACCGAGCCCTAGACTGCGCCGGCGGTGCGGGCCGGCGTCGCCTTGACAGGGCCGCGCGGTCCGAGCAGTATCCGGGCGTGAGCGGGCCGGCCCTGATCCACGTCGTCGTCAGTGGGCTCGCCACCGGCTGCATCTACGCGCTGGGCGCCCTGAGCCTCGTGATCGTCTACAACGCGACCCGCACCGTGAACTTCGCCCAGGGCGAGCTGCTCATGATCTCCGCGTTCGTGGCGTGGACCGCGCAGCGCGCGGGCCTGCCGCTCGCGGCCGCGCTCGTGAGCGGCGTCGTCGCGGGCGGGCTCCTCGCGCTCCTGCTGGAGCGCGCGATCATCCGGCGCGCGGTCTCCGCCACCCACTGGGACGTGCTGATCATCACCCTCGGCCTCTCGCTCGCGCTGCGCGCCGCCGCCGGCATCGTGTGGACCAACGAGGAGCTGCCGTTCCCCGCGCTGTTCTCGAACCGGCCGATCGCGATCGGCCCGGTGCGCGTCGCGCCGGTGTCCCTGGGCGTGATCGGAGCCTCGCTGATCCTGATGCTGGCCCTCGTCGCGCTCTTCCGCGCCACCCGCTTCGGGCGGGCGATGCGCGCGGTGGCGCAGAACCAGACCGCGGCGCGGCTCATGGGCATCAGCGTGGAGCGGGTGTACGCGGGCTCGTGGGTGCTGGCCGCGGTGGTGGGCGGGGTGGCCGGCGTGCTCATCGCCCCGGTGACCTTCCTCTCCACCAAGATGGGACTGATCGCGATCAACGGCTTCACCGCCGCGGTGCTGGGCGGCTTCGGCTCGCTGCCCGGCGCGGTGGCGGGCGGCATGCTGCTCGGGGTGATCGAGAACCTCGCCCCGCTGTACCTGCCCACCGGCATCCGCTACTCGGTGCCGTTCCTGGTGATGATCGCGATCCTGGTGGCGCGCCCGCGCGGCCTCTTCGGCACGCTCGAGCGGAGGAAGGTCTAGTGCGCGCGACCGCGTGGGCGGTGGGCGGAGCGGCCGCGCTGGGGTGGCCGCTGGTGGCGCCGCGGTACTTCGTCTTCCTCGCGACCCTGGTGGCGGTGAACGCGGTGGTGGCCATCGGCCTCAACCTGCTCTCCGGCTACACGAACCAGCTCTCGTTCGGTCACGCGGGCTTCCTCGCGGTCGGCGCCTACACCGCGGCGATCCTCACCCTGCGCGCCCCCGCGCTGCCGGTGCCGCTGACCCTCCTCGCGGCCGGGCTCGTCACCGCGCTCGTCGGGCTCGCCCTCGGCATCCCGTGCCTGCGGCTCGACGGTCTCTACCTGGCGATGGCCACGCTCGCGTTCGGCTTCGTGGTCACCGAGGCGATCACCAACCTCGATTCGCTCACTCACGGCAACGACGGCCTGCGGGTGCCGCTGGCCCGCCTCGGCCCGTGGCTGCTCGACACCGACCGCTCGCGCTACTACCTGACCCTCGCGGTGGCCGCGGCCATGATCCTGGCCGCGCTCAACGTGGCGGCCACCCGCACCGGGCGCGCCTTCCTGGCCATCCGCACCAGCGAGATCGCGGCGCAGGCGAGCGGGATCAACGCGGCCGCGCTCAAGACGGTGGCCTTCGTGCTCTCCGCGTTCTACACCGGGGTGGCGGGCGGGCTCTTCGCCTTCGTGGTGGGCTTCCTCTCCCCGGACGCCTTCGACGTGTTCCTGTCGGTCGACTTCCTGGTGATGATCATCCTGGGCGGGCTCGGCTCCGTCTGGGGTTCGGTGGCGGGCGCCGCGATCGTCACCGTGCTCAACGACTCGCTGGCCGGCTTCCAGGCCTACCGTCCGCTCGTCTTCGGCGCGATCATGATCGCGGGCATGCTGTTCATGCCCGGCGGTCTGGCCGCGATGACAAGGAGGCAGTCATGAGCAAGCGCTGTCCACTGGCGGTGTTCGTCGTCGTCCTCGGGCTGGCGATGCTCGCGGGACCGATCGGCCGGTCCGCGCGTGCGGCCGAGCCCGGGGTGACCGACACCGAGATCCTCCTCGGCGGCTCGAACTCCTTCTCGGGGCCGCTCGCCTTCACCGGCACCCAGCTCACCAAGGTCGGCGTCGATCTCTACTTCCGCGTGCTGAACGACGCGGGCGGGGTCCA
>Ga0210408_10004946_pt1 | contig 11815 bp, 8 predicted proteins | sample IncBWH4MmetaG_FD_155471 | JGI IMG/M metagenome (GOLD analysis project Ga0210408, IMG submission 155471) | Forest soil microbial communities from Barre Woods Harvard Forest LTER site, Petersham, Massachusetts, United States - Inc-BW-H-4-M | ecosystem: Environmental > Terrestrial > Soil >... | reverse complement strand
CGCCGCGAAGAAGATTTAAGTTGGCTTAGTTACACCGACGCTCAGAGTGGTCGCTTCATTGGAGCTCGACGCCGTGATGATGGGAGTGTGGTGATCAATCGGTCGGATCCGCGAGTGGAAAACGGCGCTCCATCCGAATATCTGGTCGGCGATGACGGTCGGCGAACAAGTTTGGGTTCATTGGCAACATCCGGTTCCGACCCCAGGACCAGAGATTGGTACCGGAGGGCAGTCGCAGCCCAGGGGCGCGTGGTCTGGAGTGAACCGTACGAATTCCAGGAAGGAATAATGGGCATAACGGCATCCGTTTCTGTGGAGGATGAGTCCGGGAAGGACCTGATGGGGGTCTTTACGGCCGACTTCTCAGTGCAAGATGTAACCACATACTTATCCAGGCTGATTCAATCGCGCCGCTTGCTGGTTTTCGTGTCGACTGTTTCGGGAAAGGCGTTTGCGATTTCTTCCGGCATCGACGTCCCGAGTTCGGATGCTTTTGTCGCGTGCCAAAAAGCGATCTCTCAAGGTTCCTCAATTCTGGCGGATGGACAGCCGAAAGGGTTCACTGTGCGCTTGCAGGGTGAGCCATACCTCTTAACGGCTGCTCCGCATTGGCTACCGGACGGCTTTGGGTTTATCACCGGGGTGCTTGGATCAGAGAATGAGTTCGTCGGATCTGCACGGAACAATCTCGCTCTTACCGCAACTGTCGGATCACTCGCGATTGCTATCGCCGCAATTGTGGCGATTTGGCTTTCCGGGCAATTGGCCAAACCTTTGAAAACTCTAAGCCGAGACTTGGAGCTAGTCAGTAAGTTCGAGCTTTCTGAGATGCCGAACCCGGGCTCTGCATTTCGTGAAATAGCTGTCATGATCGATTCGTCGGAACGGATGAAAGCCGCGTTGCGGTCCTTCGGCAAGTATGTGCCGATCGACGTCGTTCGTGAACTGCTTGCTCAAAAGCAAGATGCGATTCGCGGCGGCAAGATTCGCGAGCTCACTTTATTTTTTTCTGACATCGCCAATTTCACCAAGATCAGCGAAAACCTCAGCCCGACTCAGGTGGTGGAGGAGCTGGGAGATTATTTCGAGTTGATCACCGACATTATTGAGAACGAATTCGGTGGTACGCTTGACAAGTTCGTCGGTGACGGTGTCGTCGCATTTTTCGGGGCGCCTAAGGAGGTGCCCAATCATGCTGAGATGGCATGCCGAGCCGCGCTGAAAATTCAGGAAAAGCTTTTCGCTCTGGGACCAGAGAAGCACTTGAGCGGCAGCCGGTTTTTCAGAACTCGGATTGGCTTGCATACCGGAGAGGTGCTGGTGGGCAATATCGGAACTCCTAAACGGTTTGCTTATTCTGTTATCGGTGACGCGGCGAACTTAACCAGCCGGATCGAGGGCTTGAACAAGATCTATGGGACTCGCATTCTTGCGAGCGCGGAAACGAAAAACGCCCGAGACGCGGAGTTTGAATGGAGATGTGTCGACCGGGTCGCGGTCGTAGGCCGCAGGCGAAGTACCGAGATCTACGAGCTCCTCGGAATCAAGGGAGAGGTTGGTAGAGATGTGCTCGAGGCTCGAGATCAATATGAGGTGGCGTTACAGAAATATTTTGCGCAGGATTTTGAAAGCGCGATGACACTTTTCGAAGCGGCACTAAAGCTCCGACCGATCGATAAAGCCTGCGAGGTGTTACGGCTGCGGTGTCAAAACCTTGTGGTAGGTCCCCGCCGCAACGACTGGTCAGGGGTGTTTGAAGCGGCAGAGAAATAGGGGTGCGAAGCCTGGATCGCTCACAAATCCTTAGAGATTTGTGAGCGATGCAGGCTGTGGCAGCAGAGTTTTCCGGCTACGCCGGAAAATTCCGCTGCATTTCGGAGGAAAGAGTTTCGAAACAGTTTGTTTTGATTCATTTATTTTAAAAAAGGCTCTTAAACAGACGCGCAGCGTCTGTTTAAGAGCTTTCTAACCCGCAATGAGCTCGTCGATTCGGCTTTCGCATGATTTTTGCGGGTTAGTGCCTACCATTCTGCAACAGACCCGTCCTTTCTCCGCCAGACGGGGTTTTTCCAATTGTGGCCGATATTCGCTGCCCTGCGCACCGCTTCTTCATTGATCTCTATCCCCAGTCCCGGGCCTGTGGGGATGTCCACATAGCCGTCCTTGTATTGGAAGACAACCGGGTTAACTAGGTAGTCTTTGAGTTCGCCGCCTTCGTTGTAGTGAATCCCGAGGCTCTGTTCCTGAATAAAGGCATTCGGAAGGCACGCATCCAATTGAAGGCTAGCCGCGAGCGCGATCGGTCCGAGAGGGCAGTGAATAGCGACCGCGACATCATATGCTTCCGCCATGGTGCCGATCCGGTGAGTCTCACTGATGCCGCCGGCATGGGAAACGTCCGGCTGCACGATATCGATGACACCAAGCTCGAAAAACCTTTTAAAATCCCAACGCGAAAAAAGGCGCTCTCCAAGAGCAATGGGTGTCGACGTGTGGCGCGCAACTTCGATGATCGCTTCTGGGTATTCCGAAAGGACCGGCTCTTCGATAAACATCAGTTGGAACTGTTCAAGCGCCTTGGCAAGAACCTTTGCCATTGGCCGATGCACCCGGCCGTGAAAATCGACCGCAATCCCGAAGTCCTTTCCGACCGCCTGGCGGACAGATCCAACACGCTCAACGATTTCGTCCACCCGCGCCGGGGTATCTATGTAATGGAGTTCGGCGCTCGCGTTCATCTTGATCGCCCGGTAGCCCTGGGACGTCCTCTCTTGTGCAGCCCGTATGACTTCGCCAGGACGATCGCCGCCAATCCAGGAATAGACCTGGATTCGTTCACGCACTCTGCCGCCGAGCAATTGGTGAGCAGGAAGACCGTATCTTTTGCCCTTGATGTCCCAAAGAGCCTGATCGATACCAGCCATGGCGCTCATCAAGACGGGCCCGCCTCGGTAAAAGGCGCCGCGGTACAAGACCTGCCAGATATCCTCGATCTGATCCGGGTTGCGTCCCTCAACGTATCCACTGAGTTCGTGAACCGCGGCCGCAACGGTGTCTGCTTTTCCTTCCACCACGGGTTCACCCCAGCCGACGAGCCCATCGCTGGTAGTCATCTTCAGGAAAAGCCAGCGCGGAGGGACCTTAAAGAGTTCAAGTTGGGAGATCTTCATGCAGGGAGAAAGCATTTACCGCCCGGGAGCCTTAGTCCCCGCCAGGAAGTCTTCCAGTTCTGTCCGATCGGGCAACCCGGCGCAATCGCCGTACGCTGTTACGCAAATCGCTCCGGTAGCGCATCCCCGTTCCACTGCTTTCTGAAACGGCAATCCGTTAAGTAACCCGGAGATGACGCCCGCACAGAACGCATCACCAGCTCCGATCGGATCGATCTGCCGGACGGGGAAAGGTGGTATCAGTCCGCACGAGGCGCCGTCCGCAAAGTAGGCGCCTTGGTCTCCAGCCTTAATTGCGACCAATTTTGGTCCTAGTTGCAAAAGCGCTTCCGCGATCTGATCGAGCTTATCCAATCCGGTCATCAGCCTGGCTTCGTCTAAGCTGGGGAGCAGCACATCTGACTTCGAGGCAAGTTCCAGAAATACTGGACGAGCGGCCTGAGCCGACCACAATTTGAATCGCATGTTCGGATCAAAAACGATCTTTGTTCCGGCGGCTCGGAACTCCTCAACAATTTGGAACGTAACCTTGCGATTCTCGCTACTCAGCGCGGGCGTAATTCCTGTGACGAACAGGTAGCGGCTCCTTAATCCGGTAAACAATTTTGGGTGTAGTTGGCTCGCGGCCGAGTCCCGGCGGTAGTAGTAGGCCTGTGGTGCGCCGGTCGGTTTAATCTCTTTAAACATCAAGCCAGTAAAAGCGCTGTCGGCGATTTCGACCCGGTCAACATTAATCGATTCGCCACGTAAGGTTTTCAGTATTTTTTTTCCGAAAGGGTCATTCCCGAGGCGACTGATCCAGCAAACGGAATGCTGCAGCCTGGCCAGGCCAACCGCACAGTTCGATTCGGAACCGGCTAGTGAGGGCTTGAAATCGGTACTTAGCTCCATAGGTCCGGGCTCAGACGGAATCAAAACAATCATCGTCTCGCCAAAGGTCAAAACGTCGAAGATCCCAGGGCCCAAAGTCATAGATTCTTTACGGCCGCCGCCAAAAGGCTTTTGGCCGCGTCGGCACATGCCTGAAACGACTCTGGTTGGTTGTCCTTTGGAATGAGAGCACTGCCGACTCCGATCGCGGTCGCTCCGGCTTCAAAGAAGAGCGCGGCATTCGAAGTTCCAATACCACCTGTGGCCAAGAGCGGGATGTCCGGGAACGGGCCGCGAAGCTCCTTGAAATATTGTGGCCCAAGCGTCCCGGCCGGAAATACCTTCACCGCGTCGGCGCCTGTTTCGTGCGCCGCGAAGATCTCGGTTGGGGTCATCGCACCGCAAAAAATCGGAAGCTGATGATCTCGAGCGAAGCGGATGACTTCCGGATTGAAATTTGGGGTAACGAGAAATTTTGCCCCGGCAAACATCGCCTTTTTCGCGAGTGCAAGCGTCGTCACGGTGCCTGCTCCGAATGAAACCTGGCCGGTTTCGTGCTGCTTGGTCGAGCGGAGAAAAGATTCGGCATCTTCTGATTCCATGGTGATCTCAATAAATCGGATACCGTTTTCGATCAGCAACTTCACGCAGCGCTGGATGTCGACCTTTGGCCGGCGCAGAATAGCAACCACCGGGGCATTTTTAAGTATCGTGAGTAACATCCGGGAGTTCATTTCGCGATCGAGGCGATCAACTGGACATTTCGGTCGCAGCTTCCTTCGTTAGCGTCAACCGATTTCGCTTCGATTCTAAATACATGCAACATCGCCATCTAGTGTCCTGTCCCCGAAATAGCAGGTATATTGTTGCGATCAAAATGTGCTTGTTATTCTGGATCTACCGGCCCGCGGCAACTATCATCTTTGGAGGTTGTATTGCAGCAACTGCATATTCTCCGGTGGAGTTTGAATGGCCGTGAAATTGTTTCATGTTGCCGACATTCATCTTGGCCGTCGACGGCTGGAGGGTCGACTACCGCACTCCGATCTGGCTGCGGCCTTCAGTTTTATTGCTGAAAAGGCGATTGAAGAAAAGGTGGACGTTTTCCTGATTGCCGGCGACCTGTTTGACCGGCCAACTGTAGAACCGCCCCACCTGCGCCAGGCGCAACAAATCCTTGGCCGCCTGAAAGCCAATGGAATACGGACAATCGCCATCGAAGGAAACCACGACAGAGAGTTTATTCATTCCGAAGTGCCCACCTGGATGCAGTTTTTGGCTGAAGACGATTTATTAGTGCTGCTGCGGACCCCTTTCGATTCGACCGGACCGATTCTGAGCGCTTGGGATCCGGAGCGAAGAATGGGGTCCTGGGTCGAGTTAAATGGTGTTCGCTTTGTGGGAGCCGGTTACCTTGGCGCGGCCACGCCTTTCAAGGTCCGCCAACTTGTATCGCGGCTTGAACCCAATAAGACTCACGTTCTCCTGCTGCATGCGGGGCCGGATAATTTCGTGGGAGAGAGCGGCGGATTTTCTTCGTCCGATCTCCAGGAATTGAACGAGAAAGTCTGCTACCTCGCGCTTGGCCATATTCATCGGCCGATGCGCCATGGCGACTGGGCGTGTAATCCCGGATCGCCAGAAAACTGTGACGTCCGCGAAGCGAGTTATGATTTGGGCCTCGACGGTAACCGGGCGCCTCGGGGCTATGTCACGCTGGAGATTGACCCCGCTCAACCTCAGAAGCCGATCGACCTCGAGATTCGTACCAATCCTCGCCGCCCGATTCACCGTCTTACGCTCGATTGTTCGCCGTTCGGTAACAAGATTAAGGATGGCGCGGGTGCTCTCGTCCAAGCTGCGGTGAAACTCATTCACGCGGCTGAAGTTTTGCCGCAATCGGTGATCGATCTGCGGCTCACGGGCAGACTAAACCTGAACCGTATCGCTTTGGATCAGGCAATGGCGTCAAACGAGATCGAGAAACAGGCCGCCGTTTTCGCGGTATCGATCGATGTGAGCGGCATCAACGTCGGCGGATCGCTGGCGAGTGGTGAATCGGTCACCGAGCAGTTCTCTCGGGAAGAGCTGGAGAAGGCCGCGATCCGCGCTGTCGTAGCCGAAAAACATCTCTGTGGGCTTGATCACCGAGACGATGAGTTCGCGGCGTTATTCTACGAGATCAAAGAATCTGTCCGCCTGCGAAAGACCGGATCTGAACTTGCGGAACAAATTGGACGGAGTTCGCTGTTAGAGCTGATTTGCGCTTCAAATTTGCCCGCGGACGAAAGCCGAACCACAATTGCAGCCACTCCGGAGAACCCGGCATGATCATCGAGTCTGTCCGGCTTAAGAACATTAAGTCATACGGCGAAGGATCCGATGGCAACGGCGTAACGATCTCCTTCCTGCCTGGAACCAATCGGATTGCGGGGAAAAATGGGCATGGGAAGACCACGCTGATCGAGAGTCTTGGGTATGCCCTTTTTCTTACCGAGCCGGTCTTTGAGGAAAACTTTCAGCTCGAGACATATTTCCTTCGCGCCGGGAAGAAGGCTGCGGAGATCGATGTGACGTTCAACCAGTTCGGCGAGTTATATCGGGTCGAGCGCGGTCTGGGCCCGCACAACAAGCGACAAACTAAAGTAGTACAGTTGAATGACGGAAGCATCTGCGCCGAAGGTGACAACGAGGTTTCAGCGTTTATCTGCCGGGTGCTTGGATTTCCGGATCGCAAGCGTTTCTCAGAGCTCTTTTGGAAGCTGATCGGGGTTCGGCAGGGTCGGTTGACCTGGCCGTTTGATTCGAAGCCGAGCATTGCCAAGGATTTCTTCGAACCGCTGCTCGACGTTGCCGTGTTCCGTGAGTGTTTCGATTCGCTCAAACCTGCCGTGGACGAGTTCGAGGCGCGCCTTCATGATCGGGATAAAATCAAGGCTAGTCTGGAAGAACGAATTCGAGAACGCAGCGAAAGCGTCGCTGGCGTAGAGGCGAAGCGTCTGCAATTGCGAAAACATGAGGAGCAGTTGGACTTACTGAATGAAGCCCGGGATATCGTTCGGAAGACAATGGAGCAGCTGGAAGCTGAGGAAATCTCGCTTAGCGCGGCTGAGGGTCTGCGGAATGCGGCTCATAATGCGCTCGTTTTGGCGCGTCAACAACGTGAGACCGCCGAGGAACGCATGCGAGAATCAGCGGCAGCTGCCGACCTTTTAGCGCGGGTTACCTCAGGTCACCAAGCGTACGAGGAAGCCGAAATAGAACTTAAGCATCTTCGAACCATGCAGACCGAAGAGCGCCGGCTCGAAAAGGAAATGGCCGACACTGAGAAGAAAAAGGCCGAGTTGGACGGGAAGGCAGATGCGGCGCGCTTGCAGGCGGATGCACTCGCATTGCAGAGACGGGAAAAGGAGGCGGAGAAGGCAGACGTTTCTGAACGAGTCGACGCACTGCGGTTTCGTCTTTCCGATTCTCAGCCCAAATTCGAAAAGCAAATGAGAGCGGTGGACTACGTGATGAGGGACCTGTCCGACGTCCGTCATTTCGTGAACAGTTTCGGGATCTTGCTCGCACACGACGAGGCAACACTGAAAAAAATAAAGGAGGTGACGGCGGACCTTTCTTCGTGGGATGCGTCTGTTTTGCAGAAGGCTAGCCTGCAGGAAGCGACCGCAGACGAGGTGCTCCAGCATCTCCGTCAACAATTCGCTGCCGCGAATGCCGAGCATTCTTCCCTCTCGACACAGCTTGAGCAGATCAGAGGAGGCGTCTGTCCATTTCTGAAGGAAAAATGCCGCCAGTTCGATCCTTCCAAAGTGGAAGGAGATCTGAGGCAGAAGCGAGCGGCGATTGAGTACCTTCGAACAAACATCGAGTCGGCCGAGTCAACGCTCGATGCGGCGAAAATTGACCGCGAACAACTGCTCCGGGAAGAGAAGGATCTGGCGGGAAAGAAGAGTCGGCTGGAACTGATGACGACGGACCTTTTCAGTGCGTTTGACCGCCTCGAACGGGACGCGATACGTAGAGCGGCGAACGGGTTGAGCCAATGGATTCAAAATGCGCAGCCGATGCCGGACTTTCCCAAGTCGCTCGTCGTCGAAGGCGCCGACGCAAGCATCTTGGAAGACCGCCATCGGCAAAATGTCGTTTATTTTACGGAATTAAGTGAATGGTGGCGGGCGGTTGAGAGCGGTGTCCAAGCTCAGATCGGCGCATTTTGGGAGGAGGATCGGCGTCGTAACGCAGATCAACAGAATGAGGTCAACAGCACCAGCCAGCTGCGACGGATCGAATCCGAAATTTCGAAGCTTGGCACTGCCGAATATAAACAGCGCGATGGCGCCGCTATTTACCGGGCCCGATCAGCCGAGCTTATAAAGTCAATAGACAGCCTCGATCAGCGGCTCGAGGTCTTCGGTTTTTTAGCCGATGAGATCGCGAGGCTGGAGCAGAATCAGTTGAAACACCGGAGCGACTACCAACAGTACCTCGGGGCGAAGCCTCTGGCCGACGAACGAAGTGCCCGGGAAAAAGACTGCAAAGCTCGGCGAGACGCGGAGGCGGCCGCAGATGCGGCGTTAAGGCTCCGCGAAATCGCGTTCGCGGAGGCTATTGAAGATTTCGATCCGGGCGCACTGCCAGCGTTGCGTCTGAAGTTCGAACAAGTCAGCGCAGCTGCGGCGAAAGAATCGGTCAACTTAGACCACGCGAAACGAGAACTCCAGCGGGAAGAGGACCGTTTCCGAGAGTGGCAGGAAGCGTGCGCCACAAGGGACGAAGTTGGTCATGAGATTCGGCGACTGGAAGCCGCGATCGAACTGACGGAACTGGCGCGTATTGTTTTGAGGGATTCCGCGCCGGCCGTGGCTCAACATTTGTGCGACCGAATCGCCGACCGGGCGCAACAGATATTCAACCGGATCAACGACGATCCGGTGGAGTTGAAGTGGGAGGCCGCGCCGCGCTACAGTCTCCGAGTCATTCCGGGCGAACGTCGATTCGCCATGCTATCAGGTGGAGAACAGACCAAGCTCGCGCTCGCGATGACTCTGGCGATGATCCAGGAGTTCAGCGGACTTCGATTCTGCATCTTCGACGAGCCCACGTACGGGGTAGACTCCGAAAGTAAGGATAAACTTGGAGAGGCCATTCTTGAAGCACAAAAGGCCGCAGGACTGGAGCAATTGATCCTCGTGTCGCACGATGATGCTTTTGACGGAAAGATCGAAAACTCGATTCTTTTGCAAAAGACTGCGGCTGCCGGTACCGAAGTTATCTAGTGACCCGTATGACTCAGATATGGGCGCTTGACCTCAGAGCCGGCATGGCGCGTATTAGTTCCTCCAGGAGATACTGAATGAACCGTACCTTAGCTACTTTCGCCGCTGCCGGACTGACGTTTGCAAATCTCTGGGCCCAAGAAAAGCCGCTTCCGGACAAATACGAAGACCCCCTTGGGACCTGTTACGAGGAACTGAAATATCCCTACCCGACAGCGTTCCTGAATTTGTTCGCCGAAGGTCAGGATCTTCGAATGTGCTTTATGGATGTCCAACCGCCCAAAAACCCGAACGGCCGGACGGTTGTCCTGCTGCACGGAAAGAACTTTTGGGGTGCTTATTGGGCGCAAGCCATTAAGTTTCTCTCGGACCGGGGTTTCCGGGTAATTGTTCCGGACCAGATCGGCTTCGGGAAGTCTTCGAAACCAGACATTCACTACAGTTTCGATTTCCTGGCGGAGAATACGGCCGGTTTGCTCGATCTGCTGCATGTCCAGAAAGCGACGATAGTCGGACATTCGATGGGCGGCATGCTGGCGATAAGATTTGCCAGGTTATATCCAGGCCGAACGGAAGCTTTGATCCTTGAGGACCCGATCGGACTTGAGGATTACAAGTTGAGCGTGCCACCGGCTCCGCTCGAACAACTGTATCAACAGGAGCTGAACCTAAGCCTCGACGATTACCGGAGATACGTGCAGAGCTATTTCGTCACGTATCCAAAGGATAAGGCGGAAATGTTTGTTGAACCCCGTATGCGGGTTAGTCTGAGCGGCGATTTTCCCCGCTGGGCTTTGAGTGCAGCGTTAACCACTTTGATGATTTATCAGCAACCGGTATGCTACGAACTTTCTGAGATCAAGGTTCCGACACTCCTCATCATCGGACAGGAAGACCACACTGCGGTTGGCAAAGATCGTGCACCTATCGACCTGCGACGGAATCTCGGAAACATTCCCGAACTGGCAAAAAAGGCCGCCGAGGCGATTCCCGGCGCTCGCCTCATCGAATTGCCGAACGTAGGGCACGTTCCTCATCTGGAAGCTCCAGACGCATTCAACCAAGCCGTCGAGGACTTTCTCCGGCGTTGAAGTTTTATCGCTTGATTTCTGATGACCAACAGCGCGATTCAATCTGGCGTTTCAACCGTTCGCGCGCCTGACCGACGCCAATGGATACTCCTGCTCATATTGTCACTTCCGTCGATTTACGTTTTGCTAACTTTGCCGCCGCTTTGGCGTGACTCGGACGGATTCAACGAAGTAGCTTCGACCTTTGCTCCGAAAGGCATTATCCATTGGCTGCCCGGATACTGCCTTGGCGCCCGGTTGATCCTCCTCGGCGCCGGTATCGTAGGAAGTTTGCTGGGAGGTCATGGTATCCCGTATCTGTCGATCAGCATAACTCCATTGAATAATGTGGGAATCTACACTCTGATAGTGGTGCAACATCTCTTCCTCGTCTTCTCTCTGTTATACGGGGTGAACACGTTCAGCAGCCACTTTCTATTGAGAGCTGTATTTTCTGCCTTCCTAGCGCTTACCCCGTGGATTTATATCTATGCGAACTGCATTGGAAGCGAGGCATTCAGCAATCCGCTGGTGTACCTGATCTTGGCGTATGGCTGGAAGTGCCTGAGAGCGAATGAATTCAGCAGAGAGAGGGTGCTGCTCTATTTTGTACTGCTCGTTGGCGCAGCCTTAACGCGACAGATTAACGCTCTCTTCGCGGCTCTCCTGCCACTGGCGCTCTTGCCGCCGACAATGGGGGAATTAATTCAATCCGGGGCACGCTCATATTGTTCCGACCGTCAATCCCGATTTTATAGCGGTCGCAGAGTTCTGATCTTTATAGTCATTGGCCTGTGCGCCATTGGAACCTCGGTCGTGGTCCAACAGGGCATGTGCTGGCTATTCCGGGTTCCATTCCGTTCGACTTTTGGGGAAACATTTGAATGGCGTCTGAGCTACCTGAACGGTCTGTCGGAGGAGGAAAGAACCAAGATTATTGATCAGATAAGCACTAGGCTGGGCGATCCGGTGACCACGGAGGCGCTCGAGGCTCTCAATCGGTCTCTGAACCAAGGCGACAATTGGACTGACATGTTTCTGTTCTACAAAATCGATGAAATCCTCGTTCGATCGGGTTTTAGCGACATGCAGCTTCGGACTTGGCAGGTAGACCTGAAGCTGAACCGGATCGCGACTTGCGTCCTGCTTTCGGCGGAACCCCATTTTTTGAGGGCCATCTGGTCGGATTTCGCGAAATGGCCGCTGTTCACGCAAATGGATCTGGCCTACCCGCCGTTTATTCTTACGGACTGGTTACAAACCCAGCTACCCTATCCGAGGTATGGTCGATTGAGAGGGCTGGCCTCGTTTCAACACGAAGCGGGCTATTACAACGACGTTTGGAAACGGATTCCTTATTTCCATATCTTCGCTGGAATTCCAATGCTGGTGATGGGTTGCGTGGCAGTTGTGTTCGGCAGCA
>Ga0210408_10004945_pt1 | contig 11817 bp, 6 predicted proteins | sample IncBWH4MmetaG_FD_155471 | JGI IMG/M metagenome (GOLD analysis project Ga0210408, IMG submission 155471) | Forest soil microbial communities from Barre Woods Harvard Forest LTER site, Petersham, Massachusetts, United States - Inc-BW-H-4-M | ecosystem: Environmental > Terrestrial > Soil >... | reverse complement strand
GGTAATTGTTTCGGCGACGCAGAACGGTATTTCCAGCAACGCTTCCGGCACTTCCGCGCTTCTGGCGACTCCGTTCACAGGGGCATTCCAGCCAGGTCAACTCTTCGTTTCCGACTCATTCGGCTTAGTGGAAGTTTTCAAGCTTGACGGCACGTTCTTGGGTGTTTTGAACACGCAAGACACCCAAAATGCCGGGATGGCTTTCGACAGGACCGGAAATCTGTATGTCACCACTTTCGATGCCGGAGGTGTGGTGAAGTTCGGTCCTACCGGTGCGTTCCTGGGAAGGTTTGGAAGCGGCTATACGGGGAACCCGGAATCAATCCTCTTCAGCCAGGCGGGGAATGCGTTCGTGGGGGCTGCTCAACCGCCTCCTGCAAATTGCCCCCCGCCGCCGGCTTCACCGCCAGCGGTGCCGGTGTTCGAATTCGACGCCACCGGAACTCCCGTAAAAACGTTCCAGGTGGTCAGCGAGTGCAGAGGCAGCGATTGGGTCGAGCTGCTGAAAGATCAGAAAACGCTGCTCTACACGTCGGAAGGAAAATTGATCAAGAGTTTCGATGTCAGCACCAGCACACAAAATCCCGACTTTGCGTCCGGCTTACCGGGCTCCAACGCATTCGAGCTTCGCCAGCTTCCGGATGGAGACATCCTGATCGCTGACTCAAACGCAGCGCTGTTGCTCAACGGTGCGACGGGCGCCATCAAGACGACTTATACCCCCACCGGTAATCCAATAAGCATTTTCGCGCTGAATCTTGATCCCGACGGTACGTCATTTTGGACCGCCGACCTGAATACCGGCACGGTGTACAAATTCGACATCGCCAGCGGGACTCAGCTCTTAACCTTCACGTCGCAGAGCGGGGCTGCCAGCGGGCTTGCCATCTTTGGCGAGAAGGCCCCGGGCCAGAACAACATCAACATATTGGGCGCGGGCAACGGAGCAGGAATCGTCACCAGCAATCCGGCCGGACTGAATTGCGGCCTGGGCGGCGCCGCGGGTTCGATCTGCACCGCGCCGTTTACCGACAACACCAACGTGGTGCTGACTGCCACCGCGAGCGCTGGCTCAACTTTCGGCAGCTTCAGTGACAATTGCACACCGGCGAATCCGCAGACCAATCCGCCTACTTGCGTGGTGGCACTTGGCATCGCGGACATCCCTGTGACAGTCACGTTTAACGCGGCGGCACCGCCAGCAACCCACTTCCTGGTCACGGCACCGGCTTCCGCGACGGTTGCGACGTCTTTCAACTTCACGGTGACCGCCCAGGATGCTTCGAACAATACAGTTACAACTTACAACGGCACGGTGCGCTTCACCAGCAGCGACGGAGCAGCAGCTCTGCCGGCAGACTCGACGCTGACGAATGGCGTGGGAACGTTCTCGGCGACATTGAACACTGCGGGTTCGCAGACAATTACAGCCACGGATAAGGTGACCGCTTCGATCACCGGATCCGCGACCGTGACGGTCATCAAACTGGTCTCGATTGCAGTCACACCCGCCAATCCGACCGTAGTCGTCGGCCAGCAGCAGCAATTCACCGCCACCGGCACGTTCTCCGATAACAGCCAAAAGGATCTGACCAGCTCGGTCACGTGGACCTCGATGAATGGCAATGTGGCGTCCATCGTTAACACGCCAGGAGTCGCTGGGACAGGCAACGCCACGGCATTGTCAGCGGGGAGCACCACTATCACTGCCACCGATCCCCCCAGCGTGCAAATCAGCGGGAGCACGACGCTGACGGTAACCAACGTGCCGTTCCTGTTGACAATTACGCCGCCACCCGGAGGCAATCCGGGCGCGCCGCTGACCGTCTCGCCCGGCGGCTCGCTCGCTATCGGACTCAATCTGGCAGCTGCTCCCGGATTCTCGGGCACGGTCAAACTCTCGTGCGTCAGCGACAAGCCGCAATTCCTCACCTGCGCGCCGGCGCCATCGTCGGTCACCCTAACCGGAAATGGCCCCAAGCAAGTCGCCATCGTTCTCAACGCGTTTTGCAGCGGCGTACCCACTCAGGTGCCGGGTCCGGGAGGAATTGGAGGCGGGCTGCAACTTCTGGTCATGGCCATGATGTTCGGCAGCATCGCACTGGCCTACCGCAAGCGTTCGCGGTTGGCGCTGTCCTTCGCGGTGTTGATGTTCATAGCGCTCGGCAGCGCGGCGTGCTCCAGCGTGCCAACCGGTCCGAACGGGCGCACGCCGGCAGGCCCCTATAAGCTCTTCATCACTGCTTCGGCGGGAGGCTCGACCCAGACCGTTGAGTTGCCCATCACGGTCACGCCGTAATCTAAATTCGGGCCGGCTTTCGAAAAAAGGCGGCCCGGCAATTTTTCGCGAGCCGTTCGAATCAGGCGGGCTTTACATCAAATAAATGCGCGCCACCGCCCTCACGGCGGACGAATAGTCCTTGCGCATGCAACTCCTCGCCGTCGCGCAGGTAGTGCTCCTCGTCCAGCTGATCCCGGAAGTCGTACTGCACGCCGGCCGTCACGCGGTCGCCCAGACGCAATCGCGCCTGTGAAGCCCAGCCACCCAGATTCACCACGATCACCTTCCAACTTTTCTCGCTCCGCCATTCATAGGCCACAATATTCTTCGCGCTGTCGTCCCCCACCGGAACCACTTCCAGCAAGCCCCAGCGGCCGCTGTGGAACGCATCTTCCCTGGTGATGCCCAGAATGCGCCGGAAGAAAGCTTCGCTCAGCGGGTCCCGCGGTTCTGGCGCCGCCCTGCGCAATGAAATTGGTAGATGATTTCGCAGCCCTTCCATCTCTCCCTGATGGTAAAAGCGCATTCCCGGGAGCGTGGCCATCAAAGTTCCCACCGCCTGCAGCCGTTCGTTTCCGAATACCGCTGCCCGTCGTTGCTCGTCGTGATTCTCGAGGAAGCGGGCCAGATTGCACTGCTTGTCCGGGTTGGCCGCGATTCGTGCGCGGACCCCTTCGATATTTCTGTCCCGCACCGCGTCGTACAACTCCTTGTCATATGCGAACGAAAAGCCCAGGTCCAAGAGCCTCGGCTCCGTCCCCCAATATGCTTCGGCAAGCAGCATCAGGCCCGGCACCGTGGCGCGCACCTCCGTCCAGAACTCTTTCGCCGGCGGTTTCGCTCCATCGAGCAGCGAGCTCCAGATTCCGCCGAATATGTCTGACAAGTGCAGCATGGCCATATCGCATCGAACCCCGTCGCAATGCGCCGCGATAGTGCGAAGGTCTGCCAGTTGCGCCGCGCGCATTCCCGGGTGGAAGTGATTCAACTGCGCCACGTCTTTCCAGGGAGGGTAGTAAGGATCGCGCGCGCGCGCGACGTAATAATTTCCGTGGGGGGATTCGACCGGGTAGAACGCCGACGCATCCTTCTCATATTGTTCCCGCGTGCCGCGAACGTAGTATTCCGGGTGTTCGCTCGTCCAGGGATGGTCGAAGGCCGTATGATTTCCCACAAAGTCGAGAAACAGCGCCATTCCCAGGCTGCGCATTTTTGCTCGCACGCGGTCGAGCGAATCCCACGTCCCGATCCGCGCATCCGGAACATATTGCCTCACGGCGTACGGTGAGCCGATCACGTCCGAAGCGATCCATCCGGGCAGTGCCGCATCGTACCCCGCGGAATTCTGGGCATCGTCCAGCATGATGCGCTGCGAAATGGGGCTGCGCTGCCAGACGCCCATCAGCCAAATGGCATCGAACCCCAGCCGCGCCAGGACATCCCATTCGCCATCCGGCACATCAGCCAACGTCATCCGCCGTCCCAGCCGTTCGGAAAGCCGTTCAAGCCACACCCAGGTATTGATTTCGTAAAGATGCGGGTGGCCTCGTAGCTTCAGCGCGGGAAGTCCAGCCCTGGGAGTCGGCATGGTGTGGTCGAGAGTAATGGGGACCTCTCTGAACTCATCTCATAAATGGAATTTCGTCAGGGCACGGCTTTAGCCGTGCCGAAAAGCAGCGTGATTACAGGGGTTTCAACCCCTGAGGTGCGTGTGATCGTCAGCCATGGTATTTATGAGATAGCTTGGTGTCAATCCGCAATACCCAGCTTTTAATTTATCTCCCGTTACCAGGACTTCGATAGCTTTACAAATTCCGGGCGCAGTGCCACAGTTGTCCCCGCCACAGCCCGGCTGGCCGGAACGCCAGTCAAAGTTTCGCGCTGAGGAGGGGCTTGGACGATGATGAAGCGTCTATTAATAAGTGCGGCTGCTCTTCTCCTGGTGACCGGGATCGCATTTACCGGACAAAAAGAAGCACCAAAATCGGGCACGTGGTCCGGGACCGTAACCGACAACATGTGCGGGGCCCGTGGCGCCAAAGCGGATCACGCCGCTTGTGCCACCAAATGCGTCAAGGAACACGGCGCAAAGTACGCTCTCTACAACGCCGAAGCCAAGAGAGTTTACATACTCGACCCTCAAGATAAGGCCGCCGAACACGTTGGCCATGACGTCAGCGTAGCCGGCAATCTCGACGGCGACACCATCCATGTCACTTCCATCACCATGAAGAAAGGTTCCTAGCGCTCCGCCTCTATCTGGCAGCTCGGCAATGAAGTCATCTCACAAATAGGGCTTCGTCAGCGCACGGCTTTAGCCGTGCCGAAAAACGGCGTCTTTTCAGGGGTTTCAACCCCTGAGGTACGGATGATCGTCATGCGGGGTATTTATGAGATGGCTTGATCTCATCTCCGCAAATTCTTCTACCATCAGCCGGGCAGAACCTTCGAATCCGCCCGTTTTGCTATTCACGCGCGGTTCTAAAACAACCGGTTTGTTATACTGCACCACCGAGCCGCAATTGAAATCTCAATAAGGACTGTTGCCGTCATGAATTCACGCTTCTTTCTTGCTGTCTGGGTTCTGATTGCAGTGGTATCCACCACGTCGCGCGCCCAGCTTCCACAGGCGGGGCAAAAATCCACTCCCGTTGCGCGCCGAAAACTCGAAGTGGACGACTATTCTCGCATCAAAGAAGTCTCCGAACCGCAGATCAGCCCGGAAGGGAAGTGGGTAGCCTACAAGGTGACCACTCGCGTCCGCGCAAAGGACACGAACGAAGACCACCTCTGGATGGTGCCGACTACGGGTGGCGATGCTGTCCCGCTCACCTCAGCCAGTGGTTGTGCCGGCCACCCGCGTTGGAGCCCCGACCAGAAATATCTCGCCTTCATCCGCTACCGGAGCTGCGACAGCGAAACCGATATTGATACCAACAGCGGCGGCCATTTGTGGCTGATGAATCGCGCCGGCGGTGAGCCAGAGCAGATCACTCACACTTCCCAGAATCTTTCTGACATCGCCTGGGCGCCGTCCAGCGACCGGCTCGTGCTGGTCTTGCAGGACTCCGCGCCGGAAGATTCCGAACCCGCCTCCGTCAGCGACCGAATCGCCGAACAAGATGATTCCAAGCCGCGTCCCTGGGTGATTGACCGCCTCCATTTCAAGGAGGACGGCATCGGCTACCTCGATCACCGGCGCACGCACTTGTACGTCATCACCCTGGCCGACCGGAAGATCACCCAGATTACTTCCGGGGATTACGACGACTATGCTCCCGCCTGGTCACCCGACGGGCGCTCCATCGCCTTCGTCAGCAACCGCAGCGCAAACTCGGACAGCAATTACAACTCGGGGATTTGGGTCGTCGCGGCCGACAACGAGAATCGCGGTTCAGGTCTTCTTCCGATGGCGCCAAGCCCGTTCACAGACGCCGCCCCCAGTTGGTCGCCCGACGGGAAATGGATTGCCTTCACCCGTCAGCTCGACCCCAAGCTGATGGAGCGCGCCACCGCTCACTTGGCGATCGCTCCTGCCGCAGGGGGCGAGGCCAAGCTGCTGACGCAACAGCTTGATCGCAATGTGCTCACGCCACAATTTTCACGCGACGGACGCTGGATCTATTTTCTTGCCGAGGATGACGGCGCACAGAATCTCCAGCGCATACCCAGCAACGGAGGTGAGGTCTCACGGCCCATCCCCGGCCGGCGCAAAGTCGATTCGTTTTCGATGAGCGATGACGGAATCGTAGCCGCGGCAGTATCGAACCCGGCACTTCCGGATGAAATTCATGTCCTCCCGCTCCGCGGTGAATTGCGGCGCATCACCACGACGAATGACGCGGTGTTGTCGGAAATTCAATTGGGGGACCTGGAGTACGTTCATTTCCACAGTAAAGACGGGACTGCGGTGGCGGGCTACATCTGCAAGCCGCCGGATTACTCCCCGGGAAAAAAATATCCTGCAGTTCTTTGGTTGCACGGCGGGCCGGTGTTGGAATATTTCGCCGAGTTCAATTTTCGCGCGCAACTCCTCGCCGCAAATGGCTATCTCGTCGTCCAGCCCAATCCCCGCGCTTCCTCCGGCTACGGCCAGGCTTTTTCCGCCGCCACATACGCCGGTTGGGGAGGTAAGGACATCGAAGACGATCTTGCGGCAATGGATTTCGTCGTCGCTCAGGGGTTGGCCGATCCCGATCGCCTCGGCGTAGGTGGTCATTCCTACGGCGCGATCTCTGCGAACTGGATCATCACCAAGACCAACCGCTTCAAGGCGGCCATTTCCTACGCGGGCAATTTGCTGAACACTTCAAATTTCGGCCACGATGAATATTCAAGAGAGTGGGCCACGGAAGTGGGCCTGCCCTGGGAGAAACGCGCCCTCTGGGAGTCGCTGTCGCCCTTCAGCGGCGTTGCGAACATCAAGACCCCGACGCTTGCCATCGGCGGCGATACGGACTGGAACTGCCCCATCTTGAATAGCGAGCAGCTCTATCAGAGCCTGAAATGGCTGGGTGTTCCTACAGTCCTGGTGGTGTATCCCGGCGAAACGCACGAAATATCCCGGCCCTCATTCGTCAAAGACTATTTCGAGCGCTACCTCTTCTGGTTCGCGCACTACATCAAAGGCGAAGGTCCCGCGATTCCGTCCTCGCCCACGTCCGGCCCGCGTGAATCACGAGCGGATTCGGCTACGGCTTCGATGCACTCTCGATAAATTTCCCCACATTAGTTGACAGCTTCGCCAAGTCGTCCGAATGCAGGTACATCATGTGCCCCGCGGTGTAGTACTCCAGGTGAATGTTTCCCCTCAATTTCTCCGGCAGCCCCAGATGGTCCATCGTGTACTCAGTGGCGAAAAACGGCGTGGCTTGATCGAAGTAGCCGTTCTCCACCTGCACCTGCAAGTGAGGATTATCAAGCAGCGCTCTGATCAAATCCCCCTCCACGTTCGGGACGCCGGGAAAGCCGGGGAAATCATCGTTCTTGTGCTTCCAGTCCCAATTGCGGCTGATTTCAAAGTTGATCGGCAGGTAATCCTTCTCCGGCGTGAATTTCAATTCCTCACGTACATAACTGTTGAGCGCTGCCGTAAAAGGGCCGCTGACCGCCGTGTAGGAAGGGTCGTATTCGGCATGCTCCGTGAGCAGATCGTACGTCGGGCCGGAGAATCGCGCGTCGTAGCGCCCGATAGTCAGCCCGCGGCTGCGCTGCAGCTCCGCGTTGAATTGCGCCAGATTCACGCGCAGGTCCGCTTTCAGCAGGTACTCTTCGCTCAGCCCCGTGAAGCGCGCCAGCTTCTTCGCCACTTCAGCTTTTTCCGTGGCGCCCAGTTTTGACCCCTTGAACAACGCCAGAGCGTATTCCGTGGACGCATACTGCCGCGCCTCCGTGATGAAGGCACTCAAGTCATCGGGGCGGTCTTTCAGGAGCTTGTAGTACCACGACGTAGCGGCATAGCTCGGCAGATAGAAGATGTACGACATGTCGTCGCCGGTGAAAAATCCCAGTGTCCGCACGTCGAGCACATTTGAGATCAGCACCATCCCGTTCAGGTACACACTGTTCTGCGATTGCAGGTAATTCGAAAGCGCCGCGGAGCGGAACGTCCCGTAGCTTTCCCCGATCAGAAATTTCGGCGAGTTCCAGCGATTGTGGCGGCTCACATAAATGCCGATGAATTGCGCGATGGATTTCACGTCCTGGTCCACGCCCCAGAAATCCTTGTTCTGCGCCTTGCCCACCGCCCGGCTGAAGCCCGTCCCGACAGGGTCGATAAATACCAGGTCCGTCTTGTCCAGCAGGGAGTCGGCGTTGTCCACCAGCTTGTATGGCGGCGGCGGCGTGGCTGATGCGTCCGAGGTCAGCACTCGCCGCGGACCGAAGGCGCCCATGTGCAACCAAATGGAAGACGACCCCGGCCCGCCGTTGTATACAAACGCGACTGGCCGCTGCGTCAGATCCTTCACGTCGCTGCGGGTATACGCCGTCGAATACATGCTGGCCGTCGGCTCGCCCTTTTCATCCTTCAGCAGAGTCGTGGATGCCGTCGCCTTGTAGGCGATGGTCTGGCCGCCAATCCGGATGGTGTGGTCCGTAGCCGAGGATTCCTCCTTCGGCGGCGCTTCCGGCCCCGGCCTGGCCTCGGCGGCCTTCGCTTCCGCCGGCTTGGCATCTTTCGCCGCTTCCTGAGCCGCTATCCGGCCCGCCAGAGCAAAAATCACCGCCAACGCCATCCCGCCAAGTACAAGAACTCTCTTTGTCATCGCGCTCCTCAGCTTGGAATCATTTTTAGACGGATGAAAATGCCGAAGGATTCTACGCATGCAGCAAAGAAGTTGTCAAAACCAGGAAGGGGATTTGAACAGTGAACCTTTCCCTTCTGGTCGCCAATCTGCCAGGGCGCCAATTTCACTGCTTGCTTGAGCAACCGGGAGCGGCAAAAGTGAACGTAACTTCCTGTGTGGTTGCGTCCGCCCCATCCACATCCACAGGGGCCGCATCCATCCTCGCGGGTGCCACGCATTCTTCCGCTTCCGCGCCGTCCGTTCCCGCGGTTCGGTTGCCGCTCCGGTGACGGGCCGGGCCGCGGTGCGGGTCTAGATCCTCCCAGGCGGAAACGGTGTAGTGCGATGATTCAAGCAGCGAAAATTCGTACACGCCGTCCGCGATTCGATGTGCCGCCGGGTTTTCACCCTGCTCTGCCTTGGCCATCACCGTCACTTCACCGGGCGGACGCCCATCCGGCCATTTCAATTGCACGCGCAACTGGCGCGTCGGGTAGCCGTCCGTCACGTGGATGTCAGCTTTCATAAGTTGCTGGCCATCTTTCAGCTTGATGGCCCGCGCCGCGCTCCGGTCTCTGCTGCCAGGATAAAAAGCGCGCGGGAACGGCGAATTCGGGTCCAGGCGATCCATGCGATTGAACACCATCAGGTATTCACCCGCTCCGATATGGTCGAACTCGAAATTTCCCTTGGAGTCCTGATAGGCCCACAAGCCTGGCTCGCCATTGTTGTAGCGGTCCGCACGGTACAATTCGACCGACGCCACCGCCAGCGGCTTTTTGTTCGGGCCCAGCACGCTGCCGCGAATTTTTCCCGTAGGCAGCGCCGCGACGTTGTATTCGTAGCAGGCGCCATTGGGAATCTTGAACGGCGGCAGCCCTCCATGGAGCGTCTTCTGCGTGAAATCAAATCGCGCCGGCAGGTCAGCGCTGAAAATGTATTCGCCGGCATGCACATCATAAAAAGTGTACACGCCGTCCGGACCAGTGCTGGTGGCGAAGCGGTCGTCCTTCGACCACAGCTTCAGCTTGATGTGCGGCAGCGGGTCGTCCGGATCGTCGGTCGGCGCCAGCAGCGGCGGATCGGAGCGGTGCAGCACGCCGAATACCGACGCGACTTGCTGCCCCCTGCGCAGGGCGCGCAATTGTGGCAGCAGAGCGCGAGCCTCGCTCGCCGGCCGCGTGCTGCTGCAAATGGTTGCGAACAGCCGTCCATCCTCGGCGCGATTCGGAAACACCACGTACTGCTCGCCTTGCTTGAAGGTGTAGGCGCAGTCGCCGTCCTCGCCGCCCGAAAAGATGTCAATTTCCCGCCCCTCAGCCGCGGCAAATCTCTCATCAATGCGAAAACGGTAGCGGAAGACAGTGGAAGCGGCCACGTTTCTGCCCGATGCAGCATCCGAATCAGGGGCTGGGGCCGGCGCAGCCAGCTTCTCGATGCCCATGACCGTACCCAAAAACACCACGTCGTCAGCCTGCAACCCGGCGCACTTGCCGGGCGGCGCTTTCGAGCAAGTGCACGCAGAGGCCGTGAATGAGCCGAGGAAAATGAGGACCGGGATCCCAAGAAGTCTGTGCCGCAGCATCGCCCCTATCCTACCTTGCCGCGCCAATCCAAATCGAGGGCCGGCTCAAGAAATTGCCCGCGGCCCGGATCGCCCGGATTTGCATGCACCGCTTGTGGCTGGGAGTGAGCGGTCATATACTTTCCCGGCGCGAAAGAGGAGAAACCCCTTGCTGTCACGACGACTGGTTACGCTGCTTTCCATTGCCTTCATTCTTGCAGGTTCGGCCTGGGGCCAGCAGGGGCCGGCAACGTCCGACGAGCGCGACGTGCTCGCGCAGATCCTGACGCAAACTTACTACCCCTCCATCGTGGGGAAAAAAGCCATGGGCATCGGGGCGGAGACGGATGTCCACCGCGCCGGCATCGTCGTGGTGGTGCAGCGCGCCGGAATTGCCGCCGCTTTGGATCGCCTGCAAATCGCCTCCACGGAAATTCACGGCACAGATTTTTCCATGTATCGCGGGCACAAGGATTACGACGTCCCCGTTGGTGAGCGCATGTATGTTTTCAGCATCAACGTGGGCCTTGAGACGGTCACATTTGGCATGCTTACTTCCCGCGGCGTGGCCACACCCAAGGGAGCCAGGCGCACCTGGGCGGCGGTGACATTTTATTTCCCCCAGGATGTGCTCGCGACTGCTCAAAAAGATGTAGTCTTCCGTGAAATCGACTCCTGGTTTGTTCCTGAGGGCCGGTCGGCGGCCTCTTACGCAGCCGGCGCGCCGGGAGCTCCCGCGCCATCCGGTCCCGTTGCTGCCGCCGCTCCCGCTCCGGTTCCTCCCCCTCCGCCGAGCCCGCCTGCAAGCCTGACTGCGGGAATGTCGCGCGAACAAGTCATCGCCGCCATGGGTACGCCTCAGCGCGAAGTAACTTTCCAGGGCAAAACGATGCTCACCTACCCGGGCATGATTGTTGTCCTCGAAGGCGGCAAGCTTGCCTCGGTGGATCAAACCGCCCAAACCGCCTCGAATTCAAAGGTCGCCGTGCAATCCGATCCCGTCGGCGCGGACATTCTCATGGACGGCATGATGATCGGGCAGACTCCCTCCACCTTCGAAGTCACACCGGGAGACCACCAGATCAGTGTCACGCTAGCGGGCTTCCAGGAGTGGGTGCGAAAAGTCCGCGTGCTCGCCGGCAGCCAGATCAATCTGAGCGCAAAACTGGAAAAGAAATAAACTGAAGCGGGACGCCTGCGCTTCGACATGGTTGGGGCGAGGCAACTACTCCACCAGCTGGAGATTCAAAGCGATGCGCACGCCGTTGACCAGGATGATGCTTTGATTCACCAGATCCTGGCCGGTGATTTCATCGTTGGCGAAGGCGCGCAGGGATTTCAAGGGACACACAAACTCGACAGCCTCCGAAGAAGTTTTTTCATTTCCCAGGCGATTCAAGACCGAGAAATCGAGAGCATCGATTTCGGCATCCGCGGGAAGTTTCTGCAAAAGCCCCTTCAATTCCGGCGCCAGAAAGAGATCAAAGGTTTGCGCCGCGCGCTTGTAAATCGATCCGGAATTCTTTTCGAAGGCCAGCGTGTTCCGCAGAGTCAACTGCAGCGCCAGCCTGTCGTGATAGATCGCGAACGCGGGCGGGGCATACTCGACAAGATGAAATTTCTCGACGCCGTCCTTCATCAGCGCGTCGAGCTGCGCTTGGTAGCGTGCCTGAAGCCGCTCGGCA
>Ga0210408_10004944_pt1 | contig 11817 bp, 11 predicted proteins | sample IncBWH4MmetaG_FD_155471 | JGI IMG/M metagenome (GOLD analysis project Ga0210408, IMG submission 155471) | Forest soil microbial communities from Barre Woods Harvard Forest LTER site, Petersham, Massachusetts, United States - Inc-BW-H-4-M | ecosystem: Environmental > Terrestrial > Soil >... | reverse complement strand
GCGCGGATCGAAGCGCTGCCCGGAGGTGGCGTGCGCATCGGAGCCCTGGCCAGGATGAGCGATGTGGCCGCCGACACGGAGGTACGCCGGCGATTCCCTGTCGTTGCCGAGGCTCTGCTGTTCGCCGCATCCGGCCAACTGCGCAATATGGCGACGATCGGCGGCAACATCATGCAACGCACGCGCTGCGCCTATTTCCGCGACGAGACCGGTTGCCGCTGCAACAAGCGGAACCAGGGCTCCGGCTGTGCGGCGCTCCGCGGCCTCAATCGAAATCACGCGATCTTCGGATGGTCCGAATCCTGTGTGGCGACCAACCCCTCCGATCTGGCGGTCGCGCTTGCGGCTATGGATGCGATCGTGATCGTGCAGGGAAAGGCCGGCGAACGACTAATTCCGTTCACAGATTTCCATCGTCTTCCGGGCAGCGCGCCCGAGCGTGACAACGTGCTTGATCGAGGCGATCTGATCGTCGCGATCGAAGTGCCCGCAAACGTGGAGGCGCGTGCCTCGCATTACCTTAAGGTCCGCGACCGCGCATCCTATGAGTTCGCGCTTGTGTCGACCGCGGCTGCGATCGCGACCGATGGCAAACGCATCCGCTCGGCGCGGCTCGCGATGGGCGGCGTTGCGCATAAGCCGTGGCGGCTCACAGCGGCCGAAGCCGGCCTGCGCGGGATTTCGCTGGACGACATCGACGGTCTCAGATCAGCGATTGCCACATCGTTCACCGATGCCCGTCCCCTTGCTCAGAATGCCTTCAAGGTCGAGCTGGCGCAGCGTGTAGCCCTGCGTGCATTGCAAACCGCGCGAGCACGCATATGAACGCTGTCGGACAACCGATCTCACGCGTCGATGGCCGGCTCAAGGTGACCGGAGGCGCACGCTACACGGCAGATATTCCGCTCGCGGCCGCTGCCCACGCCGCAATTGTCTATAGCACGATCGCGCGTGGCCGGATTGTGTCGATCGATACCGCTGCCGCCGAAAGCGCTCCGGGCGTACTCGTCGTGCTCACCCACAAAAACATGCCGCGCATGAACCCGGTGCCTTGGAGCCACCTGCGCCCGCAGGGACAAACCTACCTGCCTCTCCAGGATGACCAGATTCATTACGCGGGTCAGCCGATCGCGCTGGTGGTGGCGGCTACGCTTGACCAGGCGACCCATGCCGGCACGCTCGTCCAAGTTGCGTACGAACGGCAATCGCCCGTGGTGTTTGACCAGCGGACCGCTAAGCAAGACGCCGTGGCGCCTCCGCAGCGCATGTGGCCGCTCTCTTCGTCAATCGGGAATACCGACAAGGCGCTCGCGGACAGCGGACCGCTAAGCAAGATGCCGTGGCGCCTCCACAGCGCATGTGGCCGCTCTCTTCGTTAATCGGGAATACCGACAAGGCGCTCGCGGACAGCGCGGTCAAAATCGAGCGGACCTATACGATGCCCGACCGCCATCACAACGCGATGGAGCCGCATGCGACATTGGCAGTTTGGGACAACGACGGCACGCTGACGCTATACGACTCGACTCAGATGGTCGCTTCGCTCGTGCTCGGTGTTCCGGAGGAGAAAACCAACGTCGTGTGCGAGTTCCTGGGTGGGGGCTTCGGCGGCAAGTCCTGGTCATGGCCGCACACGTTGCTGGCCGCGCTCGCCGCGAAGGTGGTGAACCGGCCGGTCCGCGTGCAGCTTACCCGCGCCCAGATGTACTCGATGGTGGGCCACCAAGCGGCGACAGTTCAGACGATTGCTCTCGGCGCCGACAATGACGGCAAACTTACCGGCCTTCGCCACGACAGCGTCAACCCGACGTCGTTATTCGATGACTACGTCGAGTATGCCGCCCTGGCCAGCCGCCACCTGTGGCGTGCCAGCAGCCGCCACCTGTGGCGTGCCAGTGGCGGGATTTCCACGAGCCATAGAGTCGTTCGCGTGAACCGCAACTCGCCCGTTGTGTTACGGGCGCCTATGGAAGCGCAAGGCCATTTCGCCCTCGAGTCTGCCATGGACGAACTGGCGTACGCGACCGGTGTCGATCCAGTTGAGCTGCGCCTGCGCAACGACACCGACACCGATCCGTACAGCGGCCGCCCCTTCTCCACGCGAGCTCTGCGCGAATGCCTGACAAAAGGAGCGGCGCGCTTCGGATGGGATAGGCGCACGCCGGAGCCTCGGTCGATGCGCGACGGGCGCTACCTCGTCGGGCAGGGCGTGGCGGCAGCGATCTTCACGCACTGGCGATGGCCGGCAAAGGCGCGAGTCACGCTGAACGGCGATGGCTCGGCCCTCGTTGAAGCCGCCGCACACGACATCGGCACCGGCACTTACACGGTGATGGCACAGGTCGCCGCCGACGCGCTCGGCCTGGCACCCGACCGGGTAGCCGTGCGTCTCGGGGACACACGGCTGCCCGAGTCACACCCGGCAATCGGGTCATCGACGGCAGCTAATGCAACTGCCGCCGTGCTGCTGGCGGCACGGGCCGCACGCGAGAAGGCTGTCGAACTGGCGCTCGCTGGGCGCGATGCGCCCTTTGCCGGCACGGAACCTGGGGACGTTATGGTCGCTGACGGCAGGCTCACGTTGGCGAAAGCAAATCTGAACATCACCTACGCCGAACTCCTCGCCCGTAACGGGCTCTCCAGCCTCGCAGGCGACGGGGGCTATGATCCGGTCGAGGAGGTGAACGGCCCTAAAGCAATCTTCAGCTTCTCCGCTGTGTTTGCAGAAGTACGCGTCGACCCTGACCTTGGGCTCGTGCGCCTGAACCGCTTCGTCGGCGCCTATGACGCCGGCCGGATCCTCAATCCTAAGACAGCGCGCAGCCAGGCCATCGGCGGCATCATCTGGGGTGTAGGTCAGGTCCTGCTGGAGCAGTCGGAGACTGATCCGGCATCGGGCCAATTCATAAACCGCAACTACTCCGGCTACCTCGTTCCGACCAATGCGGATATTCCGGAGCTCGATGTTCTGTTTGTAGGCGGCTTCGATGAAGAAGCGAGCCCCCTGGGAGCAAAAGGCCTCGGCGAGCTGACGGCCGTGTCGGTAGCGCCGGCGATTACCAATGCGGTCTATCACGCGACCGGCACGCGTATCCGAGACCTGCCAGTCACCTTTGAGAAGCTGTTGTGAGAGATTCAGCTACGCCTGACGTGCCCGCGCGGCGTAGGGAGCCGGCGAGCGGAATTCCTAAGGTTGCTTTCGTAGGGGAACCCTTGGAAACGGGCAGCTGAACGAAATCGCTAAAAGCATATCAACTCTGCCAGAGGGGAAACCGTCACACGTTGCCAATGTGACAAGCGATGCTGAGCTATTGTACGCGGCGCGTGAGCAAATCAAAACTGAAACGGGCCCCGCCGAGGGCGGAATTGTTGCTCGCGCGAATGCGGCCGCTATGAGCTTCAACAATGGACTGACAGACGGCCAAACCTATGCCCATGCCGCTGTCTTTGGTCGTGAAGAAGCTATCGAAAAGACGAGGGAGATGCTCCGGATCGATACCCGGGCCGCTGTCCTCGATGCTGCAGCGCACCGTCTCAGGGTCTGAAAGCATGGTTCGGACAGAAATTCTGCGGTCCGCTGGCGCAAGCTGTGTCATCGCTTGGATCGCATTGATGGTCAGGTTGACGATTACCTGCTGTAGCTGAGTGCGGTTCCCGATGATCTCGGGAAGCTCCCGTGTTAGATCAAGGGACACGACGATCCCTTTCTCCTGCAACTCATGGTGGAGGAAGCTCAGTGACTCATTGATGACATCATCAATCGACAAAAATTTCTGCTCGGGTGCTCGTTGGCTCGTCATGTCACGAATGCGCCCTATGATCTCGGACGCCCGTCGCGCGTCGGCGACAACGCGTTTTGTGAGCAGCTGGACCTTTTCGATATCCGGCTTGTCCCGCGTCAGCCAATGCAGGCTCGACTCGCCGTTCGCAGCGATCGCGGTAAGCGGTTGGTTGACTTCGTGGGCGATCGAGGCTGTCAACACGCCGAGGCTCGTGACCCTGGCGACGTGAGCGAGTTCCGATCGAGCCTTGGCGAGCGCCTCGTTGCGGTGCTCCAGCTCATTGGTCCTAACGCGCACCTGTCTTTCCAGACTATCGGTTAATTCGCGCAATTCTGTTTCCGCTTTTTCACGCGCGGCGACTTCCGATTTGAGCTCCTCGATAGATTCAACGGTTTGATACGCGGCAGACGCGAAGCGACCCATGCTTTCGAGCAACCGCTGGTCCTCGGCGTCAAACTTGCGATGATTGCGGTGGGCGATCACCCAAATCGTGCCGACCGCTTTTCCACTCACAAAAAAAGGAACGAGCAATCCCTCTTCGGCGAGCGGCATGGCGGCGCTCAAGTACGGATAACGACGTTCCCAATGAGTGAACAGCATTGTAGTGTTGCAGTCGAGCACATCACCGCACGGGCCAAAATCGCGCGGGGTACCACCACCGAGGTGGGGCCGCCAGGCACCCGCAATAGCCGCCCAGTAGAACCGATTTTCATCCTTCGTTAGCAGACTTAGGCCGGCCGAATCGGCGTCCAGGATTTCAAGGACCTTATCGGCCAGCGTCTGCAGAATAGTGCGCGGGGAATCGGCTAACGCGCTGACCAGTCCCGCGAGCGCCGAGTTCTCCCTCTCGTGATCGGGTGGACGCCGGGGGCGTTTAAGCAACTCGTCCGTGCAGATAATTGATTCCAGGGGGGCCGCTGGAATTGCCGCTTCCATCGATGCGATATTTTGTAAATGTGCGGACTCGGTCATTTCTGACTCCGCGTTAGTTGTAAGGTACCATCTTGACCCGCTACGACATCGCGTATTTATTTCACAAAGAAGTGACCTAGCCTGAGCCTCGACAGGCGGCATAGGCAATGCCGCGGCTGGCTGGCGAAACGAGTGATGCACCCGTTGGTTGGCAGCGCTCGCCGGTCACCCGCGTCTCGCGCCGGCGCTAAGGGCGGTAATTGAATTCGATTTCGTATCATCCGCGCTGATGAGGAGTAGGTTCTATTAAGCAAGCCGACGCGCGACGAATTCGTTATGCGTCTGTTGCGCAACGGATTTCCAGCGCCGAGCATTTGCAAGATGATCGTCTATTCATTCGCCTAAGCTCGCGTTTCTAAAAAAATGGCCGCAGGCGGGTCTTGCGGCCCAGGTCAACAGGGAGGAATTGCCTAATGTCAGGCTCCTCTATCTAATCAACCCGCGCGGTGAATGCTTGTGCTGCTTTGCCGCTCTTAGTCGGTTCTTGCGCTAACTTACGCTCCTTCAAAGCCAATCGTCGAAACGCCGACTTCCAGCAGACTGTTACAGGATTAGATCCCGGCCCTTGGCAATTGGAATGGCCGGGATAACGCATCTCGGCCGTACTGGCCGGTCCGAAGAGGCGGCATCGGTCAGTCTATTCCTCGCTTCGGACGCGAGTAGTTATTCTACTGGGTTCGATTTGGTGGCGGATGGCGGTATCGAGCAGGTTTGAGTTAGAAGGTCGGCCCGCGGGCATTGCGCAATCTCCGCGAAGTCCGAGCAATGCAGCAACAGACGGCATACTCTAGCTGGATTACTGTGCCGGTTGGTAGCTTCGCTCCTACCGTTGGCCCGAATAGCATCGCGAGGAGTATGCGCGAGTATTAGCGAGGTTGAACCTGCATCGATTCCAGCTCCAGGTGCACCATGAATTATGACGCGTATTTCTGCCACGCGTATTTCTGCAAACGACTCGATGAACTGCATAAGGAAGGTCGGTACAGAGTCTTCGCCGATCTGGAACGCAAGGTAGGCAGGTTTCCTCGCGCGACACTCCATTCGACCTTCGGGAAAAAGGAGGTGACGGTCTGGTGTTCTAACGACTATCTTGGAATGGGACAGCATCCAGTCGTGCTGGCAGCCATGCATGAGGCACTCGACAGCTGCGGGGCGGGTGCCGGCGGTACTCGCAATATCTCGGGCACTAATCACTACCATGTCCTCCTCGAACGCGATCTGGCCGATCTTCACCAGAAGGAGGCAGCGCTTCTGTTTACTTCAGGCTATGTCTCGAATTGGGCTGCGCTTGGCACGCTAGCATCGTGCATCCCGGGTTGCGTCGTGCTTTCTGACCAACTGAACCATGCTTCTATGATCGAAGGCATTCGAGGTAGCCGTGCTCCAGTTAGGATCTTCGCACATAGTGATCCCGCTGATCTTGCACGTAAACTCGCGGAGGTCGACGCTGATGCGCCCAAGCTAGTAGCGTTTGAATCGGTCTATTCCATGGACGGGGATATCGCACCGATCGCAGAGCTATGTGATGTTGCCGAAGCATATGGCGCCATGACCTATTTGGACGAGGTGCATGCTGTAGGTCTTTATGGAGCGGATGGTGGTGGAGTGGCTGCGCAACAGGGACTGAGCAATCGGCTGACGGTGATTGAAGGCACGCTGGCTAAGGGTTTTGGGATCGTTGGCGGCTATATCGCAGCGTCGGCGGCATTGTGCGACTTTGTGCGTAGCTATTCGTCGGGCTTTATTTTTACGACAGCTCTGCCGCCGCACGTCGCGGCGGGCGCGCTAGCCAGCGTGCGCTACCTCAAGTCAAGTTCGACGGAGCGAGAAGCCATGCACAGCCGGGTCGCCTCGCTAAGGAGTCGACTTGATGACATTGGCGTACCGCATCTGCGAAATCCGAGTCACATTGTGCCGGTAATGGTTGGAAAGGCCGACCTCTGCAGGCAGATCAGCGATGTCCTGCTGAGCGAATATGATATCTACGTTCAACCCATAAACTACCCGACGGTCCCGCGCGGTACAGAGCGACTTCGCATCACCGCGTCACCTTTTCACTCCGAGGCGGATATCGAGCACCTAACCACTGCTACAGAGCGACTTCGCATCACCGCGTCACCTTTTCACTCCGAGGCGGATATCGAGCACCTAACCACTGCGCTCGCCGAAATCTGGTCGAGCCCCTTGGTCGAGCAATTCTCTTTTCGCGACGTTCCCGGCACAGGGTCGTGTAGAGAGCGAGCAGCGTTCCGCAGCGTCGGGCTTCCGGCGCCTCGCGTCGCGGATACAATCGGTGTCAGTTGAACCATGGGCGGCTTGTTGGAATTGTTGCTTCAACATTGTTTGGAGTCCGTCACCGCTATCCAAGAGCGAGAGGCAGCGAAGGTGCGTGGCGGTTGCGACTGCTACCGGAGAGCTATGACGCTGATCGACCTTGCCAATCCGAGCAGTTTCCTGTCGTTGACCGCGCGGCTGTTGCCCGTTCTCGCGGCGGCAACCACCATCCTACTCCTGGTCGGCCTCTATCTGTCGGCGGCCGCACCGGACGACTACCAGCAAGGCGCGACCGTCAAGATCATGTTCATCCACGTGCCTAACGCCTGGCTGTCGATGTTCGTCTGGGCTGTGATGACCACAGCCGCACTCGGCACCCTGGTCTGGCGCCATCCACTTGCCGACGTCGCCGCCAAGACCGCAGCGCCGATCGGCGCCAGCTTCACCTTTCTCGCGCTGGTGACGGGCTCGCTGTGGGGCCGCCCCATGTGGGGCACCTATTGGGAATGGGATGCGCGGATGACCTCGGTGCTGATCCTGCTCCTGATGTATCTCGGCCTGATGACGCTGTGGCGAGCGGTGGAAGATCCCTCGCGCGCCGCACGTGCCGTCGCGGTGCTGACCCTGGTCGGCGCGATCAATCTTCCCATTATCAAATTCTCGGTCGACTGGTGGAACACGCTGCATCAACCGGCCTCGGTACTTCGGATGGGTGGCCCGACACTCGATCGCACCTTCCTGATCCCGTTGTTGGTGATGGCTAGCGGCTTCACGCTGCTGTTCGTCACGCTGCACGTGGCCGCGATGCGCAACGAAATCCTGCGGCGGCGTGTGCGCGCCCTTCAAATGATGCAGGCACGCGCCTCGTCAAGCGATGTCAGCGCGGCTTCGCCTGCCTCGCAACCGGCATAACGCGCCGTGTCGCTCGGGCCCTACGCCTCCTTTATCGTGACCTCCTACCTCGCCACTGCACTGGTAGTGGCGCTGCTGACCGCCTGGATCGCGATCGACTACCTCAACCAGAAGCGCCGCCAGCGTGAGCTCGAGGACAGTGGGGTAGTGCGGCGCTCTGGGCGCAGCGCAACGGAGCCGTAGATGACCGATCGGGTGACATCCGAAGCAAGCCCCCAGCGCTGCTTATTGCTAATGGTGCTGCCGCTGATGGTCTTTCTCGCGCTGGCCGCTCTGTTTTGGTTCTCGCGCTGGCCGCTCTGTTTTGGTTCCGGCTTGGCGATGGCGATCCCTCGCGGATTCCCTCAGCGCTGATCGGACATCCCGCACCACAGACGTCATTGCCGCCGCTGCACGGCTTGCTCAGCGACGGCGCGCAAGTGCCGGGACTAGATCCGGCAAAATTCGAGGGGAAGGTCAGCGTCGTCAATGTCTGGGCGTCCTGGTGCGCGCCCTGCCATGACGAGGCGCCGCTGCTGACCGAGCTCGCCAAGGATAACCGACTGCAGCTGATCGGCATCAACTACAAGGACGCGCCCGACAACGCTCGGCGCTTCCTCAGCCGCTATGGCAACCCGTTTGCCTCGGTCGGCGTCGACGGCAACGGCCGCGCCGCGATCGAATGGGGCGTCTATGGCGTGCCGGAGACGTTTATCGTCGGCCGCAACGGTAAGATCGCCTACAAAATGATCGGCCCAATCACGCAAGACAACATCCGCAGTGCGGTCATGGCCGAGCTCGACAAGGCGATCAATGCGGCGTCGATCTCGCGAAAACTCTGACCAGCCCGACAAGGCGATCAATGCGGCGTCGATCTCGCGAAAACTCTGACCAGCCCGTGTGACTGTCGAAGGGTCGTAGCATTGTGACGCTCATGTTATTGCTATTGATATGATGCGTCCGTTGTTGGGCCATGCACTTTTAAAATGCCGCCGGCGCCGCCACGCGCGGCGAGCGGACGACAAGTCTACGGACCAGCCGAAACAATGACATTAGCTTTCATCCGGCGATCTCGCGACCTCGGGTTTATTCTTGAGGATGTTCGCGCCTTGCTGCCCCTGGGAGGGCCAGAACGCGTGTGCCGATGTGCACAAGATCGCGAGTGCACATCTGGCGAACGTTCGTAATAAGCTCTCCGATCTCATCAAGCTAGAATCCATCCTGGTAGAAGCGGTCGCGCAATGCTCCGACGGCGCTACCCCCGACTGCCCGGTGCTCGATATTTTGGATGCTGGCCGGCAAAGCGACCTAGACCATATATCCGATGTCTGATGCACCGGTCGGATAAGCGAACATAGTCGTCTGCAAATCCCTTGCGGTTAAATTGTGCCGAATTGCGAGGCCAAAGAGATTGATTACCTCGTCGGCGTGGGGACCGACGATATGAGCGCCGAGAATCCGACCCGTTCCCTCCTCGACCAGCGTTTTGTAGCCGTACACCCGTTCCGCGAGACGGCGGGCGGTATACCAATTGGGCGCGTTTTCTGATTTCACTTTGAACTTCAACCCTTGCGCCTGCGCCTGGCTCTCCTTCAAACCGACGGAGGCGATCGGCGGCACCGTGAATGCCACGCTCGCCACCCCTCGATAATTTGGCTTATGACGGTTACCCTCCAGAATATTGGTAGCGACGACCTTACCGTCGTGGCCGGATACCGGCGTTAAGGATGGCCCCACACCTGCGGCGTCGCCGGCAGCATAGACCAGAGGATTGGATACGCTCTGGAGATATTCATTTAGTTCGAGGCGGCCCTTGCTGACCGCGACGTGGCCCGCTGTTAAGTCCAACTCCTCCAAATCAGGTTCGCGACCCGCCGCATGCACAACCAGATCGGCCGCCACGGCCTGCTTTCCAAGAGCCCCATCAGCATGCACCAGAAAGCCATTCGCTGTTTGCTCGACGCGTGCGACCGTTGCCTGCGTCCGCACGTCGATGCCGAGTTCGGTAAATTTTACCATCAGCCAACTAACAAGTTCCCGGTCGAAATGCGGTAGCATATGGTCGCCACGTTGGAACACGGTTACCTGCGCTCCGGCGCGAGCGGCAATGTGCGAAAACTCGGCGGCGATGTAACCACCGCCAATCAGCACAATCCGACGCGGCAGGCCCTCCAGCTCCAGAAACCGATCACTGGTGATAATGTGTTCCGCGCCGGGAATCCGCAGAGGGACCGGACGTGCGCCGGTAGCAATAAGGATATGACGCGCCTTGAGCTCTCGTCCTACGACGCTAACCGCGTCGGAGCCAGTGAACCGCGCAAGGCCGTGAAAGACATCAATACCTCGTGCGGCATAGTGGGCCTCCTGCTTTTGGGGCACCGGATCAGTAAAGGTGCGTTTGAAGGCGATGAGTTCAGGCCAGCTGATCCGAAGTTCGCCCGTGACCCCGCGACCCTGCATGCGGTGTGCATCATCAATGGCCTCGGCACCACTGATGAGCATTTTTTTGGGATCACATCCGCGCAGTGCACAGGTTCCGCCGAACGGACGATGATCCACGACGGCAATCGTCCGGCCCGCTTTTCGCACCCGCGCGCTCGCGACCTGAGCGGCGGTGCCCGATCCAATCACCACTAAGTCATACGTTTTCATAGCGACCTCCTGCCGCCCGGAAAGGGAAAGTAGGCCATGTGGTCAAGGAAATCAGAGTCCTCTCGCGACAGCGCTGGCGAGCCGCCGCCCGTGCATCCTAGTTCTGGATGACGACGATGCGAGCGGCGCTCGAGAATCTCTTTCAATCGGTCGGCTGGACATACGGTCGTTCTCGCAACCTCTTGTATCTCAAGTTAGTTAACTAGGTCGGCTCCCCCGATTTCTCCTCCTCGAAGGTAACAGCGGTGGCCGCGACCGCCGCCAGCCTCACCTTCTGGCCCTCGATATCCGCGACCAGTCCCAGGTCAACATAGTGATGATGCCCCTTGTGCCGTCCTTCGCCGCTGTCGTTCTTGGTCAGCCTGATCCTGCCCGCTATTATGCGATCCACAGTTCCGATGTGAACACCATCAGCTCCGATCACCTCCATATTCTTCTTGATCCGACTTTTCGTCATGTCTCTCCTCCTCGTATCAGAGTTTGTGCTTTGCAGAACTTCCTCGCGCCGTTTGGTCATCAGTTCAATCCGCGCTTCCTGATCGGCAATACGTTGCGCCACCAGATCATCGTCTGCAGCACCGGAGTAGGCGGCCGCCTGCTCGATCAGCTCGCGAAGGTTTTCCCTTGCGACAGCGATCTGGTCGTCGATGTCAGCGGTATCGGCGATGATGTCGGGCATGAACAACCTCCTCTTTGAGCTCGACCGGCTTGAGCTCGACCGGACCGTGCAAAGATAAATGCGGCCGGCCGAATATCGACCGGCCGCAGTGACCCGGTCTGGGGGGCGGGAGGAAACACCGGGCGCCCGTAAGCTACTCGGCGAGCCCGATCGACGCTTTTTCGATATTGCCGAGACTAGGGTCCATTTGCGGCAATTCGCAGAGGTGCATTCGCCCTTGCGCTCTCCATATATGTGCCGGCGGCGGCATCAGCCGCTTTTGCGCTACCGCTAGAATCGCAGGTATCGCGCGCCGGTCATCTCGAGCCACAGACCGCGCGGCGTATCAACCGCTCTCATCAGATCGCTCTCGCAGTCTGCGCACTTCAGAACCGCTCCCATCGGAGATGCATGCAAGGCCAGAGATCCCACGCCGCTCACACAATCGCATGAATCGCATCGAATCTTCGCGAGTGTGATGTCGGGAATGAAGATCCGCTGAAGGAGACGTGCCGCGACGTCGCCGTCGAGCAAAAGATCGGAGACGTTATTAGCCATGGTATCTATCCTCCTGATGGACCGAATCGT
>Ga0210408_10004943_pt1 | contig 11820 bp, 11 predicted proteins | sample IncBWH4MmetaG_FD_155471 | JGI IMG/M metagenome (GOLD analysis project Ga0210408, IMG submission 155471) | Forest soil microbial communities from Barre Woods Harvard Forest LTER site, Petersham, Massachusetts, United States - Inc-BW-H-4-M | ecosystem: Environmental > Terrestrial > Soil >... | reverse complement strand
GACGTGAAACGCCAGGACCTTAGATTCTCTCAAGTCGAGCCCCAATTCTGTGTGGGCGATACTGGCACCTTTTAAGACGCTTGCACGAGCGGCTTTCGCGAAGATCGCCGCCTGTTCAGGCAAGAGCGACTCAGGCCAGACGACGCAAGTGCGACACCTGGGGCACTCGATGTGAGGCCTACCTTTCGGTTCAGTGAGGCGAGGACTGGGCATCTAACGATGAGGTTGAGCGACGCGGGGTTGCGTTGTCGACCAACGAAGCTGATTTATCCAGATCATCGACTTCCTCCTTGGCCCACCGAAGACGCGAACCCGCGATCGCTCGAACCGATTGTTAGACCCCTGCGCCGATCACACCGGAGAGATTGCTCACCAGTCACTTTGACATGGTGCCTCTGCCCGGAAACTTACTGCAAAGCGCGACCTCTTCACACTTCACATTGGCGCAACCGAATTCGACGAAGAGACTAAGTAACCGCAGGCGCCTATAGGCATCGAGATACGTTGCCATCTCGCAGCCGAAACCCAGCTCTTCGTGCGCGCATCGATGACCGTAGTCAGCGATGCGCACAACCTCTTTTTGTGTAGCAACAGAAAGGGACGACTGGAAAGCGCCTATGAGCTCATCGTAGCCGCCGTCTGCCACCCATTCGACGTGATTGTTTGGACACTGTCTGTGGAGGTTGCGCTCCCAGGCCTCCCACGCTGTCTTCTCCGCAAGGGACGGGATCGGCCACGCGAGGGCCAACAAGGCGACAGAAACCGCAGCGGTTCTCATGGGTCTAACGATGAGGTTGAGCGACGCGGGGTTGCGCCGACGTCAAACGAAGCTGATTTATCAAGATCATCGACCCCCTCCCTGGCTCACCGAAGACGCGACCCCGCGATCGCTCGAACCGATTGTTAGGAGCCCCGTCAAATCGAAAGTGCCACCGATAAGTATCCTGCGGTTAGCCAAACAATGCCACCCAGGACGATGGCGGTGAGGCGCACGCCGTCATCTGATACGAACACGGCTAATAATGACAGGCCACCAACCGCCACTGTGCAAACGGTGAAAAGGAGCCAGCTGCTGGGGCCCCAAAGTAACAACGCGGCGGTCCCAACAGAGTCGCACCAAATACGCCGCCCAGAGACAACAGAGAAGGCACCTCTAGGCAAAGCACAGCCAGCGCCAAGTAAAGAGAGATGCCAATTGAGAAGCCGACACCCTTCGTCATGCGCCGAGAGCCTTCAGCAGAACTGCAACACTAGATGCCATGGCGCCTAACGATGAGGTTGAGCGACGCGGGGCATTGCAGACGTCGAACGAAACTGCTTTATCCAGATCATCGACCCTCTCCTTGGTTCATCGAAGACGCGACCCGCGATCGCTCGAACCGATTGTTAGGTGTCGCCAAGCGATGCGCCTGATTCGCCAGGAACCAATTCGAACTTTGTCAGTGCCACTGCGCCGACGGCAGCCGCGATAAAAGATGACCCTGCTATTAAGAGATGCGCATATACAGCCGAAAACATTGCTGACGCGAGCGACAGGAGCAGAGCCACACCAAGAGCTGACAGAAGAGCGCCCTTATGCCTGATCGTGGTACGCACCGACGCGCTGCAGTGAGGGCACTTATTGCGCTCACCACCACGACTAAACGACGCGCTGAATAAACTTACTATGCCAGAGCAATGAGGACACTTCACAGAGCACCTAACGATGAGGTTGAGCGACGCGGGGTTGCGCCGACGACCAACGAAGCTGATTTATCCCAATCATCGATCCCCTCCTTGGCTCAACGAAGACGTGGCCCCGCGATCGCTCGAACCGATTGTTAGGTTTGCCCTCGCGATGGGCGCAACCGTGCTGCGACCACATAGCAGCAAAACACCGCAATGCTCGAAAAGAAAAGACCCGGTAGGAGGGAGATTACTACGTTGAGCACCGACCATCCACGATAGAAACCAGCGGCGATGGCAAGCCACATGTAGTAGAGCCACGTGCCGACGAAAAGCAGCGCGAGCAGGAGAACCAGCGGTCGAGACCACCATTTACGAAGAGCGACGCCAACTGCGGCGGCGATCGATGCGGCTGGGCCGATCGCGGGCACCCACGCATGTGCGTACCAGCAATTCGTCAAACCCCATGCGCCATATCCGCCTAAGACAACCACTGTCGTCCAGATTTGCGCGGCGGCGACACGACTTGGCACGACGGCGGACCTAACAAGTAATTAGAGGACAGAAGCGGACCATAACTTGTTGCAACCTGTTTACCCGCTAGCTCTGACTCTCTCGATAGTAGCTGAAGCCATGAATGTCAGCTAATTGGAGGCCAATCTCGATGCCGACCGCCCGGGTTTGGCCGTCCGGAGACAATCAAATACCGGTATCAATGACGAAGCAGGCCAGCGTGGGGAACCAACCGAGCGAGCGCAGGAAAGGTTCGGATTCGAGTTTTCGATTCGCGCCGCGGTCAGTCAAGTAGCCGGCGATATCCGTCTGACTCACGTTTCGCATGACGGGGCCGGGGCACCCCGGCAATAATGCTGTCGCGACAGTGAGGCTGAATTGGCCGCCTTTCACGGAGTTTAGCTTAAGGGTTCAGGCATCTTGGCGCGCAGCATCTCGATGAATTTCCCTGGGAAGATCGCACCGACGCTACGTGCCTCTTCGACCTTTTTCCAGGATTGTGCGTAGTTGCCGCGCCAATAATAGGCGGTGGCCCAGGAACTCAAGATGTAATCGTTTTTCGGCGCTTCGGCGATGGCTTTCGTATACATGGATTCCGAACGCGCATATTCAATGGTCCTGTCGTCGTTGCTGAGGTCATTGTTGTGAGAGGCGCACAGAGTAATCACTCTTCCGGCGTCTGCGAGCGCGATAGGTTTGTGCAGCCCGTGGTCCAAGGCGATGTCGATCATCTTCTGCGCCTCGCAGGGCTGCTGCTTATCGTGATAGACCATGGCAAAACCCCAATAGGCGTCGGGGTTGTTGGGATTGAGCAGCCACGCCTGATTGAAGCGGCGCATCGCCTTGGGGTAGTTGTCCGAAGAATAGAACCGGATGCCCTGTTCAACGAACAGGTCACTAGCCTTTTCTCGGCTGCCGAATTGTTTCGTGACATCGGCGATAAATTGATCGTCTATGCGCTTGAGATTAGGGTTCGAATTACGGTCGAGACCGCCGTACATGGGCAGTTCGTCCGGTGAGGTAGCTCCAGTGGTCGCACTGGTCGAAAGAACTGCAAGCAGGATCAACAGCGTTATTTTTCGTCCGTGACTGTGCATGAGAGTATCTGTCCTTTATTGAACCGAACTCTGTGGCAACAGTGACTGATTTGCAAGCGGGTGTGCGACTAAGGGGGACGTTTGTCCTCGATTGCCTGCAGGTTATTGGGCCTCTCTTAGGAGGGGAACGTAGTCGGGCTCTCGGAGATGCTGTTGTGGTTGACCATGAGGAGTCGCCGCCGGAACTTTGCGGCAGCCTCGAGTGGCTCAACGTCAGCTCCAGAGCGGGCATAATGCAATGGGAAAACCCATGACTATTTGGACCACGCCCAGTCGCCCGCGGACTTTCGACAGCCGCCCCCGTGAGCACCGGTCCATGCGCGGCCCCTCACCACTCGACCCGTCGCGGCACCCGTCGCCTTGCCATCCTTCAATGCCAGCTTGCCGTTGACGATCACATAGCTGACCCCGGTGCTGAGCTGGTGCGAATTGGCGAACGTGGCGTGATCCTGAATCGAGTTCGGATCGAATACCACGACATCGGCGAACGCACCGGGCCGCAGGCGCCCCCGGTCCTTCAGCGACAGATTGTCGGCGGGAAGCGAAGTCATCTTGCGCACCGCTTCCTCGACGGTAAGGGCATGATCCTCGCGAACATACTTCGCGAACACCCGGGCAAAGTTGCCGTAGGCGCGCGGATGCGCGGCCGAAAGCAAAAATACCCCCTCGGGAGCGTCGCCCGATTCGTCCGAACCAAAGCTCACCCACGGCAGGGAGACTTCCCGGCGCACATTCGCCTCGCTCATCAAGAAGTACGCCACGCCAACGCGAGTGCCGTCCTCGATGACCAGATCAATGGCGGCATCCTCCGGTGTGACGCCCCTCGACTTGGCCACTGCCGCAAGGGTCTTGCCGGTTAGCGGCTTCAACTTCGGATTCTTGAAACTCAAGAGAATCACGCCCTCCGGGCCGGCCGCGCCATAGAGGTTTTCCCAGGTCCGGGGATGCGGATTGCGCATCTCGGTGATGACCTTCGCTCGAATGGCAAGATCCTGCAGACGCTTGATCCACGCCTCCAGACCCCCATCCTGCACCCACGAGGGCATCGCCGCATCGAGTCCCGTCGCGCCCGCCGTGTAGGAATACATGTTCGCGGTGATCCGCACACCTGCTGAACGCGCCTGCTCGATCGCGGCAATAACCCGGTCGATTTTGTCCCAGTTGTCCTTGCCCGAAACCTTTAGGTGATAGATTTCCGCCGGCGCGCCGCTCGCCTTGGCGATCTCGATCGTTTCCTGCAGCGCAGCCTCGATGCGATCGCCTTCGCTGCGCATGTGCGCCGTGTAAATGCCGCCGCAGCGAGCCGACTCTTGGGCGAGTGCGATCAGTTCCGGCGTCTTGGCGAAGGTTGCCGGCGCATATATGAGCATGGTCGTGACGCCCAGGGCTCCCTGCTCCATGGCCTGGTGGACCAGTCCACGCATCTCCTCCAGTTGTTGTGCCGAGGGCTGCACGTCCGCTTCCCCGAGCACATAAGTCCTCACCGTCGGGGCCCCGACAAACGACGCAACGTTCGGGGCAATGCCTTTTCGTTCCAACCCTTCCAGGTACTCGCCGAGCGTCGTCCAGCTGACCTGGTACTTGATGTCTTCCTGCCGCGCAACCGCCAGCTCCTTCATCTTTGGGTTGAGCGGACCCATCGAGAATTCGCCCATCACTTCCAAGGTCACTCCTTGCGCAAGATCACTCAACGCCCGGCCATCCACCAGCAACGATTCCTCCGGATGCGCCAGCATATTGATGAATCCGGGCGCGATCGCCTGACCGTGAACGTCGATCTCAACGCGACCCGCCAGATCGCGCTTCGGACCCACATACGCGAGCCGGTCGCCATCGATCGCAACCTCGCCGGGGAATGGTTTGCCGCCGGAGCCGTCGTAGATCAATCCACCATGCAGGACCAGATCGTGGATAGCACCGGCTTCAGGCGTTGCTGCCGCCGGCGACAGCCTCGCGGCAAATAACGCCGTCGCCAGTATCGCGAACCTTGCTTTCGATGGCATCGCCTTCCCCTCCAAAACCAAGCCCGATCGCCTCTCTTTCTCAAAGACAAGTCGCAAGGCATTCTGCATCGCGCCCGGCCGTCAATCCACGCCGAGGAACCCAAAGAGATCGTTCAAGTTGCGGCCTTCACCGGTAGGCACGATGCCAAGCTGTTCGACCGGGTCACCCGCGCGATTGACCCACAACGTCCGATAACCAAACCAGGTCGCGCAGCAGGCGTCCCAGCAATTGGAGGACACGAACACCAGCCGGTCTGCGGGACAATGGAAGGCCTCCACACCCAGTTGATAGACCTCCGGCGCAGTCTTGAACTTTCGCACCTGGTCCGCGCTGAGAATATGCGTGAATAGCCCGGACATGCCGGCGGCGGCGACGGCGCTGTCCAGCATCTCGCGACTTCCGTTCGACAAGACGCCCAAGGGAAGCCCTAGCGCGCGAAGCCGCATGAGCGTGGCGAGCGCTTCCGCATGGGCTGCCAAGCGACGATACTGCCCCAGCAGGCGCCGACGCTTATCATCGGAAAGGTCCAGCCGCAACCGGGCACAGGAATGGCGCAGCGCATCTTCGGTGATCGCCAGAAAATCGATGTACCGGTCGCACAGCGTGCGCAGCCTCGAGTAGTCCACTTGCTTGTCGCGCCACATCGACGCGAGTGCGGCTCCATGCCCCGGAAACAATTCCTCCGCAAGAGAACTTAGGGAGTAGACGTCGAACAACGTCCCATAAGCATCAAAGAGAATGCCGGCCGGGAGCATCTCGCGATTTACCGCAGGTTGGGTCATGCGCTACTTCGCGCCGCCTTCGATTCGCTCCCAGATCTTTCTGCGAACGGTTTCCTTCCCCTTGATCCCGCCGCGCACCGTGTGGATCAGGCGGCCGCGCTCGAGCGTAACGTTCTGCGTGTAATCCATCCCCGTCTCCGCCGGTATGAGAGATGACTTGACGTGATGGGTGACCACCGACGTCGCCGCGTCGAAATCCCAAGTCCCAAAGTAAGCGTAGTAAGTGTCGAATGCCGCCGCCTTCAATTGCGCATCTTGCGGCGTGGCCGCCGTGGAATGCAAACGCGATTCCGGGACTCCCCACGCCCGGCGATGCGGTGCGAGGATATGAACGCTCATCCATCCGGAGGGTTCATAGATGAGGACGCCCGACGACCCGGCTTGGTAGAACGGGTCGACGATGGGTCCCCTCGGACCCGAGTAATCAATGCCGAGCAGCCGCCAAGTGCCGATGAGCTGTTGTGCCGTGAGGGGCGTGCCGGGGTCGGGCGGCGCCGCCCGGCACAGCGGCGCGCACACGCAAATCAGCCACAACAATCCGAATTTCCGGCAGCCGGCAGCGCGCATGATGAGTCTCCCGCTAAACGCCGAATCCCGCTATGCAGGAACGTGGATCCGGCTCTTGATGTGCTTCAAGTTGGCGACAATGGTGAAAGTCATGATGACCAACAAGGACCACGAGCTCCATTTCCCGAGATGAACGACTGCCCAAGCCCCGATCTGATTGGGATATCGCCATACGCCAAAAAACGTACTGATATTCTCCGCGAGCCATATGAAAAACCCGATCAACACGAACGACAATAGGAGAGGCATACTCCGATCGCGGTCCAGCGGCCGAAAGATGACGGTGGCGCGCGCGTACAGCCCCAGCGTGCACGCCGAGATGTACCATCGGTAATCGCCGATGTAGTGATGAGTAAAGAAATTCGCGTAGATCGCAAAGGCATTCAGTCCGGCCATCCAATATGGAGGGTGGTGGCGAATTCGAACATCCAACAGTCTCCACGCCTGAATGACGTAGCTCCCCACCGCCGCATACATGAACCCGGAAAACAACGGAACTCCGAGCACCTTTGAATAGGCGAAGTCCGGGTAAGCCCAGGATCTGATTCCAGCGGAGGTCTTGAACACCTCGAGCACGAATCCAATCGCGTGGAAGAGACAAATCGCCTTCAGTTCATCGAAAGTTTCCAGCTTGGCCCACACCATCCATGCCTGGATCGCCAAGGCGATGATCAACAGGGCGTCGTACCGGGGTATTCCAAACAGGCCATGGCGGGGCACCGAGAATACCGCGGTAAAAAACAGCACCACGAAAAGGCACGCGCGCGCTTCTTTGACGCCGAAATAGAAGAACTCGACTGCGAATCGCCGCAAGCCGGTCAATTTCAGGCGCAGGCCGAAATCGAGAAGATGTCCATCGAGCGTTACCAAGGACAACGGAATGGATCGCAAGAAAACGCGCGCTGAATTCAACATCAGACGCCGGCCACGATCCGCACGTCCCGCACGGCACCTCCCTCCAACGCCGCGAGCGCCTGCTGATAACCCGCGCTGTTGTGCGCAGCGATGGCATGCTCGACCGAGTCAAATTCGATGACTACGGTACGTTCTTTCTTCCCGGCCTCATAAACTTGCGCAGCCGTTCCGCGTGCCAGAAAGCGCCCTCCGCCCGCCTCGATGGACGGACCCGCCAGCTTGGCGTACGCCGCAAGTTTGGCGGGATCCGAAACCTCGCGATAACACGTGATCCAGTACGCCTTGGCCATGAGCTGCGTCCTCGCATGTTGCGTAATTGTCGTCTCCGGTCACCAGATCATATTCGTCGCGTGGGTAGGATCAAGCCCCTCGGAGAGGGAGACGCGAGTCGCTCACGACGCCGCGGCGGCGATCCTAAGCCTTCGACGCTGTGGCGGCGATCCTAAGCCTTCGACGCTGCGGCGGCGATCCTAAGCCTTCGACGCTGCGGCCGCGATCAGCGCCTTCTTCGCATCGAGCTCCTTGGCCCAGTCCTCGTCGGCTTCCAGCTTGGCGGCGATGTCGATGTCGGCGAATTGCATCACGCCCATGTCTTCGTAGGCCTTGCGCACTTTCGAACCCCACAAACCGATGTCGCGCACCGTGGGCACGATGCGCGAGAACAGCTGTGCGCGAAAGATGCGCTGGTTCTCCGAAATCATTGCCGCCTCGAGGCACTCTTCGACCGGGAAGCCGAGATGTTCCCACATTTCACGGGCATCGAAACGCTCACGCATGAGATAGCATCCTTCGACGAGGAACTCCTCGCGTTCGCCGAGCTCTTGGGAGGTGAGATTCTTGTAGTAGTCCCGCAGCGCGATGCGTCCGAAGGCGACGTGGCGGGCTTCATCCTGCATCACATAGGCGTTTACGGCGACCGCCAACGGGTTCTTGCTGTAGTCCCGCAGCCGCTGGAACGCGGCCAGGGCCAGTCCCTCGATCAGCACCTGCATGCACAGGTAAACAAAGTCCCATCGAGAATCGCTCAAACCCTGCTCGAGCAGGGTCTTTAGCGGCGAGGTCATCGGGTATGCCAGTTCGAACTTCTCGTGCAGCAGGCGCGAGTAGCTCTCGACGTGACGCGCCTCGTCCATCACCTGCGTGGCGGCAAAGAACTTGGCATCCATATCCGGCGCTGTCTGCACGATTTTCGCCGTTGCGATCAATGCGCCCTGTTCGCCGTGCATCAGCTGGGAAACGTTCCAGGCCTGCGCATGGTGGCGCACGCGGGCCTTCTCTTTGGGCGTGAGCCTCTGCCACATTTCCGTGCCGTTGATCGAGATCATGCGATCGTCGAGCTGCATCGGGTTCTCGGGGTCGAGGTCGGTGCTCCAATCGATACGCGTGGTTTGGTCCCACTGGTTCTTCTTGGCTTTGCCGTACAGATTCAGCAATCGTTCGCGCGGGGCGTCGTATTCCCACGCGAAATCGATCTCGCTTTGTCCGTTGAAGCGCCAGCCGGTCTGCTCGACCGGCAGTTGGTAACGATGCATGGACGTCATGTGGAGCTCCTTGCCGCCATGGACTCGGCGATGACCCAGGCGGCGCCGATCAACGCGAGGTTCATCGCGTTTGCCGTCCAATTCATGTGACTGCGGGGATCGATCGAGAGGGATGGAGCGTGCACCAGGACGCCAAAGGCGACAAACATTGCGGTGAGCCATTTCGCCGCGGCGCTGGCAAAAGTGCCTGAGAGAATGGCGATGCCGGCGGCGAAGTGCGCGACACCCGTTGCATAGGCCCAGAAAACCCCACCCGGCGGCAACCAGTGTGGAACGAACGCGGCGGTTTCTTTGATGTAGATAAAATGCGCCGCGCCGAAAGCAAGCAGGCATACGCCCAAGGTTACCCGACCCACCTTGGAAACGCGCGCGGCCTGCACCGCGTCCATCCGCGCCGCCGCGGCGTACGCGACCAGTCCACCCGCCACAAGTGCAAGTTGTTCCGCAAGCCCCGACCAGGTGCCGAAGATCATGGGATGCGCCACCACTTGCGGCACATGAAGCAACAGCACGCCGAGAGCGTAGAGAATGGTCAGGGCCTCGGCGCCAAGCACAGCGGTTCGCCGCCATTGCATGGCAGCGCCTGCCGAGAGTAGCGCCGCCCCGACGACATAGGCCAGTATCGTGCGACCGGGAACGGCGGCTGGAACCGGCTGCCATACCAGAGCGAAGTCTCCCCAGATGATGCCGACCAGACCCAACGCCGCCGCCGCCAACCCGTACAGGTGAAAACCTATTCGGCGCTCGAACAGGTTGTCGGACAGTCGCTTGCTCATGTAGGGATCAAAACTTGTAGCCGAACCTCACGCCAAGCACCCGTGGCCGCGTAATCGCCTCTGCCGGCACGAATTGCGTGCTCGAGGTGAATACGCTCTTGATCACATTGGTGAGATTTTGGGCGTACAGCTCCGTCGTCCACGCATCCTTGGCGACGCCCATCGATGCGTCGTACTGAGAGAACGCGGGATTTTCAAACCGAAGGTTAGTCGTGCTCACGTTCCCACCGACGGAGAGCGGGGGATTGCTGCCGGACTGGGTGAAAGAATGGCCGGTATGCGTGGCGCCGGCTTGGGCGAAGGCATGATAAGAGTCCACCGTCCACTCGTACCGCAAACGCAAGTTGAACTGGATCGGCGGCGAATTGGCGCTTGGGCTGCCGGGAGGACCGTACGGATTCGCAACGCTCAAGATGGGTTGTCCGAATTCGGCCTTGGTCGCCGCGTTCGCCAGCAGCGCGGGATTGTTGGCGATCAGGTAAGGCGAGTTGGTCTGTTTGCTGCTGTTCCAGGAAGCACCCCCCTGCGCCGTCAGCCCCTGAGTGATCAAGGCAATAAACGAAGTCTCCACACCGCGAATTCGGTAGTCCGGTCCATTCGTGCCGAAGCCGACGTTACCGAGTACGCCCGGGTCAAAAAAGTTGACCTGCACGTTCTTCCAGTCTTCTTGATAGACCGCCCCGTTCCACTGCAAGCGGCGATCGAAGAATTCCGTTTTCCAGCCGAGTTCGTTGTTGGTCAGATTGTCGGAGGTGAAGGATAACGGCGAGCAGTACAGGGCGACACCGGTGGCGTCCGGGATGTAGCAACCGAAATTCCGATTGAAGGCGCCGGCGCGGAAACCCTGCGACCAGGTATAGTAAACCAAGGCATCCGGCATGAAGTGCCACGTCAGATTGGCGCGGCTCTTGAAGCCCTTCTGGACCGTATGTAGGTTTTCACCGTCGATATTGGTTGTAGAGGCGGATGTAAAGCACGGTCCGGGACCCGCCTCGTAACAGCTGAAGCTGCCGGCAACCGTGCCCTTCTCCGTGTTGACGAAACGGTAATAGCGTGTTCCCGCCGTCACCGTCAGCACTTTCGGGACGAGGTCGAAATCCAGCGACGTGAAAAACGCCGTCTGCCGGTATCCGCGCTGGATATCGTTGAAGAACGCCACATTGTCATTGCGTGTACCCGGATTGTTGACGCTGGTGCCCGGTATGGTCGCGATATCCGTCAAACATCCTGTGGTAACGCTCGCCGTGCATGCAGGTAAGGTCTTGTAGAGCCAGTTCAGCTGGTCGTCAATGTTGAGTTCTTCCCAAAAGGCGCCGAGGATGCCGCGAAAGCGCCAATCGTCAGGGGTGCTGAGTCGAATCTCATGACTTTGATGGGTGTTGCGTTCGGTCTCGTTCCACGTGGTGCTCGGCGAATAACATTTCGATGCCAATCCGTTCGCAGGCTCCGGGCCATGGCACTGGTAATAGTCCGCGTACACCCCGCGCGCATAATTCGTGTAGTCCTGGACCTGACTGACGTTGCGCACGAGATAGGCTCCCGTGTAGACGGCTTTGAGGTCGCCGATCCTCCCATTGATGGTCAAGGCCGTATTCTCGAACTTATCCTTGTTGAAGGAATCGTTGAACAGTGTGACCGACTGGTTCGGCAGCGGCGCACCATCGGAGGCGTGCGGCATCTGGTAAAACACCCCTTCGGCATCCATGTTCTGGTAGCTCTGAGTAACCAGAGCATTCCAATCGGAATTGACATCCCAGAGAGCGGAGACGCGCATCCCTTGATAAGTGACCGGGTTGATCGCGTTGCCCGCAATGTTGTAGTTATTGATGGCCTGGCTGTCCGGCGGGACCTGACAGGGGGTGGCGCTCGGGGGCTTGCTGTTGGCTCCGCAGCCCGTCGGGTAATTACCATACTTGATGCCAAGATCGCTCGCCTTGCGGGTAAAGGTCGCCGGCACGTT
>Ga0210408_10004941_pt1 | contig 11822 bp, 7 predicted proteins | sample IncBWH4MmetaG_FD_155471 | JGI IMG/M metagenome (GOLD analysis project Ga0210408, IMG submission 155471) | Forest soil microbial communities from Barre Woods Harvard Forest LTER site, Petersham, Massachusetts, United States - Inc-BW-H-4-M | ecosystem: Environmental > Terrestrial > Soil >... | reverse complement strand
TGAAAGGCTGCGCGCAGCAGCACGGTCGCGCCCATGGAATGGCCGATGGCAAAGAGCGGCGGCGGGCAATCCGGCAGCACGACCTCGCGCATCAACATTTCGAGATCGAGATCGTATTCGGAGAAGTTGCGCACGTGGCCGCGGCGGCGATCCGGCAGCGCCCGGTCGGAAAGGCCCTGTCCGCGCCAATCAAGGATGGCGACGGCGAAGCCCCGCGCCCGCAGATCGCGCACGGTCTCGAAATATTTCTCGATCCATTCGCTGCGGCCGGGCAGGATGCACACCGTGCCGCGGCGGCCGGCCGGCGGCAACCAGCGGGCGAATCGCAGCGAAACCCCGTCGGGCGTTTTGAGCGTGCCCGTCACTATGCATTCGGGAACGGGATTCGCCGGGATCGAGACGAGCTTCACCGGCAGCGGCGGGCTCCGCGGCTCGGTATTTCCGTCGTCCGATATCTGCGTCTGCATCGCTCCTTCCTATAGCAGCCGGCAACCGTGAGCGGCTCATGGAATGCTCAAGGCCGGAACGTTCCCTGGCATTGCGACGGGGGCAAGGCATCCCCATCTTTTTTCTGCGCAGGCCAACAAGGCTGCGCACGATCCATAGGTCTGGTCCGACAAGGGCAGACCCCCGCATGTCGCTTCAGAAGGAGGATATGCCATGCGAACTTTCGATCTCACACCCCTCTATCGTTCGACCGTCGGCTTTGACCGGCTGTTCTCGATGCTCGATCAGGGCCTCGACGGCGCCGCGCCTGGGTACCCGCCCTACAACATCGAGCGGACCGGCGACAACGAGTATCGTGTCACCGTCGCGGTAGCCGGCTTCGCCGAGAACGAGCTCTCGGTCGTGGCCAAGGAGAACACTCTGACCATCCGCGGCGAGAAGAACGCCAAGGAGGAAGAGAAGCGCGGCGACGTACTCTATCAGGGCATTGCCGCTCGAGCTTTCGAGCGCGCTTTCCAGCTCGCCGACTTCGTCCAGGTCAAGGGCGCCAAGCTTGAGAACGGCCTCCTGCACGTCGACCTCGTGCGCGAGATTCCCGAGGCGAAGAAGCCCCGCACGATCCCGATCGGCAACGGCAACGCGGCCGTCGAGCACAAAGAGGCGGCCTAAGCGGCCCGGATTTGAAATCCGATGTAATGCAGCGCCCCGGTTTTCCGGGGCGCTTTTTGTTGGGCGCCGGCTGCGCCGGCCACCGGCGCGGCAGCTCAGTCGTTCAGCGGAACGGGTGTCGGTCTGCTCGGAGCAACCGGAGCGGCGCTCGCGGCCGATGCACTCCCCGATATCGCCCCGGTCTTGTCGGCATGGCCTGCCTCCTCGGCGGGGCGGTGTGATGCGAGCGCGTGAGGACGGGGACGCGGAAGCGGCGGCGTGAGCAGCGGATGGACCGCGGTGCGGCCCACGAACGGGGGCATCGGCGGGGTGACGATCTCATCGCCTGGCGCCATTCCGAGACCATAGCCGTCGGGGTACCCGTAAGGAGCCGCCATTCCGATCGGCGGGCCATAGAAACCGGGGCCGGCGACGATCCTGTTGACGGCGCGGATCGCGCCGCTGCGCGCATCGACCACGACGCGCATCAGGATGCCGCGAAAATCCATCGCGCGCAGCACGTAGGTCGTGCCTTCGCGCAGCGGCGGCGCTACCGGCTCGAAACCGGCCGAGCGCGCGATCCTGGTGACCTCGTGGGATGTGATAAATCCGGGGAGTGGCGCCGGCTGCGACTGCGCTTGCGCATGGCTTGGCGCGGCGGCCAGCAGCAACAAGGACAATGCCGCGGCCCCGATTACGCTGACCCGCACGGAACCCCCCTCCGCACCGCGCACCGACACTCGCGGGCGCTCTCACAACCTTACTCGCAATTGGGGCGCCGCTTGGGCGCGATCAGAATTTTTTGCACAAAGCAACGAAGCGATCCACCTCATCCTCCCGGGTCGCGAACGAGGTAACGAGCCGCACCAGGACGCGATCAATGTCGACTTCCAGACTTTCGCTCGGCCGCACGTAGTAGCGGGCGCCGGCGGCCTTAAGCCGTGCGTCGAGGGCGCGTGGAAGAGCGACGAAGACGAGATTGGATTCCACGGGCCAAGCCGGAGCGAGGCCGATGGCGGCGAGCTTTTGCGCCAGCCGGTCGGCCATGGCATTGGCGTGACGCGCGAGCTTGAGCCAGCGGTCCTCCGCCAGCGCCGCGTCGAATTGCGCGGCGAGGAAGCGGTGCTTGGAGAGGAGGTGGCCGGCGCGCTTGCGCCGTTCGGCGAAGAATGCGGCTCGCGCCGTATCGAAAAACACTACGGCTTCCGCCGCCAGCGCGCCCGCTTTGGTCGCGCCGAACGACAACACGTCGATGCCGGACCGCCACGTCATCTGTGCCGGCGTGACCTCTAGCCGGACCAGCGCGTTGGCGAACCGCGCGCCGTCCATATGCACGGCGAGCGCGCGCTCGTGCGCGATGGCGCACAGGGCGGCGATCTCGTCCGGACGATAGACGGTGCCGGCTTCGCTCGCCTGGGTGAGGGAGAGCGCGGACGCGATCATCTGATGCGGACTGTGGCCGCCGTACCCCTTGAGCGCCGTGGTGAGCATGTCCGGCGTGATCTTGGCGCCGGCGCCGGGGAGCTCGACGAGCTTGAGGCCGGCGCCGAAGAACTCCGGCGCACCGCATTCGTCAGTGGCGATATGCGACTCGGCATGACAGAGCACGACGCCCCAGGGCGGGGCGACGTGTGCGAGCGCCAGCGCATTGGCCGCGGTCCCGGTCGGCACCAGGAACACCGCCACGTCGCGCTCGAAAATCTCGGAGAAGCGCCGTTCGACCGCGGCGGTCCACGGGTCCGCGCCATAGCCGGGCGCAAACCCCTCGTTCGCGCGCACGATGGCGTCGAGGATTTCGGGTGCGACCGGCGCCGTGTTGTCGCTGGAAAAGTTCATTGCCGCGTCACGCGCGAAGCCACGCCAGGCGGCCGGTGAACGAGTCTTTGGACGACGTGGTCATGCCTCTCTCGGCGCTGCCGTATGGAGCCTCGAGCGCGAATTGATCGGAGCTGATGACCTTCGAGTACAGCGGCAGGATGTCCAGCATGGCCGTGTAGTTGGCGTCGGTGAAGCCGCTCGTCGCGTCCTTGATGAGGATGGCATTGTAGCCCATGTTCGCCGCGCGCTTGATCGTCGTCGCCACGACGTGCTCGATGCACTGGCCGCTGACGAACAGATGGCCGATGTTGCTGGCGCGGAGAATCCGGTCGAGATCGGAGCCTTCGAAACTGTCCGAGCCGCAGTTGATGACCACAAGTTCGCCGCTCGCCGGCTTGAGCGCATCGATAACGTCAACCTCCCACGTGCCGATGATGCCCTTGTTCTCGTCCTTGGCGCCCCGCAACAGCGGATAGTACTGGTTCTCCGGCATTTCGGGAAAACCCGGCCGCCAGCCGATGTTGACGAAGATGGTCAGCATGCCCCGCGCTCGCGCGGTGGCGAGAACCTTCTGCGCGTTCCTGATCGCGTTGTTCTTCTCGATCTGCGAGCAAAGATTCCGGCCCCAGACTCCTTTGGGGTCGCACACGCTGTTCTGCCAATGCAGCATCAGCAGCGCGGATTCCGGTGACACCCGCTTGGACATCGTTCTCTCTCCTCGTCCTCTCCTGGCGCTCGCATTTTTGCCATTCGCCATCGCCTAGTTGCATCGCTGCAACACGTCTCGGCATTCTACACACCGGCAGTGGAATTAACTCGTCTTTGCTGGAACGGTGCGTTCTTGATCACGAAACGATTCGGTGCGGGGCCGGCCATGAAGCTCCTCCTTTGCTCCCTGAGCGCTGCCGGGGCGATCGCCGTGGGCGGTGCCGCGGCATATGCAGCCGATCTCGATGCACGGCCGATGTACAACCCTCCCGCGGCGTACAGCTGGACCGGGTTCTATCTCGGCGGCAACGGCGGGTTCGGCGGCGACAAGTTTCAGTATCCCTTCACGATCGGAGGACCGATCCCGGCCTTGGGCATCGCCGCGGCGACCACCGGGACCGCGACGTTGAACTCGAGCGGATTCTTTGGCGGCGGCCAGGCCGGTTTCAATTGGCAGGCGGCGCCAACCTGGGTCCTGGGCGTGGAAAGCGATTTCGACGCCGCGGACATCGAGGGTAAGGCCAACACTTCGGCGACCCTTTTTTCGGGCGCCGTAGGAACGAAGCTTGATTGGTTCGGGACGGTGCGCGGCCGGGTCGGTTTTCTCGTGACGCCCAGCGCCCTGCTCTATGGCACCGGCGGCTGGGCGTATGGGCACACGACGAGCTCAGCCAGTGCGGCCGCGTTCGGCTTGGCGGCTGCCGCCTCGGTCGGCCATGAGAAGAACGGCTGGACCGCGGGTGGCGGTCTCGAATACGCCTTCAACCCGTGGCTGTCGTTCAAGACCGAGTACCTCTACCTCAATCTCGGCACTGACGGCATCACCAGCGGCACCATCGCGGGCGTGCCGTTCTCGCTGTCTGAGAAGACGACCGTCCACACCGTCAAGATCGGTCTCAACGTTAAGTTTGGTGGGTGGTAGCCCCCGTTGGGTTGCCGAGTTGCTGCGAGCCGTCGACTGAGACGCGGGCAGCCTCGGGCATTTCCTTTCGAACCGCCATCCAATCTTGGTTTCGATCACTCGCGTCGACTCGTCAGGCCACCGCAGGCTCCGAATCGCGGCCTCCTCGATCGGCAGTGCCATTGCGCTTAAGCGCCTGCCGTGGTCCACTTGCCGCCGCCGGACATTGCGGAAGACCGAGCCGCAAAAGGGCCGAAGCCGAAAGCTTTGATCCGCTCTCCTTTCCGCGCCGCGTGGGCCAGGAAAGAAGGGACGGTGCTCTTGTGTTTGCAGCCGGAATTTGCCATGTTCCGCATAGGACAGCATTGCTGTCCCAATTTTTGGCCGACGCGTGCGTCCCCGTGGCCTCTCCCGCGAGCGGATGAGAAAAAAGCGGGAGCAGCAAGTGCGAGGGCCAACCGCCGGGGCGAGGGCGCGTCGGACGGCGGCGAAATAAGCAGCCAGAGGCCGCCAGGCGGCACGAAGGTTGCCTCCTTGATGTGGTTCGCCCTCGGGCGCCCCCTCCCTTCCCTCTTGCGCATGCGTAGATGGAAGGAGGGGCGGCGCGGGGAGCGATGCGCCGAACCTCGACCGGGCCGTGCAGGCCCGGCGCGGAAGCGCGAGGACGACGATGGGCGCACAAGGCTTCGGCTTGTTCGATCCGGCGCAGGAAAAGGATTCCTGCGGGGTCGGATTCATCGCCGACATCAAGGGCCGCCAATCGCACAAGCTCGTCGAGGACGCGCTGACCATCCTGCTCAACCTCGAGCATCGCGGCGCGGTCGGTGCCGATCCGCGCGCCGGCGACGGCGCCGGTATCCTGGTGCAGACGCCGCACAAGTTCCTCGCCAAGAAGGCTGCCGAGATCGGCTTCGCCTTGCCCCCGCCCGGCCATTATGCGGTCGGCGTGCTGTTCCTGCCGCACGAAGAGGCCTGGCGGCAGGAGATCATGGACACCTACGTCGCAATCGCGGCGCAGGAAGGCATGCAGGTTCTCGGCTGGCGCGACGTGCCGACCGACAATTCGACGCTCGGCGAATCGGTCAAGCCGACCGAGCCGGTGCACAAGCAGGTCTTCCTCGCGCGCAGCCCGGCGACGCGTTCGGAGCAGGATTTCGAGCGCCGGCTCTACATCCTCCGCAAGACCATCTCCTCGACGCTCTACGGCCGGCGCGAGCGGCGCCTTTCCCACTATTACCCGGTGTCGATCTCGTGCCGCACGCTGATCTACAAGGGCATGTTCCTCGCCGATCAGCTCAACACCTATTATCCGGATCTGCACGATCCGGACTTCGAGAGCGCGCTCGCGCTGATGCACCAGCGTTTCTCGACCAACACGTTCCCGACCTGGTCGCTCGCGCATCCCTACCGCATGATCGCCCACAACGGCGAGATCAACACGCTGCGCGGCAACAACAACTGGATGGCGGCGCGACAGGCGTCGGTGTCGTCGCCGAAGTTCGGCGCCGACATCAGCAGGTTGTGGCCGATCTCCTACGAAGGCCAGTCCGACACGGCCTGCTTCGACAACGCGCTCGAATTCCTGACCATGGGCGGCTATCCGCTCGCCCACGCGATGATGATGATGATACCTGAGGCGTGGGCGGGCAATCCGCTGATGAGCGAGGAGCGCCGCGCCTTCTACGAATACAACGCCGCGCTGATGGAGCCGTGGGACGGCCCGGCCGCGATCGCCTTCACCAACGGCCGGCAGATCGGCGCGACGCTCGACCGCAACGGGCTCCGCCCGGCGCGCTACATCGTCACCCGCGACGATCGCATCATCATGGCCTCGGAGGTCGGGGTGCTGCCGATCCCGGAAGAGGAGATCGTCACCAAGTGGCGGCTGCAGCCGGGCAAGATGCTGCTGGTCGACCTCGACGAAGGCCGGCTCATTCCCGACGAGGAGCTCAAGGCGACACTCGCACGCAGCCACCCCTATCGGGAGTGGCTCGACCGCACGCAGATTCAAGTCGAGGAGCTGCCGGCGGCCCCGGAGGCCGCGCCGATCTCCAACCTGGCACTGCTCAATCGCCAGCAGGCCTTCGGCTACACCCAGGAGGATCTGAAACTCCTGATGACGCCGATGGCGACGACCGGCGAAGAGGCGGTCGGCTCCATGGGCAACGACACGCCGATCTCGGCACTTTCGGACAAACCGAAGCTCCTGTTCACCTACTTCAAGCAGAACTTCGCGCAGGTCACCAACCCGCCGATCGATCCGATCCGCGAGGAGCTGGTGATGAGCCTCGTCTCCATCATCGGCCCGCGGCCGAATCTGTTCGACCTCGAAGGCATGTCCAACACGAAGCGGCTGGAGGTGCACCAGCCGATCCTCACCAATGCGGACCTGGAGAAAATCCGCTCGATCTCCGATGTCGCCGAGTCGCATTTCAAGTCGCTGACGCTCGACGCGACCTGGCCGGCGGAATCCGGCGCGGCAGGCATGCAGGAGGCCATCGCGGCGCTGTGCAGCCAGGCCGATGTCGCGGTGCGCGACGGCATCAACATCATCATTCTCTCCGACCGCCGCGCCGGCGCCGACCGCATCCCGATCCCGTCGCTGCTCGCCTGCGCGGCCGTGCACCATCATCTGATCCGCGAGGGTCTGCGCACCTCCGTCGGGCTGGTCATCGAATCCGGCGAGCCGCGCGAGGTGCATCATTTCGCTTGTCTCGCCGGCTACGGCGCCGAGGCGATCAATCCCTATCTCGCCTTCGAGACCCTCATCGCGATGAAGAGCGAACTGCCGCAAAAGCTCGACGACAAGGAAATTCTCAAGCGCTACATCAAGTCGATTGACAAGGGGCTGCTCAAGGTGATGTCGAAGATGGGCATCTCCACCTATCAGTCCTATTGCGGCGCGCAGATTTTCGATGCCGTCGGGCTCAAGTCGGAGTTCGTCGCCACCTTCTTCACCGGCACGGCCACCCGCATCGAGGGCGTCGGGCTCGACGAGATCGCCGAAGAGGCGGTGCGCCGGCACCGCGACGCCTTCAGCGATGCGCCGATCTACCGCACCATGCTCGACGTCGGCGGCGACTACGCGGTGCGCGTGCGCGGCGAGGACCACGTCTGGAACGCGGCGACGGTCGCGGCGCTGCAGCACGCGGTGCGCGGCAATTCGTACGAGAAATACCGGCAATACGCCGGCATCATCAACGAGCAGTCGGAACACCTGTTCACCATCCGCGGCCTGTTCCGCATCAAGTCGCCGGCGGACGAAGGCCGCGCCGCGGTGCCGATCGAGGAAGTCGAGCCGGCGAAGAACATCGTCAAGCGCTTCTCCACCGGCGCCATGTCGTTCGGCTCGATCTCGCGTGAGGCGCATACCACGCTCGCCATCGCCATGAACCGTATCGGCGGCAAGTCGAATACCGGCGAGGGCGGCGAGGAAGCCGACCGCTTCAAGCCGCTGCCGAACGGCGATTCCATGCGTTCGGCGATCAAGCAGGTGGCGTCCGGCCGCTTCGGCGTCACCGCCGAGTACCTCATCAACTCGGACATGATGCAGATTAAGATCGCCCAGGGCGCCAAGCCCGGCGAAGGCGGGCAGCTGCCCGGACACAAGGTCGACCACACCATCGCCAAGGTGCGTCACTCGACGCCCGGCGTCGGCCTCATCTCGCCGCCGCCGCACCACGACATCTATTCGATCGAAGATCTGGCGCAGCTCATCTTCGACCTCAAGAACGTCAACCCCGCGGCTGATGTCTCCGTCAAGCTGGTCTCCGAAGTCGGCGTCGGCACGGTTGCCGCCGGCGTCTCGAAGGCGCGCTCCGACCACGTCACCATCGCCGGCTTCGAAGGCGGCACCGGCGCCTCGCCGCTCACCTCGATCAAGCACGCCGGCTCGCCGTGGGAGATCGGGCTCGCCGAGACGCACCAGACGCTGGTCGCCAACCGGCTGCGCGGACGCATCGCCGTGCAGGTCGACGGCGGCATCCGCACCGGCCGCGACGTCGTCGTCGGTGCGCTGCTCGGCGCCGACGAGTTCGGCTTCGCCACGGCGCCGCTCATTGCCGCGGGCTGCATCATGATGCGCAAATGCCACCTCAATACCTGTCCGGTCGGGGTGGCGACCCAGGACCCGGTCCTGCGCAAGCGCTTCCGCGGCCAACCGGAGCACGTCATCAACTACTTCTTCTTCGTCGCCGAGGAAGTGCGCGAGCTGATGGCGGCAATGGGCTACCGCACCTTCGACGAGATGATCGGCCAGATGCAGATGCTCGACGCGCGCACGCTGGTCGACCACTGGAAGGCGCGCGGGCTCGATTTCTCGCGGCTGTTCACCAAGCCGGAGGTGCCGGCAAGCGTTGCGATCTTCCATTGCGAGAAACAGGATCACAAGATCTTCGACATCATCGACCGCAAGCTGATTGCGCAGTCGCGGGCCGCGCTCGAGCACGGTGCGCCGGTGCGCATCAGTCTGCCGATCCGCAACACCGACCGCACCACCGGGGCGATGCTCTCCGGGGAAATCGCCAAGCGCCACGGCCACGCCGGCCTCGCGCCCGATACGATCGTTGCCAAGTTCACCGGCACCGCCGGGCAGAGCTTCGGCGCCTTCCTCGCCCGCGGCGTCACTTTCGAACTTGACGGCGATGCCAACGACTACGTCGGCAAGGGGCTTTCCGGCGGCCGCCTCGTGATCCGGCCGCCGCAGCAATCCGGCATCGTGCCGGAGCAATCGATCATCGTCGGCAACACCGTGCTCTATGGCGCGATCGAAGGCGAGTGCTACTTCCGCGGCGTCGCCGGCGAGCGCTTCGCGGTGCGCAATTCCGGCGCCATCGCCGTGATCGAGGGCGCCGGCGATCACTGCTGCGAATACATGACCGGCGGCGTCGTCGTCGTTCTCGGCCGCACCGGCCGCAACTTCGCCGCCGGGATGTCCGGCGGCATCGCATACGTGCTCGATGACGACGGCACCTTCGCTTCGCGCTGCAATCTCGCCATGGTCGAGCTTGAGCCGATCCCCGAAGAGGAAGCGGCGTCCGAGCGCATCTATCACCACATTCACGACCTGCAGGCGCACGGCCGCGTTGAAGTGCTCGACGACATGACCCGCGACGATGCCGAGCGGCTGCACCTCCTGATCACGCGGCACGCGCGCTTCACGGGCTCCCGGCTGGCGGCGAAGATCCTGGCGGAGTGGAAGATCTATTGCCCGCTGTTCCGCAAGGTCATGCCGGTCGAATACCGCCGCGCGCTCGCCGAGATGGAGAAGGCTCGCACGATGCAGGCGGCGGAATAGGCGCCGATGCGGGCCCTGTCGGCGCTGATCGGCGGTTGTGCCATCTGGGAAGGAAAGCCGGGCGACGCTATCGATGTCGCGGTGCGCGAGCCGAGATCAGACAACAGCCGATACGCGCTGGCGTGCAGGCACTGGTAGCGATGGGCAAGGTCACCGGGTTCCTCGAATACGAACGCAACGACCGTGACTACGAGCCGGTCGAGGAGCGCGTGCGCCACTCGCGCGAATTCATACTGCCGCTCAAGGACGACGAATACCGCATCCAGGCGGCGCGCTGCATGAATTGCGGCGTGCCCTATTGCCAGGGCACCGGCTCGCTCGCGCCCGGCACGCCGGGGTGCCCGGTCAACAACCAGATCCCGGACTGGAACGACCTCGTCTACACCGGCAACTGGGACGAGGCCGCGCGCAATCTGCATTCGACCAACAACTTTCCGGAAGTGACCGGCCGCGTCTGCCCGGCGCCGTGTGAAGCGTCATGCACGCTCAACATCGATGAGAACCCGGTCACCATCAAATCGATCGAATGCGCGATCGCCGACCGGGCCATCGCCCAGGGGCTCAAGCCCGAGCCGGCGACGGATCGGACCGGCAAACGCGTTGCGGTCGTGGGCTCGGGGCCGGCCGGACTTGCCTGCGCGCAACAGCTCGCGCGCGCCGGCCACGAGGTTCACGTCTACGAAAAATACGCCAGGGCCGGCGGGCTGCTCCGCTACGGCATTCCCGACTTCAAGATGGAGAAGCATCACGTCGACCGCCGCGTCGCGCAAATGGAGGCCGAGGGCGTAGTCTTCCATTACAACGTCCATGTCGGCGTGAATCTCGCTGCTGATAAGCTCCTCGCCGACCACGACGCCGTGGTTCTCGCCGGCGGCGCCGAGAAGGCGCGTGACCTGCCGGTCCCCGGGCGCGAGCTCAGGGGCATCCATTTCGCCATGGACTTCCTGCCGCAGCAGAACCGCCGCGTCAGCGGCGAGCCCGCGGCGACCGGAGAGACCATTCTCGCCGGCGGCAAGCACGTCGTCGTCATCGGCGGCGGCGACACCGGCTCGGACTGCATCGGCACCTCCTTCCGCCAGGGTGCGCTGTCGGTGACCAATTTCGAAATTCTGCCGGAGCCGCCGGAGCAAGAGAACAAGATGCTCACCTGGCCCAACTGGCCGCTGAAGCTGCGCACCTCGTCGAGCCATGAGGAAGGCGCCGAGCGCGACTTCGCGGTGATGACCACGCGCTTTGCCGGCGCCAACGGCTTCGTCAACACGCTGCAGTGCGTGCATGTCGACGACAGGATGAAGCCGGTGCCGGGAAGCGAATTCGAGATCGCCGCCGAGCTCGTTCTGCTGGCCATGGGCTTCGTGCACCCGGTACACGAGGGGCTGGTCAAGGATCTCGGGCTCGCGCTCGATCAGCGCGGCAACGTGCGCGCCTCCACCGACGATTACCGCACCTCGATCGACAAGGTGTTTGCCGCCGGCGACCTGCGCCGCGGCCAGTCGCTGGTGGTCTGGGCGATCCGCGAAGGCCGGCAGGCGGCGCACGCGGTCGACAAGTTTCTGATGGGCTCGACGCTGCTGCCGCGCTGAATCCTGTATGGCGGTTAGCCACAGGCGTAACGCACAATATTGGATACATCGGATTGGCGGATTGCGCTTCGCTAATCCGCCCTACGTGCTACTATGTTCATATTTCCAAATGGTATGAGACTTAGATTTGATCCGTGGCCGGGCCAGTATTTGTCAGGACAGGGTCCCCATATTCAATCTGGAATATCCAGGCCTGGACAATAAACATATCGATCTTAAGCCGTAGGAGCGGCACTATGCGGTATGATTTCAACGTCTTGGAAAAACGTGCCAAACAGTTGTTGGTCGAAAATCGCCCCGCAGATGCCATCAAGATCTATCTCTTCATGGCGGACGGAGACCAGTCGTTGGACGCCGGTTATCTCGGCTTGAAAATAGGTCAGTGCTACGAAAGAATGAACGACTTGCATGCGGCTAAGTA
>Ga0210408_10004938_pt1 | contig 11824 bp, 8 predicted proteins | sample IncBWH4MmetaG_FD_155471 | JGI IMG/M metagenome (GOLD analysis project Ga0210408, IMG submission 155471) | Forest soil microbial communities from Barre Woods Harvard Forest LTER site, Petersham, Massachusetts, United States - Inc-BW-H-4-M | ecosystem: Environmental > Terrestrial > Soil >... | reverse complement strand
TCGTGCTGCGTGAAATCAACAATCTTTCGTATCGCGAAATCGCCGAAGCGGTCGGTGCCCCGGTTGGCACCGTGATGTCCCGCCTCGCGCGCGCCCGCGCCATGTTGCGCTCGGCGTGGATGGCGGAAGAGGAGCAATCGAGATGACTTGCGAGGAGGCCGAAATCCTGCTTCACGCCCTGATGGATGGCGAACTCGACGCCGGACATGCCCGCGAGGTCGAAGAGCATATCGCAGGATGTCCAGCTTGCGCGGCGCAGCTTGCCGCCTATCGCGAGATGAGCCAGGCGATCGCTACCGCCAAGATGAAGTACACCGCGCCATTGGCGCTGCGCCGGCGCATCGAGGCGTCGCTGCCGCAGACCCAGGCACCGAGCCGCCGCGCGGTGCTGCGGGGCTTTGCGCTTGGATCGGCGGTCTCCGCGATAGCGGCGACCGGCCTGGTCGCGATCGTGCTGCGCGAGGATGAGCTGCAGCGCATCCAATCCGAGATCGTCTCGGCGCATCTGCGTTCCTTGCAGGCCGGGCATCTGACCGACGTGATCTCCACCGACCAGCATACGGTCAAGCCGTGGTTCAACGGCAAGCTCGACGTTTCGCCTCCGGTGATCGACCTGACCGCGCAAGGCTTTACGCTGATCGGCGGCCGGCTGGACTATGTCGACGCCCGCGCCATCGGCGCGGTGGTCTACAAGCGCCGCGCGCATGTCATCAACCTGTTCGTCGCGCAGACCTCGAACACCGAACGTCGGGCGGCGAGAATCGAAACCCTTCAGGGATTCAATATCAGGTGCTGGCGCGACCACGGACTGAATTTCTGGGCGGTCAGCGATCTCGGCGCCGACGAGCTCGCCGAGTTCGGCGATAAATTCGAATCCGCGATCCGGGTGAATACCGAAGGCTAGCGTTGCCTAGAGCGTATTCACGCCGATCGGCGCACGGCGTTGTCGACCAGCGTCTTGCCGAGCGACCAGATCGCGCCCGGCACCTTGTGGCTGGAGGCGATCACGGCATCGAACGCCGCCTCGATCCACTTGCAATCGTCCTCGGTGATGGTTAGCGGCGGCAACAGCTTGATGGTGTGGCTGCCATGACCCGAGACCTGGGTCAGGATCTTGTGGTCCTTGAACAGCGGCACCGTGATGAGCTGGCAGAACAGGCCCTTGCTGGCGGTCTCCAGCACGCTCCACGAGGCCTTCAACCGCAATGACTTCGGCGGACCGAATTCGACGCCGATCATCAGCCCCTTGCCGCGAACCTCTTTCAGCAATTCGTAGCCGGGAACCATCCGCGTCAGCGCCAGCCGAAGTTCCGCGCCGCGTTTGGCGGCCGCCTCGATCAGCTTTTCGGACTCCAGCACTTCAAGCGTTGCGATGCCGGCCGCCATCGCAAGATCGTTCTTCGCAAAGGTCGAGCCGTGCACCACCGCGCGTTCCATTTGATTGAAGATCTTGTCGAAGATGCTCTTGCGCGTCAGCAACGCGCCGACCGGCACATGACCGCCGGACAAGGCCTTGGCGAGCAGCACCATGTCGGGCTCGACATTCCAGTGTTCGACGGCGAGGAAGCGCCCGGTACGTCCGATGCCGGTCTGGATTTCGTCGGCGATGAAAAGCGTGCCGTATTTGCGGCACAACGCGGCCGCGCCCGGCAGAAACTCGTCGGTGGGCATGTTGACGCCCTTGCCCTGGATCGGCTCGACGATGAAGGCCGCGACCTCGCGCGAGGAGAGCGCCTGCTCGAGCGCGGCTAGATCGTTGAAGGGGATAGCGGTGCATCCAGGCAACAGCGGCTCGAAGCCGCCACGGAAGTTGGGATCGTCGGTGAGCGAAAGTGCGCCGTACGACAAGCCATGGAATGCGTGCGCGCAGTACACGATGCCGGGACGCCCCGTAGCCCCGCGCGCGAATTTGATCGCGGCCTCGACGGTCTCGGCGCCGGAATTGGCGAAAAACACCTTGTCCAGATAAGGCACATATTTCAGCAGCCGCTCGGCGAGCACGCCGGCGAGCGTCGAGACGTCGAGTTGCACGAGATTGGGCAGGTCGCTGTCGAGCACGCTCTTCAACGCCTTGCGCAGCGCCGGATGATTGCGGCCGATCGCGAAGACGCCGAACCCGCTCAGCAGGTCGAGATAGCGCACGTCATCGCGATCGAACAGATACTGGCCTTGCCCCTTCTTGAAACCGACGTCATAACCGATGGTCTTGAGAACGCGCACGAGCTGCTCGTTCAGGTGGCGAGCATGCATGGTGCTGCGTTGCGCCTGCCGGTCCACAAACATCTCGGAAACGTCTAGATTTGAATATAGCATCGGCTACATAGTTCGGTTGATGGTCATTTCGTCAACAAGAAATGCTGAATGCGGCGTTTTGCCCTTAATTCCGTCCATCCAAGCACAGGTTAAACCATGTTGCACTGCCCAAGAAATACCATGCGCATCGTACTTTATTCCGTAATAATCTTGGCATCCGGATTTGCGTCAGCCGAGGCCGCGGACCCGACGGGCGACTGGCGGGTTGCCGATGGCGTCGCCAACATCAGGGTTGCACAATGCAACGGCAGCATGTGGGGCGTCGTCGTATGGGAGCAAACACCGGGCGGCCGAGACACCAACAACCCCGATGTGTCAAAAAAGAGCAGGCCGATAATCGGCATGCCGATCCTGATCGACATGAAGAAGAAGGTAGGCGTCGATCAATGGGAAGGCCAAGTCTATAACGCCAAGGACGGGCAGTTCTACAGCTCCACGATTACGCCGACCAGCGCCGATCAACTTGAAATCAAGGGCTGCGTGCTCGGTTTCCTCTGTGGTGGAGAAACCTGGACTCGCGTCGCCCCGCCGATTCCCAGTAGTCCTGCCAACAGCATGGCCAACAGCATGACCAAGGGTGCGCCCAAGAGCGCCACACCGCCCAAGAGCGCAGCGCCTCCGAGGAACGTCGCAACGACGGGAACACCCGGAGCCGGGCCCAAGACCACGGCATCGGTGGGCCCGGCCGGAAAGAAGACAGCCGCCGCGCCGGCGGCCGATCCGGTCGGTGATATCTGCCTACTCCCGGATATCGCGGGGTTTTCCCATTAGCGCCGGCTGGAACAAGAGCACCGCGGCAAGCGTGGTGACGAGCGAAAGCGCGAGTAGCTTGCCCATGCTCGAAGTTCCCGGATGCGACGACAGCCACAGGCTTCCGAACGCCGTGGCGGTCGTTAGCGCGCTGAAGAAAATCGCCCGCGTCAGGCTGGTCTGCAGCAGGTTTGTCCGCCCCGAGCGCCAGGCCGTGACATAGTAGATCTTGAACGCGACGCCGATGCCGAGCAAGAGCGGCAGTGCGACGATGTTGGCGAAGTTGAGCGGCAACCCGATCAGCACGCAGATCTCCAGCGTCACCGCGCCGGCTACCAACAATGGCACCAGCGTCAGCAGCACGTCGGTGATCCGCCGCAGCGTGATCCACAACAAAAGGCCGATCACGACCAGCGCGTAGATGCCGGCATGGATGAACGCCCGCACCACCGTATCGCCGGATTTCAGGATCGATACCGGCCCGCCGATCGCGGTCGGCTCGGCCGCCAGCACGGCGTTGGCGAACTTTCGCAGATTGTCGTTGTCGTTGGGATCGCCGCGCGGCAGCGCCTCCACGCGCGTCAGGCCGTCCTTGGCTTTCCAGGCGCTGACGATATCGGAAGGCAGGGTTTTGAGACTGACCGGCTGCGCCTGCAATGAGTTCTTGAGCTGGTCGAGCACCACTTGCAGCGGCGTCACGAAGATCGTCTGCGCCTTGTCGCGCGTCGCCTCGTTGGACTCAGCGAGCTGCCAAAGCGCGTAGGCAAGCCGCCGCGACGCTACCGCGCCGGGACCCTTTCCGTCGCCGGCGACCTTGCGCAGGGCGTCCGCTGATCCCCTCAGGGCCTCGACGTTTTCCTGGTCGGTTGGCGGCGCATCGATCGAGTCCGGATTAAGCGCGGGATTGAGCACCTTGGCGCCCTGCCCGATCAGCTTCAGCTTCGCCGGCTGGTCTTCGGGCACAAAGCTGTCCAGCGACTGCACCCGCAACACTTCCGGCAGTTTCTCCAGCCGCGCCGCGATCTTCTTGGCGTCGGCTTCGGAGTGTGTCATCACGTCGACGGCGTTGGCGCCGGTGTTCGGGTCTTTCCTTAAGTCGAGGAAGGTGGCGATCGATTCGGCTTTCGGATTGCGCAGGTTCATCGGGTTGAAGTCGAACTTCATGAAGTACAACAGCGGCAGGCCGGCGACCGCGATCAAAAGCGTGCCGGCGACGATGATGACGCGGTGCTTTTCGAGAAAGTGATCGACCGGCGCCAAAAACGCGTAGCCGACAGGCTCCTTCTCGCCTGGCGGGTTGAGCAAGCGCAACAGCGCCGGCAGCACCGTGATGCTGGATGTGAACGCCACCAGCATGCCGACGCCGGCGATTTCGCCAAGTTCCGAGATGCCCTTGTAGTCGGTCGGCAGGAAACAGAGGAATCCGGCCGCGGTTGCCATCGCCGCCAGCGAAAGCGGCACCGCCGCACGGCTCGCGGCTTCCGCGAGCGCCTCGCGCAGATCGTCGTTCTTGAAGCGCTCCGAGCGATAACGGACGCTGAACTGGATGCCGAAGTCGACGCCAAGGCCTACGAACAGCACCGCAAACGCGATGGAGAGCAGATTGAGCGAACCTACCATCGCCAGACCCGCCGCCGTCGTGATCGACAGACCGATGAACAGATTGACGAACACGGCGAAGATGATCTTGGCCGAATGCAGCGCCATCCACAGGATCAACAGCACCACCAGCACGGTGCCGACGCCGTTGACGACCGCGCCGTCCTGAACGGTTGCGTACTCCTCGTTGGCGATCGGAACCGGTCCGGTCAGCTTGACCCGCGCTTGATACTTGCCGGGAAAATCCAGATCGGCGGCGGCCTTGCGGATCGCGTCGGTGGCGTCCTTGCCCGGCTCCAACGCGTTATAGTCGAGGAAGGGCTTGAATTCGATGAAGGCGCGCCGATCGCTGTCGGTGAGCGGCTTCTCGCTTATCAGCTCGCGCCAGGAAAACGTGGCGGCGCTCTTGTTCAAGACGTCCTCGACCGTTTGGGCGATTAGGTTGAACGGCCGCGCGGTGCCGTCGAGCTTGATCTGCCCGCGCTGCACGCCCGCAAGCCCGGTTTCCAGCGCGCCGGTCAGCCCGCGGATGGAGGGATCGCCGGCCATGATCTCGATCAAGGGCGCGGCGGACTCGAACTGGCCGGTGAGCTTTGCGAGTTCGTCCACCGGAAGGAACAACAGGCCGTTCTTGTCGAAGAACTCGCCGGAGCCGAGCGGCTGCAGGGATACGAAGTTCTCGGTATCGCCCTTGAGCCTTTGTTCGAGCGCGCTGGCCGCCGACTTTGTTAGCTCCGGCGTCGGCGCCTCCACCACCGCAAGGATGGTGCTGTCCCGATCGAACGCCTGGTCGAATTGCTGGTCGCGCTGGCGCCAGTCCAGATTCGGCGAGATCAGCTTATTGATATCGGTATTGATCGAGAAATGTTTCGCTGTGTAGAGGCCGGCCGCTGCCGCAAGCACGAGCGCGATGAGCAGGGTGAGCGTGGCAAATCGGGTACAGCCTTTAACAATCGAAACGACGGTCCTTGTCAGCACATTTTTTCTTTCTAACGTTAACAGTTCGCCGGAAACGCCCGCTGTCTACCGGAGTTCCACAAGGCGGGCCAACGTTGTTTTGGATGGTTTTTCTCCGCAGACACCAGGAAAGACGGAAAGCGGGCAAAAGCGGAGGCCGGGCTGATATAGCGGGGTTTGACAGGCGGTAAAGTGACGAACAAGTGAGGATTTCGGGCGTTATCAGCTATGGTTCCTGCATTGCAGTATCATGGTACCTGCCATTGACGGCCACTTTGGCGATCGCGTGCGAACCGCCTTTTCTGGCCGGCGATTTTTTGACACAAAGCCTTGTAGGGCCATGCGCTTGACGAACCGGGGTGAATGCGGGAACCGGGTATTGGTGCAGATATTGCCAATATCCGGGGTGCACGAGGATATGGGAATCAGTTTGGTACAACTTGCGTAATGGTGGGGCGTCCAATGGAAGTTTATCTAGCGCAGCCGCGCGGCTTTTGCGCGGGCGTTGTTCGCGCGATCGAAATCGTGGAACGGGCGCTCGAGAAGTATGGCCCGCCGGTCTATGTGCGCCATGAGATCGTGCACAACAAATACGTGGTCGAAAGCCTGAAGAACAAGGGCGCGATCTTCGTCGAAGACTTGTCCGAGGTGCCGCCCCGTGCCGTCACCGTCTTCTCGGCCCACGGCGTCGCACGAACGGTGGAGGAGGAGGCGGCAGCGCGCGGGCTGCCGGTGCTCAACGCGACCTGCCCGCTGGTCACAAAAGTTCACAATCAGGGCAAACGCTATATGTCGAAAGGCCGGGCGCTGATCCTGATCGGGCATGCCGGCCATCCGGAAGTCGAGGGCACCATGGGCCAGGTTCCCGGCCCCGTGCTGCTGGTGCAAAATGTTGATGACGTCGCGGCCTTGACGCTGCCGGCCGAGACCCCAGTTGCCTACATCACGCAGACCACGCTCAGCGTGGACGACACCAAGGACATCATCGCGGCGCTCCAGCAGCGATTTACAGATATTCAAGGCCCGGACATTCGGGATATCTGCTATGCGACACAAAATCGCCAATCGGCGGTAAGGGACCTCAGCAAGCTTGTAGACGTTATCCTGGTGGTGGGCGCCGCCAATAGTTCCAACTCAAACCGGCTCCGCGAAATCGGCACCGAAGTCGGCGTCGCGAGTTACCTCGTGGCTGACGGCAGCGAGCTGAACCCGGACTGGCTGAAGGATGCCAAGGCCGTCGGCATCACGGCCGGTGCCTCGGCACCGGAGGTTCTTGTCGACGACGTGATCGAAGCCTTGCGGCGCATCGGACCGGTCGCGGTGTCGGTGCTCCCGGGCCGGGAAGAAAATATCGAATTCCGCCTTCCGGCTGAATTGGCTCCGGGCTGATTCAACCTATCCCAGAAAGAAAAGAGTAATGGCAATACCCTTCTTCAAGGAATTGAGTATCGGCGGCTACCTGATCAAGCAGAAGCTGCTGGGCCGAAAACGCTATCCGCTGGTGCTCATGCTGGAGCCGCTGTTTCGCTGCAATCTCGCATGCGTCGGCTGCGGCAAGATCGACTATCCCGACGCGATCCTCAATCGGCGCATGTCGGCGCAGGAATGCTGGGACGCTGCCGACGAGTGCGGCGCGCCGATGGTGGCGATCCCCGGCGGCGAGCCTTTGATCCACAAGGAGATCGGCGAGATCGTGCGCGGCCTCGTGGCGCGCAAGAAGTTCGTCTCATTGTGCACCAACGCGCTATTGCTGGAGAAGAAGCTCGATCTGTTCGAGCCTTCGCCGTACCTGTTTTTCTCGGTGCATCTGGACGGCTTGAGAGAGCATCACGACAAGTCGGTCTCGCAGAAGGGCGTATTCGACCGCGCGGTCTCGGCAATCAAGGCGGCAAAGGCGCGCGGCTTTGCCGTGAACGTCAACGCCACGATCTTCGACGGGCATCCGGCGGAAGAAATCGCCAAATTCCTCGATTTCACGACCGAACTTGGCGTCGGCGTCTCGATGTCGCCGGGCTACGCCTATGAGCGCGCACCCGACCAGGAGCACTTCCTCAACCGCACCAAGACCAAGCGGCTGTTCCGCGACGTGTTTGCGCTCGGCAAGGGCAAGAAGTGGAATTTCATGCATTCCGGCCTGTTCCTGGATTTCCTTGCCGGCAATCAGGATTACGAATGCACGCCCTGGGGAATGCCGGCGCGCAATATTTTCGGCTGGCAGAAGCCCTGTTATCTGCTCGGCGAAGGCTATGCCAAGACATTCAAGGAATTGATGGAAACCACCGACTGGGATTCCTACGGCACCGGCAAGTACGAGAAGTGCGCCAACTGCATGGCCCATTGCGGCTACGAGCCGACCGCCGCCGTCGCGGCGCTGAACAACCCGCTGAAGGCGATGTGGGTGGCGCTAATCGGCGTCAGGACCAAAGGTCCGATGGCGCCCGAGATTGATCTCTCCAAGCAGCGTCCGGCGCAGTATATGTTCTCGGAGCAGGTCCAGAAGAAGCTCTCAGAGATCCGCCGTGACGAGGCCCTCGCCGCTCAGCAGAAAGCCTCGACAGCCGCGTAGGCTCTTCAGCGCGCGGTTAAAGTCGATTCCTGTCGAAACCAGCGCGCGCAGCGTCAATGGATTGCGCGCGACGCCGCGCAGCACCCTGCGCAGGTCGATCTCGCCGTTCGGCTTGATCGCATTGCGCGCCAGCGCCGGCAGCGCGCGGCTGGCGGGATCGCTGATGACGCGCAGAGCCGCGAAAGGAAGGCCCGCCTCGGCCGCGTAGGCGGCGGCGATATGGCTCTCCATGTCGACGGCAGACGCGCCTGTTTCCAGGCGCAACGCGGCCTTGCTGGTCCGGGCGGCGACCAGCTGCTCGACCCCCGCGAGACCGCCCCGGACCACGCGGCGGCGTCGGAGCGCGACGCTGGTGATCAGCTCGTCGCTCAGCGACAGGCCGGCCAGCCAGCGCGCGTCGCCGGCCAGAACCTCGGTCGCCACCACCACATCGCCTGATTTCAATGCGGGATCGAGCCCGCCAGCGACACCAAAGCTGATGACGCCTCGGAACGTCGTCGCATCGAGCGTGGCAAGCAGCGCGCGCAGCTGCCGGGGATCGCTGGAACTGCAGATAACGAACATGCCCGGACCGGCCGCGATGCGGGCCTCCTGTACCAGGCCTGTCACAATCAATACCGGCCGAGGATCAATCCACTTGTCCGCGGTTACGGCAGCCCCCGCCCCCAAATTCACATTCCGACCCCTACCAATTTACTGTTCGTGCTCCTCAAATTTCGATACCGCGCCAACGCCCAGAGCGGAAAGAACTTGGAGTAGCCATGATAACGCAAATAAAACACCCGCGGAAAGCCCGTCGCCGTATAGCGCGCCTCGTCCCACAGGCCATTTTGGGCCTGTGTGTCTTTTAGGTACCGCACCCCCCGCGCCACCGCCGGATGCCCAACCTGGCCCGCCGCCATCAGCCCGAGCAAACCCCATGCCGTTTGCGAGGCGGTCGAGGGCGCGGCCTCCATTCCCGGGTAGTCCAGCCGGTAGCTGACGGCATCCTCGCCCCAGCCACCGTCCCTGTTCTGGACCGACACCAGCCAGTCGACGGCCTTGCGGATCATCGGGTCCTCGGGGCTCACGCCGGCGGCGTTGAGCGCGCACAGCACCGACCAGGTTCCGTAGATGTAGTTCATGCCCCAGCGGCCATACCAGGAGCCCTCGGCATGCTGGGTGCGCCTGAGATATTCGATTCCCCTCGCAACCGCCTGGCAGCGCTCGGCGGTCTCGCCAAGCTGGGCCAGCATCGAGACGCAGCGCGCCGTGACATCCTCGGTCGGCGGGTCGAGCAGCGCGCCGTGATCGGAGAACGGGATGTTGTTGAGGTAGTATTCGAGATTGTTGATGTCGAAGGCGGCCCAGCCGCCGTCGCGACTTTGCATGCCTTCGATCCATTCCCGGCCGCGCGCGATCGCGCTATCGTATTCGCTGCTTGCCGACTGGCGGCGTACCCGATCCATCGCCATCACGACGACGGCGGTGTCGTCGAGATCGGGATAATAGGCATTATTGTACTGGAAGGCCCAACCGCCCGGACGCGTGTTGGGGCTTTTCACCGCCCAGTCCCCCTTGAGGTCGAGCACCTGTCTCGGCTTCAGCCAATCGAGGCCCTGCGTCGCTTTCGGCAACGCGTCCTCGCCCCCCGCCTCGATCAGCGCGTGGCAGGTCAGCGCCGTGTCCCACACCGGGGAGACGCAGGGCTGGCAATAGGCCTCGTGCTCGCCGATCACGAGGAGCTTGTCGAGCCCCCTGCGCGTGACCGCGCGCGGCGGATAGTCCGCAGGTTTGCCGAACGCCTCATACATCATCACGGTGTTGGCCATCGGCGGAAAGATCGCGCCCAGGCCATCCTCGCCGTTCAACCGCTCTTCGACGAAAGCGACCGCACGCTCGATGGCGCGCGCGCGCAGCTTTTTCGGAAACAGCGGCTCGAGCACGCGCAACACGCCATCGAGCGCGCGGAACAGAATGAACCAGCCCCAGCTCTGATGCGGCGCCTTGGACGTCATTCCAATCGAATGCGGCGGCTCAAGGAACAATTCGTCGATGCCGACACCCTTGGGATTTTTCGCCCGCGGCTTCAGCGCCGCCAAAACCATCAGCGGCACGATCGTGGTGCGCGCCCAGTATGAAATCTTGTTGACATGAAACGGCGACCACATCGGCAGCAGCATGATCTCGACCGGCAGCACCGGCACGGCGCGCCAGGCCACCACGCCGAACGCAGCGAGCAAGAAGCGGGTGAAAACGTTGCTATTGACGGCGCCGCCATGGGCGTGGATGGCCTCGCGCGCCCGCACCATGTGCGGCGCGTCGATGGGATCGCCGATCATCTTCAGCGCGAAGTAGGATTTGACGCTCGCGCTCATCTCGAAGGGACCGTCCTGCACCAGCGGCCAGCCGCCATGGGCGCCCTGGACGCGGCGCAGGTAATTGGCGATCTTGGCCTCCAGCACGGCATCGACAGGCTCGCCGAGATAATGGCGCAGCAGCACGTATTCCGCGGGAATCGTGCAATCGCCTTCCAGCTCGAACACGAAGTGTCCGTCCCCCCGGCGATAGGAAAGCAACGCCTTCGTCGCCGCGGCGATGGCGGGCTCCAGGCTTGCGGGATCGACTGCCATGCTGCGATGGTCGGATTGCATTTCGCTCGACATCCCCGATCTCGGCCTGCTCAGGCCTGCTTCATTTCAAGAACCAGATCGGCGGCACGGTTTCCGGAACGCACGGAACCCTCGATCGTGGCAGGCAACCCGGTATCAGTCCAATCGCCGGCGAGGAACAGGTTTTTCCAGCGTGTCACCGCTTGCGGACGCAGCGCATTCTGCTTGGGCGTCGCCTCGAAGGTGGCGCGGCGCTCGCGCACGATCTGCCATGGCGGCAATTCGCCCGCGACGCCGGCGGCCCTGCAGACGTCCCGCCAGATCGCTTGCGCGAGCTCTTCGCGCGGCATGTCCACCAGCCGGTCGCCATTGCTGATGGTGACCGACAGCCGCCGCGGGAAGGCGAACAGCCACTCAACCAGTCCGCCGACAACCCCGAGAATGGGCGGTGCATTTTGCGGCGGATCGAAACGGAAATGGGCGTTCACGATGGCGCGGAATTTGGATGGGGTTTTAAGGCCGGGCAGCAGCGAGGCCGCGGAGCGCGGCGGAACGGCGACCACAACGGCATCGTCGGGCCCGATCGCGACACGGTCGTCGGCGCCGAATCTCAATGCGCCAACGCGGTCCGCCGGAAAGACGAGCTCGCGCAGCTCATGGCCAAACTGAATGCTGGCGCCCTTGTTCTGCAACAGCTTGACCGCGGGCTCGACCAGTACCGCGCTCAAGCCCTCGCGGGCGACCAGCGGCCGGCAAGCCTGTCCGCCTGCGAGCAGGGTTTCCCGTACCACCGCGCCGGCGAGGCCGGCGGAGCCCTCGGGCGGGTCGACGTTCAGCGCCGCGAGCAGCAACGGCTGCACCAGGCGATCGTACAGCGTGCCCTTGCAGGGGATGGCATCGCCGACCAGCTTGCCGGTCGATGCCCAAATAAGCGGCATAAGCGCGAGGTAGTCGATCACACCGGTATCGGGGACGCGACGAGTCTCGTCGAACACCCACAGCGGCAATCGGCTGTCGCCGAGGTCGAGCTGCCAGCGCTGCCCGGTCG
>Ga0210408_10004937_pt1 | contig 11825 bp, 9 predicted proteins | sample IncBWH4MmetaG_FD_155471 | JGI IMG/M metagenome (GOLD analysis project Ga0210408, IMG submission 155471) | Forest soil microbial communities from Barre Woods Harvard Forest LTER site, Petersham, Massachusetts, United States - Inc-BW-H-4-M | ecosystem: Environmental > Terrestrial > Soil >... | reverse complement strand
GGGCGGTTGGCGTCTCGATGGGCTTCCCGCTGGGCATGTCCGCGGCCGCGGAGAGCGGCCCCGACCCGGCCGCACGGGTCAGCGTCGTCGCCTCCATCGGCTACTTCGCCAACCTGGCCGGTCCGCCCGCCATCGGCGTCCTCGCCCAGTCCGCCGGCCTGCTCAACTCCTTCTGGCTCATCGTCGCGTTGTTCGTGGCCGCCTTCGCCGCCGCCGGTTCATTCCGCCCGCGGCCGGCCGCCCCCGCACCGGCCGAAGCGTCCCGCCCCGGGCCCAATCGCTTACTCGCCGCCGTTGAAGGTGGCGCCGGCCGAAGTGGACCCGGCCTAGGCCGGGTCCACTTCGGCCAGCCTCGCTGCTGCTTCGGAGCGGATGTCGGGGTCGAATGCGTCATCGGCCGCGATGCTGCGCAAGGCCCCGGCGGCTAGGGGTTCATCGACTTCGGCCAGTCTTGCCGCCGCCTCAAAGCGGGTGTCGGGGTCGAACGCGTCATCGGCCGCGATGCTGCGCAAGGCCCCGGCGGCTAGGGGTTCATCGACTTCGGCCAGTCTTGCCGCCGCCTCAAAGCGGGTGTCGGGATCGAACGCGTTGTCGGCCGCGATGCTGCGCAAGGCTTCGGCGCCCCGCACCGGATCGTCTTCGGCCAGTCTCAGCGCTGCCTCGAAACGGTCGTCGTAGTCGTCTTCGTACATGGCGCTGCCGGCTTTCTCTGAGAGGTTGTCTCCAGCTGTCCCGTTAGATGAAGCTGAAGCCCACGCTATGCACGCGCTTGCATCCGGAGAATGTGGCATCCACTCCTCTTTAAGCGGGGGTTTTCCCCAGCTGATGCGACGCTACCGCCCCGGCGGTTTGCTTCACCGGACTCCGCAGTGCTCGAGTGCGATGAGGGTCAGCGCGCGGGCGGCCGTGAGCAAGTCGCCGATCGGCACCGACTCGCGGGGCGCGTGCGCGAGGCTGGCGTCGCCTGGCCCGTAATGCACGGTCGGGACGCCGCCCATGTTCGTCATGAGCCGCAGGTCACTGCCGTACGGCGTGCCCCAGGTCGCCTGGGGCAGGCCGGACACGGCGGCGTGCGCGCGCCCGACGGTGCCGATGATGGCGGCGTCGGCGTCGGTGAGTCCGGGCGCGAACTGGCCGCCCCACCATTCCACCTCGACCGGGTTCTCGCGCAGCCACGGGTCGGCGGCAGATGCCTCGGCGACGGCATCTTCGAGCGCGCGGCGGGCGGCCGCGACATCCTCCCCGATCGCCACGCCCATGCGCCCCTGCGACGTCAGCCGGTCGGGCACCGAGGAGGCCCAGTCACCCGCCGCGATCGTGCCGAGCTCGATCGGGATCGGCAGATCCCAGCGCGCCATGATCGGGTGCTTGACCGCGTTGCGCTGGGCCTCGAGGCGGCGCAGCGCGGCGAAGACGGGGATGAACTTCTCGATGGCGCTCACGCCCGAGGTCCGCCGCGATGCGTGCGTGGCGCGTCCGCGCACGGTAAGCCGGAAGGTGAGCGCGCCGCTGCTGCCGGGGGCGATGTCCAGGGAGGTGGGTTCGGGGATGAGGCACGCGTCCGCGCGCCAGCCCCGGCGGAGCATCGCGTACGTGCCCAGGCCGCCGTCCTCTTCGCCCACCACCGTGCCGAGGATCAGGTCGCCGCGCAGCGGGACACCGAGCGCCGCGAAGGCACGCACTGTCCACAGCGCGGCGACGAGCCCGGCCTTCATGTCGCACGCGCCGCGCCCGTACACCGCGTCCGCGCCGACCGAACCGGAGAACGGCACCTGATCGCCCCACGGATCCAGATCCCCGGGCGGCACGACATCGACGTGCGCGTTGAGCATCAGCGAGGCGCCGCCGTCGGTGCCGGTGCCGGTGCCGGGGAGTCGGCCGACCGTGCCCCATGCCTCCGCGCGTTCCACCTCCACGCCGGGAAAGTCCCCGGCCGCGAGCGTCTCGGCCATCGGGATCGGCCAGACGTCGACGTCAAGGCCGTCGCCGGCCAGGCGCGCGCTGAGCGCGTCCTGGATCGCGTTTTCCTCGGCGGTGCCTGAGATGCTCGGGACCCGCACCAGGCCGGCGAGGTCGGCGACCATATCCGCGGCGTGGCCGTCGAGATAGTCGAGCAGACGCACGCGCCAGACCCTGGCGGCGGGAGCAGGGGGTTCGGTCATGGCCGCGACGTCCTTCTCGCTCAGTACTGTCATTACCGGTTTCAGCGCGGTTCCAGGCTCATTCCAGTCGCGCGAGCCACAGTGATCCTCTGAGGGGAAGGCTACTTAGCCTTATCAAGGGGAGCGGGGGCGTGGTTGCGGTATGGCCACAAACACTGAAGTGACGCCGGCGCGCGAGCCTGGCCCAGGCCAGGTACCGGTCCTGGTCACCCGGCTCGGCGGACAGCAGCGCATATTTCCGGTGGGGGCGCAGGTCCGGGTGGGCCGTGACCCTGCGTTCGAGCTGGTATCGGTCAACCCGCTGGTATCCAGGCAATGCCACGGCGTGATCACCTCGGACCAGGGCGGAGCCACCTACGTCGACCGGTCCAGGCGGGGGACGTTCCTCGACGGCAGGCAGCTGAGCGGGCCGCTGCGCATCACCGAGTCGGTGGTGCTGCGCCTCGGCGATCCGGCCACCGGAGAGGAACTCGGCATCACTCCGCCGCTGACCAGCGCACAGATAGCGCGCAACCACGGCCGGCGGATCCTGGGCGGCCGGATGCGCAGGGGCGCCCTGGTGGGCGTGGGCGTCGCGGCGGTGGCCGGGCTGGCCACGTTCGGGTTCTTCACCCTGCGCTCCACGGCACCCGCCAGCGGCCCGTCCGCCTCGGTGCTGCAGCACGCGGAGGCGGCGACCGTCCGGCTCATGGAAGGCTCCCCGTCCACTGCCTCCGGCTGGGGGTCGGGCACGCTGATCAGCCCCACCGGGCTCATCCTCACCAACGTCCACGTGGCTGAGCCGCAGGCGCCCGGGTTCGCGGTGGGATCGGGGCTCCCGCGCGCCGATCTCGACCGCAATCCGCCCTACCTCACGGTCGAGATGACCGACGGGCCCTCCTCGCCGGTGGTCGCCCGCTACCGGGCCAGGCCCGTGGCCGCGGACGGGTACCTCGACCTGGCGACGGTCCAGATCTACGCCACGGCCAGCGGGCGGCCGGTCAGCCCGGGCTCGCTGCACCTGCCCTACCTGAAGCTCGGCAACGTGGCCGCGCTCCAGCTCGACCAGAACGTCACCGTGCTCGGTTTCCCCGGCGTGGCCGACTCGGACTCGATCACCGTCACCAGCGGCGTCCTGTCCACCTTCGTGCCCGACCCGCAAAAGCACGTCACCGACCCCAGGTTCGAGCTGGAGACCACCGCACGGGTCGCGCACGGCAACTCCGGCGGCGCGGCGATCACCGACGCGGGCCAGCTCATCGGCGTGCCGAGCCTGACCATCCCCGGAGAAGGCAACGACACGTCGTGGCGGCTGCGCTCGGTCGCCGAAGCCGGGCCGCTGATCGCAGCCGCCCGTGCGCACAGCGCTTACAAAAGCAAGATCCTGGTCCAGCCGGCCGGCACCGAATCGGTGACCCAGGTCGGAGTGGGCGCCACGCCGGACGCGGCTTGCTCGGGCCGCCCGGCGACCCCGGCGTCGACGTCAGCGGTGTTCGGATTCCGCTACACCGGATTTCCGGTGGGCCTGGACGTCGCCTACGGGATCATCTTGCCCGACGGTACCCCGGTGATCTTGGACCACACCGACGGGATGCCGCAGGACATCGCGAAGACCAGCAGCGGCTGCCTCCACTACGAGCTGACTGCCAACTTCCTCCAGACACAGACCCTGCCAGTCGGCACGTACCAGGTACAGCTGTTCACCGGGCCCAACCTGGATCCGGTCGGCCCCACGGCCAAGCTGGATGTCACCGCTCCGACGGCAGCCAGCTCCCCGAGCGGGGCCGGCCATTAATACTCAGCAAGCCCGGGAGGGATACTCATGAGCCAGCTTGATGCGCGGGGAGAGGCCCACGAGGCGCTGGGCACCGCCGTCGCCAGCTACGGTCAGCGGGTGCTGAGCGACCCGCATACCCTCGGCAACCTCGTCGCCGACCTGCTCCCCGACCTGCCGCGTGAGCGGAGCCTGCTGGTCGCCGCGGCCGAGGCGGGCGTCGCGGCCGAGCTGAGGCAGCACGTCGAGGAGCAGCACATCGACCCGGATACCGTCGCGCAGCTGGTGGCCAGGTCCTTGTCGGAGCGCCGGGCGATCGACCCGGCGGCCAGCATGTGGGTGGCCTTGGAGTATGCCCAGGCCCTGGGATACCAGGTCCGGCCGTATACCTCGGCCGTCCCGCCCAGGCAGCCGCGACAGCTGGACCTGGCCGCACCGGCGACGACCGCCCTGCCGCTGGCCGCCGGGGCGCCGGCCACCGTGCCCCCGGCCGCCGGGGCGCCGGCCACCGTGCCCCCGGCCGCCGGGGCGCCAGCTATCCAGGCGCCGAGCCCGCGGTCTTGGCCTCCGGCCGGGCCGGCGCCGGAGCGACCGCCGGGCCAGTTCTGGCAGCCGTCGCTGCCGCCGCAGACCTGGGCCCCGGCCGGACCCGCGTCTGCGTCCTGGCCGCCTGCCGGAGCGCCGCCGCAGTCCTGGCCACCCGCCGGGCCGCCGCCTGGGCAGTCCTGGCCGCCACTGCAGCCGTCTTCCGGCGGTCCCAGGAACTCGTGGTCCGGCCGGAAACGCGGGCTGATCGCGGGCGTCACCGCGGTCGCGCTGATCGGCGGGTACCTGATCACCGCCACGGTCGCGCACACGTTCCCGTTCATCAAGTCCCGCCCGGTTGCGGCCTCCTCCCGGGTTCACTCGCCCGGTCCCACGCCGAAGCCGACGCACCCCGCGACGCCGACCCCGACGAGTCCCAGGCTGGCGGCCGGGGTGACACCCCTCGTCCGGCTGCTGCCGGGCGACATCGGCGACCCCACGACGCAGTGCCAAAACGACCCCCCGCCCTACAGCTGGGACATGCCCGGCCGCGTCGCGGCCCTGGAATGCACCGATCCCGGCCTGCCCAAGGGCAAGGTCTACGCGTTCCAGATGGATAGCCAGACCGACTACGAGGCCACCTGGGCGAGCTATAGCAAGGTGGTCGGCTTCTCCGAAGCCAGCCCGGGACAGGACTGCCCGCCGGCCAAGGGCGGCGTGGGGACTTACCCCACTGACTCGAAGATGTTTCCGCATCAGTCCGGCCAGGTGCTCTGGTGCGAGATGGTGGACGCCGGCAACGGCCCTCAGCCCGTCTACACCTGGACGTTGCCGAGCGAGGACGCGTTCTTCGTGGCCGCGGGCGCCCCGAAGTCGTCGTTCGCCGCCCTGGACAAATGGTGGAGCAACGACTCGTTGCCGATGACCGCTCCCAGCCCGTCCGCGTCATGACCGGTCCCGATTCCCGCTGGCTGGGACCGCCCGCGGGGGACAAGGCAAAGACCAGGGTGGACGGCCCTGGCATGACCCAGGTGACGCCCTACGCGCGAATGCCGGGGGGTGGCATCTCCCGGCGCCCGCTGCACTTCATCATCCTGGCCGACTGCTCGGGCGGGATGAAGGGCGAGAAGATCCAGGCGCTCAACTTCGCGATCGCGGACATGCTGCCCCATCTGGCGGCCTGGGAGCGCGACCAGGAGCAGGCCCAGGTGTTCATCCGGGCGATCGCGTTCGCCACCGAGCCGTGGTGGCACATCCCCGAACCCCAGCCGGTGGCCCAGCTCGGCTGGAAGCCGCTGCAGCCGGTGCCCAAGGGGCTGACCAACATGGGACCGGCGTTCGCGCTGGCGGCGCAGGAACTGGCGCCCGGCCGGATCGAGCGCCGCGCGCTGCGCCCGGCCCTGCTGCTGATCACGGACGGGCTGGCCACCGACCCGCCCGGAGGGTTCGAGACGGGCTTGTCCGCTCTGATGGCCCAGCCCGCGGGCAAGGTCGCGCTGCGGCTGGCCATCGCGATTGGCCGCGACGCCCAGTCCGCGGCGCTCGACCGGTTCATCGGCGACCCGGGCGTCCCGGTGCTGGTGGCGGACAGCACTGAGGACATCGCCGACCGCCTGGTGGCCGTGTCGCTGGCGGTATCGCGGATGTCGGAGGCGGGCGCGGACCGCGGCGCGGTGGCGCGCCGGCTGTTCGGCGTGCCCGGCGACGTGGCGTCGAAGATCTTCGACCAGGACACGATCGTCTGACCGCCATGACCACCGACAGCACCACGGATAGCACCACGGGCGAGGTCGCCACCTGGCAGGTGATCACCGGCAGCGCCCGGGGAGCGGCCCACCGGGCTAGCGGCCTGCCCAACCAGGACGCCGTGGCCAGCCAGGACGGGCCTGGCGTCGTCGTCGTCGCGATCGCCGACGGCCACGGCCACATCCGCCATTTCCGCAGCGCCGACGGGGCCGCGCTGGCCGTCGACGTCGCCTGCCGGGCGGCGTCCCAGGCGGCCGCCGGGCTGGCCGCGGACACCGTCGGAGACAAGGAGGCCGAACGGGCCGGGCAGGAGCTGGCCCGGGCCGTGGTATCTGGCTGGCGTTCGGCGGTCGCCGCTCAGCTCGAGGCGCGGCCCTACACGGTGGAGGAGCAGTTCATCCTCGACCGTTCGGCCGACACGCCTGTGGTCCCCTACGGCTCCACCCTGCTCGTCGCCGTGATCGCCGCCCAGTGGCTGGTATGCGCGCAGATCGGCGACGGCGACATGCTCGCCGTGCGCCCCGATGGCAGTTCCTTCGCCCCGGTAGCGGGCGATGACCGGCTCGACGGGCGGCGGACGACCAGCCTGTGCCAGCCGGACGCGCTGGCGTCGTTCCGGACCGGCGCGCACGATCTGCGCCAGGTGCCGCTGGCGGCGCTGCTGCTCGCCACCGACGGATACGGCAACGCCCAGGCCGACGAGCCGTGGCAGCCCAGCGTGGGCCGGGACCTGGCCGAGCTCGCCGCCTGCCGCGACCGCCACTGGTTCGGGCCGGAGGTACCTGGCTGGGCGGAGCGTTGCGCCTCCGCCGAGGGCAGCGGAGACGATGCCACGATCGCGCTGGTACTGCCCGGTGCTAGCCAACACGGGGCTGGCCAGGACAGTGGCGCCCGGGACGCGGAAGATGGCGGCTGACGTGGACGGGCTGATCCAGCCCGGAGACACGCTGCGGATGGAGCGGGCCGGGGCGCTTCTGGCCGTGGAGAAGCGGATCGGCGAGGGCGGCCAGGGCATCGTCCACGCGGCCAGGCTCAACGGCACGCCGTTCGCGGTGAAGTGGTTCCGCCCCGGCCTGGGCAGCGACCAGATGCGGACGTCGATCACCGCGCTCATCCAGCGCGGTCGGCCGCCGCACCCCGCCTTCGTCTGGCCGATCGACCTGGTCTGCTCCGAGCACATGCCCGGGTTCGGCTACGTGATGCCGCTGCTCGAGCCACGTTTCGTCTCGCTGGCCCAGCTGCTCAACTCCGATCCGCAGCCGTCATTCCGGGTCATCACCACCATCGGCCGCGAGCTGGTCGACGCGTTCGCCGCGCTGCATTCGGCCGGGCTCTGCTACCGGGACATCAGCTTCGGGAACCTGCGGGTCGACCCGGCCGGGTGCGAAGCGGCGATCATCGACGTGGACAACGTCGGCGTCGACGGAGGCAACGCCCTGGTCAAGGGCACCGGGCCGTTCATGGCCCCGGAACTCCTGCGCGACGAGGCGCTCCCGTCCACCGTCACCGACCTGCATTCGCTGGCCGTGCTGCTGTTCTACCTGCTGATGCACGGCCACCCCCTGTTCGGCGTGCGGGCCGAGGCCTCCTACTCCTGGGAGCGCGGTGCCCACCGGTCGGAGACCGAGCTGCTCATGCACAACTTCGGGATCGAGCCGGTGTTCATCTTCGACCCCGACGACCCGTCGAACCGACCAGTGTCCGGCGACAAGGCGCTGACCTGGTGGCCCATCTACCCGGAGCAATGCCGCCGGGTGTTCACCCGGGCCTTCACCGCGGGCCTGCATGACGCGTCGCTGAACGGCCGGGTCACCGAGGGGACCTGGCGGCGCGTGCTGCTGGGCCTGCACGACTGCGTGTGCGGCTGCCCGGCCTGCGGCGCGGCGCTGTTTTACGATCCGGAGCAGGCCGGGCCGTGCTGCTGGAACTGCTCCACTCCGCTGCCGGTCCCCGTCACGCTCAAGGTCCGGGGGAGCCTGCTCGTGCTGTCCGACGGTGCCGTGCTGACCAGCCACCACGTGAACAGGGACCGCGACTACCGCACGGCCTGCGCGGTGGTCGAGCCGGGCCCCCGCCAGCCTGGCCGGGTAGTGCTGCGCAACCTCACCGACCGGACCTGGACCGTGGTTCCCGACGGCGAGGAGCCCAAGCGCGTGGCCCCGAACCAGCGGCTGGGCGTGCGCCCGATGCGCATCGATTTCGGCCCGGCGAGGGGGCAGATCCTCTAGCCGCGGCCGGGCTCGGGGACGGATCCGCATGACGGCTGACCTGGGGGATTGAGTTATGAGCATTGCCGTTCAGTGGGTTGTCTTCGCCGAACTGAGCACGGACGCCATGATCGCCACCGGGATGCGTGACGATCCATCCGCGGCGCGGTGGATCGTAGAGACGATCATGGCCGATGTCAGGAATGCGGATGGGCCGAGGTGCTCCGGGTGCCGGTGCCGGGCGAGGCTCCGACCGAGACTGAGCTCACGGCCTGGCCACCGCCAGGTGAGGTATGGGTCTGCCGGCGAACCAGCCATGACGGGTTCACGTGGCTGCCGTTGTTCAGCGCCGACCCCGGACACCGCAGAGCAGCGGCAGCCCTGGGACCTGCGCGAGGCAGCTCAGGCCGCTAGCCCGGCCGGGCCGGTGTCCTTCCCGGGCTAGCCCGGCCCGGGCGCTCAGCGAGCCGGGCGCTGCTGGCGGTCGCCTGGCGGCTGCGCGTCCGTGTCGAAAAGTCCCGTCTCGTACGCGAGCACGACGGCCTGGACGCGGTCGCGAAGGTTAAGCTTGGTGAGGATGTGCGTGATGTGCGTCTTGACGGTCGTGTCGCTGATGTAGAGCTCGCGGCTGATCTCGGCGTTCGAGAGGCCGCGCGTGATCAGGCGGAACACGTCGAGCTCGCGCTCGGTCAGCTCGCCGACCTCCCGTGGCGGCGCCGATTGCCGGATGCGCGCGAACTGCCTGATCACGCGTTTCGTGACGGCGGGGGAGAGGAGAGCGTCTCCGCCGGCCACGATGCGGATGGCGGCGAGGAGCTGTTCGGGAGGGTCGTCCTTGAGCAGGAAGCCGCTGGCGCCGGCCCGGAGCGCTTCGTACACATACTGGTCGAAGTCGAACGTCGTCAGGATGAGGATCCTCGCGGTGTCATCGGCAGCGAGGATACGCCGCGTCGCCTGGAGCCCGTCGAGCTGGGGCATGCGGATGTCCATCAAGATGACGGTGGGCTGGAAGCGGGCGGCCGCCTCGACTGCCTGGAGCCCGTTGCTGGCTTCGGCGACGACCTCGATCTCGTGTTCGCGGCTGAGCAGCATGCGAAAGCCGGCCTGGACCATCGACTGGTCGTCGGCGACGAGCACGCGGATCGTCATCGCGGGTCGCCGCCGAGCGGGAGACGCGTGCTGAGGACGAAGCCGCCGCCGTTCGCGGTGCCCGCGGTCATCTCGCCGCCGTAGATCTTGACGCGTTCGCGGATGCCGACGAGCCCGTGCCCGTGGCCGGTACCGACGCCGTCGCTCGCCGCGGCACCGATGCCGTCGTCGCGTACCTCGGTCCGCAGGCCGTCGGGCCGGTAGCAGACGGTCACGTCGGCACGGCTGGCGCGGGCGTGCTTGAGCACGTTGGTCAGGCCTTCCTGAACGATTCGATAAGCGGACAGGTCGAGGGCCGCGGGGAGCGGGAAAGGCTCGCCCTCGACATGCAACCGGACGGGCAGGCCGGCCCGGCCGATCTCTTCCAGCAGTGAGCCGAGGCCGTCGAGGCCCGGCTGGGGCATCAGGTCGACGTCGTCCCCGTCGCGGCGCATGGCGGCCAGGAGGCGGCGCATCTCGGCCAGCGCTGTGCGCCCGGCCTGCTCGACGCTGGTGAGCGCATCGCGGTCCTCGGCGAGCGCGTCGGGGAGCTTGTGCCTGACCGCGCCGACCTGGAGCACCATCACGCTGACGGCGTGGGCGACGATGTCGTGGAGTTCGCGCGCGATTCGCGTGCGCTCCTCCGCCACCGCGATCCGCGTGGCCGCGTCCCGCTCCCGCTCGGCCTGGGCCGCGCGTGCCTCCGCCGCCCGGGCCTGCTCGGCCCGCTCGCGCACGGCAAAGCCCGCGAGCCAGCAGATGCCGAACAGGAGCGGGATGAAGACGAGCTCGCTGACTGTGTGCGCGGGCTTGTCGTAGACCACGGCCGCCGCGCAGCCGACCACGACGGCCAGGCCCGTCTGCGCCTGTGCCGCGGAACGCTGGCTCCCGAGCAGGAACGAGGCGGCCATCCCGATGGCGAACAGGCTGGTCACGAACGTGACCAGCTCTCCGTCGACGAACGAGATCCCGACGGCCAGCAGCCAGAACGCAACCGGAGCGGCGAAAGGAAAGCGCCGCCGCGCGAAGAGCGGGCTGACCAGGACCGCGATCGCGGGTACGCCGAACCACGGCGTCGTCCGCGGCGCGTCGGGCAAGCCGCGCCGGAACGCGACTTCGAACATGGCTTCGACCGTCAGCAGCACGATCAGCACATCGAACGCGTGCCTGCGGGCGAGCGACCAGAGGCCCTTTACGCCTTGAACGTACTTCACGCCCCCGCTCGCCGCCTCCTACGAAAGTAGGAGGCGGCGGTCAGGTCAGGCGGGCGTGGAATCGTCCGCTGGCGACCGGCGCCACCGGTCCGCCGACCCAGAGCCGGCCGTCCGGCTCTGGGCGGACCTCGATGGTGCTAGGCCGCCCGGTGAACCGGCCCTGGTGGATCAGCAGGGACTCGCCGCGGGGCCGCACCCCGTGGCGTATCAGGTAGCCAGCCGCTGGCCCGGCCGCGCTTCCGGTCGCGACATCCTCGATCCGGCCGGCGTTATCCCAGGTTCGGCCCTCCGGGCGGTCCGGGTCGAGCACGTAGGCGAACTTCGCGCCGCTGGCGGCAAGCAGCTCTTCGAACCGGGGATGGCTGATCCTGGCGTCCTCCAGGCCGCCTTGAACCGGCACGATCAGGTAGGGCAGGCCGGTGCTGACCACCTGCACGGGCAGGGCCGGATGCAGTTGGCCGGGCGCGAGGTTCAGGGCGTCGCGGTAAGCATGGGCCGGCTCGCTGGCGATGGCCGGGCCGAAATGCGGGATCCCCTGGTCCATGGCCGCGTCGATCCATCCGGCCGCGTCGCGGGTCCGGGCCGCCACGGTCCGTTGGGCCACGGCCAGCGCCCAGCTCTGTTCCTCCTGTGATACCGGCAGCAAGGCATGCAGCACGGCCGCCGCGCCCAGCACCGGATGCCCGGCGAAGTCCAGCTCCTCACCCTCGGTGAAGATCCGCAGCCGGGCCGACCGGCCTGCCAGGTCCACCCCGGTCAGGAACACCGTCTCGAACTGGCGGACCTCTCGCGTCACGTCCTGCATCACCGCCGCGGGCAGGCCGGCCGCCCCCAGCACCACCACCAAGCCGTTACCGCGCAGCGCCCGGCGGCTGAAGACATCAACGTGCCGGTACTCCAGGTCAAGCCGGTCGAGTTCCCTCACCCGGGCTACCGTAGCTGTCCGCCCCGGCCAATGACTGCCCAAAATTCCGCGTAGCGTGTTATCACGTGACCAGATGGCGTGTGAGCCTCCCGAGGGGCGGTGGTCATGGCAGGCCCACTGCTTGAGACCAAGCTCCACGTCCCCAGATGGCGACGCAATCTGGTG
>Ga0210408_10004936_pt1 | contig 11826 bp, 9 predicted proteins | sample IncBWH4MmetaG_FD_155471 | JGI IMG/M metagenome (GOLD analysis project Ga0210408, IMG submission 155471) | Forest soil microbial communities from Barre Woods Harvard Forest LTER site, Petersham, Massachusetts, United States - Inc-BW-H-4-M | ecosystem: Environmental > Terrestrial > Soil >... | reverse complement strand
AGAGCCGGTAAACACGGGCGATTCTCACTCTTGCAGCCGTCCCACGAGCGTCCCGGACCGTCCCAGCCGTCCCAGGTGGGTTGCTGCTGAAGCGCTGCTCACCCCTCTTTTGAGCCGTCAACCCGTCAGGACCCGCAAAAAATGGGGAAATTCTTCACAAAAGGCCGTCAGAATGCCGTGAGGAAGACGTCTGCGAGCCGTCAGACGCAACACGGAACTGCGATGTTCGCTGGGTTTCGGTCACTTTTCCCGGTGGGGCTCGCCAGCGCAAAAAAGTCCAGCAGGCGCTGATTTATGTTGGCTATGCGGTTGTTGGATTCTTCCTTCTGGCGATTACTGAGGAGGTTTCGATTTAGCCGAAGCTTCTTTGGATGCGCGAGCGCCAGCAAGGTTCTTTTGAGCCTCTCGATCGGCTGGATTGAGTTTCAGTGCCTCTTCAAATTCGTGGATGCCTTCGTCGAGGCGGCCTTTCCAGCAGAGGGCTACACCCAGGCTATCGTGAATGTCGGCTGCGTCGGGCTTTAAGGCGAGCGCATCCTGAAACTGAACGATCGCCTCGTCCAGGCGTCGCTTTTTGAACAGTGCCCTGGCGAGATTATTGTGGGGGCCGGGCCGGTCAGGTCGCAACCGCAGTGCTTGTTGGAACTGAATGATCGCCTCGTCGAGACGCCCCCTCCTGGTCAGGAATAGTCCGAAGCTGTTGTACATGTCGGCGTTTGGCTGCAGTAGCAAAGCCTCCTTGAATTCCGCGATCGCCTCGTCGAGGCGGCCTTCGCCGTCGAAAGCGGAGGCGAGGTAAAAATGCGCCATGTAATCACCGGGATCGACGGTGACCGCATGCAGGACGAGGGTCTTGCCGTCCTTCCAAAAGCCGATCTGCCGGCGAGTCAGCAGGATACTGGGAATGATGAGCGCAACTGCCGTCCCGGACAAAATCACGGTTTGAAAACGGAAACGCCTGGTCAACTCAAACGCCCCCCAGGTTAGGAGGATGAAGATCCCGATCATCGGAATATAGGTATAACGATCCGCCATCGCCTGAACCCCCACCTGCACCAGCCCAATGGCGGGCACGAGCGTCCCTAAAAACCATAACCAGCCGAACAGAAAGTAGGGTTGGCTCCGCCAAAGCGCGACCGCAACCGCGGTGATGCCCACCAGCAAGACACCTGACGCGACCAATGTTCCGGCCGGCCAATGAAGCGGGTGCGGATAGAACACATAAAGCCTGGCCGGGTAGAACATTTTGCCGAGGTAGCGCGGGTATGAAACCAGCGCGTTTTCCAACCGCAAGACGAAAGGCAGGTCCTCGCGCACGGTGCCTCCCGCTTTCTGCGCCACCAGAGCTATGCTACTGACCGCAGCAGTCGCCAGGAAGAACGGCACCTTTTCAAGCAGCAACCTCAGAAGTTTCCGAACGCCGAACCGGCGCAGCGGCCAAAAATCCATCAGCAGCAGAACACAGGGGACAGTGACGAGCATCGCCTTACTCATCAGCCCGCAGGCGTAAAACGCCAGAGTCAAGATATAATAGAGAATGGCTGCCTTACCCTCTTCGCGACGGAGAGGAACGGGGTGAGGGGAATTGGCTGCCTTGCCTCTTCGCGGCCCGGATTTTGCGACCACCCCCCCGCGGCTTTCGGACGGTGGCGGCTTGCTTTCCGCATTCTGCATTTTGCATGCATCCTGGCGCGCATAGCGTTCGTACGCCCCAATCGTCAACAGCAAAAACAGCGTGCTCAGCACGTCTTTGCGCTCCGCAATCCAGGCCACAGACTCGACCCGCAACGGGTGCAGTCCAAAAAGCGCGGCGACAAAAAAGCTGCTCCAAAGGGCGCCGGTCATTTTTCTTAACACGAGAAAGAGGAGGAGAGTATTCAGCGTATGCAGCAGTGCGTTGGTCAGGTGATGCCACGCGGGCTTCAATCCGAAAAGCTCGCAATCCATCATGTGGGAAAGCCAGGTGAGAGGATGCCAGTTTGCAGTTTCCGGTTCTACGCTGGTGAAGGCCCATTGAACATTTTCCAAGGTCAAGCCGTCTCGCACGTGCACGTTTCCGGTCACGTAAGAAGTGTCATCCAATGGAAGAAAGCCGTTGTCCAGCACTGGCAGAAAGGTCCAGCCGACGAGCACCACGAGCAGGATGGACAGGGTTAAAAGCTTGGTTCTCGACGCTGTACTGCCCAGGGGTAGTTGGTTGTTGGTTGCGAGCATTTTCATCAGCGGCACGCCAGGGCGAAGGGTGGCGGACGTAGTGAGAATTTGGCAACGACAATTATTCCATCTGACCTAATTTCGAAATACCCGGCAGCGATTTTACCAGTTCAGTTTCCCGCTTATCTCCCCTTCGTCCGTTATGTCCTTTCTACCCTCCCATCTCTTGGGTCGCGTCTTGAGAACACACGATATTCCGTTCCCTTTCACCTCCTTTCCATTTGCGAAACGCCCGCCATTTGGGTACAACCTCTCGCCTTATATGTGCATAAGAATGACTGCGCCTGGCCTGCTGGCCGTGCTGCTGCTGCTCGCCGGCGGTTGCAAAAAATCCGCGCCGACCGAGGCCGCAACCGATACCACCAGCCACATTCCCCCGCAACAAAGTGCGATGCAAGCGGACACAGTCGCGCGCATCCATTCGCTGGGCAAAACGCGGCTCGCCGCAGATACCAATGCGGCCTACTTCATGACGATCTGGAACCTGCCGGAGAGCGCAAAACTGCAAGAGCAGACGCTCGACAAATTGGCGCTGTGGCTGGCCAACGGCTTCCGATCCGCGATCACTAATCAGCCGTTAGAATTCACCAATTACCGGGCGCTTTTTACCAACTACCCGTCCGCGCCCTTGCTGCGTCCCTTGCTGGACGATCTGATCCAGGAAGAATGCTATCTCGAGATTCGGGAGGCGACGAACCAGCCGAGCGAACTGGCCCTGGCAATCCGCTTAAATGAGAAACGCGCGGGCCTGTGGAAAACCAGCCTCGCGGCTGCCCTGGGCACAACCTCAAATTTGCGGCCGGTCGCGGCCGAAGGCGACCGCCAGGCTTGGGAATTACGGATGCCCAACCAGCCAACAGGAGGAACACAGCCAGAAGCAATCGAGCGCCTTGAGTTAGTCCGCTCCGGCGAATGGACCCTCCTAGGTTTGGCACGAGATAACAGCCGGCTGCTGCCGGAGTTGGTGGCGAGAATCAAGCGCGACGGCACGCCGTCCGGCCAGCCCGCCACGAGCTACTGGCTGGAGGCGGCCCTCGATCTTGCCTGGCTGGCGAGCGCGCTTTCGATCAGTTCAAACCCGGCGGAGAACCTCCCGCGGGTATCAGTGGCGCTGGCGGGCGATGGTGAATACGTTCGGACCCGGGGAGAACTTACTTTCACCAAACCCCTGGACCTCAAACTCGAACCATGGAAAATCCCTACGAGCCTCATCCGCCAGCAACTCGCGGGTTTCACAGCGCTTCGCGGGATCGGTCCGTGGCTTTCAAGGCAGAACCTGATCCGGGACTTTCAGATTCAGCCAGTCCCCAACCAGGGCTATGTTTGGTCGCTCAGCTCCTCGCCATCACAAACGTTTGCACTGGCTCCGATGCCTGATGCCAGCTCCCTGATGGAAAAGATCGGCCCCCGGATCGAACTGGAACTAAACCCCTGGCTCACCAACAACGCGGTTGGGCAGGTGGAATACTCCAAAGAACATCGAGGTGTGAGTTGGGGGCCCGTCCCGTTGATGATCCCCTCACTCCAACCCATATCTTTGCTGGAAGGCGATTACCTCCTGGGAAGACTTGCGCCAAATCTCCCGGCACCCGGAAAACCAGCGCCGCCGGAATTATTCTCACAGATCACCTCCCGTCCAAACCTGGTGTATTACGACTGGGAAATCACCCAAAACCGGGTCAAGGACTGGATTTTCGTAGGACAATCGACAAGGATCATGTTCCGGCGCGAGCAGTTGCCGCTCAAGGGAGACGTCATGAATTTCCTGGTGGCAATTGGGCCGAAACTCGGCAATACGATCACTGAGATCACCCAGGAGGGGCCAGGAAGCCTGGCTTTGATCCGAAAATCCCACATTGGGCTGACCGGGCTCGAGCTTCATTTGCTGGGTGACTGGCTCGAGTCTCCAGACTTTCCAGCGGGGTTCTACTCCCTGGAAGAAAAAAGCTCAGATCCCCTCCTTCTCAGACGAGTGAAGCGTCCCCCCGTTCTGCCCGGAAAGGCACCGTTTGTCCTGCAGAGCAGCAATTTGCCTGCTGCTCCCAAATAAAATAGAAAAGTTGAATAGCGGTTTCCTGCTGCTTCGGCTGTGGCAGGGGGCAGCAGCGCTCCATCAGCCGCACTCCGCCCCCGGTGAATCGTATTGTTATCCGCTCGATTTCCGGCGATAATTTCCCATCAATGTCTGAGAGTTTTGCTGAGAATTCTGCGCTAGGCTCGAGGCGGTGGATGGCGCGCAACCGCGGGTGGCTGCTGGTCGCGTTGACGATCTTGGTTGTGGTTGTCGTTCGGGTACGACTGCTGCAGATGCCGCTGGAGCGGGACGAGGGGGAATACGCCTACGCGGGACAGCTCATTCTGCACGGGGTTGCGCCGTACCAGGAGGCCTCTAACATGAAATTGCCCGGGACGTACGCCGCTTATGCATTGATCATGGGGACATTCGGTCAAAGCTCCGCGGGCATACACTTTGGTTTGATATTGGTCAACATGGCCTCGGTCATTTTTGTTTTTCTTCTGGGGCGCAGATTGCTGGACGAAACCGCCGGGGTGGTGTCGGCCGTGTGCTTTACCCTGCTCTCGCTAAGTCCATCGGTGCTCGGGCTGCAAGCCCATGCGACGCACTTCGTGGTGTTGTTTGCGCTGGCGGGGATGGTGCTGCTGGGGGGAAAGGATGATGGATGGTGGATGATGGATGATGAAGGAAGACGGAGCGTCTTCAAGTCGGGTGCGATGAGGCTTTTGGCCAGTGGGCTGCTCTTTGGCATGGCGTTTCTGATGAAGCAGCATGGGATTTTCTTCGGGATTTTCGGGGCGGTATACCTGGTATGGAAACGGGTTCTGGAGCGGTTGGCCGAGTTGGAAGACGCCAGGAAGTGGCGCGGGCCTTCGTTCCGGCGGGCGGCGACGGTTGCTGCGGTCCCAACGGCCGGTGTCGCAGCACCCCGGCTTTCGTTGATAGCGCAGGCAAAAGAGTCCAAAGTCCAGGGGAGGGAGTCCAAAGTCCAAAGTCCAAAGTCCAAAGTTCAGACAGCGGAATCGGAAGTCCACGGGGGATTACAGTCCAAAGTCCTCGGTCCACAGTCCACGGTCGAGGGTGCGGAGTCCGAAGTCCAAGGTCCAAAGTCCAAGGTTGAAGCACCGAACGCGGAAAGGCCTAAAGTCCAAAGTCCAGGGCCCAAAGTTCAAAGTCCCGAAATCACGACTCTGAAATCGATTTTTGCTGAGCTGGCGGTATTTGCGAGCGGATGGATGATGCCGTACGTCCTGACCTGCCTGGTGCTACTGGTTGCCGGCGGGTTTTCGCAGTTCTGGTTTTGGACGGTTTCTTATGCGGCCAAGTACGCGGCGGCTGTACCGCTGGTAAACGGACCCGAACTGCTGAAAGCAGCGGTCAGCGCTGCCGTCGGCCCTAACATCGTTCTGTGGCTGTTGCCGTGGGCCGGCCTCTGGTTGATGTGGTGGGACAGGAGAATGCGGGGAGCAGAAAGCGCAAGAGACAAAGCAGAAACAGGAAACAAAACAGAAAGGAGAAAGCGAGAATCGAGAATCGAGAATCCCCGTCTGTTTCTGACGCTTCTTCTCTTCTGCTCGCTGGCGTCGGTGAGCGTCGGGCTGTATTTCCGCGGACACTACTTCATTACGCTACTACCCGTACTGGCGTTATTGACCGGCGTGGCGGTAAGCCGCGGCCTGTACTTGCTCGAGCACGACCGGACGATCGAGCTGTTTGTCGCCCTGCCGGTGCTGTTGGCGTTCGCAGTAGCCGTGTGTGCGGCCATCATTGGCAACGGGTCGGTGTGGTTTTCGATGTCGCCCAGGGAAGCAGTGCAGGAAGCTTACCAATCCACGGTCTTCGGTGAGGCCGCCGATGCGGCGGCGTATATCAAAGCCAACTCGGCCAAAGGGGCGCGGATCGCGGTGCTGGGTTCCGAGCCGGAGATTTATTTCCTGTCGGGCCGGCGCTCGGCCAGCGGGTACATTTACACCTATCCGTTAATGGAGAAGCACGAATTTGCCTCGAAGATGCAGCGGGAGATGATCAGCGAAATCGAGCGCGCCAGGCCCGAGTACGTCGTTTACGTGGATGACGACCTTTCGTGGCTGGTGCGCGAGACTTCGGACCAAACGCTGTTTAACTGGTGGAAGGGCTACATGGCGACCAATCTCGACCTGGTGAGCACGACGGAGATTAAGGAGGGCGGAGTGAAAGACCCGAGGATCGAGAAACGCCCTGCCCCGGAGACGGCGGAGGTGACGAAGCATTTGCTGGTGTTCAAACGGAAAGGGGGCTGAGGATTGCCACGAAACAGCACAAAGAGCACAAAGATATAAACCGCGAGATACGCGAAATACGGGAAAAGGCAGAGGGGAATGGGGCAGAATGATGGGGAGGGGAGACAGGGAGACCAGAATTTAACCACGAAATACGCTAGATACACGAAAAAGAACCCGTATTCCGGCGGTTTAAGTTCTTTTGGTCTGATCTTTCTGCCACCATTTCTCAACCTAGGTTTCTTGGGGCATCGCCAAAGGCAAAGCCGAACCGTCTGAGCGCCGGTAGGTCACAAAATGCCGGCGGTCGGCGGTCAGGACCTGCAAGGCGGGGCGGCGTTCGGAGGCGGCAATAACGGAGGCATCCGCCAGGTCGCAATGGGGGTACTTGGAACAGCACTTCTCGAGCACCGCGAGATCGCCGGAAACATCCGCGCCGATAATGAACCGTCCGGTTTTCAGGCCCGCCAGGATATCCGCGTCGCGTCCGGTGAGGTGTGACACTTCGGAAAGGACTAATTCGGTGACGTAGAAGGGTCCTGAGAACTCGCGGAAGATTTTCTGCGCCCAAAGTTTGTGTTTATCCTGGGGCCGCCACAAAGCCACCAAAGGTCCGCTGTCGAGAATCGCTCTCATTTTTTTCACAGGAGGAAACGGAGAGAACGGAGAAACAAGATAGGGCTTCTGGTCTTAGCGCCTTTGCACCCTCGCAGTTGATCCCTCTGTGCTCTGTTCACTCCTGTTCGATTCACGCATGCCGATCTTCGTAAGCTCGCACGAATTCTGCGTCGAGTTCGCGCCGGGGAGGCGGGCGCTTTGAAACTTCCAGAATCCATTCTCCGGCGGTCTGTCCCGACTCCTGGAGATCGTGGAGGACCGATTCGCGGATGAGTTGGCTGACGGACTTGCCCTCGCGGGCTGCCAAAGCGGAGAGTTTCCGGTCAACTTCGTTAGAGAACCGGACTGTCCTGGGCCGGCCCAATGTTTTTGTGTATGACATTTATCGAACTGTATGCTCTTTGCTCCGGCTGTCAACTTCGGATTGCCACAAAAGATCACCGAGAACACAGCGCTGACACCGCAACCAAAGAGTTAAATGGGTCAAAAGGGTTAAAAGGGGTAACTGAGTTAAATGAGGAGCACCGCTTTTGCGATGCGTTACGAAATACGCGAAAAGGGCAAGGGGAAGGAAGGCAGAATAATGGGCGCAGAATGATGGAGAGGGGTAGACAGAAGAATTTTTGATTTGTTGACCACGAGAGTGCACAAGAGAACACAAAGACTGGCCACAAACAAGCGCGAAAAGGCACAAGATGCCCTAACTCCAGTGGCCAGTGGGGCTGCATTCCGTTCGTTTTCGCGTCATTGCCGGACGCTAATAATCCTCGTCGCTTCTCTCGGCGGATCAAGCCGGAACCTTGCAACCAGGTCGGTCCGTGAGCGAAAGCATCCGGAAAGCGGGTGCCCGGGAAAGGGGCTTGAAAAGGTGCGGAGATTGTTGCAAATTCCCACCGTGCAGACCTTAAAACGAGAACTTCATTGCGCGTATGGTGCGCGTCGGCCGCTTCAATAACCAGAGCGAAGTGGTTCGGGAAGCGCTCCGCCGGATGGAACGGGAAGAAAATTCATACCTGAATCCGCCTCCTTTGACGGAGGAGGAGGCCCGGCGCTGCTTCGCGCCTAATGCAGAAGAGGATGGCCGGGAACACGCGATGGTCCGAGATGGCCAGGCGTCTTTGCGTCGGCGCGCGCGCAAGGGGCGAGTCACCTTCGAGAACCTATGAAGCAATGGGACATCTATACTTATGATCCGGGGGTTTTCAAAGCGCATTGACCCAAAACCGGGATTTGCCACAAAAGATCACAGAGATCGCAAAGAGAAAAGGGGTTTTTTCTTTAAACGATCCTTCGCGGCCAACCTGCTTCCGCTCACTTTCGGCGTAAACCGCGGTTCTTGCTGTTCCTGCCCGGGGCTTCGGCGGCGATCTTCTTCAAACGCTCGATACTGCCCGGTCTGAGCACCCCGGCCATCGCCTCATCGATCCACTTTTTGGTGCAGCCTGGACGTCAGTGATCGAGACTAGGCTCAAGCTGAGGGAGTTTTTCCGACTATCCGCGACCGATTAGCGATCCGCCTCTCTCAGTCAGGCGTGGAGCGCAAGCAATGGGTTCGCGATTCGGCCGGATGTTCCCCCTTTTTGCTCACTTTCATGGTCATGTTCCCTGGCGTCTTGCCTCTTTGCGGCTCTGCGTTAAAGTCGCTTTCTAACTTTAACGTTATTTACAGACAAATCGTAAATCGTAAATCGTAAATCAGAAGTCCACAAAATGGTCCCGAACGTGCTGTCTTTAGGCCTAACGGCCGGTTGTCGGGTCTGGTACGGAACCCATTGATGGGAGGCGAGATGGGTCAAGTCGCTGAGAACGTATCGGGGCAAAAAAATGTTCAAAAAAAGTAAAAAATAGTGTTGACAGCCTTACTGGACTTTGCAATAGTGGCGACACACACGGTAACACATAACTACAAAATATGAGAACAAAAGCACTACTCACCGCTGCGGCTCTCGCAGCAGGCGCGCTCTCCTCGATGGCGCAATCAAACGTTTACTCGCTGAACATCGTGGGTTACGTGAACGCTCCACTACAGGGCAACGGTCATCTGGACCTCATCTCGGACCCGTTCATTCCGCAGAACGGGAACTATGACATTACGAACACGACGGCGCTCCCGAATTCGTACGACGGCGCGAACCTGTATTACTGGGGCGGCACAGGCTGGAACAACAACGTCCCGGGATGGATCTCCGGCTTCGGTTGGTTCCCCGACGCAGTAATAACGCTGGGCAATGCGTTCTTCATCCAAGCCCCGGCTGGAGCTCCGCCAACTAATGTGACCTTCGTTGGTCAAGTGGCGACCGGCAACATCACCAACACGTTTCCGACGGGTCTGAATGTTCCTGCGAACATGACTCCGGTTACTGGTCCCTGGCCTGGCGGCACGGTCGGCCATGACGGTGACAGCATCTACCTGTGGACCGGTTCGGCGTGGAATAACACTGTCTGGGGTTACATCGGTGGGTATGGCTGGTTCGGCACTGGTGCTGTAGGCGAATCCACAAACGGCCCGGTTGTGAATATTGCCACGGGCGTAGTCTATCAGAACACCGGAGCAGCAATCACCTGGGTTCAATCGTTTAACCCATAACATAAGATCCAAATACAAAATATAAACATCAAAAAACCACAACAACCAAAACACAACAGCGACTAATATGAAAAAGTATCTGAGCATCCTCGCCCTGACGGCCATAGCGACCGGTGCGTTCGCCCAAGGGACGTTAATCTTTGGGAACAATGGTTCCACACTCGTCCGCCAAGGCGGCACGTCCACTACCGACGCCAGTGCGACTGCGGTGGCCGCCAACGGTGCGGTCGTCGAATTGGCGTGGGCTGCAAGCTCGGCGACTTACGTTCCTTGGAACGTCGGCATGAACGAGACAGCGTGGCTGGCGGCGAATCCCGGCTGGGCCGTTCTCACGGGCCCGGTTAACATTGCCCCGATTGCCGGACGTTTCAGTGGTGGCACGTTCACTGCCAACACAGCCCCAGCAGGTGCGCTTATTCAGGCCGTTGTGCTAGGGTGGACAGGCGGCGGTAGCTTTGATGCCGCCTGGGCTTCCGGAACTTCCTATACGGCAATTGGTCCCGCGTTCACGGTCCAAACCGGCAATCCTACCACGACGCCCCCGGGAACGGCTGCGCCGATCGTTAGCAGCACCGCGACTCCGTTCACGGGGCTGACGCTGGTTCAGGTTCCCGAACCCGCCACGTTCGCTCTGGCAGGTCTCGGTGCCGCGGCGCTGTTGATCTTCCGCCGCCGGAAGTAATCAGACCTTGTCAGTTTTCACGAAGCCGCCCGAAAGGGCGGCTTCTTTTTTTGTACATTTGGCCTCGGCCCTGCGAGAGGCGCAAACTATAAGCCGTTGGCTGCTTCCGGGGCAGGGACGGGGTCAACGCAGCCTGCCCCCACTTACGCTTTCGTGACATCGCTGGGGCTGGTGGTGAATCTCGGTTTGGGCGTCTGCTATAAACATTACTCCCCTACGGGGTTTGAGGAGCGGCCAAGGGTGTTAGAACACCGTCCTCGGTCGCACTCTGGAACCAGTTTTCCGTATGCGCGCCTTGGGCGCAAAAGTCCAATCCCGGCTTGAAGACAAGGAGCAACCACTGGCAATATGCACGTTGAAATGAAGGCCGAGCCGGGGAAAGCTTGAATGAATCTTCCAAAAGGCGGGTGGTCTGCCTGACATTGGCGCTGGCCACCCTGGGAGTGTATTGGCAGACGAGCGGCTTCGCGTTTACGAATTACGACGAGTTCATGATGGTCCTGAAGAACCCGATGGTGACCAGCGGGCTGACCTTGCAGGGCTTCTCGTGGGCACTGGGCACCTCGTGGTTCGAATATTGGCATCCGCTGACGTGGATGTCGCACATGGTGGACTGCGAGGTGTTCGGACTGGCAGCGGGCGGGCACCACCTGGTAAGCGTTGGATTGCATGTCGCCAACGCCCTTCTGCTCTTCACGATTCTGAGCCGGATGACGGGCCTCCTGTGGCGGAGCGCCTTTGTCGCAGCCCTGTTCGCCCTTCATCCGCTGCACGTGGAATCTGTGGCCTGGATAGCGGAACGGAAAGACGTGCTGAGCACGTTCTTTTTCCTGCTGAGTTTGTGGGCGTATGTGAGGTATGTGGAGGAGTCCAAAGTCCAAGGTCCAAAGTCCAGAGTAGAGACTCCTGAGTCTACAGTTCATAGTCCACAGTCCGGAGTCCGCAGTCCACAGTCCACGGTTCACAGTCCACGGTCTGAAGGTCAGACTCCATCCACATTCTATTACGCATTGGCCCTGGCGTTCTTTGCTTGCGGCCTGATGTCGAAGCCAATGGTGGTTACCTTGCCGTTTGTGCTTATCCTGCTGGATTACTGGCCGTTGCGGCGTCTGGAAATCAAAGATCAACAATCAACGATCAACAATTCTCTTCGCCTCTTGCGGGAAAAGATTCCCTTTTTCGCCCTTTCACTGGGAGGCTGCCTGATCAGCTATTTCAGCGTGAAGGCCGGGAACAGCATCGTTTCGGCGGAGAAGATTCCGTGGAGTTTTCGGCTGGCCAATGCGCCGGTAAGTTACGTTCGCTATCTCTTAAAAGCGGTATGGCCGGTGCGCCTGTCCCCGGTTTACCCCCTGGACACGCACTGGACGTTTCTGCAAGTCGGCGGCGCGGTCCTGATGCTGGCGTTAATCTCGCTTTTCGTGCTGCGCGGGCTGCGTGCTGCACCGTA
>Ga0210408_10004935_pt1 | contig 11827 bp, 9 predicted proteins | sample IncBWH4MmetaG_FD_155471 | JGI IMG/M metagenome (GOLD analysis project Ga0210408, IMG submission 155471) | Forest soil microbial communities from Barre Woods Harvard Forest LTER site, Petersham, Massachusetts, United States - Inc-BW-H-4-M | ecosystem: Environmental > Terrestrial > Soil >... | reverse complement strand
GCGCGGCGCTGGTGCAGCGCGGCGTGGGGCTCGAGGCCATGCAGCTGGGTGCGGCATGCCGCACATTCAACGTTCTGGTACAGGAGGAGCGGCGGGTCGCCGCGGCGCTGTTTCTGCGCTAGCGCTCGGAAGCGCGAGGATGATCGGCAGAAGACACAAGGGGAGGTCCAACCAACCAAACAATCATTCGAAGCTGACAGACTCGAACAATTGCACTGTTCTTCTTTTTTCGAACCGTTATTGCTCTTGTTACGACTCCCTCCTCCCTGTGTCTTCTGCCGGTTACCCTCCGCTTTGGCTTGTCGTCGTTAGGAGACAGGGAGCGCATGTTAAACATGTCGCAGAAGCCCGTGCAAGCTGTTTGAGGAATAAAGATTTTCTTGCCGGCCGCAGCGGCCGCTGCTGCATCGCGACGCAGCGCTCAGGCCTTGTTTTGCAGGGCTTTTTTCCTGCGACGCTTGAATCAGGTCATTTAATCAGCTCTTATTAGTATTTATAATCAGTAAGTTACAATCTATACATCATGTAAGTCCTACGTAAAGCCTCTGCTGACGCGGTCGCGCCGGTGCCTACCGAACTGTCTGACCGGCGCCATCGGGCGCCGGCGGAACGAGCTCGCCTCGCCAAATGCCTCCGGCGCTCCAGGCTCGCCAGGCAAAGCGCAGCCACCGCGCGAGCGCAATCGCTATCCACAACGCCCAGGCGAACATGATCGTGCGGTAGACCCACAGCGGCAGGCTGTATACCACCGGATGCGGCAGCGTCGAAGCGGCACGATCGACGAACCAGCTGAACCTATTGCCACCGGAGCCCGGCCCCGTCACACCCATGTCGGGCGAGGCCAGAAGGCCATAGCGCACGCCTGAGAAGACGAGGCTCGTCACGGCGAGCACCGTGAGCGCCGCGAGCGCGCATTGCAGGACGTTGAACTGCCGGCGCTCGAGATCGTACGCGCCGCGCCACTGCTCTCGCCAGCGCATCGCGAAGAGCCATGCGGCCACCATGGCGAGCACAGTCCAGGACAGAGTCGAGAGCCCCAGGCCGAGCACGAGCCACTCCGAGGTGCGCAGCGGCGACTGCGGCCAACGGCCGAGTAACGTCGCTACCACCACAAACACCAGCAGCTCACCCCAGTACAGAAATGCCGGTCCTACGCCGCGCCCGATCGCCACGAGAGGCCAGCGGTCGCCAGACAAGGCGAGGCTCGTCGTCACGTTGCTCGACGGTGCGCGCAGATCCACGGTGTCAGGATGCGAGGCCAGCGACGCGCCGTCCTTCGAACGCCATGCAACGCTGACCGTGTGCTCGCCGGGCAGGAGTGATAGGGACAACTCACCACCCTCGGGTCGAATCTGTACCGGCATGCCGTCGAGCGTCACTCGCGTCACACTGCCTTCCTTGGGGAGTTGGATCGCGTGCCGGCCGCCCTGCGTGCTGCGATAGCGTAGCTCGAGTTCGTGATCCGATGAGTGGCGTCCGATGCTGGCACTCTGGTGCACCGCATCGATGGCCAGCGTACGTCCCGCCACGGCCAGGGGACGCGTCACCGCGAGTTCCAGTTGCTCGCCGACTTGCGGGCGATATTCGAACACCCACGGAGCGCCGGCCAAGTCATCCGGCAGCACCGCGGGTAGTCCCTTGAAATCCACGCGCCACTGCGGGCTGATGAGGAACCGCCAGATCTCGGCCCGGGCTGGCGTCGCGGTGAGCCGCAGCGCCAGCCGCTCGCTGCGCGCGAGACTCGAGGTCCACTCGCGCTCGGCCTGGCCCGCCGCCAGTCCGACGAGCGCGGCACCGTCGCGTCGGACGTCGAGACCTTCAGTCAGCACCGACTCCCCCGGCACGAGCGGCACAGCCACCGCAAAGGCCACCGATTCCGGGGCGACGCGCTGAACGGTCGTCGTCACCGACCAGTCGAGATCAAGGCGGAAATTCCGAACGACGCGCACGAACGCCGGGAAAGCCTCGCCGAGCGTCGAACTCGCGGTCGTCGCGGGCGACCCGGCGCGCGGCTGGCGGGTGAGATCCAGGGCACCGGAGACCAGCCGTCCGGCGTTCACGCCCGCAGCATCCCAGCCGACCGCATCGACCGAGATCGTGCGCGGCGTCAGCGGGAAGCCCAGGTGTACGTTATCGCCGACGAGGCGCCCCTCGATCCGGATCGTGCGTGCCCCGCTCTTAAGCGGCACCCAGAGCGCATCGTCGGGCTCACGCGCTACCGCGAGACTCGAGGCACCGTCGACGGCCACCGAATCGATCTGCCAACGATCCCCTGCGGAGGGAACGGCCACAGCCAGGGGCGCCAACGCGCTCGCGCCCAGGTCAATCTGGATCCGATCCCCGCTGACATGGATTTGCGCGTGCATGATCTCGGCACAGGTCGGAGCGCAGCGCGGCGCCTCGATGAGACGATCGCGCAGCTCGTTGAGCAGTTTTGGGTCGGGCGTGGACTGGGCTCGCGCCCCGTGAGGGGCCGCGGCGACGCACGCGAGCAGCATTGCGCCGACTGCGGCGCCGGGCCTCAGGAATCCCGGTATTCGCAGCCGCGTGCCGAAGCTGGTGCGCGCGAGCCGGATGAAGAACCACGCCAGCAGCCCCACACCCGCGATGCGCCACAGGGCCACCGCGATCGGACCGAGCACGATAAAGCGCACCGTTTGATCGGGGTCAACGGGACCTGACCAGCCGAACGGGTGCGCTCCGTAGTTCCACGCGGGTATCCCCGGCCCCGCCTGCACGAGCGTCCCGGCCGCGTACCGGGCGACAATTGGCTCCGCGGCCGATGTCGTTTTGCGAGCGGTCACCATGGTCCGCTTGCTGCTCAAGGTGCCGGCTCGGCCGGAGTCGATCAGCGCCTGATCGTTAGCGACTTCCTCCACTATTTCTGTCCGTATGGGCGGCGCAGCCGGCGGCGGTGGCAATTCCATCTCCGCCGGCGCCGCACGGGCAAGGATCGGAGCCGTCCTCGCCGGCGGGTAGGCGGTGACTTCCAGCTGCGGATAGATCGCGTGGCGTACCTCGCTCCAGGCAAACGGTAGCAGGGCGAGAGCGAGTGCCGCGAAACTCACGGTCCGATACGCGCTCGCCATGCGCGCGAGTCTCCCCTCTGGGGCGGCGCGCGCCAAGGCGGTAGCGGCGAGCAGATTGCCCCAGCCCCAGATGAATTCGGGACCAGCCTGGTACGTCAGAAGGAGCCCGAGCCCGCCGATGGTGGCGGTGAAGGACCCGGTAACCCAGTACGAGAACACGACGATCACCAGCACGCCGAAGAGATTCCACAAGCCCCAACGGTCGAGCCATGCAGTCGGCGATGAGTCGGCCCCGAGGACGGCGATCAGGCGATGACCGGGTGGCAGATAGAGCTCGCCCGAGGCCCCTTCGAAGCTGCTCGTCCAGCCCGTTGCGGGAAGTGCCCCATACGGGTGCGCGCTTCGCGCAAGCGCGGTGAGCTGCACGGACGGACTGCGCACCTCAATGCCCGTTTCTCCCTGGGTAGCAGAGCTTGTCACGAGCAACGACTCTGTGCCGATGCGCGCGCTTGCGAGACGGTAGGGCTCGCGCATCGCGAGGCGCCAATCGCGTCGCAGCGTTCCGCTCACCTCGTCCACTGCGGTGAGCCCGTCGTGATCGAAGTCGAGCCACAATCGACGCCGCAGGTGCAGCCGATTCTGGTCCGTGTTGGCAAGCCCGCGACTGCGCTCGACAATCCGCAGCTCCGAACCCGGCGCCATCCGAAATGCGGGATACCCGCGCCAGTCCTCCGGCACATTCGCCTGCGCCGGATCGATCCCGGGGACGCCCTCGGCCGCGGCGACACGCAGCCGGTCGTTTGCCGCGAAACTCCACACTTCATCGCGCGCGGCGCCCGGTTCCTTGGGCGACGACAGCGTCGCGGCAGGCTGAGCCTGCCGTGCGCTCAGAACGAGCTTAAAGCGACCGGCCCGCACCTGGACACGCAGTCGGCCGTCGGGCTCGAGTCGTGCGGGCAGCTCGCCCTCGAGCGAGACCGGGATGAATCCGTCCGGCAGCACCCGCGCAAGTTGCTCCTCGCGCGCGTCCCCGGCTGCGCGCAGCAGCAGGCGGGTCACGAGACGCAGGGGAATGTCATCCTCGACCAGCCGATAGACCTGTACATCGAGCCGGCGCGGTTCGGCGGTCGGGCCCTGGCGCCCCAGCGCGAGCCGGCCGCCCGGCCGCTCTGGCTGCAACACGCGTTGCCCATCAACGACGAGATCGAGCAGCGCCGTCTGGGTGGGAATCGCCAGGGTCTCGGGCCGCGCCTCCCAGACGAATCGGCCACTCAGCACGTGAGAGCCGGCCGTCAGACGCACATAAGGCACGTCGCCACGGGCCACCATTGCCGCCGGAGCGCCGTCGACCGAGACGGCGCGCGGCCAGCGCTCGAGATCGCCCGGCAGAGCCACCCAGCCCTCGGTGTAGACCTGCCAGCGTTGGCTGAAGGTTCCGCCGCGTGCGTCGAGGTTGAGCAGCAGGCGCTCGGGCCAGACACACCGGTATGAACCGGCGTCGGCGGTGTTCGTACCTGCGAGGAATGGACAACGATGGAATTCCTTGCCCTTGAGCACCCAACCCTGCCAGTCCTCGAGCGCCCGGGGAACCAGGGTCGGCGCGTCCGCCGCCCCTCGGGCGGTCGCGGTGGTCGAGAGCAGAACCAGGGCCGCGGCCGCGAGTCGCCTCATGTGTACCCCCTGTTATTAAACGGGAGTGTAACTCGCTCGGGGTTCGTGGGCGGGCGCCTCGAGGAGCCGCATCCGGTGTCGCCTTGCCCACACCTTCAGGCTGTGCCACCTAACAACGGCACGAAGGCCACGGCCCCGATCGACTCGCGCAGTACGCCCTGCTCGCGGCGCGTAAAGCGCACCAGTTCCTGCTCCCCCTCGGGACCGATGGGAACCAGGAGCCGCCCGCCGACCCGCAGCTGCTTGACGAGTGCCTCGGGTACCGTGAGCGGCGCGGCCGCCACCAGGATGCCATCGAACGGCGCGTGCGCTTTCCAGCCGAGGGTGCCGTCGCCGTGGCGAAAGCGCACGTTCCTGATCCCGAGTTCCTTGAGGCGTTCGCGCGCGCGCACCAGCAGCGGCTCGATCCGCTCGATGGTATACAGGCGCGCCACGAGCGGCGCGAGCACGGCAGTCTGGTAACCGCACCCCGTGCCGACCTCGAGGACGTTCTCGGCCGCGCCCGCCTCGAGCAGCGCTTCGGTCATGCGCGCGACGATGTAGGGCTGTGAGATGGTCTGGCCGTAACCGATCGGCAGCGCCGTGTCCTCGTAGGCGCGGCTGCCGAGGGCTTCATCGACGAAAATATGACGCGGCACATTGCGGATACGATCGAGCACCGCGAGATTCGCAATGCCCTGTTCGCGCAGACGCTGCACCAGCCGATCGCGGGTGCGAGCGGAAGTCATCCCGATGCCCGACAGGCGCAGATCAGTCATTCGATGCCCGCCAGCCAGGTCCCGACTGCCGACAGTGCCGCGTGACGCGTGAGGTCGACCTGCAAGGGAGTCACCGAGACGTATCCCCGGGCAACGGTGTCGAAATCGGTACCCGGACCCGCGTCGTGCTCCGCCCCGGCGGAACCGATCCAGTACACCGGACGGCCGCGCGGGTCCTGCGCGCGCATGACCGGCTCGGAACGGTGGCGATAGCCGAGGCGGCTGGCGCGGAACCCCCGCAGCTGTGCGAACGGCACGTCGGGCACGTTGACGTTGAGAATGAGCGCGGACTGCAGCGGACTCTTCAGCAGCTGCGCCACCAGCAGGCGCGCGACCTCGGCGCCGGTTTCGAAGTGGCCACCGGTGCCGGTGCCGGTGCCGGTGCACAGCGAAACCGCAATGGTCGGCAGGCCGAGGAAGCGGCCCTCGACCGCCGCCGCCACGGTGCCCGAGTACAGCACGTCGTCGCCCAGGTTCGCGCCGTCGTTCACCCCGGAGACCACCATGTCGTGTTCAAAGTCGAACAGGCCAGAGATCGCCAGGTGCACGCAGTCGGTCGGCGTGCCCGGGACGAAGTACACCCCCGGTTCGGACTCGAACACGCGCAGTGGCACATCGAGAGTGAGTGAGTTGCTCGCGCCGCTCTTGTTGCGGTCAGGCGCGACCACCGTCACCTCGGCGAGCGTCGCCAGGGCCTCGCGCAGGCGGCGAATGCCCTCGGCGCGAAAGCCGTCGTCGTTGCTGACCAGGATCTTCACTGCATAGGGGATCGAGCCGCCGAAAGTGCGCGTGACTATACTGTAAGAAAGACGTGCGGCGGAGCTGGCGTGACTTCCCCAGGCGATGAGAACCGGGACGACGAGTCGGACGAGGCGCGTCTGTTCCGGGAGGCCGTGCGCGGTGTCAGGCCGCTTGAGTCCCGTGCCCCGCCGCCACGTCCGCCGAAGGTCCCGCCGCGCGCGCGGTTCACGCGCGCCGACCGCGCGGCCGTGCTGCAGGAGAGCCTCGCCGGCGAGAACGCGGACCCGGCGCTGGCGGGCGGTGAGGAACTCGTCTTTCATCGCCCGCAGGTGCAGCTCGCGGTGTTGCGCAAGCTGCGCCGCGGCGAGTATCGGGTGCAGCGTGAAATCGATCTGCACGGCCTCACGGTTGCCGAGGCGAAACACGCCCTGCGGCAGTTTCTCATCGATGCGCTCGAGCATCAGGTGCGCTGCGTGCGGATCATCCACGGCAAAGGGCTGCGCTCCGGTCACCGCGGGCCGGTGCTCAAGGCCGCCGTCGATACGGTTCTGCGCCGCACCGGTGCGGTGCTCGCCTGTGTTTCCGCGCGGCCGGTGGACGGCGGAACCGGCGCGGTCTACGTGCTGTTGTCTGCGGGGTGAGCCAGCGCGTGCGGCGGCGCCTCTGCGTCCGGCGGCGCCTCGATCAGCTCGCGCAATACCGCGGTCGCAAAGCCCCCGCGCACCAGGCGAAACTTAAGCACCACCGCTTGCGCTTCCGGCTCACACGTAAGCTCGCGCACCGCGAGACGCAGGCTGCGCCGCTCCTGGGCCATGCCGGCGGCCACGCACAGTGCACTCTCGTGCGCAAACCGGGCGGCGAGGCGCAACTCGAGCTCGAGCACCCGCGCGAGCGTTGCGGGCGTGCCCTCTCCCCACAAAGGCCCGGTGGGGTGAATCTCCAGCCGCCGGCAGCGCCCGCCGAGCGCGTCATCGGCGCCCTCCACCGGAAAGACGCTGCCGCGACCGTCGAGGTTGGCGAGGTCGCCTGCCTCGAGATGCTCCCAGCTGCCATCGGCCACACGTGCCGCAAGCACCGCATTGAACAGGGCGCTGCGCGCAGCCGAAAGAATGAAGCCCCGCTCCTGCGGCGCGAGGCGGCGCGGGTCCTCGCCGGCGCGCGCGAGATTCGCGCCATCGCGACCGAAGCGCTGCGGGCCGAAGTAATTCGGTACGCCGCGCCGGGCGATGTCTGTCAGGCGCAGGGCGAGGCCGTCGGCGAGCCGCGCGCCGTCACCCTGCGTGGCGCCGAGGCGCACCGCGAAGCGATTGCCGGCCAGCGCGCCGCGCGGGAGCTTGCGCGTGTGCGGGTGTGCTTCGAGCACCTCGAATTCCGCATTGCGCACCGCGGACCAGCCGATGGGGGCGCGCGGTTGCGGCACCGAGAACCACTGGATGGCGATGGCGCGGCGATCCTTCAGTCCGGCGTAACCGACCTCACCCGGCCGGCAACCCGCGATCCTCGCCAGCTCGCGCGCCACCCACTGAGTGTTGGCGTTGCGCTTGCGCACCCGCAGCAGCAGGTGCTGACCGGAGCCGGCGGGCGCGAAGCCGAGATCCTCCTCGACCACGAAGTCCTCAGGCGTGGCGCGCAACAGGACCGGCGCCAGCGGCGCGCCGTGCGCGCGCGGCGGCGTGAGCGCGGCCTCGCGCGCGGTGAGTTCGCGGCTCTGCACACGCGCGAGTGTGCCGCGTTACTGACTTGCTTCCAACCTACCCCGGGGCTAGCCTGCGCCGCGCTCGCAGTGATGTCTCACAACACATTCAACGGGGGGAGATTCCGATGCGTAGACTCTTGTGCCTGCTGGTTGTCGCCGGCGCGGCCTCGCTGTGGTCTGCGGGCGCCGTGGCCCAGACGAAAGTCACCGGGACCCATGTCTGCAGCAAGCCCGATCCCCAGCATATGCTGCCCGCCGGCGATCGCGCCGACCACAACTTTGCCGTGGAGCAGTTGAAGTGCAACCACACCAAACCGATGGAGATCGGGGGAGATAAGGCCAAGGACGGCGTGGCGACGGATGCCGCCGAAGTCAACGGTAACAAGTCGCGCTTCCACGGCGTTTACGTCATGACCATGCAGAGCGGCGACAAGGCCTTCCTGCCGTACCAGGGCAACGGCACGACCAAGGACGGCAAGCCAGTTGAGTCGAAGGGCACGTTCAGCTTTGCGAGCGGCACCGGCAAGCTCAAAGGAATCAAGGGCAAGGGCACCTTCAAGTGCACGCCATCCGGCGACGGCTGGAGCTGTGATACTGAGGGTGAATACGAGCTGCCGAAATAGCGCTTCGGATATAGGAGCCAGGCCGAGGACCCCGTGGCAGCGCGGGGTCGTTGGCGTACCTGCGCTACTCGGCGCTCAGCAGCACCACCGCCTGCGCGGCGATGCCCTCCGCGCGGCCGAGGAACCCCAGCCCCTCGGTGGTGGTCGCCTTGATGTTGACGCGCTCCTCGCCGACCTGCAGCAGCTGTGCGATCTGCCGTCGCATGGCCTCGCGATAGGGGGCGATCTTCGGCGCCTGCGCGAGCACCGTGAGGTCCACGTTAGCCACGGCGAGGCGCCGTGCGCGCAACAGGGCGAGCACGCTCACGACGAAACGGCGGCTGTCGGCGCCTTTCCATTGCGGGTCGGAGTCGCTGAAATGCTGCCCGATGTCGCCCAGGCCCGCAGCGCCCAGCAGCGCATCGCATAGCGCATGCAGCACGACGTCCCCGTCCGAATGCGCGACCACGCCGTGCGAGTGCGGGATGCGCAGCCCGCCGAGCATAATGAAATCACCGGGCCCGAAGGCATGCACGTCGATCCCGGAGCCGATTCTCACGTGCTGGCCCCGCGCCCGTGGCTGCGCCGCGCCGCCAGCACCGCCGCGGCCAGCGCCAGATCCTCGCCGGTGGTGATCTTGAGATTCGTCGCCGCCCCTTCGATGAGCGCCGGGTGCTCGCCCATCCACTCGAGCGCCTGCGCTTCGTCGCTGGGGAAGCGCCCGGCCGCGTGCGCCTGATCGAGCGCCGCACACAGGCGCCCGTAGCGGAACATCTGCGGGGTCAGCGCCCGCCACAGACCCGACCGGTCCACCGTCTGCGCAACCCCCGCGCCCGCGCCGCCCTGGGCGCGCTTCAGAGTATCCGCCGCCGGGATCGCGAGCAGCCCTCCGACCGGGTGCGCGCCGAGCCGCCCGAGAAGGCGCTCGAGGTCGTGCGCATCGAGGCACGGCCGCGCGGCATCATGCACCAGCACCCACTCGTCGGGCCCTGCCCGCCCCTGGAGCGCCGCCAGCGCGAGGCGCACCGACTGGCTGCGCCGGGCACCGCCGCCGACCGTCGTGACGGCGCTCGTGCCCGGGGCGTCCAGGCGCGCCGCCACCTGCATCCAACCCGTGTCGTCCGGCGCCAGCGCCACGACAATATGCGCGCAGCGCGAATCCGCGAGAAACGGCGCCAGCGCCCATTCGATCACGGTGCGTCCGGCGAGCGGTGCGTATTGCTTCGGTCCATCCGCGCCGAAGCGGCTACTCAAGCCCGCGGCCGGCAGGACGAGCCAGTAACGCATCGGCAAGATACGACCCTAAGGTTTCAGTGAACCGCTGCGGTGCGGGTCGGGGAGTGATTCGTGTCAGCAGGCCGGGCGGGAACCACCTGGTAGAACGTCTCATTGCGGGCGATCATCCCCAGATCGCTGCGGGCGCGCTCTTCGAGCGCGTCCATGCCGGTCTTGAGGTCACGCACCTCGGCCGCGAGCTGCCGGTTGCGTTCGGCGCGCTGTTCGTTGTCCGCCCGTTGCGTCGCGACCGCGCGTGTCAGACGCTCGACCTCGCGAACTCCGTCCTCGGAGACCCACACCCGGTATTGCAGCAGGATAACGGCAACAGCCAGCGCAGCGGCGAGCCACTTCATGGGCCCGACAGCCTATCAGACCGCGTGCTGTGCGCGAAGCGCTCAGTTGATGCGCGCGGCCGCGCCGCGCAGCGCAGCGCTCGCGCGTTGTGCGGCGGCCAGGCGCTCGGGCCAGACGGCGTCGAAACGCGTGCGCACCGCGGCGACGATCTCGGCCCGCGCGGCCTCCGGGCGACCCGAATCGAACGGCGGAGCGGGTGCGTACTCGATGGCCAGCTGCACCGCTTCGGCCAGGTCCTGGCCCGCAATCTCCGCCACGACCGTCAGCGCCATGTCGATTCCCGCGGTCACGCCGCCGCCCGTAAAGAGGTTGCCCTCGCGCACCACACGCCGCGGGTCCGCGATGGCGCCGAACAGCGGCAGCAGCTCGCGAAGCGCCCAGTGACAGGCCGCCCGCTTACCGCGCAGCAGGCCGGCGGCACCGAGCAGCAGCGATCCGGTGCACACGGAAGTGATGTAGCGCGCCCGTGACCCGAGACGGCGCAGCGCCTCCAGGTACCGGGGATCCTCCATGGCGTCGGCGGTGCCGAAACCGCCCGGGACGCACAGCAGCGCGCATTCCTGCACCTCGGCCAGCGGCCGCACGTGGGCGAAGGTGACACCGCTGTCGAGCGCGAGCTCACCGCCCCGGACGGCCGCCAGCACGATCGCGGCTCCCGGCAGTCGCGCCAGGACCTCCAGCGGACCGGTGAAATCCAGCTGGGTAACGCGCGGATAGAGCGCGAACACGATGGGAAACTCGCCGGCCATGTCTCCTCCTGTCAGGCGTCAGCATCCTCGGGTATGCTGATGTCCGAAATGACGTTTTTACCTCCTTTACCGCCATCATGCCGCGCCGCGTTGCCTTCCTGATCTTCCCCCGCTTCCAGCTGCTGGATGCCGCGGGCCCGATCTCCGCGTTCGAGATTGCCGGCCGGATTCGCCCGGGAACCTACGAGCTGCGGGTAATCGCCGCCGTGCCCGGAGCGGTGGCGAGCTCCTCGGGCGCGACACTGCAAGCGAGCGCCTTAGGCTCCGCCGGGTCGATCGACACGCTCATCGTCGCCGGCGGTGACGGCACACGGGCCGCGCTCGGCTGTCGCAGGACCCGGCGGTTCATCCAGTCCTGTGCCCTGCGGGCGCGCCGTGTCACGAGCGTGTGCTCGGGCTCCTTCCTGCTGGCCGGCGCGGGACTCCTCGATGGACGCACGGCGACCACGCACTGGAGCTGCAGCGAGGAGTTCCGGCAGCACTTCCCGCGCGTGCGCCTCGACCCGGACCGCATTTTCGTGCGCCAGGGTCGCTTGTGGACCTCGGCAGGCATCACCGCCGGCATCGATCTGTCGCTCGCCCTGATCGGCGAGGACTTGGGCGAGGGGGTGGCGCGACGCACCGCGCAACACCTGGTGGTCTATCACCGCCGCCCGGGCGGCCAGTCGCAGTTCTCCGCGCTGCTCGAGATGGAGAGCTCGCAGGGACGCTTCGCTGAGCTGTTCGACCATCTGCGCACCCACCTCGCCGCGCCGCTGACGGTCGAGCACCTGGCGGCGCGCGCCTGCATGAGTGCGCGGCATTTTGCGCGCGCCTTTCGCGAGGAGACCGGGGTCACCCCGGCCAAGGCGGTGGAGCGGCTGCGCGCGGATGCCGCCCGCGCCATGCTGGAGAGCGGCGCGCGCTCGGTGCAGAAGGTCGCGGAGCACTGTGGCTTCCACGATCCCGA